>Ga0310125_10001237_pt1 | contig 12777 bp, 12 predicted proteins | sample CB11b_Tmax_Bot8__FD_203508 | JGI IMG/M metagenome (GOLD analysis project Ga0310125, IMG submission 203508) | Marine microbial communities from Western Arctic Ocean, Canada - CB11b_Tmax_Bot8 | ecosystem: Environmental > Aquatic > Marine > Oceanic | place: Canada: Western Arctic Ocean | collected... | reverse complement strand
ATCGCAAGCACTGCTTCGGCTATCAATTCAGAAATATGTGAACCAATCATATGTATTCCCAGAATCTGGTCAGTAGCGCTATCCGAGAGAATCTTAACGAAACCCTCGGTATTGCCATGGGCTTTGGCGCGTCCGGTTGCCGCGAACGGGAACGATCCAGTCGAATAGGGCCGTTCGGCTTGTTTGAGCTCGAGTTCGGTTAAGCCCACCCAGGCTATTTCCGGATCGGTGTAGATGATCCAGGGAATCCCATTGCGATCAACGTGGCCTTGGCCAGTTGCAATTTGCTCTGCCACAGCCACGCCTTCTGCAGAGGCCTTGTGGGCCAGCATGGGGCCGCGGACTGAGTCGCCGATTGCCCAGACCTTGTGGTCACCTGTCAGACAGTTTTCATCGACTTCGATAAAACCGTGACTATCGAGGGTCAGGCCAGTCGTTGGGTCGAAAAGTCCATCCGTGTGTGGCTGGCGGCCTATCGCGACGATCAGTTTGTCAACTGTAAGTTTCTGTTCCCGCTCCCCTTGAAGATAGGTTACCTCGCAACCATTGTTCATTACGGTCGCACCTGTCACTCGGCAATCCAGTTGAATATTAAGATTTTGATTTTTGAACTGACGCTGGGCTTCACGCCCGATCTGTTGGTCAGCTGCGGGTAGCAAAGTCTTTGTCGCCTCGAGGATCGTCACCGTTGAACCCAGCCGACGCCACACACTACCGAGTTCCAGCCCGACAACACCGGCACCGATAATACCCAGTGCCTCGGGAACTGAGAGAAGTGACAGAGCAGCAGAAGAATCAATAATGCGGTCACCGTCAAAGGATAGACCGGGTAGGGCCATCGGCTCAGAACCTGTCGCGATGACTACGTGTTTGCTGCTTAGAATGTCGGGCGTTTGAGCGCCTGTTACTGGTGTGACTTCGACACGGTGTTCGGGTAGAAGCCTGCCGTATCCGTGAATGGCAGTCACGCCGTTGGCCTTAAAAAGCGTGCTGATTCCATCAGTCAGTTCAGCAACGATCCTGTCTTTTCGTTCCATCATCTGTGGAATGTCCAGCTCTACGGTGTCAACAAAAATACCGTGCTCGGTAAAATTCTGGTGCAATTGTTCAACATGCAACGAGCTGTCCAGCAGTGCTTTTGATGGAATGCAACCCACATTTAGGCAAGTACCGCCAGGTGCGGGTTCGCCCGCATTATTTATCCGTTGATCAACGCACGCTGTGCGCAAGCCGAGTTGCGCACAGCGTATCGCGCAAACATAGCCGGCGGGTCCGGCACCGATGACGACAACATCAAAAGTGGCTTCAGCCATCTTCAGTTCTAGTGACCTGGTTGGAGGATCGGTTGGTTACGGTTACAGTGCCTGTACAGTCGCATCCGAACTGTCCCGCATATCGTGAGATCTGTAATCAGGCGGTTCCAGTATGCCCGAAGCCTCCGTGGTGTCGATCACTTATCTCAAAGGAATCAACGACTTCGAAATCGACTTTCACGATAGGTAGGAACGCCATCTGGGCAATTCGATCCCCCGGTTCGATCCGGAAATCCGATGAACCACGATTCCAGCAAGACACTTTGACTTCACCCTGGTAATCGCTGTCGATCAATCCCACCAGATTACCCAGAACGATGCCGTGTTTATGACCCAGACCGGAACGGGGCAGCAGTATTGCACAGATATCAGGGTCAGCGATGTGAACGGCTAGGCCCGTTGGTATCAGTTCGCAGCCATCGGGTTTCACGGTTAGGGTTTCTTCAAGACAGGCCCTGATATCCATAGCAGCCGAACCGTCTGTCGTGTAGGCAGGCAACCCGAACGTCTCAGCAAGGCGAGAATCAAGTACTTTCAGCTGGATTTTTTGCATGAAAACGTTGCGCAATTTCGTCGATCAGATTTGTTGCCAGTTTGACTTTAGTATCCTGACCCAGGTCGGTTTCTGTATTCCGATCAACAAGAACAAGGGCGTTTCGATCGCTCCCGAATGGCTTGTCTTTGCTTTCTACAAGGTTTGCAACCATTAGGTCGACTTTCTTACGTTTGAGTTTATCGCGAGCGTTATCGATGGCTCTTTCCGTTTCAGCTGCGAAACCGACAATGAAGGGTGGTGACGATCGAGCGGCCATTGAGGCAAGTATATCGGTGTTACGAACGAGCTTGATCGTTATCTCAGGCGCGTCCTTTTTCATTTTCTGGGGCATGCTATCCGCAGGGCGATAATCTGCTACGGCCGCAGCACAGATCAGGATATCAGTTGAATCAATTTTTGATTCAACAGCGGCCAGCATTTCCTGTGCAGAAACAACACTTTCGACCTGAACACCCGTTGGCGGCGTCAATGCAGTCGGGCCGCTAATCAGTGTGACCGAAGCACCTGCGGTCCGAGCGGCAGTTGCCACTGCGTAACCCATTTTTCCAGAGCTGTGATTCGTTAAGGCCCGTACCGGGTCTAGAGCTTCCCAGGTGGGGCCAGCAGTCACCATAACCTGGACGCCATCAAGACTGCCGGGAGATCGACTCTGTACCAGATGTTGAACGATTTGTTCTGGCTCCTGCATACGCCCAGGGCCAACTTCACCACAGGCCTGTGGACCTGTTCCTGGATCAAGGACGGTGACGCCCCAGGTGCGCAGGGTGTCCACATTCCGCTGAGTAGCTGTCTTTTCCCACATCACATGATTCATTGCGGGCGCAATGGTAATCGGTGCTTCCGATGCCAAGCACAGGGTACTGAGGAGAGTGTCGGCAAGACCAGTGACTAACCGTGCGATGAAGTCAGCGCTTGCCGGCGCGACAATGATCTGGTCCGCCCACCGGGCTAATTCGATGTGTCCCATCCCAGCTTCTGCGCGGGTATCAAGCAGGGAATCGTGTACTGGATTTCCGCTGGCCGCCTGGAGAGTCAGAGGCGTGATAAACGCCTTGCCTGCGGGGGTTACAACGACGCGAACGTCGGCACCCTCATCTCGCAGCCTGCGGGTCAGTTCCACGCTTTTGTAGGCTGCGATACCGCCGGTAATACCAACCACAATGTGTGTGCCAGCAATAGCGCTCATAAACGGAAGTCTAACGGTTGTGGATCGGGCGGGAAACAAGGTATCTGCTGATAATGGCCCGCTGTGCCTTAAGAGCCTGATTTTTAGCCGGACTTTCAGAATTAATCGATTTCTGGTATAAATCACCCCCCTTGAATACTTGAAAAGAGCAACAGGTCAATGGCTAGAGTCTGCCAGATTACAGGGAAGCGGACAGTGTCCGGCAACAATGTTTCCCACGCAAACAACCGAACGAAGCGCACTTTTAAGCCGAATATTCATGATCGGCGATTTTGGGTCGAAAGTGAAAAGCACTGGGTACGGCTCCGGGTGTCTCATAAGGGAGTGCGGATTATCGACAAGAAGGGCATAGATTCAGTGCTGAAAGACCTTCGCGCTCGTGGTGAACGAGTTTGAAAACAGTACACTGAGGGCATCTGGCTCAGGGAGAAACAGACATGAGAGACAAGATTCGACTGACATCATCAGCTGGCACTGGTCACTTTTATACGACGACGAAAAATAAGCGGACAACGCCAGACAAGATGGAGATCAAGAAATATGATCCGGTTGTGCGAAAACACGTGATCTATAAAGAAGGCAAGATCAAGTAAAATATTATTTTAACTCATGCGAAAGCCCTCCTCGCGGGGGCTTTTTTCAATCCAGTCTCAAACGGAGGATCAGTCGAGCAGCAGTCGGTATCCTTTGAGCTTTTCTGCAAATCGCTCGAGTGAGTCGATACCTGATGATTCAGCATGTCGGCACCAGTTGTCCAACTGCTGAATTAGTATCTCACTCGACGCTGAGGAACGTTGCCAGATTTCCTGGAGCCGATGTTTCGCCTCGTACACAGTGCTGATTCGCGGTGACAGAGTCAGAGCATGAGTGAGTTTTTCCTGAGCGCGGGAGTTCAATCTGGTTTTTTCACGTAGAATTAGATTTGACGCTCCTCGGAATATCCTGAACTTGGACCGACTGATGTTTCGGATAGCACGCGCTTCGTCCTGGCACACGGTAGTCACAACCTCACGCGCGTAGTCAGCCATGATCACGAATCGGTTGCTGATCAACGCACGAATTGTTTCGATATCGCAGCATGTCGCATCTGATCGTGTAATCAGCACCGGTGGTTGCTTGGGTGCAGTTGCGAGGCCAAGGTATTCAAGCATTCTGATGTAGAGCCACCCGAGATCTATTTCCCAGGGATTTGCCGAAAAGCGAGCGGATCCGGCAAATGCATGATGATTGTTATGCAGTTCCTCTCCTCCGATCAGAATGCCCCAGGGGATGATGTTTCGACTTGCGTCCTCCAGTTCGTAGTTTCGATAACCTAGAAAGTGGCCGAGACCGTTAATAACGCCGGCAGCCCAGAAAGGAATCCAGATCATCTGGGCGAGCCATACCAACGTTCCGGCAAGTGGCCCGAATGCAAGAAGTTCCAGGATCAGTAGCAGGGTGAGACCAGTATTGGGGAATCGCGCATAGATATTTCTTTCGATCCAGTCATCTGGTGTACCGCTTCCGTATTTATTCAGAGTTTCGCGGTTGGCTGCGGCCCGGCGGTAAACAAGCAGGCCAAGCCACAACACACGGTGAATGCCCAGAATCTGCGGGCTATGAGGGTCATCGTTTGTTTCAACGGTAGCATGATGTTTGCGATGAACTGCGACCCACTGTTGTGTGACAATACCAGTTGTTAGCCACAACCAGCCGCGAAAGAAATGACTGACTACCTTGTGGAGTGAAAACGCACGATGAGATTGGTTACGGTGCAGGAACAGCGTTACCGAAATGATCGTCAGGTGGGTCGTTACCAGCACGATTACGGTATATCCCCACCACGGGAGTGTTGTCATAGCTACTTGGGTAACGTATTAACGAATCGGTCAGTATGGAATCTGTGAGTCAGTCCAGAGCCATATGAGATTGCACTGTGGGTCAGCGGGCGCGATAGGTTATTCGCCCTTTGGATAGGTCATAGGGCGTGAGTTGGACAGTGACACGGTCCCCACGAAGGATTCGAATGTAGTTTTTTCGCATTTTCCCGGAAATATGGGCATGAACAACGTGCCCGTTATCTAGTTCAACCCGAAACTGGGTGTTTGGCAGGGTTTCGAGCACCGTGCCCTCCATTTCAATATGTTCTTCTTTTGCCACTCGTAAGGCCGCGCCTCCCGCCGCACACATGTTTTCAGAGCAGAGTATAACGGACGGGTTCGTCTTCATCCACATTGCACCGCATTGAGAAGATGACGGTCGATGATGGCTTGTGTCAGAGTGTGCCTTTGTGTGCATCTGTTTCCCTTAACTGTCTGGTGGAGATTCAATGATTGACCTTTATTACTGGCCAACGCCTAATGGATTGAAGATAACTGTTTTGCTGCGGGAAATTGGACTGGAGTATCGATTGTTTCCAATCAACATTGGTCAGGGAGATCAGTTTGATCCGAAATTCTTATCTGTATCGCCAAACAACCGTATACCTGCCATTGTTGATCATGAACCTGAAGGTGGTGGAGAGTCGATCTCAGTGTTTGAATCCGGTGCGATCCTGTTGTACCTGGCGGAGAAATACAAGCAGTTTCTGCCGACAGATCAACGATTGCGGGTACAGGCTATTGAATGGTTAATGTGGCAGATGGGCGGTCTTGGCCCGATGCTCGGGCAGAACCACCACTTCAATCGATATGCCCCTGAAGACGTGCCTTACGCAATAAAACGCTACAGTGACGAAACACTGAGGCTCTATGCAGTGCTGAACCGTCGATTGATCGACCGAGATTACATCGCCAGTTCATACTCTATTGCGGATATCGCAGTTTATCCGTGGGTGAATCGTTATGAGTGGCACAAAACTGATATTGGTCGCTTTCCAGAAGTGAAACGTTGGTATCAAACCATCGGCGAACGACCTGGTGTCGTTCGTGCCTATGATGAAGCAAAAACTATTAACGCTGGTAATGTCTCCTCCGACGAGTCACGTAAAGTGCTGTTTGGGCAAACAGATGTGACGCTACAGCAGGCTTATGCTGAAGCTAAAGGATCAGAGTGAATTGGGGTTTAGTCTGGTGGCGTATTCGGCAGTGCGACTCGAATGTTGAGGCCGGGGTTGGAGTTGGTAGGGTCTCATGCGGATCGGCTACCGCTCGTACCAGACTAAGGTCCAGATGATTGCCAGCCAGGGGGCTAGCGATACTCAAAGTAAAAGATTTTCCAGAATTTTCTGGTAAATACCGGCAAGTTTATCCAGATCAGCGACAGCCACCTGCTCATTAATCTGGTGAATGGTCCGGTTCACCGGTCCCAGTTCAATGACCTGTGCTCCGGTGGGTGCAATGAAGCGACCATCCGAAGTGCCCCCTTCGGTCGACAGTTCAGTCGTAAGGCCAGTGACCGTATAAATAGCCGCAGATACGGCGTCTACAAGTTCGCCCGACTGAGTTTGAAAAGGTAAGTTGGGCTTGGACCAGTCGATCTCATAGTCAGTCCATACCTGCTGGCAAAGAGCGTTGACACGCTCTTTAATGGACTCAACAGATGACTCTGGGGAATACCGTAAATTGAAGTCTAATGTTGCCTGTGCTGGGATTACGTTACTGGCACCCGTACCGCTGTTAAGGTTAGAAACCTGAAAGGTCGTGGGCGGAAAGAATTCATTACCTTCGTCCCATGTTTGCGCGTCGAGACGGGTCACGATATTTGCTGCTCGGTGAATCGGGTTGTCGGCCAGATGCGGATAGGCTACATGGCCCTGAACGCCGTGTATGGTCAGCTTCCCCCCAAGTGATCCGCGGCGGCCGTTCTTGATAACATCGCCGGTCTGTTCCCGGCTGGTTGGCTCACCCACAATACACCAGTCGATAATTTCTTCTTGATCACACAACTTCTCGATAACCTTGACTGTGCCATTGTCAGCAGGGCCTTCTTCGTCACTGGTTATGAGTAGAGCGATCGAGCCCCGATGATTCGGGTGATCGGCTACAAATTGTTGGCAGGCTGTGACCATAGCTGCCAAGCTGCCTTTCATATCGGCAGCACCTCGACCATACAGTATGTCGTCTTGGACGGCCGCGTCAAAAGGTGGGTGATGCCACTGTTCGATGGGGCCTGTCGGGACCACGTCGGTATGTCCGGCGAATACCAGCAAGGGATGAACCTGGCCACGGCGGAGCCATACATTGCGAACCTCACCATAGGTTAGAAATTCAGCCTTGAAGCCTGCGGACTGCAGTGCGTCGGCGATCAGATCCTGGCACCCAGCATCGTCTGGTGTGACCGATGGTTGTCGGATCAGGTTTCTCGCAAAATCCAAAGTAGAGGACATGACTTGTAGAGATTCATGGATTACGTTGGTTCCATTTTAAGGGATCATATCCCGGAACGGGCCTGTGGATGGCAGGTGCGATGTTGCTGAACAGCACGAACTGCTTGAAAATGGATCACCCTTGTATCGACGCCTCACAACAACCGAATGACTTCACAATCTGGTATCTTGGAGCACATGAACGAATCCGGGGAGTTGCTGTTACACATTGACTCCGAAAGAGTGCCAGCGTGGGCAGCAGCACTGAAGGCGACTTTGGCTGAAATGCCACTCAGAATCTGGCCTGATCGAGGTGATCCTGATCAGATTCGGTATGCGCTGTTATGGAAACCACCATCTGAACTGTTTGATGGTTTGCATAACCTACAGGTGATTTTCTCTGTGGGTGCAGGTATAGATCATCTATTGAGCTGTACGACACTGCCAGCAGATGTTCCAGTGGTACGCATGGTTGAGCCTGTGTTGACAGCTGGGATGGTGGAGTATGTCATCTACAACGCGATACGGTTTCACCGGCGCATGCACGAATATGAAGTGCAGCAACGAAAGACCCAGTGGCAGGTTTTGCCGCAGATCACCGCTGGCGATGTGACAATCGGGATAATGGGGTTGGGTGTTCTAGGCGAGGCCGCCGCAGCAGTGCTTACAAGGATGAACTACCGGGTAACGGGGTGGAGTCGATCGCGCAAATACCTACCCGGTGTGCAAAGCTACGTTGGTCAATCTGAGCTATTGGAATTTCTCAGTGATGCTCAGATTTTAGTTATGCTGCTGCCACTGGATGAGACGACACAGCATATTCTAAACAAAAGGACGCTTGCTCAACTGCCCAGGGGTGCGTGTGTAATCAATGCTGGCCGCGGTGGTCTTATTCATGAGAATGATCTGCTCAATGCACTTGATAATGGACATATCAGTGGTGCGGCACTTGATGTATTTGAAACCGAGCCGTTACCCGAAGCCCATCTGTTCTGGCGGCATCCGAATGTCACTGTCACACCCCATGCGGCCAGTCTGACTAATCCAGTGACTGCGGTTCAGTTCGTGGCTGAAAACATTAGGCGTCACCAGAATGGAAAGCGCCTCAAACATATTGTTGCGCCGACAGATCGGCGTTAAAGCCTAGTTTTGTAACGAAACGTGTCTTCTAGACGGTGTGATTAAAGCAGATCGATCTGCGATTCGAGTACGATCTTCCAGCTGCTGCTCTGGCGTTTCCAGTGTTGCTCAAGTATCTGTACTGGCCCGGTTGTCGCTTGTATTCTGAAGACCGCTAGCAAGTGATCAGTTTCGCCAGGGTAACTGTAGAACTCAGGTTGTGGATTGATTACTGAAAAACTGTCAATCAGTTTCTCAGATACGGAAGGGGAAGCCGAACTGGCGTAGAATTTTAACAGCGCATTTTTGTCTCCACGCTTCCAAGCTGCTGTCCAAGCAAGCAATTTGCCAAGCTCTCGTTCTCGCATACTGACCAAATCTTTAAAAGCCAACCATACGGGCTTGTCGTCAATGATCACCCGAGTCTGGGCATGCTTTCCTAGTTGCTTGTACAGCGATTCAAAATCTAGATTTGACAACGATACGCAGCCGTCGGTTGCCAGTGGTGAACGGTTTACCCAGCTAGGTTCAGTACCGTGCAGCCAGATGCCGTGGCCGCTTCTGGCGCGGGACTTATCGAGACTGTTGGGGTAGTTGATCGGCAATGCCCCATAACCGTAGCGCTCATGAAGGCTCTGGCCAGGTATGTAGCCGGTTGTCTGATAGATCCCAATAGGAGTTCGTCGATCACCTTCTTGTTCTTTCCCGGCTCCTTCATGACCAATGGATACATAGTAATCTTGCACCGCAACAGGCCTGTCATTGAGGTATTCGAAAAGATACAGTCTGGATGTAGGGACATCGACATAAATCAGCTGATAGCCCGGATGACCGGTATACAGCAACCGGGTAGGCACTTGTCCCTGACGGGCTGGTCCCTGATTCTGGACGTAATCCCAGCGGTTCTTTAGCTGTTTTCTGAGCCTGGTAATGATAGCCAGATCTTTTGCAGACGCGTAATCGTCTATCAGATTGGATAGGCCCGCCTGTGCTGCGAGAACATCAGCATAAACAAGGCGTCCCAATCGGCTTTGCGGGTACTTTTGGGTGAGCGCCGACAGGTGCCGTTGTGCTGCTGCATGTTGACCCAGGACAAGCTGACGGACGCTGCTGATTAGCTCAGTTTCGTAGGCACTCGTTGCCGGTTTTGCAGCCCACGCCATGCTTTGGATCAGCAGTGCTCCTATGATGCTGACTGTAAATGTTCTGGTCGTAAAGCAGCACCTATATAGGCAGCGTTTTATCAAGATAATAGGTGCCATTAACGCTTGCCCAATGTGTCAAGCGGCAATAGATCGGCTGTTCGAGAATCACTGGGGGATTCACCTGCCTCTGTGCCCAGCAAAGCCTTGCGATATGCTGAGATGGCCCGAACTGCGTAGAGAGTGCTTAGATTCTGGTATAGCGTTGCATAAGCAGGGTCGGTTTGAAGCCCCAGCTGGAAATACCTTGTTGCTTTCTCAGGTTTGCCCCTGGCGGCATAGATCAACCCAAGGTTGTTGTATGCCTCTGGCAAATCAGGTTCAACTTCAATCAGTTTCTCGTAGATCGTAACAGCCTGATCGCTCTTTCCATCAGTTGTTAGAATGCGGGCTTTCAGGAACAGAGGCACGACTGCATTCGGATGAAGGTCGAGCCATTGGTCAACTTTCTCGAGCGCAAGGACTAGTTGATCATTCTTAATGAGTTGGTTGATTGTCCCGGCATCAAATAGGTTAGCAGCATTCGAAGGTGAACAAAAAATACTCCAGAGCACAACTAAGGCTAGCACTCTTAAGGTCGAATAACAGTTAAGTGAGTGTTGAAACAATGAACCAGCCTCCCTACAGCAACTCAAAGATATGAGCTGGTAAAACAGGGGTCGAGTGGACCTGTCAACGGGTTGCAAGTGCCTGAGCAGACGCCCATCGCGCTCGCCAGTCGTCGGAGACGGTCGGCAGGGTCATCACTTGGGCGCTATCTATCCAACCCGAGACGGCACCGAAGATGCGAAGCCTGGCCCAGTCACCTTCGCGTCCGACAACGGTAACTTTTGTGCCGTTATCCAGCACACCAAGTACATCCGATGTTTCAGCCGTGCTGGGGCGAGATCGGATTCGTACGCGGTCACGGTTGACCAATGCAGTCGCACCCCGCTCGTCAATAAACTTGCCCCAGACCCACACGTCGAGTCCATTGGGTGACTGAATCATCTTCCAGTTTCCCTTGCTGCCAATTATCTTGATCGGCGTATTGGGGTCGAGTAAGGCGATCACAGCACCACTGGCGTCTGGTCGACTCAGAACATGGGTATTGGGCTGGGTGACCAGGGCGGCTCGGAAAAGCGCGCTGGTCTGGCTGCTGTCTGAAGAAGGTGAGATATCAATAGCGGTATTTTCAGTCGTTTCACCCGAATTAACCCGGGCTGCAGCACTTTGCCATCGATTGATCCATTGTTCGGTAACAGACGGGTGAATCTCGAGTTGCTCTGACAGTATCCATGCACGCATCGTGCGGGGTGCTGTAACCCTTTTCCAGTCTCCGGAGGTGCTGAGTACACGCACGTACTCACCTTTTTCGAAGTTTCCAATAACGCTCGAACCGCTTTGGGTTGATGGTCGTGTCCGGGCTCGAACCCCTTCACCGACAACCCGGGCAGTATCGCCATTCTGGGCAATCAGTGTGCCGAAAACCCAGACATTAATATCCACTGGAATGTGTACTTGGGACCACTTGTCACGGGTACTGATCACCTTGATGGGTGTGCCGCTAGAAAGTTTTGTAATGGCGTTGGATGTCGGTTTGGATAAGTGGACCACAGCGCCACGAACTCCGACCGTTGCCGCACTGAAACCAGACTCAGTAGCGGGATTGATGGGATCTCGTGTGGGGGAATCCTGGGCGGTAGTGTCCTTGGATACCTCCGTCAGTGTGAGACCGGAGCGTTTGGCTTCCTGTTTAATGATCAAGGCGACTTTGTCTGCACCTGGGTGCTTTTGTGCGGCAGCCAGGTTGATCCAGTAGTACGCTTTTTGCAGATTGTGTTCTGTGCCTTTGCCTGAAAGGTAGCAACTTGCCAGATTGTACTGGGCTGATGCTTCACCCTCGACCGCTGATTTCTTCCACCAGTCGACGGCCCGTCCCAGGTTCTGACGGACACCGATGCCTTTCCAATAGGCCGCACCGAGATTGAACATGGCGGTAGGGTGCCCGCCTTGCGCTGCTTTACGAAACCAGGCGATCGTCTGGTTGAGACTTTGGTTGACACCATGCCCTTTGTGATACGCGACACCCAGGAAATATTGAGCCTCAACATTACCTTTTGCTGCGTAGGATCGCCAGATGCGAACGGCGGTCTGGTAGTCCTGACTGTTGTAGGCTTTTACCGCATCCCGAAATTCGTCACCCACAGCGCCATGGGGTCCAAGGAGCAAAAAAACGATAGCCAGAACCGAAAAGATTCGGGCACAGAGTGCGGGTTCAGGGGTTTTCACGGGTAAAATAGTGCGTGAAGATTTCCGGAATCTTGTCCGCCTCACTCCAAATCATGGTTATTGCAACGTAGAGTATTATCGCAAGCCCAGCATAAGCAATCCACCGTTGTTTCTGCAGCAGTCGCGCGATTACTGTTGCCGCGAACATCATCAGTGCCACCGACAAGGCAAGGCCAAAAATCAGGACGACGGTGTTGTCTCGAGCCACGCCGGCGACTGCGAGCACGTTGTCCAGTGACATCGAAACATCGGCAATGATGATCAGGATAATTGCCTGGCGCGTCGATTTAGTCTCGTGCGTTACATTTGGATCATCTACACGCGATCCACTGCTTCTAAGGTCCTGCCATAAATTCCAGCATACCCAGAGCAGCAGCAAGCCACCGACGAGGAGCAGGCCAGGGAAGTGGAGAAGTTTTACGGTGATCAGGGCGAACAGGATGCGGGTAATTGCAGCACCTGCAATTCCGATAAAAATGACCCTCTGCCGCGCCGCAGCGGGCACTCCGGCAGCTGCGAGAGCTACAACAATGGCGTTGTCACCGGCAAGAACCAGGTCTACCAGGACAACCTGAAATAAAGGCCAGATTTGATCAATAACAGTCTGCATGCTTACGAATAGATGGTGGTGATTGAAGTAATTGGAGATGGAGTATCGTGATGACTGATTATACTGATCTTCGAGATCGATCCGGATTATCGCTCAACGCAACACGCAGTCGGAGTGGTTGAGTTTCCCTGTCGTCAGTTAGGGCGGCTAGAATATCGAGTGGCACCAGAGCACTTGTTGCTCCAGCATATCAGAGTTCGTAACCGATGAAAGATATACAAAAGGCAGAATTTCA
>Ga0310125_10001236_pt1 | contig 12779 bp, 10 predicted proteins | sample CB11b_Tmax_Bot8__FD_203508 | JGI IMG/M metagenome (GOLD analysis project Ga0310125, IMG submission 203508) | Marine microbial communities from Western Arctic Ocean, Canada - CB11b_Tmax_Bot8 | ecosystem: Environmental > Aquatic > Marine > Oceanic | place: Canada: Western Arctic Ocean | collected... | reverse complement strand
GGTTGGAGCTTGTCGGAGCTTGTCGGAGCTTGTCGGAATCAGGAGGCGACGCGCAGCTGCAGTTCTTCGGCGTTGAGAGCGACGATGGCGATGCCGAGCCGATTGGCCAGTGTGATCGAGTCGTCACCATCGAGCAGGATCGTCCGCTGGCTCTCGACCGCTAGCACCCGGGCTCCGGCCTCGTACATCGTCTGCACGGTATCGAGCCCGACGGTGGGGACATCGAAGCGGCGGTCCTGTTGGGGCTTGGCCACCTTGACGACGGTGAAGCCGCCACGTCGGCACAGGCTGCCGGCTCGTCGGATCGCAGAATCGGTCCCTTCGATCGCCTCGACCGCGATCACCGCCATGTCGTTGACGACGACGGTCTGTCCGATATCGAGTCGGCCGATCTGCTTGGCGATGTCCCAGCCGAACTTGATATCTCGCCACTGTGCGGAGGAGGGTTTGCGTCGGGTGAGGAAACCGTGATTCACGAGGAGCTCCGGGCAGAAGTCGAGAGCGGAATGGAAGCGGATGCCATCGCGGCCGAATTCTCGGATGATCGCCAGCAGGATCGTGTCGTCGGTCTTGTTGGCCGTGGCGTAGCGGAACCACATGTGCAGGGTCCGCCAGTCGGGCAGCAGCCTGAGCATCCGGGCCGGCTTGAACAGCTCGAGCTTCTCGATCTTGCCGGCCATGACCGCGTCGCGGATTCCGGCCCGATTGAGCAGCCTGATGGCCTTGCCCATCCGGGCGAGTCCGGCGGTGGCGAAGCGATCGCAGCAATCGGCGAGGTCATCGGAGACCATGCCCTGGACCCCCAGCCCGTAGACTTTCAGCCCCTGTCTGCGGGCGGCTCGGGCGAAGGTGATCGGAAAGCGGCCGGCTCCGGCCACCAGCCCCACCCAGCCATCCCGGGGTGGCGATGTGGCGGCGGAATCGGTGGGAAGGAGATCGAGTGTCATGCCGCGTGGGGGTTGATCTGCGGAGGCCGAGGTGGGTCCTGGGCTTCGGCGAGCTGGTTTTCGAGGCGGTCGATCCGCTTCAGCAGCTGCTTGACGGTCTTGAGCAGTTCGGGGAGTCGTTTCTGAGCGATCAGTACGCGGAGCTGTTCGGATTCGGGACCGGCGGGGTACCCGAGTTGAGTTTCTCCGGGTGGCACATTTCGGGCGACTGCTGCCATGGCGGCCACCGAGGCTCCGTCGCCGATGACCAGGTGGTCGGCCACGCCGACCTGCCCACCACAGCGAACGTAGGCTCCGGTCCTGGTGCTGCCGCCCACGCCGACCTGGGCGGCGAAGGCGTTGTGGGGGCCGATCGAGCAGTTGTGGCCGATCATGACCTGGTCGTCGAGCTTGGTGCCGGCACCGATCACCGTGGCATCGATCATGCCTCGATCGATCGTCACCCCGGCTCCGATTTCGACGTCGTCTTCGATCAGCACGTTGCCATAGTGGATGATCTTGACGTATCGACCTCCGGGGAATTCGTCGCTCTTGACGAAGCGATAGCCGAACCCATCGGCTCCGATCACCGCGTTGGCGTGAATGATGACCCGATCGCCGATCGAGGTGTTCGGATAGGCCACCGCGCCGGGGTGGATCACCACATCGTGGCCCAGGTGGCAGTCGTCGCCGATGACCGCTCCGGGATAAACGTCACATCGGTCTCCGATCGTGACTCCCTCGCCAATCGTCGCTCCGGGGAAAATGTTCGTCTCGGTGCCGATGACCGTCGAGTCGCCCACGCAGGCTTTCTCGGAGATCCCGATTGCTCTTCGAGCGGGGACCGGGTGGAAGAAGGCCATCAGATCGAGGAACGCGGCCTGGGCATCTTCGACGATCAGCCGGGCCGTAGCGGGCAACTTGTCGCGGGCGGTGTCCAACTGCGAGCTGTCGACGATCACGGCTCCGGCCTGGCAGCTGGCAACGTCGGCTGCGGAGGCTGCGGCGGTGAGGAAGCTGACCTGGTCGGGAGTCGCTTGTGAGAGTCGGCTGGGGGAGTCGATGACTCGGGAGGGATCGCCTTCGAGCGTGGCGCCGAGCTGTCGAGCCAGCTGGTGTACGGGGTAGGGAGTAGGAGACATGGAGCGGCGTCCTTTCCGACTCCAGCGGGGGGGGATCCGGCTGCGGGCCTGTCAGCGGCCCGAAACCCAGGCGAGGTTGTACCCGAGAACAACTCGACGAATCAATCCCTGTTGCCCGTGCCGGGAGACGGTGCTGGCGGGTGCTGGGCGGGTGCTGGGCGGGGGCTGGGCGGGTGCTGGGCGGGGGCTGGGCGGGGGCTGGGCGGGGGCTGGGCGGCCTTTGGGGTGGCTGCTAGACTCTATCGAGAGTGGCCGGGCCGGGCTTCGTTGTGCAGCGGGAATCGCAGGCAGCTGGAATCGGTGACATGATGGCGGTTCGAGGGATACGCGGGGCGACGACGGTTGAGGCCGACGAGTCTGTCGAGGTGCTTGCGGCGACCGGCGAACTGCTCGAAGCGATTCTGACGGCGAACCAGCTCGAGGATTTCGAGGAGGTGGTTTCGGCGATCTTCACGACCACGGCCGATTTGAGTTCCACGTTTCCGGCCGAGGCGGCCCGCGAGTTGGGCATGCACCAGGTGCCCTTGCTGTGTGCCTCGGAGATCCCGGTTCCCGAGAGCATGCCGCGTTGCATCCGGGTGCTGTTGCACGTCAACACCACGAAGTCTCAGTCGGACATCGTCCACGTCTACCTGCGGGACGCACAACGTCTGCGTCCTGACGTGATGAGTGCCCAGTAGTCTTCGGTGAGCGGGTCAGCCTCCGGCGAAGTCGAACCCGCTGACTCGCCCGACGACGGCCAGTACCAGTGCCGCCTGCAGTGCCAGCAGCAGAGCCCAATCTCGGCTGCGGAGCGATTCGAGCGTCGAGGCAGCCAGCCAGCAGGCCCAGGGCATCACCAGTAGCCACAGCCGAGCGGCCTCGCCCATGTTCTTTCCCGAGAGCCACAGCAGGCCCCAGACGGCCAGGCAGGCCCACGCGGGCCCGGCGGCCTCGGGCTGTCTCGATCCCAGTCTCCTCACCAGCCCGGTGGCTGCGAGTCCGGCCAGTGGGATGCCGACGGCGATGGCGAGTTCCAGCAGGTTGACTCCGAGCCAGGGGAGGTAGCTGCGGGGGTGTTGGGGCTGGTCGTAGAATGCGGCATGGTTGACGAAGTTGGACGACCAGATCGAGAGCAGGTTGAGGTCGAGGGTGAGCCAGCAGGCCAGGGTGGGGAGTGCCAGTCCGGCGAGGGAGGCGAGTGACCAGGCGGTGAGTTGTTTTCGGTTGAATCGTCGCTGCTGGTACATCCACGCCGCCAGCCCCGCGGCGAGTGCGAGGATCGGCAGGAAGGCGAGGCTGAGGCACAGGCCGATCCCGGTGATGCCGGCGGCCAGGACCGCCTTGTAGCTGCCCGGGTTGCGGATGGCCGACCACCACAGCCAAAGCGAGGTGGTGGCCAGCAGCGGGTAGAGGCAGTCGGACTTGGGCAGGAAGATGGCCACGGCCGGGACCAACAGCCACAGCGACGCGGCCCGCCAGGCGGTCCTGTACGGATGGTCGACTCGGACCAGCAGGTAGATCGGGATCGCGGTGGCGACGGCGGCGAGTTGGGTCAGGAGGGTGGCCAGCCAGAGTGCTGCGGCATCGACGGGCGGGATCGGACGACCCCCCTCGAGGATCGTGGCCTGGGCCTGGCGGACCCTGTAGGGCTGCCACGACAGCACAAGCTCGCTGAGCGTTGCTGACCTGCGGCAGGCTTCGCGGACCGCCAGGTGCGCCAGGAACAGGCCGGGCGGGTGAGTGCCCAGGTGCAGCGTACGGCGATGCGGGTCGGGGTCCTCGAGCACCTCGAGGTAGCTCTGACGAAAATCTTCCAGCGAGGTGACCTTGCGGGCCTCGTAGTAGTACCCCGAGCTGCCGGGGTAGTAGAGCACCCAGGGAGAGCGGCCGATGCCGTGTCCGGGGGGGAGGCTGTGCAGTAGCAGCTGTAGGCCGAGGAACCCGCTGGCGACGAGGCCCAGCAGCAGGGCGGCGCGGGCCAGTTTCGAGAGTGCTCGGGGTTGGCTCTGTCGAGTCATCAGCCGGCTGCCGAACCATGCGGCGAGGCCGACGCCTCCGAGTGTCAAGCCGGCCTGGATGCCGCCCAGCAGTCTGTCCCACCTCGAGGCTTCGGGGTGGACGATCCGTTTCCAGGACCACTCACCCGGGACTCCCAGCGTCCAATCGGTCAGCCACAGGACTGCGGCGGTGGCCGCCGACGCGGTGACCAGTGCGATCCAAAGCGCGACGGGGAGACCGCTGGGCCGGTTCGGGGTCATTCCGATGACGGGCTGTGCCGGTTGAGTACGAGCGGATCAGGGTCGAGCCGGTGGTGCGAATTGCGAGCCGGTCGGATTGAAGAACAGCGGAGAAAACGAGGAGCGGCCGCCGATGTCGTTGGCGTTGTAGATCATCTGGGCATCGAGCACCTTGGTGACCTGGTCGTTGATGCGAATGAGGTGGGCCTTGGTGTAGGGATCGGCCTTGTTGCCCCATTCCTTGGACGCCTTGGCGACCCGGTCCCGGACCTCGACCAGCTCCTGTCGCGTCAGCAGCGCGACCGCCTTGTAGGCGGCACCGGAGCCATTGCCCGGCAGGCTGAGCGTGATCAGTCGGTCGACGTGTTCCTGCTGCAGGTTGCGTCGCAGGCTCGAGATCAGCGGCTTGCGAGCCGTGGCACCCTCGGCCGGCTTCACCCCCAGCTCGGTCCAGATCTCGGAGCTGAGTGCCTTGAGCAGTTCGGGCAGGGTCAGGGCGGCCTGGTTGGCCGGCACGCGGAACTCGTTGTCGTAGGTCCGAGTCAAGGTAGTGGGATTCATCAGCATGGTCAGGGTCGAGGCCTGCACGCCCATGATCTTGTCGTGGACCGGCCAGGCCGGTTCGCTGTTCATCGCCCTTGAGAATCCGTTGGCTCCGTCGATCCATTTGTCGACGGTCATGTAGCGGAGCAGGTTGGTGGAGAGTCCATAGGCCTTGTCGCGGAAGGTCGACTCGATCACGAACTTCAAGGCGTCTTTCTGCACGTTGGCGGGGACGACCGAGATGGGTGCCCGTCCGTCCTTGTCGCCCTTGCGGTCGCGGTTGACGTGGGCTCCGCCGATCCAGTTGGCCATCATGCTGACCGAACGCATCTGCAGCGACAGAGTCAACTCGTAACCACGCCGGGCCTTCGCCCAGCTGTCGCCCTTCTTGACGAACTTTTCGAGAATCCGTCCGCGGTGGTACTGGACCAGTTCCAGTTGGGCCCTGGCGTAGTCGAGCGGGTTCTTGCTGAAGTCGTATCGACGGGCCAGCGGGTCGGGGCCGCCGGTGTCCTCGTCGGTCGCGTAGGCCAGCTGCGGTTCGGCGACTCGCGCGAGGATTTTCTTGAGGTCGCTGGAAAAGGTGTAGCCGTACTCGATGGCCCACATGTCGTAGGGGCCGATGTCGATCATCGTGTGATCGCCCTTCTGGGGCCCTTTGCCCACTCGAGCACTCATGTTGATCGGGATGTAGTCCATCACCGATCCGGCAAACGGCTTCTTGCCCTTGAGCGATCCGTTGTTGATCTCCTCGAGGGAATAAATGCTGCTGGACTTGAAGTTGTGCCGCAATCCCAGGGTGTGTCCGACTTCGTGGCCGACCAGTTCGGCGAGCAGCGGGCCGACAAACCATTCGGGGATCCCGTCGATCAAGGTGACGGGCTTCTTCTTGGCCGCCGCGGGCTTGTCCTTCTTGTCGGCAGCCTTCTTCTTGTCGGCGTCCTTCTTGTCTGTTGCCTTCTTGTCAGCGTCTTTCTTGTCTCCTGCCTTCTTGTCGGCGTCCTTTTTCTTTTCGTCCTTCTTCTTCTCGTCGTCGTCATCGTCATCGAGTGTGGCGAGGATGTCGATGTGCATCTTCATCAGGGCCAGATCGAAGGCTTTTCCCTGGGCGGCCAGGCAGAGTCCGTTGACCTGGCTGGTACGGCCGACGAGTCCATCGAAGACATCGTCACCGATGAAGCGGTTGTCGACCTGGGCCAGCGGGTGCCCGGCGTAGGGGGCGAGTGCTTGCCGAGCGACCTGCCGCCGGACTTCGGCGCGGCGTGAGGGGTTGGCGAGCCGGATGCGGGGGTCCCAACTGGGGTGTTTGGCCAACCAGGCCAGCGTTTCGGGGCTCATCCCCTGCATCGCAGCCTGGGGCAGCAGTTCGTTGAATTGCATCCAGTAGTGACGGATCCAGCCGTCGGTGAGGATGATGTCGGCGTCGAGGATTTCGCCGGTGAGCGGGTTGACCCGGCTGGGTCCGATCGCGGTGCCGACATCGTTGTTGAGCCAGCGGATGAAGTTCCATCTCACGTCCTCGGGGTCCTTCTCCATGTGCCGCCCGGTGCGGGCGTTCTGGAACTCGACCCGGATCGCGTTGGAGATGCCCACGTTCTCGAAGGCCTTGTTCCAGTACAAGACTCCCTTTTCCACCCAGCGGCGGTAGCGGACCGGGGTGGTGTGTTCGATGTAGAACGTGATCGGATTCTTGGGGGGGCTGATCTTCAGCGAGGGGTCGTCTTTTTCGAGATGCCAGCGGTTGATGAAGCGGACCTGCACCTCGTCGTCGCGGTACTTGCCGAGGTCGCGGTAGGTGGTGGTGAAGAACCCCACCCGCTCGTCGGCCTTGCGAGGCTTGTAGCCGGGCGAGGAGCCCATCTTGCTGATCGAGTAGTGCAGGGTCTTGAGTCGACCGCCGGAGGTGGGCAGTTCGAAGGCCAGCTCGATGTTGTCGCGGAAGGCCTTGCATTTCTTGATCGAGAACAGACGAGGTGTGGTCGAGCGGGCCGAGCTGCCGAAGAACCTCGAGGCTCCTCCGACCAGCAATGCGTCGATGTCGATCACCGGGCCACCCGAGGGGCCGATCGTGACGATGGGGATCTCCATCACCACCCGGTCGGTGAACAGACGCGGGACACTCGCCTTGCTGTGCCGGTCACCGGTGCTGCGGATCCCGACGTTGGGTTCGATCAGGGCCAGGCTCTTGTTGTAGCGACGGAAGTAGACATACATCTCGCCGGCCTGCAGCCCGGCAAAGCGCTCGCCGCTGGAGACCGTCAGGGCGATGTAGTACTTCTGCGAGGGTCCGACGCCGGCGGGGAGCTCGGCGAAGACCTGCTGGTCCTTGTTCCGCCGGTACAGCGTGTACAGCGTGCGGGGGACGTCGGTGGCACTGACCACCTTCTTGAAGTCCTTGAGCACCAGCGAATGAGGAGGGAAGTCGGGACGAGGAGGTGCCGACTTCTTGGTCGAGGAGGGAGTCGAACTGGACTTCGTCGGTGCCTGGGCCAAGGCCGAAGTGACCAGGACCAGTGACAGCAGCGACGTGACGATCAGCGTGGCGAAACGGTGCATTCTCGAATTCCTCAGCATGCCAGGACTCGCGTCACGGGAATGCCCGCGACGAGTGTTTCGTTACAACCGGGATACAACTCCCATTGTCTCCATCTTTCCAGTCTAACCCACGTGGAGACCCACTGCACCGGTGCTGCAGGGATTTTGAGACCGGTGACCTGGAGGTTGGGCAGGGAGGTACCGGTTGCAGGGGTTCTGCTGTGTGGTTGTGGTGTGGTTGGGGTGTGGTTGGGGTGTGGTTGGGGTGTGGTTGGTTTATTCGAGCCTGAGGATGACGGCGGTAATGTTGTCCTTGGAACCGCCCTTTACGGCCGCTTCGACGACGGCGTCGGTGATGGGTTGCGGGTCGTCACCTTCGAGGAGCAATCCGGCGAGTGCCTGGTCATCGACACCATCTGTGACCCCATCAGAGCAGAGCAGGTATCGGTCACCGGGGGCGGGTTCGAAGACGGCCGGCGTGGTGCCTTCGCCTCCTTCCTTGGATCCGAGGTATCGGTAGAGCACATTGCGGTAGCGGTGTGTGGCGGCTTCTTCGGGGCTGATCGTCTGAGCGTCGACGAGGGCCTGAGTCAGCGAGTGGTCGGTGGTGAGTTGTTCGAGGGTGCCATCCCGCAGCCGGTAGACTCGGCTGTCTCCGATTCCCCCGGCGTAGAACTGACCTGCGACTGCGACGACGAACACGAGCGTGGTGCCCATGTTGTGGAAGCGGGGGTCGAGTTGGGCCAGGGCAATGATCTCGGTGTTGGCAAACGCCACGACCCGGTCGATCGTCTCGATGACTTTTTCGCTTGAGGTCTCGTCGAAGTCGAGTTGTGCCACGAGTTGTTCGACGATCAGTTCGACCGCCATTTCGCTGGCCTGTTCACCGGCCGACTGTCCGCCCATGCCGTCGGCGACGAGGAAGAAGCGGCCGTCGGGATCGACGGCCAACCGATCTTCGTTGTTGCTCCGGAAGTCTCCGGTGATGCTCAGGCTTCCGACGTGGATCCGTGGCATGTTGTGAGTCGATGAGGAGTTGGGCTGCTGGGAAACGGCGTGCGGTGCTCAGGAGGGTCGCGGGCAGAGTGATTCGACGAGGTCCAGGACCCCCAGTGGGCGGGCTCCTGTGAGCAGTTCTCCGGCCTGGAATCCGGCGATCGCGCCATGCAGTGCCGCCCGTCCCTCGACCAGGCGAAAGACCCGGTCTTTTTCGGGAGGAAACTGTGTCTGGTAGGCCCGGATCGACTGCAATTTTATCTCGAGCGTCTCGGAAATATCCACGACAAACCGAGCGGGGCCTGTTGGGGGTTCCAGTGATGCGAAGGCGAGCGAGTACCAGGCCTGCTGCTCGACGGTGTGCACTTGCAGTCCGTCGAAGGTCTCGTCCCATTTCGTGAGTCTGGAGTAGAACACCGCGGCGTCGATGATCTTGGCGGCCTCGGCGTGATCCGGCGAGGCCATTGGTGTGGGTCCTTCGAGGCCGATCACGATTCGGGGTCGGAATCGGCGGAAGACCTTGGCCAGTTCGACACGCACTTCGAACCCGTCAAACAGGTTTCGGTTGGGAAAGTCGAGCGTGACGCGGTGTACGCCCAGGATCCGCGCCGCCTCGGCCGCTTCGGCCAATCGCACCTCCGGAGACGGGCTGCCCGGAGTCGGTTCTCCATCGGTCAGGTCGACGATGCCCACGCGGTATCCCTGCTGCACGAGCCGGGCCAGGGTGCCTCCGCAGCCGATCTCGACATCGTCGGGATGTGCTCCGACGGCGATCACGTCGAGGCTCTCGGGAACGCCGTCGGGCGTGGTGGCGGCGGGGGATGGTGAGGTGTCGTCGGTGGACATGGTGTTCAGTCGCCGGGGGCACGGTGCGACGGCAGGTTTGCCGCGAGGGTCTCGTCGAGAAACGACCGCACCAGTTTTGTCAGTCGGTGGGGGTGGGTCAAGCAGCCCAGAGGTCCGCAGCCGGCAAGAGCCTCGACACGGACCTCCGGCAGCCGCGACGTGATTTCCATGGTGGCCGGTGAGTGGCTGGGCTGAGACGGGTCGTAGAGTGATTCGGGGACGATCAACAGCAGCGGTGGGACCGGTTGGCTTTGGGCCAGTTGCTTCAGGCACGAGTCGAGGTCGAGTCGATCGAGTCGGCGGGCGCGACGTGCGGCGGTCCGCAGCGGGACCGAGCCTGTGGCGTCGATTGCGAATTTCAGCCGGGATTCGTCGAACGGGGGAAACCACGGCTTGTGGTTGTGGACCATCAGGCTGTCGAATCCGGGTACGTGCCTGAGTCGTCCGGGCAGGTGGCTGCCGAGCCGAGCCAGCCAGTCTTCGGCAACGGTCAACCGGGTCTGGAACAGGGGCCCCTGCAAGACAGCAGCGGCGATCCGGCCGTCGTGCTGGCCCAGGGCCGCCAGGCCCACGCCGCTGCCCAAGCCGGTTCCCAGCAGGACCAGCTGCTGCAGGTCCAGTTGCTCGCAAACGATCCAGAGATCCTCGACCAGGTCGTCGACGTTGCCCGGTGCGATCCGAGGCCTGCTGGCCAGCAGGCTGGAATCGTCGAACAGCACGCAGTGAAACTGGTCACGCAGCAGCCAGGCAGCCAGCGCCATCATTCTCCAGTTGCCGAGCAGCGGGTTGAGAAACACCAGGGGGGGGCCGGTGCCGATCGAGTGACCGGCGATACGGCCCCTCGGCGAGTCGAACTCAAAGGACGCCGCTTGCTCGTCGAAGGCCTCCAGCACCTGCTGCCAGGAGAGCGGCGTGGGGCAGTCGGAGGGTTCGGTTTGGGGCTGAAGGGCCATGGCGGGTTCCGGCGGCCATGCTAGCCGTCGTCGGAGCGAGTGTCGACCAGCCGATTGGCCTCGGAGATCAACTGGTAGCTCGAGGCCGAGTCGTCGCAACCGCGGAGCGCATCGAGAACCCCGTCGGACTGGATCAGCGAGCCGGTTGGGCGGCGGTCACGGGGATCCGTGGCAGCAGAGCTTCGAACTGCTGTCGGGCGCGGAGCAGCAGTTGGGGATAGTCGCTGTTCCAGGTCTCTTCGGACCACACCTGCAGGTCGAAGTGTCCCCGGTACCCGCTTCGAACCAGGCTCTCGATGATCCCCTTCAGCGGGATGATCCCGTCGCCGGGCACCAGCCGGTCCTGGCAGGAGCGGGGCGGTTCGCGCCAGTCGGAGACCTGGACGGTCCCCAGCAGGGGGACCAGTTCCGGCAGGCGGGCCTGCAGGTCCGGTTCCTGCCAGAGGTGGTAGGTATCAAACGCCAGCTTGACGCGAGGATGGCCGGCCAGGGCCAGGATGTCGATCGTCTCGTCGAGTTTCGAGAGGAAGGTCCAGTCGGCGGAAAACATCGGGTGCATCGGCTGCAGCGCCAGGTCGACTCCGGCCTCCTCGGCGTCGTCGGCGAGTTCTCCGAGTGCATCGAGCAGTAGGCGGCGGGCGTGGTTGAGTGTGTGCGAGTGACGGCTGCCGCTGAGCACCACGACGCTGTCGGCTCGGACCGCTCCGGCAAAACGGATCGCCTGGCGTGCGTCCCAGATCGCGTCGCGGAAGCCGTGCCCGTTGCCGCCGGTGAATCCTCCGACAAAGGAAACACTCGAGACGTCCAGCGAAGAGTCCCTCAGCAGCTCGATGGCCCGCTCCTCGCCGAACTCCAGCACCTTGGGTCGCCAGAGACCGATCGAGTCGATTGCCGCGTCACGGCAACCGCAGACATCCTGCAGCAGGTCCCAGTGCAGCGTGGTCAGGCCGTTGGCCGAGAACCTGACGGCCGGGACGTGCACCTGCCGGGGTGGCAGGGGCTGCTCGAGCGTCGTGGGCTGGTGGGTTTGCGTGAGCTGCTGGCGGGAATTCCAGGAGAGAGTGGTCCGACTTGACACCAGGCGTCTCGACTCGAAGGCGACCCCAGCCGGTCGCGGTGAATGGGGGTGTTTCTGACCGGCGATATCCTATGTCGGGAGGTCGCCTTTGGCAAACCGAAAGAACTTCCGGGTGAGGTCAGTGCATGATGATGGCGTCGGGGTGAGCTCCCTTGAGGACTCGGACACCGTGAGGTGTGACCGGTGCGAATTGCACCGAGAGAAACATCAGGTAGGGCAGCTTGACCAACTGCACGACTCCACGGTCGCTGACCTGGGTGCCTTCGAGCGAGAGCTCCATCAACTGGGGATAGCTCGAGAGCGTCACCAGTGCGTCGTCGTCGATCAGGGTCCAGTTGAGGTGCAAGATTCTGAGCTTGGGTCTGAGGTCCATGCGGGCGATGCCCCGGCTCGAGACCAGGGTCCCTGAGAGCGAGAGGACAAAGAGGTTCTTGAGCGGGACCAGGTGGACCAGTCCGTCGTCTGTTACGGCGGTATGCTGCAGCGAGATGTCGGTCAGGTTTGTGAGCCGTCCGAGTTGTTTGAGCCCGCGGTCATCCACCGGGCTGCCGGTGAGAGTCAGAGACTGCAACACAGGAAACTCGGGCAGGTCGTGGCAGGTGACCTGTGTGCCTTCCAGGTCGAGTCCCCTGAGTCGAGGCAGGTGGGCCAGGTGGGCCAGCCCGGCGTCGGTGACCCTGGTGTTGCGGAGGCTGACCCAGTTCAGCCGCGAGAGTCCGACGAGTGCCTCGAGCCCGTCGTCTGTGATCTGGCTGCCGTCGAGGTCGATCGAGTCGAGTTCGTCGTGGCCGGCCAGCAGCTTCAGCGTATGGTCGGTGATCACCTGCTGGCCGGTTTCACGGCGAATCCAGGCGGGCGTGCCGGGCTTGAGGTAGGCCTGCGGAGCGACCCGGCGACGGCTCTCGTCCTCGTCGGTCTTGTAGGGAATCCAGACCGCCACGCCAACGATCGCCACGACCAGCAACGGCACCACGATCCAGCCGGTGTAGGGGGGAGTCGAGCTGGGCTCCTCGTCGGGCAACTCGACGGGCAACTCGAGATGCTCTTTGCGAAACTCGTACGATTCCGGAGTTGGCATGCCATGACCCCCCGTGCGTTCCTGCCCCAACAGGCTTCGCCGAACCGGTAGGGTACCCCGCTGCGACTGGCGGATCAAATGCAAGTCGGGGCCGAGGCGGCCGGTGGGGGTTTCGAGCGGTGTGACCGATGAGGGAGGCTCAGAAGATCCCGAGCTTGTCTCGTGCGTCGTCGGTCATCCGCTCGGGTGTCCACGGCGGTGTCATCACCAGGTTGATCTGTGCCTCGGTGATGCCTTCGAGCCGCTCGAGAGCCATCTTGGATTGCTGGACCAGTTGAGGCCCGGCCGGGCAGGCGGGGCTGGTGAGTGTCATGTCGACCGAGACCACTTCGTCTCCGTCCTGACGCACGTCGTAGATCAGCCCGAGGTCGACGATGTTGATCATCAGTTCCGGGTCGATGACTTCCCGCAACGCCTCGAGCATCGCGACAGCGTCGGCGGGCTCCGAATCCCCGTCGCCCGC
>Ga0310125_10001227_pt1 | contig 12797 bp, 9 predicted proteins | sample CB11b_Tmax_Bot8__FD_203508 | JGI IMG/M metagenome (GOLD analysis project Ga0310125, IMG submission 203508) | Marine microbial communities from Western Arctic Ocean, Canada - CB11b_Tmax_Bot8 | ecosystem: Environmental > Aquatic > Marine > Oceanic | place: Canada: Western Arctic Ocean | collected... | reverse complement strand
GTCGTGCTGGCCGCGGCACCCCTTACTCCTACGAGTAACACAACCAGCAAAGCTGTTGACCTTTTCAACCAGGACTTCTCTTCTGTATTCACCGAAATTCTCTGCCGTAGAGCAAGGGAAAAAGCTCAAGGGGCAACCGAATTCTCGACCCGGTAGAGATGACTTGTGGAGCGTATTAAAAACGCGTTTCCCACAATCGCCACCGACCCCCTGAAGGTGCCATCCAGCTGGTTGGTGGCAAGCGGTTCGTAACGACGTCCGGCAGCAACAACGGTCGTCTTCCCGGAATGATCCAAAAAATAGATCCGGCCGTCCACATAAACGGGGGAAGCTGAAAATTCCCCACCAATACGTTGCTGCCAGACAGACTCGCCATTGCGCAGCTCAACACACGACACCACACCACCGTCGGAAACAAAGTACAACAAGTCTCTGATCAAAATCGGTGAAGATCGTGCCGGTACACTGCGCCCGTATCGCCAGGCGACATGGGACTCTGTAACATCCCCCATTCCGCCCGTGCGAATCGCCAGAAATTCAGGACTGGTGAATCCCGTGTTAACGATTACCAAACCCTGGCCATGAACCGGTCGCGCCACGTTAGAAAACCCATCGAAACGAACCTTCCACTGTTCGGATCCCGTTTGGGGATCGTAGCCAAAAACCGCCTGAGCTCCGATGCTGATCAAATCGGTGCGACCGTCACCTTGAATGAGAATAGGAGTAGAAAAAGCTTTATGCTCGTCGTTGCGTTTTTTCGATAGATCGACGGAGCGATCTGTTTTCCAAACGGTTCTTCCCGTTGATTTCTCCAATCCGATCACATATTGCACATCGATGCCATCACAATTCACCACTAACAAATCCCCAACCAGGATCGGCGAAGAACCTGGCCCCACTTGATGATCGAGATTCAGGTCCCGTCGTGACCAGACAACTTCTGCGGTGGCTGTGTTCAAACAGGCCGTACCATTGACGCCAAAATGCACATAGAGTCGCCCTGACTCGATCACCGGAGAAGGGGACGCATGGCTATTGAACTTTTGAAGATCTGCCGGCTGTTCCACTTCAAAAACCATCACATTGTGGAGCATTTTCCCAGATTTTCTGTCCAGACAAATGGCGTACAGTTCGCGGCCATCCTGGGACGCCGTCGTCATCCAAATCTGACCGTCCCAGACGACGGGACTCGACCAACCATTTCCCGGAACCGCCGATTTCCAGGTAACATTTTTCGACTCGCTCCATACAAGCGGCTGCCCAACACAGTCACTATGCCCTTCTCTGCCCGGCCCGCGAAATTCCGGCCACCGGTCAGCGGCAACCATTGCCGGACCAACCAACATCATTCCGATTAGCAACTGGATTGTTCTCAACATCGTACCTCTCTGCAAACTCAAGTTATCTTGAAAAATTATCATTGATTCGATGGACTGTTGAACAAAACCACAACGGCACTGCTGTGACCGTTGAAAACGTCGTTCTTACTCCTGCTGCGCAGTACAGGTCGACTCTGTAAAATGTTGATTCAAAAGGCGAGATGCCCACAGATTGAAACCTGACATGTCATCATAGCCCACCGCAGCTCGATGAGGACAGAGTAGATGTTGTTTTTGCCGCTGACGGACAATTCAAAAGTGATGTCAGCCTTCTCCACCAGGATGACTGCCTGTCGAAATGGAGACACCAATTGCAATCAACTCAAGGCGTTGTGTGCTGCCTGGTCCCGCCGGGGAATTCGCTGAAAAGGGATCCCTAACACTGCGAGAACAACCGCCTCAGCGTGGATTAGCCCATCCTGGAAGGGGCGCCTCAAAAATCACTTCCTGTTGTGTCAATGGATGCTCAAAGGTGATCCGAAAAGCGTGTAAACACATGGATGGGTCATCAACCGCCAACGTCTGAATCCCTCCCAACGCCCGGTCGGGCAAATAGAGGGGATCACCTTGAACGGGAAAACCGAGATGCCACAAATGAAGGCGAATCTGGTTTGTCCGTCCTGTCACTGGCCGAGCGCGCACCAGCGCACTGGCCGGGCCTTCCCGTCGCACGATTTCAAATTCCGTGTGTGCGGCAACTCCTGCCGGATCGATCGTACGCGCACCGGCAGCCTGCGGATCGGTTCCGATGGCATCGCTACAAAAAAAATGATCCCGGGGAGGATCGCCACACACGCGAGTGATGTACTCTTTACAAACTTCACCCCGTTGGAACTGCGGCTGCAACTGCGATGCAATTCGCCGCGTTTTGGAAAATACCACCACTCCTGTGGTATTGGCATCCAGGCGATGCGCGTGGCGCGGCTTGAGCGGATAAAAAGCCTGGTGCATAAAATACCGGAGCGTATTTCGATTAAACCGTCCGCTGGGATGCATCGGCAACGGTGCTGGTTTGTTGATAATCATTAACGCGTCATCTTCAAAGAGCAACGTAACGTTCGTGTTCACATCCTGCTCCACGGTTTTAGGCAAAACGCGTTCATACCGTTGGCCTGCGGTGACGCGTTGCCCGGCCGGCACGGGCTTCCCGTTTTGCTGTAAGCTGCCCTCTTCGAAAACTTGCCGCCACTCGTCGGTTTCCACATGCGGGTGCAGTTTGGCAAGAAAGTCAATCAGCCTCATGCCCTCACATTCTTCGGGCACACAAACCGGAAGCCGATTCTCGTAAGGAACACTTCCCGGCAGAGGCTGCGTAACACGCAGCAAGTCAGCTTTCCGCTGGACCATCCGTTTTCTTTGCCGCTCTTCAATGGTTTGGTAACAATGGGGACAGGACCGCCCCAACTCATAAAGGGCTGACTGTTGATCGACCGCTGACAAAGATGCCTGGCAATTAAAACACTGTACGGTTTCGCTTTCCTGCAGCTCCGTTTTTAACGCAACTCTTTGATCGAAGACGAAACATTCTCCTTCGTAATGCTCACCGCCACATGTTTCCAGATAATGGAGAATGCCTCCGTCCAGCTGAAACACTTGCGGACAGCCCTGCTGTTCCAAATAGGGACCGGCTTTTTCACAGCGTATTCCCCCGGTGCAAAACATCACCACTGGCTGATCTTTGAAGTCCTGGGGAAGCCTTTCCACGGCCGCCGAAAAATCGCGAAAGTGGTCAATTCCAATTGCTACAGCGCCCTGAAAAGTACCCACCTGAACTTCAAAGTCGTTGCGAACGTCAAGCAGTTGGAACCGACGGCCCTCATCAATCCAGGTTTTCAAATCTTGGGGCGAGATTTTGGGAGTGCTGTTTTTCGTGGGATCAATTCCCGGTACTCCAAACGGAATGATTTTTCGCTTGATTTTGACCAACATCCGATTGAAAGGCTGGTACTGGCTAACACTCTCTTTGATCGCTATTTCAGCGAATCTTGGGTCGTCCCGCAGATAAGCGATGAACTGATCCACGTTGTGCCTTGTCCCAGCCAGGAACAGATTGATCCCTTCGTTTGAGACCAGTACTGTCCCTCGCAGCGTCAGCCGGTTACACAAATCACGCAGTTGGTTGCGCAATTCGGGCAACGCCTCCAGCTCGACAAACTGGTAGCCAGCGATATTAATGATGGAGCCGGTTGTCATCTTTTCAATTCATTCGTCAGTCATCTCGAATAACCCACCGTGATGCGCCTGATCTTGACGAGATGGCCCGTCCCGCTCTCGCTGTTGGCAGGCTGACCGTTGATCGCCAGCTAACCGCATGTCTCCAGGCTCACTTGGCAGACCAGCGTCCAGAATGAGATCCTCTTCTCCATGCCTACTGTCTATCATGACGCAGTCGTCCAGGCCCGCCTGAGTTTTGTTTTCGTTGCAGCAACAATTGGGTGGTGAGCAGACTTCAAAAGCCAATACAATCGCCCGAAAGATAGTGACGCCCACCGCGAGCGCATTCCTATTTTTCCCGAGTCGACTTGATGAACTATCTGCAGGAAACCATCGACACAAAGGACGCTGGCAACCTATACCTTGTTCCCGAACCCTCGACAACACTTATGTTATGGCTTGGCCTGGCTGCGCTGGCAACCCGAAGGCGAAAACTCTCTGAAACCCAAAAGCGGACTACCCCCTAGCTGCTGTCGATTCGTTTGTCGGCATCCCGTCTTTCGACCATTTTGCTTAAGTCGGACAAGGTCTGTAAAGTTCACCAAAATTCTTCCACAACCTTCTCCCGTGAAATGACAGATTCTCTTACGTTTTCGGAATGTTGCTTGACAAGTTCATGCGGCACCAGCCTGGAATGCCAGCCCTTGTCAGCAAGTCCAATCCACGGTCCAGGAAAACCTTTCTATCTCCATCACTCGTCTTTCTCCTGCACAGTGGGATTACCAACAAGCGCCTTTCGGCTACAATACAAAAAACGAAACAGACAATGCCAACCGTCCCCGAAGCCATCATTGACCGTGCACGAGCCGAGGGACTGTCTCATTTCTTCGGGCTGCCCAGTAGCGGTGTTCTGCTCCAACTCCTGGAGGCCGGCCGCCAGCAGGGTGTCGACTTTGTCGCCAGTGTGCACGAATCCAGCGGTGTGATCTCAGCCGGCTACTACGGGTATTTCAAGGGTTGCGCCGGAATGAGCCTGGCCATTCAGGGTGTCGGAGCTGGCAACATGTTCAGCGGCGCGGTCAATGTTCATTACGAACGCAAGCCCGCTATTTGTATGTGCGAATGTCCAGCGATCGGTGATTTCGGCAACTGGGGACAACAAGGCGATCACCCCCGGATGTTTCAAGCCACCGCCAAGGCGTGCCTGCGCATCACCGAGGAGAACACCGCACAAACCATTCATGATGCGTTCCATCTGGCAGTCCAGCCTCGCCCCGGTCCCGTGTTGTTGGAACTGCCACGCAACCTGGGCAGTGCCGCCGCAAACATGAACTTGACCGAGACCGTCACTCAGAAGGCTCGTGATCCCGATCCGGCAGAAATCGACGCAGTCTGTAAGATGGTAGCCTCGTTCCGCAAACCGGTGATCATTGCCGGTGACGATGTTCGCCGCGAAGGCGTTCTCGACGAACTCAAGGATCTGGCCGATTCCCTGCAAGCTGCCGTATTGCTCACCATGGACGGTCGCGGTGTGTTTCCAGAGAAAGACAGCCGCTTCGGATGTGTTTACATCGGAACCGCTCCCCCCCACTCGCTATATCGCTCGTTCCTCAATGAAGCAGATGGTGTCCTGGTCATCGGTGCCGATGGCCGTATGAAAGAGTCCCGTTGGGACATCGACGTTCCCGTCTGTGAACTGCTTATCGGAGACGAGTTTCCGGCACTGAGCGACAACCCTCGATTGCGTGTCAACGGCCGCCTGGCCCCCAGTCTCCGACGCTTGATTCCGCTGCGCAATTCGCAGGGCTTTTCAAAATCCCGCATCGCCGAGCTCCGCGCCAGCGTTCATGCCCGATTCGCTCGTCCCCAGGGAGCTCACTTCACGGCAAACGACATCATCGCCATCACCCGGGAAACACTTCCTGAGGACGGCTGCCTCTTCGCCGAAACCGGTATCGTGCAATCCATGCTGGAAAACCTGTGGCCGGTGACCGTTCCCAATACATTCTTCGGGTCCACGGTGGGTCGTACGATGGGACTGACCCTGCCGGCCCTGCTGGGTGCACGACTCGCGTGCCCGGACCGCCCCATGGTTGGTTTTACAACCGATGGTAGCGCGTTGATGCGATTGGGTGATCTGGAAGTATTCGCCAGAACAGGCGCAGCGGCGCCCATCGTCATCATTAATGACGGTGCCCTTGGCACCATCCGTTCACAACAGAAATTCAAAGGCCTCCCTGACTATGGCCTGGAATTTGAATTGATCGACTTCAGCCAGATCGCAAAAACCATCGGCCTCAACGGCGTGTCCGTCGAAGCGCCCGAGGACTTTTCCAAAGTGTTGAGTGTGGCGATGACCGCCAATAAGACGACGGTGATCGATGCGCGGGTCGACCCTGAGGCCTACCAGGACAGCTTCATAGCAACAACAGGGATGCTACCCCAATGAGAAAGGTTAGCTAACTGTTTCAGGCTGCCGTCAACCGCTTCAGAACCCCTGACGTTCAAAAAATAGCCGCATGGCAGAGTTGTATTCTGCACCGCCTTCCTGATACCCCCCCATGTAAAAATAAGGTACGGCTCCCCGTCGTACCATTTCATCCAACCATTGGGCACAAATCATCTGTTGAATCACGTTACCAACCACGCCCGAGGTGGGACAAATGCCTCCCTGCGCACCCGAATAGGAAATCACTCCACCCGATTCGGGAGAGTGATTGTCAAATCCAAAGTCGGCCACATCGATCAGCCGGACAGCAGGTCGTACTCCATCTAGAATCGCCGGTCCAATACCAATGACCAGGGCTCCCTCGGCCCGTTTTTCTTGCGCCAGCCTGACCTCGTCAGCAAAGGCCGGCGAAATCGCATTGACCAACAACACGTTCTGTTGTTGACTCGCATCCCAATCACCCCAATTGGTGATACGTGGTCCGGAGGCCACACTCAACAATTCGCTGGAAAACCCTGCGAACTCCCGACTCTCGACAAACCAGCGCCCCCCGCCAAGTATCCGCAGGGCCATTTCCACCGCAACCTCAAAAATCCGACCACGATCCTTTCCAGTTTGTTGGACGCGATAGGTCAGCGCATCGAGATAAGCCGTACTTTGCTTGGTAGCTGCTGCATCCGGCTCGGCCAGCTTTTCTGCAATCGCTGCATTGATCATCCAGAACAAGGCTCCCATCCCCGTTCCACTCGAAGGACACACGGCCATTTCGGGAATTTCGGGCGCATGTACCAGGCCCTGTTGATACGGCACATGGGAATGCAAAATGTCGTTGGAAACATCCTTCAGCAGCAAACCGTCAGGATTACTGTGCGTGGAATCGGTAAAGCCGACAGGTCGAAACTCGTTTTCCTGGTAATTGGTCGTCACACAAACGACATAAACCCCGCGCTGTCGAGCGTCGAGCACCGAACGTTTGCAGTCGTTGGTAAAAACCATGTCTCCTTTCTGTAAAGGTTCAAAATTCTGGTGATTTTTCAGAATTCCAGGATTGCCACGTCGATTGGCCTTATGTTCATGAAGGGGCAAATGCCCCGTATCCATCGATGTCCAAACCGTTCGCCCACGTTGGATCGCATCAGCGGCACGAGCACTCAACTCGGCAACGTGTTCGATTTCTGTCCGTAATCGTCCCAAAATTTTCAGCGTTCCCTCGTAATATTCATCCATGAACAACATCGTGTGTCCGAAGTTCGCTTGCGATCCATGAACCTGCGGTGAATGGAACTCCATTCCCGCCTGTACCGCTGGTGTCAAGACGGCACCGGCCATCACGGTTGTCCCTACCTGCAACAGATCTCGACGTGTGGTTTCAGGCATCTTTGTTTCCTTTCCTGTCGTGGCAAAGAGTCGTTTTCAACATCCGCCCACCGCTACGCTGTCCCCCCGTTCATGAGAGCATTTTTTGCAGCTCGTTCTAATCAACATCAATTGCAAGCCTGTGCATCGCACCCCGTCTGCCGAATGACTTCTTATCATGTGACGGGCTGCCCCTCAATGCTGAACGGTTTTGCAGATGACACGTTAATGGTGCTGACGATCACGGCAAGCGGGTTTCCGGGATAAAGTCAGTGAAACAGTACTCGATCAGATCATTCAACATTATCGTCGCCACAGGATCCGCTGCGATGTGTTCGATAAGACCCAACGTCGAGACAACAACCCTGCCAGCCTTGTATCCAAACTGGACGACCAGGCCGACCGGTTCTCCAGGAACCAATCCCTGGGCTGACCTTGTTCTCAACCATTCCGAGTAACAGCCGATGAGAACATCATTTTTACTGGAGGCATCCAGTTGGGCAATCGTCTTAGGTCGATTGCCAACGCTGGATTGGGCTGACACGACCTGCAGAAATGTCCAACCCAGTGGATTCTCAGCGGGAATATCTTGGAACAGACCGTGCCTGGGATTGATGTACCCCCAGAAATTGCAACCCGGCATGGTTCCCAAGATGTATCCGGCCTCACCGAAAGTGAGTCCCAGCTGGGGTGGTATCCCCACGTTGCCCGCAGCAAACAAGAGCAGCGTGCCTCCTCCAGCCACGTACTCCTCAATCTGATCCAAATCGTTGATACAGTCACTGGAATGTCGGGATCGATTCCCTGGTGTGTTTCATATCCTGGGATGAGCACAGCTTGCTGCTCTTTGCCCTTTTGCGGTCTCAGGTCCGCCAGCGTCATTTGGGAATTATTCTTTTCAATAAAATAGCGCACACCGTCGCCGCTGGCCTGCAACAACGTCGCCTGAAACTCGACATCAACCGTTCCCTGGATCGGGCTCAGCCAACTGTGCACCGCCATGTACAGCCGCGACCCGATGTTGACCGGATTCCAGACAACCGTTCCAGGAGCAGCGCTGACTCCACCCGGTCCGGAAATGCCCAGCTTGCCCTCTGAATCGTTCTTCCAGGTAAAGGGACCTCGATCGGTGGCCACGTTCCAAAACCTGGGAGGCCCATCACCAACATCCCAGACAGCGTCAGAAAAACTGTTCCTGGTCATTAATCGGTACCGCCCATCCCGCTGGGTCACATCCGGCGGTTTTTCAACCCAGCGCTTTGACCAGCGAGAGGTTTCGGTATTTACTGCCGGGTCGGTAGTCCAGTCATCACCCACGTCCCATACCTGTTTCGGTTTGCCATGCGCCGTGATACGCGCACACAGGGTTTGGGTGTCGTTGCCTCCATGCTGCAACGGGTCTGCCAGGAAATTAATCCGGTCGCCGACAACCACCGGAATCTTTGCCAACTTGACCAACCCGGTGGTATCACCGATCGAATAAGCCGATTCGCCTCCGGGAGGTGTGACAATGACATTCAACTTGCGCCGGGTGCCTGCGAGCTTGAGACGCTCAGGGTAAACATAAACATCCGTGTAGTTCCGGGAAATCAATTGACGACCGTTGTTGGCACTGGCATCGAACAGTTCGACACTCAGCCGCAGCCGGGCACTTCGATCAACACGTGGCATCTTGAACGAAATGGCCCCCACGGTTTTAGCGCCCACGCTGTCCATCGAGACACCCGCAAGTTCTCCCGAAATATCGGTACTCTCAAGCTGCCAGGCAGCCACGCACTGGTGAAGTGGCTGCTGACTGTAATGGGACAAGATTAGATTGGCCTGGAAAGTCTCCTCCGACCAGAAATTCAACTTCTTCCAATCGATGATGATCAGGTCGGGTTTTTGAAGACTCCTGAGTTCCCGGTGAAAAACCCGGGGACTCAGATCATAATCCACCACGCCATGGACAAAAGGGCCGATGTTGGAGAACATCGTGATGTTGTATCCAAAGACATCCGTACCCTTTCGCACCTGCTCGACCTCGTCCTTGAGGTCATTGAAGGCAGCCCAATCGTGCTGTTCAGCAAACCGGGCAAAACTACCGTAGACCTTGTCCAATCCCCACTTGTAGAATCGCTCATAATATCCGGCCCCCATGTTCTGGCCCAAAACACCCCAGCCCTTGCCTGCAGGTTTGACCATCGGCCAGGGGATTTCGCCTCCCCAGCGTCGTTTGTATTTTTCCATGTCCGGAAAAAAGATGTATCCTCCGAACTCACCGACCATCAGAGGCCGGATGACTGGCACGGACGACGAGGAACCAGCAATACGTGTCGCACTGCCAACCCTGAGAGCCGGATAATGCTGCCGGGATCTTAAATAGTTTTGTGGCCCGGAAAATCCGTACCTCATCAATGAGTTGATCTCGCTGTTGAACAATGCGCCTCCGGAAGTATCCATCACCGGCCGTGTTGGATCGAGACGCTTGACCAGGTCACGAGCCACTTTGACCATGGCGGCCTGCTCCGAGGGCGAAGGGGTCTCTCCCTGATAAACAGCGTTGGGTTGGTAAGGCGAAGGCACCATGGGCACCAGCCCCTGTGCCGCATTGAACAATGTCCACATCAACATGGAGGGATGGTTCCGATCCCTGCGAACCCATCCCTCCAGTAGCCGCCGCCATCGTTGGATTGCCGCTTGCGTGATGCGGCGGTAACAAGGAGGTTGCCCGTACACCAGCAGGCCAAGCCTGTCGGCCCAATACAAGTAACGGTGATCGTCGATATGAAAATGTTTGCGGATACAATTGAAACCCAGCGTCTTGGCCAACAACACCTCTTGCTTGATCTCTTGGTCGGTACGCGCATGGTACTTCGGCAAATAGACGTTCTTATCGGGTGAGTCCATGGGATCCATGGCTCCCATCAGGTAAACAGGCTGGTTATTGAGACACAGGTACTTTCCCTGGATATCGATTTTCCTCATGCCAAAATCTCGCGTGGCAGAGTCCAGCAACGTTTCACCATCCATTATTTCGGCCGTCAGTTGGTACAGCCGTGGATTTTCCAGCGACCAAAGAATGGGAGCATCGATCCGGATTGCGTTTTGGATGGCCACTGAAAATGGCCTGTCGCCTTCCGGCAGCACGATGTCTTGCCGCAAGACATGCTGGCGGCCATCGGGCCCGACGGCCCGCAATCTCAACTTCAGGTTTCGTTCTCGGCCAATTGCTGCCGAGTTCACCTCCACCTCCACCCCCGCCAACGAAGCATCCAAATCTGGCATGACGTGGATGTCAGCAACGTAGGTGCTGTCAGTAGCTTCGATCCAAACACTGCGCCAAATGGCATTCCCATGCCGTCGCCCATCTTCCGGCCCGGGAACTTCTAGCCGCTCTGGGGGCCCCGTTGCTTTGACGGTGATCGTATTGGAGCTGCCAAAATTGACCCATGGGGAAACATCCACCGAAAAAGGAAGGTAGGCCCCTTCATGTTGACCTGCCAGGTGGCCGTTGATCCAAATTGTGGCATGATAGTCCACTGCGCAGAAAACCATGGCAATCCGCTTGTTTTTGTACTGCGAGCCAATGGCAAACTCTCTCTCGTACCAAACGGGTCCAAAATAGTCTCGCAGATCATCAAAGCTATATTGCCATGCGCCCGGCACGTCGCAAATCCGGTCTTTGACTCCGGTCTGAAACCATTGGTCACTTTCCCCCCGATCCTCCGGATCCGCCCGGAAACGCCACTTGCCATCCAGATCAACAATTTTCTCCCGATTCAGCAGAGTGACGTACGGAGTCTGCGGCCCGGGTTTCGGGCTTTGACTTGCCGCCAAATCCTCACCAGGTGTCCCCGCCGGGCACGATGAGCTCCAACACAACGCGAATATCAAAGCCAATGCGAACGCAGCCGATACGACAAAATGACATTGCCAACACGAAGCTGTTTTTTTCATTTTTTAATGGATCCCAACGGCCAACTCATTCTCGCAGCACAAAAGAGAGTTTAAACCAACCAAGGTGCCTGTCAATGTTCTATCGAACGTCGCGAACGTTATCGCACCGATCTTTAATATTTTCAAGAACCGATTTTCAGCGTTCTTCCAACTGGCCTGGCGGCTCCCGCCAACGGCTGTCCAGTTGAGTCTTTGGATCGATCGCCAGTCTCTGTCAGCAACGTCGAACACAACCGCAGGGACGCTGTCTTCAAGCGACATAATGTGTCGACCACTCCCTTGTGAGAAGACCAAGATGTGTTGACTACTTGAGTCCCACGGCCCGTCCATCAAGCCGCCATTTGGGTTGGAGAGTCACCCCCAGGTGAACAAGAGCGGTCACCGGAAGATCAACAATGTAAACGGGCATTTCGAACCGGCCCTTTTTCGCTGCATTTCCGCTGACGATCAGGTAGACATGCCGTACCGTTGGCGTGTCATGACCACCCCCATGGCCCGTACCCTGACCACCGTGATCCGATGAGATCAAGATCAGCCAGTCTTCTGAGTCGTAGCTGGAGCGAGAACCAATCGCACTCATCAGGGTACCCACGTGACGGTCAACCGTCTCGATGGATTGGACGTACTGTGGGTTGGCAGGATGAAACCCGTATTTGTGGCCCGTCTCATCCACTGCACCGAAGTAAACCATGGTTGTTCGCACATCGTTCCTGGCCAATGCTTTGCTGACTTGGGTGGCAATGCGTTGGTCATAGATCGCATAACCGTCGGCTCCGCTTGCCTTGTACGCCACGCGGATGTCCGCCCCGGAAACAATGAACCGATCGATGGGATGCCAGTCCACGTAAGATGCCGTCTTGTATTCAGGAAATTGCTGTTTCAGCAATGAAAAAAAATGAGGGAATTGGTCGATTTTATGCCCTTTAAAATCGTTGTCATGTACACCGTGTCTGTCCGCCCACACACCGGTCAAAAAGCTGGTCCAACCAGGTCCACTGATCGTATCATTCTTCCTATAGCGTGTTCCCAGAATTTGTGCCGTGCTGGACACGCTGCCGTTTTCGATCAGCTTGTCGATGTTGGGTGTCTTGGCAACATCCAGAGCATCCGTTCGCATGCCGTCGATGCCAATCGCCAGGACATATTTATTTTTTTCTGCCTGTAGAGTCGATGGTGAAAGCAAACTGACCACCACGGTCGCGATCAATAAACCCTGATATCTGTTCGACACGCTCATACGAAACATTATCTCCTGTTGGCATTAAGTTCCGGTTGCTATTGCGTCAAAAGCTATTCGGACACAAGCGTCGCGATTCTATCATGCTGGACCCTATGCCGTCTTGAGCCGACTGGGGTGTTTCGAGAAGAAATAGAAAGCGACCTGGACGTGGTGCTGTACAAGGTGTGAGGAATTAGAAAATCGGAACCCCGGACACTGATGAACAAGAAAAAGAAACATGGATCCAAACGGTTCTCAAGGTGATGACCCGGTGAATCGCCAGCGGTCCAGGTGGATCAGA
>Ga0310125_10001226_pt1 | contig 12800 bp, 6 predicted proteins | sample CB11b_Tmax_Bot8__FD_203508 | JGI IMG/M metagenome (GOLD analysis project Ga0310125, IMG submission 203508) | Marine microbial communities from Western Arctic Ocean, Canada - CB11b_Tmax_Bot8 | ecosystem: Environmental > Aquatic > Marine > Oceanic | place: Canada: Western Arctic Ocean | collected... | reverse complement strand
TGATTAACATCAAGAAGGGACTTGATCATATCCGAGAGATGGCTTGAGTTTGTCCTGATACTGCCCAGCATCTCTTTTTCAGAGCTCATATCGTTGCTCGTGCCTGCTCTGGTGCCCAACATATCAAGGGAAAGCATGATGGCCTGTAGAGGCGCTTTCATATCATGGACGATCATGTGAACGAGGCTGTCCCGAAGTGTCTCGAGAGCTTCCAGTTCATCATAATTTTCCTGTAGTTTGACAAGCAGTTCACCTTTTTCCCGATTGGCCTCTTCAACCCTTTCTTTAGCCTCACGTAGTGCCTGCTCTGCACGAACTCGTTCTGTAACGTCCTTAATCAGAGAAACCGTACCGGCACGTGCCTTCAGGTCACAGGTGACGATCTCCACCGTTATAGATTCACCACTCTTTGTCCTGACTTCAGCATTAACGGCATCGAATCCAGATTTGCTTTGTGCTCCATTGATTTCCCGGCTGTCACCGAGGCACTTTCGAAGACCCGGCGCGAGAGAATCTACACGGCTGCCCTCCAGTTCGCTTGGTTCGTAGCCCAGGACTTTTTTCACGGCGGGATTGCATTCTATAATAGTACCATCGCTGTCTATAACGAGGAGGACGACTGGATTTATACTGAAGAAGATGTCGACAAGCCTCTCCTCCCTGCGGCTGGCATCGCGCCAGCGACGATACGCGATCCAAATCAGGCCAAAAAGCCAGATAGCAAGTCCATGAATCAGTAAGGGGACAAAATGAAGGTGCTCGCGTACCGAGGGGGAAATCCCGATGTGTGGCCAAAGGGTTACCGCTGTGATGTACAGAATCAGTACGACCGCAATCGCGATCACAATCCGTAGATCGCGCAACTGCTTTTGCTTTATAGAGAGTATGTCCATGTCGCACTTAATTATTGAGTCCAGGACTCGGCACTACGTAGTGTAGTAGGTACTATGCTTCGGCGATTTTCATATCTCTTTCGAACTATTTTGCTGTCGGTCGCAAATTTTCCTTAATACAAACGCTATTAATCGACGGGGTATGCCGGCCGTCGCATCTAAGGAGGTATTTCTGATTGGCATTCGTGACTGACCATCCGTAATCGTCCCCAATGGGGCAATCATAGGAATGTTTTAAATAGCCTTGCGTCACGAGATCATTGATGTCGCCGGGATATTGTTGATATTTGAAGGCGTAGGTGTCCAACGCATCCTGGTAAATTCTGAGGTTGTTGAGACAGATACTGAGTTGTGAACTCTCGCGTGCCTTCGTGAAATTGGGAATAGAGAGTACCGCCAACAATCCAATAATCGCCACGATGATCATGAGCTCAAGTAACATGAATCCAGGTTTTGGCCGACTAGCCCGCATATTGCACGAGTTTACGTTGCGAGAGGACGCAGCGTGCTGCAATTCTGGTGCTTGGAGATGTAACTCCGATGAAGCTGTATCACCATACCCCGCCCATGGAGGGGCAAGCTGCGAACTTGCGGCACGCCACGCGCCGTTGGAGTTCCGTTGACAAGTGCCGGAATTGCCGTGCCCAGCGGCCTCGTAGTAGTACATTCGTGCAATATGCGGGCTAGTCATTGATCCCTGCTCTCTTCATAGATGCTTTCTACATTGATGCCTTAACCTTCAAGAAAGTGGCGGTAGTGAGCGGTGCGTGAAGGCCAACTTCTATTGCAACTTCATCTCGCTTTTCGTCGAGCGGTTGTGTGCTTATTGAAATTATACTATCCGAGATATCGGTCGACGAACCTCTGCCCAGGTTACTGCAGAGTTCTACTGCGTATGTGATGCCGCTAAGACCGGCGCGAATGGGGAATCGCAGGGTAACCGCGGGAAAGTGTTTCTCACCGGGACTTGCCGATAGGCTGTCTATGCTGAAGCCCGAATCGCTGGCGTCATGCGGATCAAGTAGAAACGCATATTCAAGGAAGTTGATGACGCCGTCCCCGTCGGGATCGGCATCGGGGTCGTCCACACCGGTCAGCGTGATCTGTACCGGTGTAAAGACCTGTCCTGCCCAATCTTCATACGTCGTCCCTGAACTTGCCCGGGGGTTTGCGCCCACCGCACCAGATTGGCCAAGGCGGGTGGCCGGGTCGCCAAGTGTGTTGTACAAAACCAACATGTGATCCACGCTGCCGTTGGACGCGTAAGCATTTAACGACGCCAGTACCGCGTCACCAAGACGTGTCGTTCCATTAGCTAACGCGCCGTAGAAACCTCGTCCCACGTGCATGCTTTCGCGGTGAAAGGCCAGGCTCGAGGGCGCAAAGACCGCCACGGCTCCGTTCACATCGGCCACCATCGCCGCACCCAATGAGAATCAATCCCCGGAATTGCGAACTGGCCAATCAGGCACGACAACGCGGCAACAACCGGCGTGCTGTCGGCATTGTCCATCCCCGGCAGATCGCTAATATGCAAGAATTCTTCGTGCGCGAATCCCGCGATGCCGCCATGGCCGACGTAGCCAATCACGCGACAATCGCCACGGAAGGCATCAAGAAGCGTGTCTGTGAAAGCCGACACGTTTCCGTCAAAGTCCAAGTGCTGGACGCCTGCGCCTACAATTTCACCAATACGCCTGCTATCAAACGGGTAATTCCCCGACCGGTCCGGGTTGTCGGCGACCAGTGAGACCGTGCAATTTTCCGCGGCCGTGCTTTCGTACATGATGATCTTGTCGATCGCAACGGCCAGTTCGTCGGCAGTCAGCACAGGTAACCGTCCCACGGCGATTTCGGGTACCGCGTCGCCCGCAACGTCGCCCAGTTGCACGTCTGAGGCCAGCACACCGATCGGTGTCGACGCCATCAGGGGCGGCACCAGATTGCCGCCATGACCCAGGTAGTCTTTAAAATCGTAAGTTCCCGCTCCGGCGAGCACGGCGTATGCCGGTGCACGCTGCCACGTGGTATACGCCCGCTGCAGCAGGCGACGTAGTGCAACGGGTTCCGGTAGGCCGTGATTGAAGACGTCGTACACGTCTTCAAGTGAAACGACTACGGACTCCACGCCCTGCCCGGAGCGGTAGTCCGCCAGCACCTGGGCGCCTGCAACGAGTGCATCCGGTGCAATGATTAAATGATCGGCCGCGTTGTCGGCGCTGTCGAGCGGCGGCAGATTTCTCAACCTCAAGCCTGCCGGCGTACCGTAGTTCGATTCTGTCACAAAGTATTCTTCGGCCGGCCCGGATGGTGCAAATGTCACGCTGTAGTCCCCGGGTGCACCCTCGACGCGCGTGGCAAGCAGCACCGTCGGCACAGACGGGTCGCTGACTTCGAGCACGCGGATAGCCTGGTCCTCGAACCCTTCCACGGTTATCAATGAATTACCGTCCGCCCTGCAGTGCAGCTTCCCGTCAACGGCGGCGTAGCGACGTTGGTAGGTCACCTCGAAGGCGTTCAGATACACCAGTCCGAACGGGATGCCCGCGTCGAGTAGTGCCGTGATCTCCAGCGTATTAGTCCCTTCGATCAGCGAATCGTGATCGAAACTAAGCTCGACTGTGTGACTGCCTCTTCCGTCAAATTGGTGCTCGCCGATGTCGTTTCCGTTGAGGGTAAAGACGACGTGGTGATCGTTACCCGCGGGCGTCTGAGTTCCGCCGGCCAGATGGACGCTTAGTGCGGCCTGTGTCTCGGTTGACGCCAGCGCGTCGAGTTCAAACGGGAATGATTTGCTTCCCAACGACGGATTACCCGGTATGATAAAGTCCCACATCCATATATCTTCGGCGGCGTCCTGGAAGATGATCGTCGGGGCAATCGTGTTGTCTTCGAAACGGCGTGTCTCGGCGTAGCTGATCTGCGTGGCGGTTGACACGGGGGGCTGTCCCGGGCGAAGACCGAAGCGTGTGCCTTCGCCGCGCTGAATCCAGTACACGTTTGAATCCGTATAGAAACTTGAATATTCCACGGCGTAGAACACGATGTGATCGTCCACCGGATGCCAGGCGATGTCCCGCCCCGCGTTGCTCATGCGAAGGCGACGATTCTGAATGGCTTGTGTCACGATAGAGACGTCGAGACCAGCCAGTGTCGAGATCGTGGCTGCGTTCACGCTGTAGACTCCCTCGGTCGAGATTTCCGCCTTGAGCGCCTGTGTCGTTTCGTCGCTGATCGACAGCAAACTTCGCGACGGCTCTGGTATTGTCGCACTTTTCGCCGTCGCCTCGTCCTTCATCGCGGGCAACCGGCGCGCAGCGGCACCTCGCGCACGTGCACTGCGCCGATACACATGCTCGCCAAGTTCCACGACTTCCTCCTTAGCCGTCACACCGTCTTTCTGCACCTCTATGATAAAAGGCCCGTAGCGGTTCACACCACCGTCCTGCTCGATTTCGATCAGGCGATATGTCAACCGGCCTGTGTCCGGCGCAGCGCGGTCCAGCAGGTGATACACGCCGCCCCCCGGCAGTGGTGGCATCGCAGGCAGTAAATCATCGTTAACATTCTTATAACGCCCGCCGTCACGTCTCTGCACGAAGAAGCCCAGTGTGCCCATCTCCGATGCGGTCTCCCACCGGACGAGAACACCACGCGGTGTCCTCCTGGCGGACATGCCCACAATCAGGACGTGCGTTGTTACGATGTCCCCACACACATCAAGGCCGTCCGTCGGATCGGTGTAGTTGACATTCAAAGAGTCGCCATACTCGTAGCTGAGCGTTCCATTGTTGAGCACCGGTGGACCCGTAATTGATATCGGAAAGGTCAGGCGGTTGCTCGATGCGTTATTCGCAAAGACTCCCGTGCTGGCACCTTGTTCAAATAGCGTTACCGTTTCGCTATCCCCTGTGGCGGCATTGGTCAAGGTTACGACAACGGTATCAATTGCATTGGTGTTCAGGTTCTGGTCGCGATCAATGAGTTCCATGTAGACGACGCCCGAGCCATTGGACGACCCGTAAACCGTAACCGGCATGCCCGTTGCATCCGTGAATGTCGCTGTGCACCAGCTCTCGACCTCGAAAACATCCGAGGTGCAGGTGGACAGTGACGCGAGCTGATCCGATAGAAGCGTTTCAGGCACGGTGCCGTCGACCATGGACACCGCCGTCCACGTGCCGTAATCAACATTGTCGTTCAAATTGGAGTTGGAACTGCGCAGGAAGAAGTTCGTATCGCTGAAGGCGTTCGTATCCGCGAATATAAAGAGCCCTGCGTCATCGTAGTAGGCCACGTCGAACGGCGTGTTCGTCGCGTGTCCCAGGCCGCCAACGTAGATCACGTCCGTGCCCTTGCCCGTGTTTTCAGGGTCGCGGCGGTAGAAATTCGTAATGATCGAGTAGCTGTCAGTGACATATGAGTCGAGGACACAGACGGCATCCAGAAAGTCGTTACCCGTCGAATGCTCGCCGATACTCAATGGTACGCCGATCCGGTTGTCGTTAGGAGGATCAGTGTCTGCCGTGCTCACATGCCTGCTCGGATCCGTTTCGACCACGACGTAATTGGTTGGCCCTAGATTAAGAAATGCGTAATCGCCATTCGTGTCAGTATTCATTGTGTCGACCAGGACGCCGTCGCTGGGATCACCGTCGCCATTCGGGTCAGTGAATAGTTGGATCGTAACGTTCGTTATGCCCGCATCCATATCGCCGAGGTTGCCGTCTATATCCGTGTCGAGACGGACTTGTCCCCGGATGGATCCGGATGGGAACATGCCGGCATCAACCGTCACATCGTTCTCACCCGCCAGGAGCGTCGTCGGCGCCGTTTGGCCTGTGGTCGTGTCCGCATCGCTATCCAATGTGTCATCGCCGCCCTGGTCTTGCGGGGAGAACATGAACCCTGACGGTAGGGTGAAATCCACGAAGTACACGTTCGGTGACAGGTTTGTGAACGCATAGAGTCCATTCGTGTCGGTCAGTGTCACCGCTACGGCATTGCTCGAGGCATTGCGCAGTGTGACGGTTACATTACTGATCCCCGGCTCTCCCCCGTCCTGGATGCCGTCGGCATCCAGATCGTTCCAGACGAAATCACCGATCGCTGCCCGTTCCAGCGGATTAGTGACGGATGCGCAATAAGTAAAGATCGTTTGATCGGATGTAGCGCAAGCGGTGTTGGTGATGACGTCGACGTCGGTCGGCGTGTCGACCGTCACCTGGAATTCGACAACCAGGGAACCATTCGTCGGCAACGTATAGTTCGTCGCGACGAGTGGCGGATCGCCGGGAATACCCGGATTGTCTTCCGGTGGAAACGAAAAGAGAATCTGGACGTTGTCGGTGCGAAATCGATCGTTGCCCTGGTCCCAATTTACGCCCAGGTTTTCGTATCGCAAAATCGTGTTGGTGGAAATAAACGCTGAAATGTCGTAGTTGGTGGTCCCGTTACCGGCCCCGCTGAACGTGTCGAGCGTGGTGAACGCTGCTCCGTTCGACGACACCATCACCGAAATGTCCTCCTCAAGGCTTGCGATAGAGAAGAAAAAGCTTAGTGTGGCGTTGGTTGCCCCGCCGAGATCAACACTGCGTTCGATCGCGTCGTTGCTTTCAATTCGTCTGAAACGCAGGCGCCCAGCAGTGTTGACACGAATGTCCCCGGATGACGGACTGCCGTCGTCGCCGAACTCAACCCAGTCCGTTAACCAGTCAACCGTTCCGTCATTGTTCGTGTAAGCAATAGCGTCGAAATCGTCCCTAACCGTCTCGTCGTTTCTCGGCACAGTCGGTGCGGTGATATTCGTGCTGCCGGTCACGTACGTTGCCCCGGGCGGCACGGGATCGGTGATGGTTACCCCCGTTAGCTGGACATCGCCGGTGTTTGTGAGGGTAATCGTATAGGTCAGGACCTGGCCGTTTGTGACCGATCCCGCAACGTCAACTGTCTTAGTAAAGTCGAAAATTGGCGGTGGCTGATAACCGAAGTCGGCATCCGGGAAAAACTGGCCACTGGTCAGTGTTACCTTCTCGGTCGAACTTCCGCTTGTGATCTGAAACCCGGCCAGAATGTTGTTGGTATCCGTGACCGTGACGAAATACGTGTCTGGCACCAGGTTCGTAAAGGCATACAGGCCGTTCGTGTCGGTCAATGTTGTCTCGATGACGTTTGTGCCTGAATCGAGCAGATCCAGGCTGACGTCGGCAAAGCCGGTTTCACCAGCATCAGGAAATCCGTCGACGTCGACGTCGAGGAAGACGAAATCGCCGACACCGGCAGGTATGTAAAATCCGCCGTCAACGGTCAGATTAATGTCACCTCCCTGTAGAGTGTTAGTGTCCGTTTGTCCCGTAGCGGGGTCGATGTCACTGTCGAGCGTGTCGTCGCCGCCCTGGTCCTGCGACGTTATCTGCAACCCTGACGGCGTCAGCATTTCGATCACATAGTCACCCGGGACAAGGTTGGCGAATAGATAAAAGCCATTTGTATCGGTCGTTGTAGACGCAACTTGGGTTCCGTTGGTCAGGAGATTGACGGTTACATTCGTAATGCCACTATCTTCGCCATCTTGTATTCCGTTTGCATTGAAGTCCTCGAAAGCAAAATCACCGATCGTAGCCAGAATCGTGAGTCCGGCATCCCAAGTCAGGTCATTCTCGCCGGAGCTGAGCGATATAGGAATTGTTCGACCTGTCCCCTGGTCGGCATCGCCGTCAAGCGTGTCGTCACCGCCTTGATCCTGTGCCGAAATAAACAAGCCGACAGGCGCGACAAATTCGACGATGTAGACACCCGGAATCAGGTTCGTGAAAGCATAGACGCCATTTGTGTCGGTGCTCGTTGAGTCAATCTGGTTGGTACCCGAATCGAGTAACCGAACGGTAACATTACTGATTCCCGCTTCCCCGGCATCCTGGATACCGTCTCCGTCATCGTCCGACCAAACGAAATCGCCAATCTGCGCGAACTGGTATAAGCCGGCATCAATCGTCAGATCGTTTTCTCCACTTTGAAGGTTATTCGTCCCGCTCAGGCCTGTGGATGTGTCGACGTCACTGTCGACCGTGTCGTCGCCACCTTGATCGCGCGGGGAGAACATATACCCTCCAGGGGCAACTACGCCCACGACGTAGTCGGCCGGCGGCAGATTCGTAAATGCGTAAATGCCGTTCGTGTCTGTTGTCGTGGACGCCACCAGCGTGCCGTTGGTGAACAGGTTCACGGCAACACCAACGATCCCGGTCTCGCCGGCATCCTGGATACCGTCTGCATCAAGATCATCGAAGACAAAGTCGCCGATGCTCGCAAAACGATAAAGTCCGACATCCACGGTCAGGTTTGTCTGACCACTTACGAGTGTGTTGGTTCCGCTCTGACCAGTTATTGTTTCGACATCACTGTCAATCGTGTCATCCCCTCCCTGGTCACGTGGTGAGAAAACAAATCCGGCAGGGGTGATGACTTCAACGACGTAATCCCCGGCGTTCAGTCCCGGGAAAAGGTAAAGCCCATTCGTCGCTGTCATCGTGGTTCCCACCTGTGTCCCGTTGGTCAAGAGGTTCACAGTTACTCCTTGAATCCCTGGCTCACCGACATCCTGGATGCCGTCGGCATCGAGATCCTCCCAAACGAAATCACCCAGTGTGGCTGAAATGAATAGCCCGGCGTCGATGCTCAGATCGATCTCTCCGGATGTTAGCGCCGTCGGTGCAATCTGCCCGGTTGCCGGATCAGCATCGCTGTCGAGGCTGTCATCGCCGCCCTGGTCTTGTGGAGAAAATGCTGTCCCGCCAGGTGCAACAAATTCCACGATGTAGATTGCCGGCGCCAGGTTCGTAAACGCGTACGCACCGTTTGTGTCAGTCGATGTCGAGCTGATCACGTTTGTCGCCGCATCCAGTAGGTGAACCGTCACGCTGCCAAATCCTGGTTCGCCACCGTCTTGGATGCCATCACCATCGCTGTCCATCCACACGTAGTCGCCGAGCCTCGCCGGCTGGTACAGCCCGGCATCGATGGTCGTGTTTATGTCGCCGCTTTGAAGTGCTATCGTTCCACTCCGCCCTGTGCCGGCGTTCACGTCACTGTCCAGGCTGTCATCGGCACCCTGGTCCTGGAGCGAAAAGCTGAACCCGGCCGGTGGGATGACCTCCACGACGTAGTCCACGGGCGGCAGATTCGTGAAGGCGTAGATTCCGTTTGTATCTGTCGAGGTCGCGGCAATCACGGTGCCGTTAGTCAATAGGTTAACGGTCACACCGTTGATCCCGGGCTCGCCGGCATCCTGGATGCCATCGCCGTCATCATCCTCCCAGACGAAGTCACCAAGTGACGCCGGGATAAAGAACCCTGCATCAACCGTTCGGTCCACTTGCCCCGCAGGAAGTACAATGGCAACGGTTCGGCCCGTGACAGGATCGGGGTCGCTGTCCAGCGTGTCATCTCCGCCTTGGTCTTGTGGTGTGAACGTGTACCCGGCAAGAGTCGCGAATTCGACAAAGTACGTGCCCGCCACGAGGTTGGTGAAGAGATACAGTCCGTTGGTGTCAGTGAGGATGGACGTGATCAGGTTTGTCGATGCGTCTAGGAGTCTGACCGTCGTGTTACTGATTCCCGGCTCACCGGCATCTTGTACGCCGTCCCCGTCGAGATCGTCCCAAACGAAATCACCAAGGTCTCCGAATTGCGTCAAGCCTCCGTCGATGGTCAGATTTGTTTCAGCAGCCCGCAGCGTAAAGATGGCCGTGCGTCCGCTTGAGGTGTCAATGTCGCTGTCCAGGGTATCGTCGCCCCCCTGGTCTTGCGACGTAATCTGAAAACCGGATGGAGGCACAACTTCAATGAAGTACATGTCTGGAACAAGATTGGTAAACGCGTAAATGCCGTTAGTGTCGGTTGCCGTGGATGACACCAGGTTGGTACCGTCGTCATAAAGATTCACGGTGACGTTTGTGACGCCCGGTTGCTTTCGCGCCATCTTCTTCATTAACTTGTCAGTTGCTATGAAGTTCGTCATATTCTGCGCATGATGTCCCACGTTACCTCTGAACCTTCGCCATCGATCCCCCTCAGCCACCGCGCCATCGGTTTGGCAGTGGTTCTGTTCACTGCGGTCCTACGGCTGCTTCCAGTGGTCGTGTCCAGGTTCCTCTTCGATATCACGGTACCGTTTCTCGTGGTGGGCTCGTGGATCCGAGAGAAACGCGTGGGGCGCGGAGTGAACCGCAATCTCCATATCGCCTTTCGCGACCAGCTGACGCCCGGGATGGCCATGCGTCTCCGCTGGGCGTGGGCCCGTCACATGACGTGGTTGTTCATCGATTTCGTCCACATGCCCGGGATCCAGAAGGAGAACCTCTCGCGGTTCGTCGACTGCGAGGACTGGGATCGAGTCAGGGCGGAGTACGAGCTCTCTAAAGGCCTCATCTGCGTCACCGGCCACATCGGAGTCCCTGAGCTCCTGGGGCACGTGGCGAGCCTACTCGGTGCTGTTGTGAACGGTGTTTTCCGTCCGCCGGGAATCACGCCGGTCGGTGACTACTTGACGGGAGTCCGAAGCTCCGGGGGGCAACGCGTGCTGTCAAAGTGGAACGTCAATTGGCCCCTGAAGAAGGCCCTCGATCGCGGGGAAGGGATCGGCCTGACGGGCGACGAAAACACCGTTAAGAACCCGGTCTTCGTACCGTTTCTCGGGACTCCCGCAGCCACCAACCCTATCCCGGCTGTGCTGCACCGCGCTACCGGGGCACCGGTGGCAGTGATGACGGTGCACCGTCGGGGGCGGCTAGAGTACCGCCTGCATGTCTGGGATGTCATTCACATTACAAAGACCGATGACCGCGACGCTGATATCGAAGCAATCCTGTTGCGGATCAACGCCGCGCTTTCGCGAGCGATCCGGAGCTCCCCGGCGCAGTGGTTCTGGGGCATGCGCCGCTTCCATACCCGCCCCCCCGATGAAGTCCTGGGAAAAGATGGCCTGCCTCCCGCCGCGCACTCCCAAGGGGGTGCTCCCACACCCGAGGTCAGGGGCGCACCGATAGAATTGACGACATGAAGACGATCGTGGATTTGATCGCCGATCTTGACAACGCGCCGCAGGGCAAGGTCTTCGTCTACGATCGTCGCGGTCGGTCGAAGGAAGAATGTAGCTACGCGGAGCTCTGCCGTCGCGCCCGCGCTGTCGGCGCCCGCTACCTGGAGCAAGGCTTCGAGCCCGGCGAGTATGTCTTTCTGCAGCTGCCGAATTCCATCGAGCTGATCGAGGGATTTCTCGGGGCCATCATCGTGGGCCTGATTCCCTGTTGTTTGGCATCACCACGTTCCCTCGGCGGATCGGAGGGTTTCCGGGAGCGCATGCAGTCGCTCGCTCGCTCCTTTCCGGACAGTCGGCTCATCGCGCACGAGGATGTCGGAGAGATGGCGGGGATCCCCTACTCGACGCCGGTCGACGTTGCGACCGTCGATCTGACTCAGGGCGACGCCCTGGCCCCGCTCATTCCCGCAGATCCCGATTCCCTCGCCTTCGTCCAGCTTACCAGCGGCTCGACCCATCGCCCGAAGGCGGTCCGCATCTCGCACCGGGCTTTGATGTCGAACGCCAAGAACATCTGCGCCGGCTTAACCCGAGGGGCGGACAGCGTCGTGAGTTGGCTGCCGCTGTATCACGACATGGGGCTCGTAGGCTGCTTGCTGTGCCCTCTCTACTTGCACATCGATATTCACCTCATGCAGCCCGAGATGTTTCTTACGAGGCCCGAGATGTGGCTGCAGCGCATTAGTGACATTCCCGGGCCGAGTATCAGCAACGCGCCCAACTCTGCATATCAATCGTGTGTCCAGCGTATCCGCGACGCGGAGGTTGAGAAGCTCGATCTTTCTCGCTGGCGCATCGCAGGTTCCGGCGCGGAACGGGTCCGGGCCGAGACGCTCGCAGCCTTCGTGGATCACTTCGCACCGGCCGGTTTTCGCAGCGACGCGTTCGTCCCCTGCTATGGCCTGGCGGAGACGACACTCGCGGTCACGTACGGTTACGGTGGCACGGTGCCGAACATCGACGCGGGACACGTCTCGTGCGGACGCCCCATCTCCGAAACCGAGGTGGAGATTCGCGATGCAAAGGGGAACGTCCTTGCGGAAGGCGAAGCCGGCGAGATCACTGTTCGCAGTGAAAGCCTGTTTTCCGGCTACGCCGGCCATGATCACCCGTCCCCCATCCAGGATGGGTGGCTGCGCACCGGGGATCGCGGCTATCTCAAGAACGGCGAGCTTTACGTCACGGGGCGCTACAAGGATCTCATCATCGTCGATGGCGTCAACTACGACCCCGACGAGTTCGAGCTCATCGGTGAGAGTACCGTGGAGATTAACGGGGCCCGAAGCGGCGCATTCTCCCTCGAGCTCGACGGGCGCGAGCGCACAGTGCTCGTCAACGAGATCACGCCTCAATCTGACGAAGTGTACGAGGAGTTGAGCCGGCGGGTGGGTACACGCATGGCCGAGCTCTTCGGATTTCGCATCTACGATGTGCGGTTTGTACGTCGGGGTAGCCTGCCAAAGACCAGTAGCGGAAAGGTCCGTCGCGCCAAGCTGCGGAGCCTCTACGAGAACGACGAACTCGAGACCCTCTGGAGACAACGGAGCTAATGCAAAAAGAACAACCCAAGGTAAGCCGCGATGAAGTGCTGGCATTGCTCGGCGAGGTGTGCCGGGTCGCGCCCGATGAGCTGACACCCGACAAACATCTCATCCACGACTTCGACTTGGACTCGGTTCTGACTCTGGAGCTCTTGATGGCTTTGGAGGAGCGTCTCGGTCGGGAAATCTCCGAGGTCGACGCGGCGAAGATTGTGACGGTGGGCGATCTCCTCGACTTCGTGCAGGTGAACTAGTGTCGTGTCCCAG
>Ga0310125_10001225_pt1 | contig 12801 bp, 10 predicted proteins | sample CB11b_Tmax_Bot8__FD_203508 | JGI IMG/M metagenome (GOLD analysis project Ga0310125, IMG submission 203508) | Marine microbial communities from Western Arctic Ocean, Canada - CB11b_Tmax_Bot8 | ecosystem: Environmental > Aquatic > Marine > Oceanic | place: Canada: Western Arctic Ocean | collected... | reverse complement strand
AATGCCATATGATCCCATCTTAACGTCAACTTTTTTTCCATCTTTCAAGTCAACAGAACACTTTAGTGGTTTTGAATATTTATCTCCAAAATAAAAAATATGTCCGACTTCAATTCCTTTGGTTATTAATTGATTTTCTTTCAATACTTTTTTTTCAAAATCATTCTTATTATATTTATCATCTGTAACTGCATAAAATGCGTCGTATTTATTTCTTAATTCTCTTATTGAATCATCTTCATTAGTATGTTTGCTGATATCAGTATCAAAAATTCTTTTATCAGAATAAATTTTACTTTCTCCTGTTTCAGCCAAAATTACAAATTCATGTGAAAGATCTCCTCCAATAGGACCGGTGTCGGCAGCCATTGGTATTGCTGTAAGTCCCAATCTCTTAAAAGTTTGTAAATAAGCAAAAAACATTTTGTTATATGATTTTTTTGCTTCCTGATCATTTAAATCAAAAGAATATGCATCTTTCATGAAAAATTCCTTACATCTCATGACACCAAATCTTGGACGTAATTCATCACGAAATTTCCACTGAATATGATATAAAAGTTGAGGTAATGATTTATAGGATTTTATACTAGTTCTAAATATTTCAGTTATTAATTCTTCATTGGTGGGGCCATAAAGCATTTCTTTTCCTTGACGATCTTTTATTCTTAACATCTCTTCTCCATAATCTTCATATCTCCCGCTTTCTTTCCAAATTTCAGCTGATTGTATTGTTGGCATTAATAATTCTTGTGCACCAATTTTATTTTGTTCCTCTCTAACTATTTGTTCTATTTTTTTCATCACCTTAAATCCCAATGGTAACCAAGAGTAGATTCCCGTAGAAGATTGTTTAACCATACCAGCTCTAAGCATAAGTTGATGGGATTTTATTTTTGCTTCAGATGGCATTTCTTTCAACAAAGGAATAAATAATTTTGACAGATACATATATTTTAATTTTTATTTTTAAATTTTCACTAAATTTACGTTTGTATATGGTCTCTTTCCAGTCTTTTCTTTAACAGTTTTTCTACAATTTTTTTTGAGAGCTTCTATTAAATTTTGTTCTTGCTTAGAGTTTTTTAAAGAAAAAGTTTTACATATATCTCTAATTTTATCTTCTAGATCAAAAATAAAATTATTGCTTTCCTCGTTGCTAGGAATTCCTTTAAATGTAATGATAGGTTTCTTGATTATTGAACCTGTATTGTTAACAATTATTGTAATTTCTAAAAAACCGTTATATGACAAAATTTTTCGATCTTTTATTGATTGAGATTCTTCTCCTACACTTATATTCCCATCTACAAATATCCTTCCAGTTGGAGCTTTATCAATAATTTTCGGACTATCTCCTGGATATAGTTGAACTATATCGCCATTCTCTACCCTAACTGGATAAGGAACCTGCATTTCTTTTGCAAAATTAATATGCTCAAACATATGTCTATGTTCTCCATGTACTGGAATTATCGACCTTGGTCTAACCCAATTATACATGTCTTTTAAATCCTCTCTATTTGGATGACCTGACACGTGTACGAATTCATTTTCTTCAGAAATTACTTCAATTCCATTTTTAACTAGTTGATTGTGTAATTTATAAAGTTTTTTCTCATTACCAGGTATTATTTTTGATGAAAAAATTACTGAATCTCCAGATTCAATCAGAACATCAGGATGAATATAATTTGAAATACGCGTCATTGCACCATTTGGTTCTCCTTGACTGCCAGTGCATAAATAAACAATTTTTTCCCTAGAAAATTTTCTTGCTTCTCTTGGATCAATAGGATCAATTAAATTACCTAAATATCCACATTGTTTTGCTGCCTTATAAATTCTATGCATTGATCTACCTACTAAAGATATTTGTCTTCCAATTTTCTCAGCACAATAAAAAATACTTTCCATTCTTGCTACATTGGAAGCAAAAGAGGTGACAACTATTCTTTTTTGTTTATTCTCCATTATTTTTAATAAGCTTTTTCTTACATCTAATTCTGAACCAGCTCGTCCTTCACTAAATACATTAGTAGAATCACATATCATTGCCAAAACACCTTTATTTCCTATTTGTTTTAATTTTTTGTCGTTAATTGTTTCTCCAATAAGAGGATTAGGATCACATTTCCAATCGCCAGTGTGTAGCACTGCTCCAGCGGGAGTTTCTATGCTAAGACCATTAGGCTCAAGTATTGAATGGGTTAATGTAACAAATTCAATTTTAAAAGGTCCTAGTTCAACTTTACCATTCAGTTCAACAATTTTTAATTTTTTTCCTATATCAATTTTTTTTTCTTTAAACTTTTCTTGTATCAATACACTTGTAAAAGGTGTTGCATAAATATTGCAAAGTAATTTTGGCCATATATGAGCTATTGCCCCTATATGATCTTCATGAGCATGAGTTAAAACCAAGCCAAGTAAGTCATCTTTTTTATCTACAATAAAACCTGGATCAGGATAAATTAAATCTACACCTGGCACACTATCATCGGCAAAAGTTACACCTATATCAACTATAATCCATTTTCTATTTTCGGGGTTACCGTAAGCAAATAAATTCATATTCATTCCTATTTCACCAGACCCTCCTAAAGGGCAAAAGATAAATTCTTCTTTTTTCATAAATTTAATAGTTGATTATTTTTTTTTAAAATCTCAATTATGCCATTAATGGTTATATTTTTATCTATAATAAAAGGTCTTGTTATGGATGTTTTAAACAGTTCTGCAAAACCGCCTGTAAAAATAATTTTGTATTTTTTTTTTGTTTCTTTTTCAATTTTTGAAATAATATTATTTATTAAACCAGCATATCCCCAATAAAAACCAGAACGTAAAGCTTCGATTGTATTTTTTCCAATAACTTTTTTCTGCTTTTTGACAGTGAATAAAGGTATTTGATCAGCTGAAGTAACTAAGCTTTTTATTGAAAGATTCACTCCAGGTGCAATTATACCACCATTATAAACTCCATTTTTATAAACAACATCAAAAGTAGTTGCTGTCCCAAAATCAACAACGATACAATTAGATTTATATAAATTATAAGCACCTATAGCATTTGCTATTCTGTCAGATCCTACTTGGTTTTTATTTTTTATATTTATTTTAATTTTCTTTCTTATATCTTTTTCTTTTATCTCTTTTAAATTAATTTTATATTTTTTACTTAAAAATTTTCTAAGTAATTTTAAATATTTTTTCACAACGCTTGAAAATAAGGCATTCTTGCTAATATATTTTATTTTAGCTATTTTTTTTAAATTCTTATTTAAATAATTATGTGACAAAATTTTATCACTATTAAAATAAATAATTTTTTTGACTTTAAAATTGCTTGTATCAATTAAACAAATTTTTGTAACTGTGTTACCAATATCTCCAATTATGACTTTCATTTTTTTCAATTTAGAACCATCGATTCTGCTTTTTTCTTAAAATTTATGTAGTTATATGAGTTTAGGTTTAAAAAAAATTCTTCATATGAAGAAACTATCAGATTAATTATTTCTTTAATAGGTGGAGTTTTTTTTGTTTCCAATAAAATATTTGTCGAATGGTATTTTTCATTAATATTTGGGTTTGATATAATATTTATACCAACGCCTATAATTAAAAAATTTTTACTATCTGATGTAATAAGTTCCTGTAAAATTCCACAAATTTTTTTTCCGTTAACAAATACATCGTTGGGCCATTTAATAGTTATACTTTTTTCCTTGCAAAAATTTTTAATTATATTTGAAATAATTACTGAATTTATTATCGAAAATTCATTAAAAGGTGGATAATTATTTTTTAATTCAAAAAAAATTGTACCGAATAAATTTCCTTTCTTAGATATCCATTCTTTACCATGTGTTCCTCTGCCTTTAGTTTGAGTATTAGCATAAACATATCCCATTTCCTTTTTTTCATTTTTTATTAAACTCATAGCTACATCATTTGTACTTGTAACGCTTTCATACTTAAAAATTCCAAATCTCATTAGTAAATTATTATTGAAGAAATAACATCAGTGAGTATTGATGGATAAATAAAATAAGTTAAAATCAATATACTAGATAAAATTAGCGAACTTTTAAGTCCCCAATCATAACTTTCATCAAATGGTTTTTTTGGTTTATCAAAATAAATAATCTTTATAATTCTTAGATAATAGAACGTTGAAACAACTGTGGTAACTAGTCCAATAATTGCCAGAGCATACATATTTGATTCTATTACTGCCAAAAAAATATAAAACTTGGCAAAAAAACCGGCTAGAGGAGGTATGCCTGCTAATGAAAAAAGCACTAATAAAAAACTAAAAGCTAATATTGGATGATTTTTTGATAAACCAGATAAATCATTAATATCTTCATAAAAAGAGTTTTCTCTTTTCATCATAAAAATACATCCAAAAGCAGCAAGATTCATGACTAGGTAAATAATTAAATAGGCTATTGTGCTTTGAATACCTTCATTTGTTCCAGTTGCTAAACCTGCTAAGGCATATCCCATATGGCCAATAGAACTGTAAGCCATCAATCTTTTTATATTATTTTGTCCTATAGCAGCGACAGCTCCCAATATCATAGAAGCTATGGATAAGAAAATAACTATTGTTTGCCATTGGCTCATCACATTTACAAATGGAACATACATAAATCTAATAAAAACTGATAATGCGGCAATTTTTGGAACTAAAGCAAAAAAACCTGTAACTGACGTTGGAGAACCTTCATAAACATCAGGAGTCCACATATGGAAAGGAACGGCAGAAACCTTAAAAGCTAAACCTACCATAATAAAAACAATCCCAAAGATTGCTCCTATATTTGTTTGGTTTAAATTATTTGAAATAGTTTCAAAATTTGTAGATCCGGTAAATCCATAAATAAGTGAACATCCGTAAAGCAAAATACCTGAAGCTAGTGCACTTAACACAAAATATTTTAGCCCAGCTTCATTTGATCTTTCATCAAATCTTTTAAACGAAGCTAGTATATATAAACATATGGATTGCAACTCTAAACCTAAATAAAAAATAATTAGATCATATGAACTAATCATCAATAACATACCAAGTGTCGAAGCTAAAATAATTATTGGATATTCAATTTTGTCAATACCATTATTTTTAACGTAATCCTTAGATGAAAGTAAAATGAAAAGACAAAATAACAAAGTAAGCACTTTCATTAAAATTGAAAATTTATCAATTATATAACTCTCATTAAAAATTTTAATTATTTCATTAGGTTGATTCAGGACCAGCACAATAGCAAATAATAAACTTAAAATTGTTAAAGAATATACTAAATTAAAACTTTTTTTGATAAAAGCTCCTAACATCAAAAAAGTCAAAATCGCTAAAGATAAAAATAATTCAGGTAATATATAAATAATAGATTGCATCTAATTATTTTTCTGAGTTGAATAAAAATTTATATCTGCTTGATAATGATCAATTAAATTGTTGATTGAAATATCAATGGTGCTAAACAATGGCTCAGGATAGACACCAAAAAAAATAGTTAAAAAGACTAAAGTACCAAAAATATATATTTCAGTTTTGTTCAAATCTGTCATCCCTTTTATTTCAGAATTTTCAATTTTGCCAAAAACTACTCTTCGGTAAAGCCATAACATATAAGCTGCTGCAAAAATAACTCCTAAACTTGCTAAAATAGCAACCATAATATTTTTTTGAAAAGCTCCAACTAATACTAAAAACTCTCCGATAAAACCACTGGTACCAGGCAATCCCAAAGCTGCCAAAGTAAAAATCATAAATACAAATGCATATTTTGGCATAATATTCACCAATCCTCCGTAAGAAGAGATCATTCGAGAATGATATCTATCATATAAAACACCTACACATAAAAAGAGTGCAGCTGATATTAAGCCATGACTTAACATTTGAATTATACTTCCTTCTAAGCCTTGTTTAGTAAGTGAAAAAATACCTATTGTGACAAAACCCATGTGCGCAACAGAAGAATAAGCTATCAACTTTTTCATATCATCTTGCATTAGTGCTACTAAAGATGTGTAAATTATTGCAATAATGCTTAATGAAAAAATTAATGGGGTAAAATAATCTGAAGCTATAGGAAATAAACCCAAAGAAAATCGTAAAAAACCATATCCTGCCATTTTTAAAAGTATAGCTGCTAAAACAACAGATCCTGCAGTAGGTGCTTCCACATGTGCATCTGGTAACCAAGTATGAACAGGCCACATAGGCAATTTAACTGCAAATGAACTAAAAAAAGCTAACCAAAGTAAATATTGGTATTCTTCTTCTATCCTTACATCCATTAATTTTATTACATCAGTAGTTCCTGTAATCCAGTAAATAGAAATAATAGCTATTAACATCAATACCGAACCAAGCAGTGTAAATAAAAAGAATTTAAAAGCTGAATAAACTCTCTTTGGACCTCCCCATATACCAATAATTAAAAACATTGGAATAAGTCCTCCTTCGAAGAATAAATAAAATATTACAAGATCAAGAGAGCAGAAAACTCCTAACATTAAAGTTTCCATGACAAGAATTGCTATTAGAAATTCTTTAATCTTAAATTTGATACTATTGATTCCAGAGAAAATACATATAGGAGCTATAAATGTAGTGAGAAGTATAAATAGAATAGAAATACCATCAATACCTAGTTGAAAATTAATAAATCCTTTCATCCAAACTTTTTCTTCAACAAATTGAAAGCTAGAAGTTGTATTATCAAATGAATACCAAAGAAAAAGAGAAAGAAAAAAATTGGCTACAGAAGAAAAAATTGCTACATACTTTGAATTTTTCTCAACAATTTTTTGTGTACCTCTAGTAACAAAAATAAAGAAAGCTCCAATTAATGGAATAAATACAATTGCTGAGAGAATAGGAAAATTCATTTAACCAAAATTAGATAAGTTAATAACACTGAAAAACCAACTAACATCACAAAAGCATAATGATATAAATATCCATTTTGAAAATTTACAGCCTTATCAGATAAAACTTTAACTAGTTTTGAAAGACCTTCGGGACCATAACGATCTATTGTGTTAATATCTCCCTTTTTCCAAAAAAATAAACCAATTTTTTTAATAGGCTCAACAAAAATAAAATTGTATAGCTCATCAAAATACCATTTGTTTACCAAAAAATTGTATAACACTTGATTTTTTAATACAAAATTTCTTAGAATTTTTTCGTTTTTTATAAATAAATAATACGCGGTTGGAATTGCAATAATAATTATTATTGGCGTTATAATAAGCAACCACAAAGGTAAATGATCATGATGAATTGATTGTAAAAATAGAATTGAATTATTCCAAAAATTTGTGTTTTCTCCTATAAATATTTCTTTAAGAATTGCCCCAGTTATTATTGCTCCAACTGCAAGTAAACTTGATGGGATTAACATTGTTAATGAAGATTCTTGGATAGAACTTAAATTATTTTTTTTATTATTATATCTCCCGTGAAAAGTTTTAAAAATTAATCTCCAAGAATATAATGCTGTTATTAAAGCTGTAATAATACCCACAGCCACCGCATAATAACCAATTGTGCTACCTTTAAAATATGAAAACTCAATAATAGCTTCTTTTGAATAATATCCAGATAAAAAAGGGAAACCTGTTAGAGCCAATGTTCCTATAACCATCAGTGTATAAGTGTAAGGTATTTTTTTCCAAACTCCTCCCATTGAACGAATATCCTGTTCTTCATTGAAAGAATGTATTACGCAACCTGATCCAAGAAAAAGAAGTGCTTTAAAGAAAGCATGAGTAAACAAATGAAAAATAGCTACATGGTAAGCTCCGATACCTGCTGCAAAAAACATGTATCCCAATTGACTGCAAGTTGAATAAGCAATAATTTTTTTAATATCATTTTGTACAAGAGCGACTGTTGCAGCAAAAAATGCTGTAATCATTCCTACCAAAGCAACGACATTAAGTGCTACTTGAGAATATTCAAATATTGGAGAACATCTAACAACTAAAAAAACACCTGCTGTTACCATCGTAGCTGCATGAATTAAAGCAGAGACAGGAGTCGGTCCTTCCATAGCATCTGGAAGCCAAGTATGTAATAAAATTTGAGCAGATTTTCCCATTGATCCAACAAAAAGCAAAAGGCAGATCAATGTGATTAAATTAAATTCTATCCCTAGAAAAATGATACTTTTTTGTGCCAGTAGCGGTACTTGTTGAAAAACTTCGTTATAATTAACTGTTCCGAAAAAAAAGAAGATTAAAAAAATACCAATTGCAAAGCCAAAATCACCTACTCTATTAACTATAAAAGCCTTAATAGCAGCAGCATTCGCAGCTGGTTTTTTGTACCAAAAACCTATTAGCAAATAAGAACATAATCCAACTCCTTCCCACCCAAAAAATAACTGCAAAAAATTATCAGCAGTAACTAAAGTGAGCATCGCGAAAGTAAACAAAGACAAATATGCCATAAAACGTGGTTTATGTTGGTCGTGATCCATGTAGCCGATTGAATAAAAATGAATAATTGATGAAATTACACTTACAACTACTAGCATAACAGAAGTTAATGGGTCAATTTTTATGGACCAATTGGCTTTAAAATCTCCGGAGCTAATCCAGTTATATATCAATTTATTACTGGAATAATCATGAGTTAATACTTCATAAAAAACAAATAAAGATAAAATTCCCGATATTGCAACAAGTGTACTAGTTAAAATAGCACAATACTTATCATCAATACTTTTTCCAAAAAAACCTGAGAGAAAAGCACCTATTAAAGGTAAAAATATAATTGCATATTCCATGCTAACCCTTCAAAGAACTTATTTGTTCAACATGAATAGAGCCTTTATTTTTATAATATATTACAATTATTGCTAAACCTACCGCAGCTTCTGCGGCTGCAACTGTTAAAATAAACATCGTAAAGATTTGACCAACCAAATCTTGCAAATAGATCGAGAATGACACTAAATTAATATTTACAGCTAAAAGTATTAATTCGATCGACATCAAAATAATAATTACATTTTTTCTATTTAAAAAAATACCAATCACCCCGATTATAAAAATAATTGCAGCTAAAGTTAAATAATGTCCTAAGCCTATTTCAATCATCAATTTTTATTCCTTTTCCAGTCTCGACATCAACGAGTGAAACCCCGTCGTTCTTTTCTCGTTGTATCTGTCTAAAATAATTTTGTCTTTTTACATTTTCTCTTTTGTTAAATGTAAGCGTGATTGCACCAATCATTGCAATAAGCAGAATCATGCCAGCTATTTGGAATAGATGGATGTAATCGGTATATAAAACATTTCCCAACATATGAGTATTGCTCGAATATAAATTTATGTCCGATAAAGAGACAAAACTTTCCTTGTATTTCCATCCACCGACTACAACTAATAATTCAAGAAAAATAATCATGCCAACAATTGAAGCAACTGATATATTATTAATAAGTCCTTTTGTTGTAGCTCGTTTTGTAATTTGTTCAGTAACATTTAACATCATAACAACAAAAAGAAACAAAACTGCTACGGCCCCGACATAAACAATAAGCATTATCATGCCCAAAAACTCGGCACCAATCATGATAAATAAAATCGATACACTTACAAAAACTAAGATTAAAAAAAAAACAGAATAAACTGTATTTCTAGAAACAGTAACCATAATTGCCGAAAATACAGTTATGGCTGAAAAGAAATAAAAAAATAATGAATGAACTAACATTTATCTAAAAGGTGCATCTGCTTTTATATTTTCAGACAAAGCAGTCTCCCATTTATCTCCATTTTCTAAAAGTTTCTGTTTGTTATAGTAAAGTTCTTCTCTGGTTTCTGTAGCAAATTCAAAATTTGGACCTTGAACTATAGCATCTACTGGACAAGACTCTTCACATAAACCGCAATAAATACATTTAAGCATATCTATATCGTATCTCGTGGTCTTCCTGCTGCCATCATTTCGAATTTCTGATTCTATTGTTATGGCTTGAGCTGGACAAATTACTTCACAAAGTTTGCAGGCTATACATCTCTCTTCTCCATTTGGATATCTTCTTAGAGCGTGTTCTCCTCTAAAACGTGGGCTTATTTTTCCTTTTTCAAAAGGATAATTAATAGTTTTTTTTGAACTAAAAATTTTTTTTATAGCAATTAATAGACCGCTGGCAAAATCTGTCATAAAAATTGTTTTAATTATTCTACTAACTTTCATAATCTAATTATCCTTGAGTGGGTAACATATCTAAAAAAAATAGAAAACTTGCTGTTAAAACAAGCCAAGCTAACGAAAAAGGAAGAAAAATTTTCCAACCCAGTCTCATCAACTGATCAAAACGATATCTTGGAACAATAGCTTTAACTAAAGAAAACAAAATAAAAAGTCCTAAAATTTTAAATATCATCCAGAAAACTCCAGGTAATATGCTAAATGGATATAAATCAATTGGACTTAACCATCCCCCTAAAAAGAGTATGGAGCCAAGAGCGCATAAAAGTAAAATATTTGCATATTCACCTAACCAAAACATGGCGTACATCATTCCTGAATATTCAGTCTGGTAACCAGCTACTAACTCGGATTCTGCTTCTGGTAAATCAAATGGTGGCCTGTTTGTCTCAGCCAATGCTGATATAAAAAAAATAACAAACATTGGGAAGAGTGGAAAAATAAACCACACATTTTCTTGAGCTAATACTATCTGTTTTAAGTTTAGTGAACCAACACAAAGTAATACATTAATAATAATAATTCCAATTGATACTTCGTATGAAATCATTTGAGCCGCAGATCTAATAGCTCCTAAAAAAGGATATTTTGAATTAGATGCCCAACCACCCATTATGATGCCATAAACGCTTAACGATGAAATCGCAAATAAATATAATATTCCTACATTAATATCTGCTAAAACCATTTCACTACTAAAAGGTATCACTGCCCAAGCTACTAAAGCTAAAGTAAGAGTAATGATAGGGGCTAAAATAAATATAACTTTGTTGGCACTTGCTGGAATAATTATTTCCTTAAAAATATATTTTAAAGCATCTGCTAAAGTTTGAAGAATTCCAAATGGTCCAACAACATTTGGTCCTCTTCTTTTTTGTACAAATGCCCAAACTCTTCTATCAAGCCATACTATTAAAGCTACTGACACAAGAATAGGAATTAATAAAAAAATTATTTTGTAAATTTCGTTTATAAAAGAAGTTATATAAATCATTAGACAGCCTTTTCAATTCCTGTAAATAATAATTTTTTTGACAGCTGTCGACACTCACTCATTACCTTGGAAGATCTTGCAATTACATTTGTGTAATAATAGTCAACAAATTTTATTGGAATATTTTTTCCTATAAAATCTACTTGTAAATTTTTTTTAAGACTGGTTTTTATTTTAGATTGAATGTCTTTATTTATTAATTCTCTTAGCTGTCGAACATTATTATAACCAAGAGGTTTTTTAATCATATTTGCAAGATCTTTTAGAATAACCCAATCTTCACGGGCATCACCAGGTGGATATGATGCTTTGTAAGCACTTTGTAACTTTCCTTCTAAATTAACAAATAAACCATCTTTTTCTGTATATGCTGCTCCTGGTAAAACAATGTCTGCGATTTCAGCTCCTTTATCTCCATGACTGCCTTGATAAACAACAAATTTATTTTTTTTATCAAAATTGATATTGTCTGCTCCTAGTAAGTATATAAATTTAAAATCATCATTGTCTAATTTGCTAAAAAAAGAATAATTATCTTCTTCAGTAATGGAGTACATGCCTAGGTCAATTGCTCCAACTTTCGATGCTTGTTGGTTAAGAATATTCAAAGCATTCCAATCTTCTTTTATAAAATTATTGTTAGATAGAAAGTTTTTAAGTGTCTCAAAAACATACTTGCCAGCTTCTCCATATAAAGCGGACTCTCCTATAATGATTATTGGTTTTTTTGATTTTTGAATTTTTGTAGAAATTTCATGTTCACCTGATACAATTTCTTTTATAACGCTAGTACTAGAACCAATATTTTGATAAGGATAGGTTAAATCTCCTGGGTCTCCTATTGAAAAAATTTTTAGTTTATTTTTTAAATACGCTTTTCTTATTCTTGAATTAAGTATTGTGGCCTCTAGCCTTGGATTTGTTCCTACTAGTAGAATAAAATCGCTTTCTTCAATACCATTAATTGTTGAATTAAAAATATAATTCATTCTTTCTTTAGGATTAATATAAATTTTATCCTGCCTACACTCTAAATTTTTTGAACCCAAACATTTATTAAAAAATGATTTAAAACTATAAATCATTTCTAGATCTGTTAGATCACCCACCACTCCTGCTATTTCATCTGGATTAAAAGATTTTAATTTACTAATTAAAAGTTCTAAAGCCCGTTTCCAAGATGTTTTTTGTAATCTTCCATTTGCTCTAATATATGGGGTATCTATCCTTTGTTTTAAAAGGCCATCACAGGCGTATCTTGTCTTATCAGAAATCCATTCTTCATTAATATCCTCATTTATTTTAGGTAAAACTCTTTTAACTTCCCATCCATATGTATCAACTCTAATGTTTGATCCAACTGCATCCATTACATCTATTGTTTCAGTTTTTTTTAGATCCCAAGGTCTTGCTTCAAAAGCATAAGGTTTTGATGTAAGCGCTCCTACAGGACATAAATCTATTACATTTGCTGATAATTCCGATTCCATGGATTTTTCTAAATAGGTTGTAATTTCCATATCTTCTCCTCTTCCGATTGCACCTAATTCAG
>Ga0310125_10001224_pt1 | contig 12802 bp, 5 predicted proteins | sample CB11b_Tmax_Bot8__FD_203508 | JGI IMG/M metagenome (GOLD analysis project Ga0310125, IMG submission 203508) | Marine microbial communities from Western Arctic Ocean, Canada - CB11b_Tmax_Bot8 | ecosystem: Environmental > Aquatic > Marine > Oceanic | place: Canada: Western Arctic Ocean | collected... | reverse complement strand
CGCAGCTCGGAATTCATCCGACATGAATGCGTGGTCTCCTTGGCAATATGTGCCATTCGACATCAACTCGGTCACCGGCTTCACCCCCGGGAGCAATGGTATGTTCCAGAAGTGGAACGGGCAGGGCGCGAATGTCAACAAGGTTCAGAACCAATGCAACGGGAAGGGAGCATACACGGTTCCAGACAATGCATGGGTCCTATCCGGTCAGAGCCCCCACAGCAACAATCTGAATGGATGGGCCACTCTTGGATTGGATGTGTCTTCCCACGAAGGCAAGTATCTTGAATTGCTCTTTGTCCTCGAAAAGAATCCACCGTTGGGAACTGCAGTGAATGGCTCAATGCCCGGCTGGTACATCGACGCTCTGCGTATCGGTGACCCACTACCTCAAGCGGGCAGCGTGGTGATGAAATCGTTCACTCCGGTCAAACCACCGAACCCGGGATTCCCGGACGGCTACGGAGTATTGGATGTCGAGGTAGCGAGTGCTGGTACAAACGCATTCACAGTGGATATCCTTGATGCATCAAACGGTCAACTAGTCATCGACGAGGATGGAAACACCATGTCAGGACTCACCGGAGATGTGATTGAACTGTGGGGCATCGATGCTGCAACCTATGGCCTCATCGACTTGCGCTTTAACTACAACACAGGTCTTTCCAGATTAACTAGCCCGGTGGTGCACGGCTTCTCGGTTGGCACCAGAATTGGCACCGGCCTCAACTCGTCTGCTGGAACCTTCTCCGATGGTGGTACATTCGGAAATGGTTCTTGGACCTCCGAACCCCAAGGGGGCATGATCCTCTATCAACCGACGATGCATGATTTCTCATGGACTCCCTATATTGAGAAAAACAGGTTCAGCATGCCTGTCGTAGCCATCAAGCCGATGGTTCACGATTCATGTGGCCCAGCGTCTCGAACTCTGATGGTCGGTGGTACCAGCGAGGGCAGTGGTTCTCTCTCACCGGTGAACAATCAGTGGGCGACCCTCACGGCTCCATCCCCTGGAATCGGAATAGGAATCAGTTACTCCGGGCCTTGCACGGTGTACGGTATTTGGCTTGATGTCAAATTTGGCCATTCGCTGTCCAACATCAATCTCGATGTTGCTGCTGACGGTGATGTTGAGTGGGGCTTTGCTGAGCCGGCATTCGGCGGCTTTGGAAGACAGCAGTCATTCCGCACACATATGTCTGACGGCATCAACTATGGCGCAGATTCGATGCAGATATCAATGAACATCAACGGCATCGGAGAAGGTGCTACCTTCCTCCTCCCGAAGGGTACCCAAGTCTCTCACGCGGAGGCTTCGTTTGACTACAGCACGGTCGGTAATGCATCGATAGCGCTCGTTGCTGGACCCACCACAATAGCGCTCGGCTATACCGAGGGAAGGACCCGCTTGACCCCCGAGACATGGAATAACTCTCTCAGCATGTTAGCGGACGAAATCCAGCAACTGCTCGACGACCCCAATGTCCCATCAAGTCATACCGATGCATATGGGAATGAGTTTGTCCTATTCAGGTTCAGGATTGAGAACCCGACCGCGCAGGCGGGAACCAACCTGCTGATGAGGGATCTCGACATCATCTACACTTGGTCCACGACCTTTTCTGACAGCAACGATTTCGCCCGCGAACTCAACCAAGGCATCGCTTTGGGAACACCCATGGGTGGGCAGGTTGCGGTACCTGTGAAGGTGACTTCCGATACTGGAGGGTCACTTACTCTGGATGCGCTGAGTGTAACCACGGAAAGCGGTTACCATTCATCGATGAACACAACCGGAGAATGGACCGGGCTCTATGCGGACGGCGAGGTCTACGAGGTCGTCTCGAGCCACTCGGTCGATGCTTCGACCGGCGCTACAATCTCCGGGGCGAGCCTCCAGTTTGAGTCGGAGAGTGGTGTTGATGAGATTCGATGGACTAGTTCCAACGATTCTTTCTGGCCAGCAGTTGGAGGAGAGGGGCTAGTCTCATTGATGGCGGCTCAGTCGAATTCTGCTGTCGGAGGAAGCGGCGACTTGGATATCACTTGGAGGTTCAGAGTCAACTCAGCGTGGCAGGATTCCGCCTCGGCGCGGGTCTTTGCGACGCTCATCACCGACACTGGCGCTGAGGGGCTACCAGCAGCCGTGTTGCTGAATCCAACCGTCGGCAATGCGATTGAAAACGATGCGGGCATCACCGCCTTGGTCGTTTACAACCAGGCTGGAGAGGCGCAGAACGACCTCTCCCACATGGACAGCAATCAGGTGATTACGCTAGAGGGCACAGTTCGTCTTGAAGACCTTCAGGTCGCTCCAGACCCTGCATCCTACTCGCTAGTCTTCGAGCAGCAGAACGCATCGAATCTATCTGACTGGAATGAAATTGACAGGATCCCCGGTCCGGTTGGAGGGAATTTCTCTTGGCAACCTGGCATCGATGAACTTGCTGCAGGTAATGACACATATCGGCTACGCTTCGCGGAATACACCGGTGGCGATACGATATGTCCGCCCAGCCAACTAAATCCCGACTTAGATTGTGCTATCGTGATGACGCTGTTCATCGATTCGTACTCACCCTATCTGATCAACATCAGTGTTGATGACATCCAGAGTTGGCGCGACCTACAGGATGACACTTGGATTCCTCCGAAGGCGAACCAGAAATTCAGAGTCATCGTGAGAGACATTCCGACAACACCAGACAGTCTGACACTCAACTATTGGGTCGAGGCGCAACACGATGCAAACAACAACCGCATCCCCGAACCTTCTGAGTATCGCGCCGTCCCGATGATGCCAGACAGCACCGATGTCAATGGAAACACCACCTACTTCATCTCAAACATCGATTGCCCACCGACCAGCGACTGCATAGACGACCGCCAACAGGGCATCACCATTCCAAGTGGCGACCCAGCCCCTCGTACGAGCCTGTTCGTCACCGGCACAGACCAGTCGGGGAATCCAGTGGGAGGTGGGGCACCAGGATTCATCAATGACCTCATCACCTACATCGGCAAGGAGTCGAGAGCTCCGGGAGTCTACTCATTCCACATCAACGACGCCTTCGGAAATCCATTGACCGAATTCAACAAGTCGATGTATGCTGGAAATGTTTACCATATGCTTGTGGATGGCAAGGACGAGAACGGCTGGCGAGATGTCGAGTACATCAAGATTGATCTGAATCCAATCATCGCTGGTGACATGATTATTTTCTACGGCCCGCGCAACGGAACCGCTTGGACCGACAGCACATGGGTCGACCTCTTGCAACTGGAAGTCGATGGCGTCGGACCGCGACTCACTCGATTGAATGGTAACGCTCTCATCGATCCATTCGAGGTCGAGTTCCTTCTCGACTTGCCGATCAGACTGCATTGGAGTCTGACAACTGTTCAGGGGGTCGTCAATCCTGAGATTTACATGAAGGACTTGGATCCCGAGAACGACGAAGCCCGGCTTTCAAGCAGCCGCTACAAGCAGAACTGGGCCTACTCAAGCGGGGTGAAGTTCGACAGACAAACGCTCGACATCTCCGACACATCCGGATACATCACCAACTCCGTGGGGACCCAAGATGGTGGCTTCGTACGCCCTGGCGACTTGCTCAGACTTCAGGGTGAGTACCGATTCAAGGATGCCCTTCAGGCGGGCATCGACGTCAAGCCGGAAATCACCATGACCCTCGTTTTGGTTCGTACCCCACTCTATCCGGGCGGAGAGTCCGACAGGCCGGGAAGCGGCTATGTTGCAGCTTCCGAGGAGACCTTTGAGTATGAATTTGACAACGGAACATTCGACCTCATTATTCCAGCAGCACTCTCCACCAACGAGTACCGCTATGTCTGGACACTCTGCGTGACTGGCTGTGATGTGGTCCTTCCAGCAGGCGCCACCGATGCGACGATTCAGGATGACCGCACCTTCTACGTGAAGGTTGACAATGAACCACCAAAGGTGGTTTGGGGCTCTTGGAGCATGCAGTCCGGCTCAACCGGAGATGATTTCACAGCGATTCTACCCTCCTCGTCAATTCACTGCGTCAATCTGAACTTCGCGGTTGAGGAGCGTCAGAAGTTGGAGTCAGACTCGATTGAAATCAACTGGATGTTCTTCAAGAACAGTATGAACTGGAGCGAGTACAAGTCAACCTATCCAGACCCGTGGCAGACCTCGGTTCTCGATGTTGACCTCGGCGCATCTCCAAACCGGGCTTCAGGCAGCTGTATCGACCTCTGGCCCGAACACGAACTCCCTTCCGACCTTGAGGGGGTTGACCTAATCTTCTGGGTTACTGGAAAGGACTCTGCAGGGAATGGCGTCTCACTCGCCGGCCAGTTTGGCTCGGCGGTGCAGGGCGGCGAATACGCGCTGAAGTACCAAGAGGCGGAGTACCGAGTCGACTCAGTTGTGATTTCACCTTCTCAACCCGAGGCGACCAAGGGCTTTGAGTTGATTATCACGGTGACGAATACCGGCACCGAGTCAGGAACCCCCGAATTGCAACTGTTCACCATCATCGACGGTCGGCAGACCGGCAATGTGAACCACACCTGTGAAAAGATCTGGACTCCAAACATGAAGGACATCTGCCGAGTTCCGATTCAAGCCTTCCCCGAGGCAGTAACCGGCGTGCAGATCAAGATTCACGATGCAGATGGCAACCTTCTCGGCGAGACGGAGCCGTTCCACATCCGAGCGGTTGGAACCGGTGAAAAAGACGCGAGCAATCTGATGTTGTATGCCTCAATCGGCGTCGGCATCGTCGTCGTCGTCGCAGTGGCAGTTGCTGCACTCATGCTTCTCGGAAGAGGCCGAGAAGAGGAGGATGAAGATCAGTTCTTCATCGAGGATGAAGACTTCCTGCCCGCCGGCGAGGCTGTCGAACCTTTGGCACGCACATATGTGCAGCCGCGGGCGGCCGCTAGCGATGCCGGCGACTACGCAGCCGCTGGAAGCACCCCTCCCGGATATGGAGGTGGGGGGCCACCTGGAGGCGGCGAGTCCCAGATGGACCGCGCCAAGCGCCTCTTCCCGCACTGGGATGAAGCGACGATTCAGGGCTACTTCGACCAAGGCTGGACAATTGCACAATTACAGGATTGGGTACAGGGGAACAAGTGAGCACCGCCACTCTCAAGGGCTGTCACCCGGAGGTACTCGTGTGTCCGACTGGAAGACCCTAGACTCAGCCAACCCCACCGAGGAGCATTCGATGCTCCGAGAGATGGTGAGAGGATGGGTTGCATCAGAGGTGGAACCTCAGGCCTTGGAGCACGACCGGAATGAGAAGTTCAACCTCGGACTCTTTCGTCAGATGGGCGAAATGGGGCTGTTGGGAATCACCGCACCAGTGGAGCACGGCGGGGCCGGAATGGACGCACTCGCAGCCGCTTTGGTGAACGAGGAAATCTCATATTCGGACCCAGGTTTCTGTCTCGCCTATCTAGCACACAGCATGCTCTTCGTGAACAATCTGTCACGCAACGGCTCTGAGGAACAGAAGGCACGAATCCTCCCGAAGGTCTGCTCTGGCGAGTGGGTCGGAGCGATGGCGATGTCTGAGCCCGACATCGGAACGGATGTTCTCGGAATGAGTACCACCGCTGACCGGCAGGAGGATGGGAGTTGGCTCATCAATGGGCGTAAAATGTGGATTACCAACGGTTGCATCGACGACGATGGTACACCGTGTGATGTCGTCTGGACATACGCCAAGACCGGTGTCGACCAGAAGGGTAGAGCGGAGATATCCACCTTCATCGTTGAGAAGGACCACCCTGGGTTCTCAGTCGGCCAGAAGATCCTTGACAAGACGGGGATGCGCGCCTCAAACACCGCCGAACTGGTCTACGACGACTGCAGGGTTCCTGCTGACGCACTGGTCGGAAGCCCCGGTGAGTCAATCATTCACATGATGCGAAATCTCGAACTTGAGCGGCTTACGCTGGCGGCCCAGAGCGTCGGGATTGCCCGTCGCTGCGTGGTAGAGATGAATCGCTATGCTACCGAGCGAGAGGCCTTCGGCAGACAGATTCGGGAATTTGGCCAGATTCAGCGTCATATCGGCGAATCGTTTGCTGAGTGGCGTGCGATGCACGCCTACCTGTACGATGTTGCCCGCAAGATGGATGTCAGCTCAAGCGGGCAACGGCTCGACTCTGATGGAATCAAATTGGTCGCCACCACGATGGCGAAGAACATCGCCGACCGCGCCATGCAGGTGATGGGCGGATACGGATATGTCGGCGAATACGTCGTCGAGAGGCTGTGGCGTGACGCCAAGTTGCTCGAAATTGGCGGCGGGACTCTTGAGAGCCATCAGAAGAACATCACAAGGGATCTTGCCAAGGATGACTCCGTCCTTCAGTGAGGTGGCGAGATGACTTGGAATTGGACTGTGAAGGATTGGGCCGACCCCGATGGAGGGGTCCTCCGACTCTTCCCCTACATCCCAGCCGCCGTCCTCCCGAGGGAGTTGCGGCCGCGCGATGATTGGGACGGAGTCGCTTTCCTACTCCACGAGGAGGAGTTAGATTCCTGGTCTGATGAGGAGCGGATGGAAAAGTCCAGCAAGGGTTCGGCAACGGCGCTTGCCATCGAGGGTGGCGGCGACCTTTCGCGGATGCTGATCCGGATGCAACTGGTCGACGGAATTCAAGCTCCGAGGTTTCCCGACCCGGAGCCGCACAGACTCGCCAATGTCGCTGAAAAGGGGAAAATCCCCGCCTACTTCGTCGAGCCGGGTGTCGATGATGAAGAGTGGCTCAAATATCTTGAGGATTGCGCTGACGAGGCTTCACGCCTGCCTCGGATGGCGGGCATGCTGTTCGCTCGCGGAAGGTATGCAAAGGCGTTGAAGGGGGTGCAGCAGTCGATTAGTGAGCCGAAGGGTACGAAGGAACCAGTGGACCTTGCAATCTGTGCGGGAGTTGCGGCGGCGTGGTGGCGGCGCAGTGAGTCGCTGTCTACAGAGGAGTTGCGGGAGCGGAGGAACCGCAGGCTATGTTCTCGCCTCAGAGGGGCGCTAGCGCACCTGAGGGAAGCCGATGGCGAGCCGGTGCTCATCGTGCCGGTCATCCAAGATTGGCTCGATGACATACTCGCAACGCTCAAGACCAACCCCGACATAGAACTGAATGCACCCGTCGGTGCGGAGTTGAGTTGATGGCTAGGAGAGGTGCTGTTGAAGTTCGCGTGGAGAACCAGTTGGTTCGCTATACTGCACCCGAACCGTTCGGCCACGACGAAGTTGTGGAGCAACTCGGTGGCAAGCGTAACGGCAAGGTCATCATTCTCGCCCTCAAGAGTCCGAGGGCTACTCTGCTAGTTGACGAAGAGGGGCGGCTGGTGGTTCACGGGACCAACCGCAATGAGATTTCGAGAGCTGCAGCCCGCGAGATGCTGTTGAGATTGGGTCGAGCCGACGAAGGCCTCACCGCAGAAAAAGGTCCGATGGTCGCATCGTTTGACTACGGCCAACCTCTGCGGATAGACAGGGTCTCAGAATTCCACCCCGAGGCGGAACCCGATGATCGCCTTGAATGCCTCAGAATAAGTGACGAAAACCACGGCATGGACCTCCTCTTCTTTTCAAACGGCAGGGGTGTTGCCCTTGGTGCCCGTTCACTGAATCTCGTCAAGATGGCTGCCAGCCATTGGGGGGCCCGCTTCGAATCCGAGAAACTGTTTGTCGATGTCCTAATTCCGAAGGGTGCTGAAGTCGAGGAAGAGGCGGAGGAGGAAGCCGCACCTGTGGCCGAGGAATCAGAGCCCGAGGAGCCACTCGATGTCGAAGACGACGATGATGTGGATGATGACGACAGCAGCGACGACGACTGAGGTGTGATCTTGAGTCTCACTGATGGCCGTTGGACCGGCCCCATTCTGGACAACCACTTCCACCTCGACAAGAAGGGCAGGTACCTCGACGCCGCACTCGACTTCCAACTGGCTGGCGGAACCGACTTGATTCTGGTTCACAAGCCGGACTTCGACAACCTGCCGGATGACGAAGCCGGCATCAAGACCGCTTACGCAGACACCCTCGACATGGCTGTCTCGGTTCGCAAGGAGTTGGAGCTCAGCGTCCGGGTAATCCTCGGACCACATCCCGCCGCTTGGGCGCATCAGATAGGGCCGCTTGGAATAGAGGCGGCAAACGACTTGCACCTCGGCGCAGTTCAACTCGCGCTGGACCACTGCGCCGAGGGCGAAGCGGTTGGAGTGGGGGAGATTGGACGGCCACATTGGGAGGTCGGAGATGAGATGATGGCGCAGGCGGATGCTCTGTTGGAGGAGATGCTCTCGATGTGTGCACAGGCGGAAGTCCCGGCACAACTCCACCTCGATGCGAATGGCGAGCAGACTTACCGTGAAATATCCCGAATCTGTGACCGCGCCCGTCTGCCGCGGGAGATGGCGATTCACCACCACGCGCAGGCTGATGTCAGTAGTGGTTTCACACACGGTCTGATACCTTCCGTGATAGTCGGCAAAGGCTCGATTCGAGACATCGCACAATCCCTCTGGGGTAATGAGGGGGGCTTCCTAATGGAGACCGACTACATGGACGACATGAAGCGACCGGGGGCGGTCCTTGGTCCCAAGACAGTGCCAAAGAGAACTCAGGCGTTGGTCCCTGCGCTTCTCGGGTTGGGGATTGATGTCGAATCCGTTCTCGAGACGGTTCACCGCGATCTGCCTAACCTGCTATACGGTGAGTGATGGGCTGAATTGCCGGTCGGTTTGTCAAGCCTAACATGACTGAAATTACTCTAAGAATAATCCTTCGGCCAGCAGATTACAATTGCCGCAGGAGAATCTTCGGCGTCCCCTTAAGGGGACGCGTAGACCATTTTTTTGATGTTCTGTGGGGAAAGGTCTTGAAGCCAGCCGAGCGGGGCGCGCGCTGTTAGGAGGCACAGGTGGTTTCATGTTGGAACTTGAAGGGAAAACTGCACTCGTCTTTGGCGTGGCGAGCGAGGAGAGCATAGCGTGGGCCATCTGCGAGCAGTTGGCGGCCTCCGGCTGCAAGTTGATACTGGGCTTTCAGAAGCGATTCATGAGCCGTGTTTTCCAGTTGAAGGAGAAGTTGCCGGCGATTGAGGCGTTCTACCCGATCGATGTCGCAACTGATGAGTTGACAGCCGAATTCTTCACCGAGTGGCAGGCAGAATCTCCCGGTGCTAAGGCGGACATCGTCATCCACGCCATCGGTTTCGCTCCTCAGGAGTGTTTCGACCGACCTGTGCTGTTCGTTGACAATGACCCAATCAACACCGCGATGACCGTCAGCGCCCACTCACTCCAGAGGCTGATGAGACACGCACTGCCTCATCTTGCTGACTGCTCGTCAACAATCACGCTGACCTATGCCGCTTCGACCCGATGGGTCCCGAACTACGGTATCATGAGTATCGCTAAGGCTGCTCTCGAGGCTTGGACTCGCGAACTGGCCAACCACCTCGGCCCTGACGGACACCGCATCAACGCCATCTCTTCTGGCCCCATACGAACCCTCGCTGCCTCAGGGATTCCCGGCTTTGACGACATTCTCAGTCATGTTGAGAGGAACTCGCCGCTGCGCCGTAATGTCACTCAAGGCGATGTTGCAGGTTGCGCCGCTTGGCTGGCATCGCCATTGTCAGCAGGCGTGACCGGCCAAGTGATTCATGTCGATGCGGGATATTCCAGCATCATGGTGCCAGATAGCATTTCTGATTGAGGTGGGAAGCGATGGGCGAGGAACTGGATGAGGCTCCGCAGGGGCCTTTTGAGCCGATTGCGATAGTCGGCATGTCGGCATTGTTGCCCGACGCTCCAGACCTCGACTCATTTTGGCAGAATGTGCTTTCGGCGCATGTCTCATTCAAGGACGTGCCTGCTGAGCGTTGGGAGTCTAGTGACTTCTACATCCCCGGCGAGCCGGGCTCAGCTCCCGAAGGCAAGACCTACTCGCGGATTGGCGCCTTTGTTGAGCACTTTGAGTTTGATTGGAGGCGCTGGAAGCAGCCACCCGGGACGCTGAGCCAAATAGACGACAGCCAACTGTGGGCCGTCGAAGTGGCTGCTGCGGCTCTTGAGCACGCCGGATATCTTGGGGAGAGTGCGCGGGCGGAACTACCCAACACCAGAACAGGTGTGGTCTTCGCGAATGCTCTGGGAGGCGAGCAGAGGGAGTATTCCAACCACCGAATCTTTGCTGACCAGTTGGCTCGCAAGGCGGTTGAGGCAGGACTCCCCGCTGACCGGGTTGAATCTTTCAAGGAGATGATCGTCGAAGGGACACCTCGTGTCGATGAGGACACGATGCCCGGCGAGTTGGCGAATGTCGTCGCCGGGCGGGTTGCAAATCTACTCGACCTGCAGGGTCCGAACTTCACCGCCGATGCGGCGTGTGCCAGCACTTTCGCGGCGCTCGACTCCGCCTGCCGTCTGTTGCAGACCGGGCAGGTCGACGTCATGCTCGCAGGCGCCAGCGACCGGACCATGGACCCGGCGACCTACGCCAAGTTCAGCGCCATCGGAGCGCTTTCACCGACTCACTCCCGACCCTTCGATGCGAGGGCGAACGGCTTCGTGATGGGCGAGGGTGCCGGCTGTGTGATTCTCAAGAGGCTCGAAGACGCTATCGCTGACGGCGACTCGATTTACTCGGTGATCCGTGGAATCGGCGCCTCTAGCGACGGTCGCGGCAAGGGCATCACCGCACCGAGCACCCGGGGTCAGAAGCAGGCGGTCCTGCGCGCCATGCAGCAGGCCGGATACGGTGCAGGGAGCGTCGAATTGATTGAGGCACACGGGACCAGCACGAAGGTTGGTGATGCTACCGAGTTGGAGACGCTCAGTGGGGTGTTCTCGGCTGCCGGTGCTGGTGACAGGGTTGCAGTCGGCTCCATCAAGAGCCAGATTGGTCACCTGAAGGCGGCTGCGGGGATGGCTGGTCTGCTGAAGGCCTGCCTCGCATTGCACCATCGCACTATCCCACCTTCGGCCGGATTTGAACAGCCGAACACCTCTGTCCAGTGGGACGAGATACCCTTCTTCGTACCGACTTCGGCTGTCGAGTGGCCGGCACCGCCGTCCGGCCTCCCCAGACGAGCGGGAATCTCCGCCTTCGGATTCGGAGGCACCAACTTCCACTGCGCAATCGAGCAGTACGACCCCGAGTTTCATCTCGTACTTGCCAAGCAGTGGCAGACCAAGGTGACCGGCGGAGACGGCTCGCCGCCAAGTTGCGCGAGCGTTCTCGACCCATCTGCTGAACCCTCGCTGACCTGGGCGGAGTTGAAGGCAGTCGAGGGCGGAGTTCTGCTACTCAATGCGAACGACTTGGAGGCGCTTGAGGGCGAGATCGCCCTATCCAAGGCAGCCCTGTTTGCACCGGCCGGACCGACCTTCGATGACAACCCTGAGGGGCGGCGCCTGTCTGCCGCACTGAACGCCCTCTCCAGCGACTATTCCCCAATTGGAGTCAGATGCGCAGTAGTCGCCACATCATGGTCCCAACTTGAGAAGCGCCTCGACCTACTGCTCTCCAATCTCGGCGACCGCAGTCGCTGGGACTTCCTCTCCAAGCAGATGGTGTTCATCACCGACGAGCGGCCACTGCCATCAACTGCAGCACTGGTGCAGATGTTCCCTGGCCAAGGGAGCCAGTATGTCGGCATGACCTACGACCTATCGAAGAGGTATGATGTGGTCGGTGACACTTGGCGCGAGGCTGACCGCACGATGGTAGAGATTCTCGATGGGGAGAGACTTTCCGACTTTGTCCTCCGAGAGAACCTGAGCGATGAGGAGAGGCAGGCTGCAGAAGAGAAACTGAAGCGAACAGAATTCACCCAGCCGGCGATGTTGACGGCAGATTTGGCGATTCATCGATTGCTTTCCGAGCACGGAATCCACGCCGACATGGTCGCCGGGCACAGTCTCGGTGAGTACGCCGCGTTGAGCGTTTCTGGAATCTTGAAATTCCACGACGCGCTGCGTGCAGCGGCGGCCCGTGGCACTGAGATGGGTAGCGTCGAAGTCCCCGACCAAGGTCTGATGGCGAGCGTCACGGCGCCTTTCGAGGCGGTTTTGGGAGTCATCGAGTCACTAGACGGATATGTGATTGCGGCCAACAAGAATTCCCCCACGATGACGGTCATTGCAGGTGAGACCGAACCGATGCATGAGGCTATTCGCCGCTTTGCTGAACTCGGTATCCAATGTGTCATATTACAGACCAGTCATGCATTCCACTCCCGGATTGTCGCCCCGGCAAACGAGCCCCTCCGCCGCTTCCTTGAGAACCTCGAACTCTCTCTTCCCAAGATACCGATCACCGCCAACTACGACGGCCAATTCTACCCGACCTCACTGGATTCGGGGCAGACGACTCACGATGCGATTCTCGCTCAACTAGCTCCACAGATGTCGTCGGCGGTGGAGTGGACTGAGCAGGTCAAGACGATGTATGAGGCGGGAGGCCGTCTCTTCGTCGAGGTCGGCCCGAAGCGAGCGCTAGCCATCTTCGCCGACCAGATTCTTGCTGATTCTCCCAAGGTGGTCACCAACACCAACCATCCGAAGCAGGGTGGGGTCGCTTCGTTCCACGGCGCACTTGCGGTCTGCGCCCTCGCAGGGCGAGTCCCTGAGATTCCAGCGTACGATTCCGTCGCTCTTACCGAAGGCTTCCGCGCCGGACCGTTGGAGGTTTGGCGAGGTAGTGGAGGTGGCGAGCTTCCCGCAGAGCCGGCAGTCTCTAGTTCGGACTGGGAGGAGTTGCGGATTCGCGCTCGTCCT
>Ga0310125_10001223_pt1 | contig 12802 bp, 12 predicted proteins | sample CB11b_Tmax_Bot8__FD_203508 | JGI IMG/M metagenome (GOLD analysis project Ga0310125, IMG submission 203508) | Marine microbial communities from Western Arctic Ocean, Canada - CB11b_Tmax_Bot8 | ecosystem: Environmental > Aquatic > Marine > Oceanic | place: Canada: Western Arctic Ocean | collected... | reverse complement strand
AAATGGTTGCTGATAAATCTGAAATTACTGAAGCCGATGTCTCAGAAGCCGAAGCACCAAAGGCCACACCTTTAAAGAAGAAAAAGAAAAAGGTTGATGGTTCTGGAGAAGTTGAAGTTGTCGAGGACGAAGATGAAGATGACGACAAAGACGAATCTAAAAAAGCCAAGTCTACGGACGAGGCTGACGGTGATGAAGCAGATGAAGATGAAGATGACGAAGTAGAAGAAAAAGCAACGAAATCTGCCAAGACTAAAAAGGAAGAAGTTGAAATTGAAGTTGATGTGACCGAAGATGTTAACGCATTGTTTGATGGTCAGGATTTGACAGACGATTTCAAAGCACGTACTACACTTGTATTTGAAACTGCGGTGAAAGCCAAGGTTAAGGAAAACCTTAAATCTATCGAAGAGAAGATGGAAGAGAACCTTGCCAAACAGACTGCCGATACACTTGCTGATATTACAGAGAAACTAGATGGTTATCTTGACTATATGGTTACCGAGTATATTGAGGAAAATGTACACGCAATTGAACACAAGCAGAAAAACGAAATCCTAGAGGGTTTTGTTAGTGGTATGCAAAAGTTGTTTGCAGATAATTATATTGAAATCCCTAACGAGAAGTACAATGTAATTGACGAGCAGGCTAAAGAGATTGATTCTCTTAAAGGAACCCTTGATGCAGAGATGAATAAAAACATTGAAGCAAAGAGCCAACTAGCGGACGCTACTGCTGAAAAGATTTTCAGAGAAGTTACAGATGAATTAACCGAAACACAAAAAGCAAAGATGAAAACACTTGCTGACGGAGTTGAATTTGATGATGCTAAGACTTATGCTGAAAAACTTAACACTCTAAAGGAGACGTACTTTCCTTCAGAGGCGGAGAAAGAAGAAGTAATTGCAGAAGAGGGTGCTAGTGATAGTTCCTCTGACGGAGTGATGACTGATGCAATGAAGAAGGTTATGGCTTCACTTTCACAATCAAGGGAACCGAGCATTTTAGGTGCTTAACCATCATTTATATTTAATAATAGGAGAAACAGAAAATGTTTTTATCAGAAGAAATTAAAGATAAGTGGCAGCCAGTTATGGAGCACGAGGATTTGCCAAAAATCCAAGATGCAACTAAACGTGCAATTACACTTCGTCTTTTAGAAAACCAAGAAAAGGCTTTGCAAGAAGCCAACGTTACTGGCGCAAATGTCGATAACTGGGACCCGATTCTTATCAGTCTCGTTAGACGTACTATGCCTCAGTTGATGGCTTATGATACCATTGGCGTTCAGCCGATGTCTGGACCTACCGGTCTTATCTTTGCTATGAAATCACACTATACTGGCGAAGCCAGCACGGGTGCTGAAGCGTTAACCACGGCTGCTGGACAGCCTGATGTTGACTTTTCGGGTGATGACGCAAATACTCAAAATCAATACACTACTGCTGAAGGTGAGGCTTTAGGTGGCTTTGTCTCTGGTGGCGGTGCATTCAAAGAGATGTCTTTCTCAATCGAGAAATCCAGCGTTACTGCTGAAACTCGTGCGTTGAAAGCCAAGTATTCTTTGGAACTTGCTCAAGACCTTAAAGCGATTCACGGCTTGGATGCAGAATCAGAATTGTCAAATATTCTATCTGCTGAAATCCTTGCTGAAATCAATCGTGAAGTTATTGAGTTGATTGACTCTCAAGCAACTCCGGGCGCAACTGCAGGAACAACTCTTGCTGGTACTTTTGCTGTTGATGACGCAAAAGATAACCGTGGCGCACGTTGGGGTGGTGAAAGATACAAATCATTGTTGATTCAAATCAATCGTGAAGCGAATCTTATCGCTAAAGCAACCGGCCGAGGCCGTGGTAATTGGCTCCTAGTAAGTCCAGACGTAGCGTCTGCACTTGATATGGTTGCTGGATTAGCAGTGCCTAATATGGATGTTGGACAAAATCAGCCTGACATATCGCAGAACGTGTTTGCTGGTACTCTCGGTGGAAAATACAAAGTATTTATCGACCAGTTTGCCGCTACTGACAGCGTTATTGTTGGTTATAAAGGTGCGAATATGTATGATGCAGGTCTTTTCTACTGCCCATACGTTCCACTTCAGTTGATGAAATCAATTGGTGAGGAAGACTTCCAGCCGCGTCTTGGATTCAAGACTCGTTATGGGCTTACTCATAACCCATTTGCTACTGGTACAGCCGCACAGAATCCTTACTTCCGTAAGTTTCTTGTAACTGGCCTGTAAGCGAGTGAAATAAAAGTTTTCCTTTACCTTAGGAAACCGATTCAAAGCCTCTACCTTCGGGTAGGGGCTTTTTATTTTTATAGCGAGGTTGTATAAATAGTAGTATGGCTAACGAGACTAGAATTACTCCGACTAAAATCAATCTAGCGAAAAGTACCAACTATCGCTTGAATATACACGTATTGCCCAATACCCAGTTTTGGTTGACTACGTGTAACCTACCGACCTTGAGTACAAACGAGGTTATGATACCTGACCCTGCACTTGGGAACAGATATCTTCCAACGAATACCCAGCAAATTGCCCCGATGACAGTCACATTCCTAGTGGATGAGGACTATTCCAATTATATGGAAATCATAGATTTGATGCACAAGGCGGCTGGTCCAGATATGTCTAAGAGATATAAAGAAGGGGAAACTATGGTTTCAACTGGAAGTCTGCATATCCTCTCAAACAACAAAAATGTCTCGGATGTAGTATTTACCTTCCACAATCTATTTCCTACTATTCTAGGAGAACTCCAGATGACCAACGAGTCCACAGAGCCGTTGCTCACTGATTTGACATTACAATATGATTATATGACGTATGGCAGTGGAAAACCACTCTAATACGTAAAACCGTACTTTTTTCTTAGAAATAAGTACAAAAACGCTTGACTTTTGATGTGAGATAGTATATAATGGTCCTATGAAAATAGAAGAATTAGAGAAATCCGTAGAAACAGACCTATACATAGACGAAACCGTTCTCGCACGGGAATCCCTTTCGACTCCTCTCAAGCATAATAAGTATCTGAAGATGCTATTGAGGGAGAGGCTGAAGTTGAAGAAACTGCGAAACGAACTCTATAAGGTATCCTTGGGCAGAACGAACTATTATAATGGTTCGGACCCAGACCCATTTGAATACGTCCTAAAGGAACGAGAGGTCAAGGAATATGTACGAATTGACCCGGCCGTAGTGGAATGGGATGCGAAGGTAACTCTGCAAGAGGAGATGGTTAAATACCTTGAGGAAATATGTAAGATGTTTGAGAAGCGTGGATTCGCTATCAAAAATGCGATAGACTTTATGAAGTTTACTCAAGGAGAATTTTAGAGAGTGTCTGATATTGTTGTACATCAAAAGGATGATGTATATCTGAATATTGAGTGTGAGGCGGGTATCGCCCACGACTTATCAGATTTCTTCACTTTTCGGGTTCCAGGCTATAAGTTTATGCCAGCATATCGCTCTAGAGCGTGGGATGGTAAGATACGCTTATTTAATGCCTTCGGTGGTGAACTGTATGTAGGTTTATTGCCGTATGTTGTAGAATTCGCTGAACGTAGAAAATTGACGATACAATCTCCACCTCGGGTGGCGTCTACGACTGCTGAGGAAACTGCTGAATTTTTTAGTGGTCTCGACCCTTATGTTGATGGTTTAAGTATCACACCATACGACTACCAGTTATCCGCGGTACATCACGGAATCAATCATAAGAGGGCTTTGATGATATCGCCCACATCTTCTGGTAAGTCATTGATGATATACGCTATAGTGAATTGGTATCTCTATCATATTGGGCAGTTACGAAAGATACTCATTGTGGTGCCGACCACGTCTCTGGTAGAGCAATTATACAAGGACTTCGAGGACTATACTACTGGGTCAAAGTGTGAGTACACCGCTGATATGGCGCATAGGATATACTCTGGTAAAGAGAAGGTGACTGATAAACGAGTAGTAATAACAACGTGGCAGTCCATATACAAATTAAAGAAAGATTGGTTCAAACAATTCGGTGCTATAATAGGAGACGAAGCACATAATTTTAAGGCCAAATCGCTTACTTCCATTCTGACAAAAATGACAGATTGTGAATATAAGTTCGGATTTACTGGTACCCTAGATGGTACCCAAACACACAAGTTAGTTCTTGAGGGTCTATTTGGTCCTATCCATAAGATTACTACAAGTAAAGAATTGATGGATGACGACCTGATTGCCAAGTTACATATCGAAGCGGTGACATTGGGATATACAGATGAAGAGAAAAAACTTGTAAAAACTATGGTATATAAGGATGAGATAGATTTCCTTATCAACCATAAGAAACGGAATAAGTTTATTTGTGATTTGGCATTGTCCAGAGAAACGAATACACTTTTACTTTTCCAATACGTAGAAAAACACGGTAAGAAATTGTTTGAGGCTATAACGACAAAGGACCCTAAACGACCTGTATTTTTTGTATCGGGAGAAATTAAAACAGAAGTTAGGGAGAAGATACGTGCAATTACAGAAAAATCTACAAACGCTATTATCGTGGCTAGTTACGGCACTTTTTCTACTGGTATTAATATCAGGAATCTTCATAATATCATCTTTGGTCATCCTGTTAAGTCTAGGATTAGGAATTTGCAGTCTGTTGGTCGTGTCCTTCGAAAAAGCGATGGTAAAGATAGAGCAACGCTATTTGACATAAGTGACGATTTGAGTTGGAAGAAACATAAGAATTTTTCGCTCCGCCATTTCTTTGAGCGGGTGAAAATCTATAATGGCGAGAAATTTGACTATAAATTAAGGAGTATTAAATTATGAGTGAAAACGGAAAGACAGAGGAGTTTAAGATATACAAGGGAGTGGTCCACCTCAAGCATACTGGTACTGAATTGATTACCGATATCGTAGCGATATCTGAAGAAGGAAATTTCATAACTGTGAAGAATCCTTGTTATCTCCAGTCTATGGCTACCGAGGACGGGAAGAGCCAAATGGCCCTGGTACCGTTCCTGATGACATCCAGTGGAGATGAGGTGCATTTGCCGTTAGGAGATATCCTTTTTATGTCCGAATGCAGGAAGGATGTAGCGGAACAGCACACCCAAATGTTCTCATCCGTTATACTGCCGAAACATACCAGTAAAATAATTATGTAAATATTCTATTTTTCGCTTGACAGCGTATAAGTAGATATGCTATAATGTTAATTACAGTTGTACATATGGTCACCGTGGACCAAGTCACGGAATCCACCTGAAACGAGAAACTCAGGTAATTAGCCATTTGGTGAAGTGAGCAGGCTATAATACTCGACATACTGAGTTGAGGTCTGTGTATTGATGTCCCGTACAAGGACTAAATATGCGAAAGAAACCGGGTCGGGGTACACCATATAGTGGTATCGCCCATTTGAGACTTGTGAATCGACACAAGCGAGGCTAACAGGATAACCGTAACCTGTCTCTATAGTATAGTTGTATCTACTTGCCAGCGACTCAAAGAAATCAGGTAAATCTAGATGTCTAAATACCTATAACGAATATATGATGGAATCTGCGAAAGGACGAAGTCCTTGAGCAATTCTGTGACGAGCGAAGCGAGGAGCAGAATGAATCGAGATTGTTTGAACGCTACTGAATGCCTGTTACGTTTCGGAGAATTGCGTCTAATCACCATTGATGCTTTTAAACTACACTATACCTGTATAGGTGACTCTCACCCTAAAGGGTTCGAGGGCTCACTACGTTCGCCTATTCCTTTAAAATAAATACAAAAAAGACTTGACATTGATGGTCTTTCCTTGTATAATGATATGTATTATTAACTCGAATATGGAACTAGATTATGGCTAAAGCAAGAAAAGGTGTGGCAACACCATACAAACCTGCACAACCTGTTGATAAAGACAACACGAACCACTATATTAACAACAAAGAATTCCTGAAGGCTCTGATTGAATATCAGGCAGATATTATACGATGTCAAGAAGAATCGAAACCTAAGCCATATGTCACTGAATATATTGCTATGTGTTTTCTTCAGATAGCACAGAGGCTATCCTATAGACCTAATTTCATCAACTATACATATAAAGATGATATGATTTCAGACGGTCTAGAAAATTGCCTTGCGTATATGCACAATTTCAATCCCGAAAAGAGTACAAACCCTTTCGCCTATTTTACACAGATAATCTATTACGCATTCCTAAGGCGAATCCAGAAAGAAAAGAAACAACAGTACGTCAAGTATAAGTATTTCGACCAAAGAGCGGGTTTCGAGCAAATGGATGAATTACAGGCACACGATAAAGAGTCCTTTGATTTCATTAACGAACGTGGCTCTGTCGATTTTCATATCCACATAAAGGAGTTCATTGACGATATGGAACGAAAAGAAAAGGAAAAGAAGCATAAACGAGAACTGAAGAAGGCCGAGAAGGATGGCTTAGTGAAAGAAAAGGTCGACCCTAAGAATAACCTTGAGTTCTTTATGTTATGAAAGTAGCCATTATAACAGACACGCACTTTGGTGCAAGGTCAGACAGTCAAGCATTCGCTGATTATTTCTACAGATTCTGGACGAATACATTCTTCCCGTATCTGAAGGAACACAATATTAACACGATTATCCACTCTGGCGATTTGATGGATAGACGGAAGTATGTTAATTACGATACACTCGACCGAATGAGGAAAGAGTTTATCGGTGTGATGGTTAATGAAGAAATTACAATGCACACGATTGTCGGTAATCACGATACCTATTTTAAGAACCACGCCAGACTTAACTCTATTGAACAACTATTCGATATTGATGGTATTCCTAATAACAAGACCTTTCATACACCAGTAATTGGATATAGTGAACCAACAAATCTGAAACTACCTGATGGATATCAATTAGATTTGATTCCTTGGATTGCCGATGAGAATGAGGAACAAGTCCTTGATTTCATAAAGCATTCTAAAAATCAGGTCTGTTTTGGACACTTTGATTTAACTGGATTTGAAATGATGAAAGGTGTTAAATCAGCATATCATTCTAGGTCACCTGACTTCCTTGATAAGTATGATACAGTATACTCTGGGCATTTTCACACCAAATCAGATAACGGCCACGTTTATTATCTCGGTAACACATATGAGATAACGTGGAATGATTATAATGACCAACGAGGGTTTCACATATTTGACACAGAATCTTTACAGTGTGATTTCGTGCCTAACCCGTATAAGATGCACAATAAAATCATCTATGAGGATAAGCCTATAGATGCTAGTGAATATGAGAACCAGATTGTCAAGGTTATCGTAGACAAGAAGGAAGATATCGAACTATTTTCTAATACCATCGAGGAATTGGAAAAACGGTGCGAAATGATTAATATCATTGAGGACCACGGATTATTATCTTCAGACCAGATTGAGTTTGAAACCGAGGATACTATCACCACCCTGGAAAGGTACGTGGATGAATTGAGTATAGATAATAGTAAGCAAGTGAAAAAGATACTCCACGAAGTATATGTGGAAGCGTTATCAATATAGGAGTAATATTATGAGTGAGGAAAAGAAGAAGAAGTGGGATTTTGACAGTGAAGAATACAAAAAGATGATTAAGGTCAATACCGAAAGAACTGAATTGGCTAGTGAGGTAAATACCAAGTGGACACCTGATGTTCCGGAACCATCACCGGCACCAGATACAGACACTCCCCCCAAATCCCTCCATCAGCGTATCGAAGAGGACACTACATTAACTGGAACAGCAAGGGCCATACTAGAAAAAACATTGAGAAACCCAAGGGTTGACACGGAAGACGATTCCTGATATAATACTCTACAATACTATGTTTAATTTTCTAGTGAGGGCCTTACTTGATTAAGTTTAAAACTGTACGCTATAAGAATTTCCTGTCTACTGGTAACAAGGTATCAGAAATTCACATCAACGATACTCGGACCACCCTAATGATTGGGACCAATGGTGCGGGCAAATCTACATTTCTGGATGCCATATCCTTTGGCCTCTTTGGGAAACCCTTTCGTAAAGTCAAACTTGGACAACTTGTCAATTCTATCAACCAGAAGAATTGTGAAGTTGAACTTGAATTTGATGTCGGCGGAAAGGAATATCTGATTAAGCGTGGACTCAAGCCTGCACGGTTTGAGATATATGTTAATGGTGCAATGAATGACCAAATGGCATCTGCGAGAGATAGTCAAGACTTTCTGGAACGATATGTTCTACGAATGAATGAACGGTCTTTCCGACAGATAGTTGTTCTTGGTTCAGGTTCATTTGTACCGTTTATGAGACTCGGTGCTGGCGACCGTAGGTCTATTATAGAAGAACTCCTTGATATTCAAATCTTCTCGGTTATGAATGACCTTGTTAAGAATCGAATAGGTGATAACAAGGATAATTTGACCGAATGCGAACATCAAATAGAACTATTAGACCAGTCTATAAAACTCCAAGAGGAACACCTCAAATCTATTCAAGATAATAATGAGGATGCCGTTCGAGAGAAGCAAAAGGAATTGGACCAATGTAATACGCAAATTACCGCACTCAATGACGAGATATCTGGTTTCCGAGAAACGATTCAAGACTATAATAGTAAGCAAACAAAACATCGAAAACTGACAGATTTCAAAAGTAAGATAACATCAAAGAAAGCCCACATATGTGGACAGATAAAATTAGTTACTGAAAATTCAGAATGCCCAGAATGTACTCAAGCGATTACCGATGAGCATCAAGAAAAGGTAACGAAGAAGTTGGGTACGAAGAACGATGAATTAGAGGTTGGTATATTGGACATCAATGTCCAGTTGGCTGATGTTGCCCACCGAATAAATGAAATAGAAGATATCCTTACCAAGATTTCAGAGAAGAGTAACAGCATATCTGGAATTGAGGAATATGCGGGCAGACTCAAACAACGTCTAGCCGAAACCCAATCAACTGATGGAGTTGGCAATGATGGTTTAGCAAAAAGCAAAGAGGATTTGGAGGAGCGTCGGAATACAAAATATGATATTCAGGACAAAAAGCACCATCTGAATACAGTACAGGAACTCCTGAGAGATACTGGTATTAAGACGGTTATTATCCGTAACTATCTTCCTCTGATAAACCAATTAATAAACAAGTACCTAGCGATGTTGAACTTCTACATTAACTTTGAATTGGATGAGGCATTCAATGAGACAATTAAGAGTAGAGGTCGGGATGCTTTCCAATACGGGTCCTTCTCTGAAGGAGAGAAACTCCGAATTGACTTGGCTCTCCTGTTTACGTGGCGAGAGGTAGCGAAATTGAAATCCTCTGTAGCAACGAATCTCCTAGTGCTTGACGAGATATTTGATAGCAGTCTGGATGCCACTGGTGTTGAGGACTTCCTAGGAATTTTGAATTCTCTCGGTGATGATACTCACGCATTTGTGATATCCCACAAGGGTGACCAGATTATTGACAAATTCGGCAGAGTGATTTCGGTCGAAAAAGAGCAAAATTTCTCAAAAATCGTGACAAATTAGTCACAGGAGACAATAAAAATGAAATAAATTTCAATTATTTTCGGTTTTCGTTATAAATCAATGACTTACAGATGAAAAATAAGTGCGATTTTACTTGACAGGAGGGTCAGGTCCACGTATAATATGTATATAAATTGAGAAAAACTTAAAAAAGAGGAGTTTTAATGAGTGAGAAAGTCGTAAATATCGAAAGCAAAAATGTTCTAGCCAGACTGATGGCCACCGAGAACATTCACGTAGAGCATAAAAAAGTAGCGACCGCATCATTTGATGTTAAGAATCGCCGATTGGTTCTACCTCTTTGGAAAGATATGACTAACACTATGTATGAAGGCTTAATTGGCCACGAAGTTGGCCACGCCCTTTATACTCCTCACAAAGAATGGGTGACCTTCGCCAAGAATAATGAACACCTAAAAGATTACGCCAACATCCTTGAAGATGCACGGATTGAGCGTAAGATGAAAATCAAATATCCCGGAATGAAAAAGACTTTCTTCTCAATGTATGATGCCTTGAGCCAGAGAGATTTCTTCGGTACCAAAAATCGTGAACTTGAAGATTATGGATTTGCTGACCGACTTAACTTACATTTTAAGTTGGGCGTATTAGCAAATGTTCCTTTTTCGGCTGAAGAGAAAAAATTCGCTGACCGAGTTCTGAAGGCTGAAACTTTCAAGGACATTCTTGCCCTTACTAAAGAACTTGGCGAGATTGCTGAAAAAGAAGCCGAAACGAATATGGATGATATGGGCTTTTCACTTGACGACCTTGACCCCGACTCTATTGAAGAGAATGACGGCGAGTCAGATTTTGATATGCCTTCACCACCTCCTCCTGCGCCTTCTAATGACGACCAGGAAAACCAGGAAGACTCTGACGAAAGTGCAGAGGAGGATGATGAAAAATCTGAAGAAAAATCTACCGGTTTTTCACGTAAGCCTGCTGATGAAGAAAAATCAGAGGAAAAAGAATTAGATTCCAAAGACCTCGATGCTGATAAGAATGCCGAGGGTGCTGACGGAACTACTGCTCCTGATTTCAAACCTGCTCCACCGAAGCCTGAAACACAATCTGCTTGGGACCGAGCAATGGAAGAAATGAATGATGAAGAGGCTAAAGAGCCTGTCTATCTTGACCTTCCTAAAACGAATTATAAGGATGCTATCGTTCCTTGGAAAGAGACTTTTGAAGAGTTAAACAATCACTGGAATATTCCTGAGAGTTTCACTGGATATCGTTGGGACACTAATGATTCATCAGACCCACAGTGGAAAAAGAAGTCTGAGGATGAATTTCGTGCCTGGAAAAAAGACACCGCTCAAATCGTTAACTATATGGTTAAGGAATTTGAGATGAAACAAGCCGCTACTGCTTACCGCAGAACTTCGGTTGCTAAATCTGGTGTTCTTGATATGAATAAACTCCACAAATACAAAACCGATGAAGATATTTTCAAGCGTGTTGCCTCTGTTAAAGATGGCCGAAACCACGCTTTGATGATGTTTGTCGATTGGTCCGGTTCAATGTCTGGAAAGATGGAAGCCACGGTTAAGCAGACCTTAACTCTTGTTATGTTTGCCCGAAAAGTTGGAATTCCTTACCGAGTTTATTCCTTCTCTAACTCTGGTGACTTGTGTAACAAACTTAAACCTTTTTATACCAAGTCTGAAAATCACACGGACCACCTGATGATTAGCAGTTTGGGAATGCACGAATATTTCAACGAGAAAATGTCCGGCCGTGAATTCAATGCACAGTTAAAGAACCTTGCGTTCCTCGGAAAATCTCTTGACTACTCTGGATTAGTTGCTCCTGAAGGACACGGAATGAGTTCTACTCCTTTGAATGAAGCGATTATCGCCTCATATGATATGATTGGCGATTTCAAAAAAGAGACCGGGAAAGAAAAAATCAATGCGATATTCCTCACCGATGGCGGAGCCGACAGTTGTCGTGCCTACTGGGATTCTACTGCTGGCGAAGATGGAAATGGCGAAGAAAAACACATCTACGGATACTCTAGCCGTGATAACAAATATATGGTAATCCGAGATGCGACAACCAAACGAATTATTCACGGTCACCAAAGTCGTGGTGCTGGATTGACCTCTTCTCTTCTGACTAATCTTGGAAAACGCCACAAAATCAATGTGATTGGATTTCATATCACTGACCGCCGTATGATTAACCAACAGATTCATTATAGCCTCGGTTATGAAAAGGGCGATGATTTGAAAAGGTTCTGCACCAAGAACGGTTATGCTCCAATTACGAATGCCGGATATGATACTTACTTCCTAGTGAATGACAAAAGCCTTGACAAGGAAGCAATTTTCGAGGATGCTGACCGAGATGCAAATGGAACGATTGCGAAAGGTAAGTTACGCACCCAGTTCCGAAAATTCACCTCCGCTCGTAAGGTGAATAAAATGATGTTAAACGAGTTTGTGACATTAGTTGCTTAACGGAGATTGATATGAGAAACCTACTTGTAATTTCACTTGCTATTTTTGATGCCTACATCTGGAGTTGGGCCAGCCTTGCGGCCCTTGCATAGCAGATATGCAAAAATAACACTTGACATATCTAAGAAACCTGCTAAAATGGATACATAATGAAAAATCAACTTGATACGCATTTTCCCGATATGAAAAATCAACTAAACAATTTGAGAATCTGGCATTTACCTGATGATATGGAAATCCCAGAGAACAACCGGGACCTGGACGTAAGACGAAATGTCCGCTGGTTGATTAGGAATTTGGCCGTCAAAAATATAAATCATCCGTGCTTTAAATCAGTAATGAATCATCTTATAGATATGGAAAAGATGAATGGCAAGAAGGATATAATAATGAAGGAGTCTATATAATATGAAATCAATACGAAGTATATACTGTTACTTTCCACAAGAGACCCAAGATTTCTTGAACAAATTTAAATCGCCTACCAAGGAGACATCGGCATTCAAAGGAATTCCAATGGACTTGCAAGGCGAGGTATTAAAATTACTACCGAGTAAAAATCGGAGACTGAAATATCGAGGAACCTCTAAACCAGGTTTCAAACGGCCTCAGTCAAATACGATACGTGCCTACGCCGACACATTTGCTATCTACTATGATAACGATGTGAACCTGAACCTAGGGAGTTTGTAGATGGAAGATTATTATTTTGTACGAGTGACTAAACCGACTGGCTGGAAAGATGAGTGGGTGATGCTCAACAAAGG
>Ga0310125_10001221_pt1 | contig 12826 bp, 11 predicted proteins | sample CB11b_Tmax_Bot8__FD_203508 | JGI IMG/M metagenome (GOLD analysis project Ga0310125, IMG submission 203508) | Marine microbial communities from Western Arctic Ocean, Canada - CB11b_Tmax_Bot8 | ecosystem: Environmental > Aquatic > Marine > Oceanic | place: Canada: Western Arctic Ocean | collected... | reverse complement strand
GAAACAACTATGAACCACACCCCGCGTATCCGAGACAAATGGGCCAACCGGCAGTTGTGCATTGGTACCACGGCCACTCTGTCTGATCCCACCGTCAGCGAACTGATTGGCGAGGCCGGATTCGACTTTGTCTGGATCGATATGGAGCACTCGGCCATGACGCTGGCCGACGCGGCCCACCACGTTCGCGCCGCCCGTGCATCGGGTGCAGCGTCATGGATTCGCGTGCCCTCGGAAGATCTGACCGTGGTCAAGCCGATTCTTGAATTGCACCCGGCAGGGGTGATTGTGCCTCGTATTGACAGCGTGGAGCGTGCCGAGTCGGCCGTACGTAGTTGCCGCTACCCCCCGCGCGGCATCCGCGGGTACGGCCCTTCCCGCGGCGTACGCTACGGCCTGATCTCCCCGGCTGAATATCTTGCCGACATCGATAACCAGCTGATGGTCCATCTGCAGATCGAACACATCGATGCGGTCAACGACATCGAGAATATTCTCGACGTACCTGGATTTGACAGCGTTCTGGTCGGCCCCAGCGACCTGTCCCTTTCCATGAACCTGGTCGGCCAACCGGACCATCCGGACGTCCAGGCGGCCATCGAGACCATCTTCAAGGCCGCGATCAAGAAGAACATCCCCGCCGGTCATTCTGTCGGTTTTGACACGTCTATTCAAAAGTGGATTGACATGGGCATCTCGTGGATCGCTTGCGACGGCGACTGGAACCTGCTCATGAAACAATGCAATAAAATGCTTGAGGACATCACCCAAATGGCATCGAGGTAAACCCACCAGCCATGGGAAAGAACAACACCCCTGAAAAATCCTTGCCCACCGACCATACCTTTCGCATCGGCCTGACCGATGACAGCATCTATGAGCGGATCATGAACTGCCCGTCGTCGCGGGCTCTTTTGGACAATGCCTCGGGCATCCAGATTGAACGTTGCCCCGTAGATGTCAACCCACTGGAACCCAAAACGCTCAACCGGTTCGATGCCATCGCGGCCGGTGGTTCTCTTGTAACACGCGATTCAGTTCAAGGCGTGGAACGATGCACGGTCATCGTTCGTTACGGCGCAGGCTATGACTGCATTGACCTTGATGCCTGCACTGATGCTGGGATCATCCTCGCCACCACGCCTATCGGCGTACGCAGGCCCATGGCCACCGCCGCCCTGACTTTCATACTGGCGTTGGCCACACAGTTGCGGCAGAAATCCAAGCTCGTAGACATGCATCGATGGGACCGCGTCGCGGAACCGGATTATGTTGCTCTCGGCCTGACTGGAAAAAGCCTCGGTTTAATAGGTTTCGGCAGCATCGGAAAAGAACTGCACCATCTGATTCGCCCTTTCCAGATGCGCCATCTGGTCTATGACCCGTACATTGATAACGAACTCGTCGAGTCTCTGGGCGCAGTACCGGTGAATCTCAATACCCTGCTTCAAGAATCCGACTTCGTCTGCATCGTTTGCCAACTCACTGACGAATCCCATCACCTGCTCGGCGCCGACCAATTTGCGATGATGAAGCCTTCCGCGTACATCATCAACGTGGCTCGCGGCCCCATCATCGATCAAAAATCGCTTGCCACCGCACTAGCCGATGGTGTCGTGGCAGGCGCCGCTCTTGACGCGTTGGACCCTGAACCTATCGAACAAGGGGATCCGCTGCTCGAGATGGAAAATGTAATACTCACCCCACATGGGATGGGATTCACAGACGAAATGGTCCAGTTGTGCAGTAATGGGTGCGTCAACGCCGCGATGGCGGTCAGGCAAGGAGACCGCCCTGATTCGGTCATCAACCGTAACGTTCTGGAAACGCCCAAACTCAAAGCCAAACTTCAGGCCTATCGTCAGCGGTGTGGCGATAAGGCCTGATGCCGAACTGGCCCGCTTGCGTCAACCTGCCGGTGAATGGCCAATCGCCTGGTGGGCCACACACAAACCGCATGCGACGATGCAGGCCAAAGACTTAATCAGGGAAACCGTTTCTGGGCAAACCTGATTCAAGCCTGATCCAAGAAACTTTCGTGGGCCAGGGATTGTTCATTTGGCCTTCAACGGGGTTGGGGCCGTTTGGCTCATAAGGTCACGGACAACTTCTGGGCAACCTGCTCAATCTCCCGCCAGATTTCATCGGGAACAGGCACGCCCTCAACCGTGCGTACCTGCTGGTTACGAAAGTCCAGCTCTCCGGGCATGATGATGTGCGAAAATCCCTGCGCTGGTTTGGCAGACTTGCTGTAGGCGATGAACTCTTCGAGGTCGCTGATAAATTCGTCTAGATCCATGAACGTGGACACGTCAATGGCCATGAGCCAGAAATTGTTGCTCTCCTCTGGCACATGACGCAGGGAAGAGCGAGTCAGTATGGTGGAAAGAACCTGAGCGATTACCGCAAAACCATAGCCCTTGTAGCCGAGCATGCCACCGAGGCATTGAATGGCCCCGGCCGGTGAACTGTAAAGGTCGTTGGGATTGTTACTGGGCTTGCCTTGAGCATCAACCAGCCAATGGTCTGGCAACTGCTCGCCACAATCGCGAGCCAGATGGACCTTGCCCTCTGACACGGTGCTGGTGGCGACGTCGATAAGAATTGGGTCGCCGCTGGTGGGCGCGGCAAAGGCGATGGGATTGGTACCGATGCGTCCCTCGCGACCACCCCAGGGCGCAACCCAATGCCCGCTGGGAGCCGCGCCGCTGCAAGCGGCAAGAGCGACCATGCCCTCGTCGGCAACCATTTGCGCGTACAGGCCGACACACCCAACGTGGACACAACGGTGCAGGGCCACGCATCCCATGCCGTGATTACGGGCCTTTTCAATGGCCATGTGGGAGGCCTGGTCAGCGCCCAGTTGGCCGAAGTTCCAGTTGATATCGAGCAGGGCAGAGGTAGATGTTTCACGCTCGATATCTATAGAGGCTCCCGGTTTAATTTGGCCGGTACCGATTTGATTTACGTATTGGCTGATTCGCCTGATGCCGTGCGAGTCAAGACCCCTGGCATTGGCAGCGACGACGAACTGTGCGACTTTCTGAGCGTCGTCAACCGGCGTGCTACAAGCCTGCAGTATCCTGGAAGAAATTTCCGTCAGGTACTCGATTGAATATGTTTTCATCTAGGCCACGCCTTCAGCTAGGGGATTGAGGTTTGCTTGGCAATTGCGCCACTTGCGCCGTTATTGATTTTGACACCGGTTTAATGAAAGAATCCAGCTCCCTGTCTAGTTCTTTATCCAGTTCAAACAGTTTATGCAAAGCTTGCGCATATTCGCTAAGAGACTCGTCGGGATGACGCCGGTCGAGGGCTTTGAGCGGCAGATGCAGGACCTTGTTGATCAACCGCTGCGTATGCTCCTCAATCAGCCGAGCCATGTCATCCGGCGGTGCAATCCGAATCTTGTTGACGGTGCGTTGCTGCTCAAGGCGTCCGATCTGGTGTAGCTTTTGACGCAGCATCTTTATTATCTGGCCGATATCGCGGTGCTGAACTTCGTTGATGCATTCACCCGCAGCATGATCCAGCATGGACCGGCACTGCTCAACCTCGTCACTGCGTTCCTCATAGGTTTGGGCCACGACCTGCTGGAGATCGTCAAGATTATAGAGATAGATGTCGCTCAGTTCGCCAACCGCCGGTTCGATATCACGGGGCAAAGCGACATCGATGAGAAACAGCGGTCGATGCTTGCGTCGGCGTAGCAGTGGCATAAAGCGGTCGGCGGTCATGATCGGCTGGGCAGCGCCGGTACCCGTAAGCACGATATCGGCCTCAACGAGCAGGTCATCGAGTTGGTCGAAGGGTCGGGCATCTTCGGTACCGAAGGATCCGGCCAACTGACGAGCGTGGTCGAGCGATCGATTGGTGACCCAAGTTTTCGCAGGCGAAAGAGCAGCCATGTGCCGCAATATCAGCTTGACCAGCTCACCTGCGCCCACGACAACAACAGTTTTGTCGTCGAAGCGATGGAAGATCTGGCGTGCGAAATCGACGGCCACGGAGCCGATGGAGACCCGCCCTTGGCCGATAGCCGTGGCATGGCGAACCTGCTTGGCCGCGGCGATCGCTTCTTGAAAAATAGTGTTGAACGCCGGCCCTACTGTGCCGCGACGGGTCGCTTCTTCGTACGCCCGCTTGACCTGGCCCAGAATCTGCGGCTCGCCTAGTACCATGGAATCTATCCCGCCGGCCACGTGGAACAGATGACGCACGGCATCGTCACCTGAGTACAGCAGCAGTGAACCGGCAAGCTCGTCAGCACCCACGCTGCAACACTGTGCAAACACGCTTGACAGTTGGGCGTCCCAGCCTTCTCCGTCCTCGGGATCGGCCAGATAAAGTTCGCTGCGATTGCAGGTACTAAGCGCTACTACTTCTACCTGCCGGTGGCGACCGAGCAGGTCGTAAACCCGATCCAAATTTTGGCCCACCAACGCCAGGCGCTCACGCAAGAGTAGCGGTGCGGTGCGGTGGTTGACGCCGAGCATCACAATTTTCATGGCGCTGCCCTTACCCGCTCAACGCGCATCATGGTCGGGTTCGGACGCACCGGGTCGGATAAATCGCGGGCGGCACTGAACACCGCCACCAACAGCACGATGCCGGCGATACTCAACCACGCGGCCCGAGCGCCGCGAAAGGCCGTGGCAAAACGCACATTCATCACGATGGCATATATCAGCCAGACCGTGACGGCCAGCAGTACCTTGACCGACCTCCACCACTGCGGATCCATGTGGATCCCTTCGCGATCGAGGATGATGATCAGGCCAGTAACCAGCGCCAGTGTCAACAAGGCGAAACCAATGGTGGCACTGCCAATGTTGAACCGCTCAATGGCTTCCAAGCTGGCCATGTGCTCGACACCCACCTGGCCACGGTGCCTGCGCAATCTCCGCTGAACGTAGAGATACATTGCCCCGGCCGCGGCCGCCGTACACAACACCAGCGACCCCAGATAGACACTGCTCAAGTGTACGAGCCGCCACAAAGATTGGATGGCAAACGGTTCATAGGTCCAAGCGCTGGCACACAAGCCCCAAGCCAGCATCACGGTCAGCAGCGGCAAGGCAAATACCGCTAGTCCGCGGACCAGGGCCCTCTGGACGAAAAGAAAGGTCAAGGCAAATAGCATCGCGATCAGCAGCAATCCGTCCAGATGCGAACCCAACGGCTGCCAGCTATTGCCATGGAAAACAGCCCGGTAAACGACCAAGGAAATTGTACCCAGCAGGCAGGTGCCGGTGAGGGAAAACTGGATTTTACGGCTGTGCTGGGGCATAGCGTGGCGGCGCAGACGGATCACCGCCAATATGCTGGCAGCCAGCGACATGACCGTCAGCAGGCTCAAAATGGCGGTCGTAACCGGATCAGGCATGGGCGTATTCTATCGCGTGTGCACCGGTTGGTTGCGGGGGTATATTGGCGTCATGCCCGACGATCTGTGGGAACAACATCGCCGCCGCCATCGCCTGTCGGCTCAGCCGCTGGCGCTGCGCATGCGGCCGCGGTCGCTCGATGAGTTCGTCGGTCAACAGCATTTTCTCGGCCCGGGCATGCTGTTGCGCCTGATGCTCAAAGCCGACCAGTTGACCAGCGTGATCTTTTACGGGCCGCCGGGCAGCGGCAAAACCACCTTGGCCGAGGTCATCGCCCGCCACACACGCCGCCATTTCGAGCGTGCCAACGCCGCAGCCGTCGGCGTGCGCGACGTGAGACAAGTGCTCGATGCCGCAACCCAACGCCTAGAGGCCGACGGCACACGCACTATCTTCTTCCTCGACGAAATCCACCGTTTCAACCGCGCCCAGCAGGACGTACTGTTGGGCGATGTGGAGCGCGGCGTCATCACACTGATCGGGGCCACGACGGAGAATCCTTTCTTTGCCATTAATTCGCCGCTGGTGAGTCGATCGGCCATTTTCCAGTTCGAGCCGTTAAGCGATGCATCGATTCGCCAGATTCTCGCCTCCACAATAGCCGACAAGCAGCGTGGTTACGGGAAATTGAACTTGCAGGTTACCGAGGAGGCTCTGCAACATTGGGCAACCGTGTCCGACGGCGATGCCCGCCGGGCATTGAGCGCTTTGGAAATCGCAGTCGAGAGCAGCGGCGATGCAAAGCCAAGCGACGACACGCCTGCGATTGTGATCGACCTGAACGTGGCCGAGCAATCCATCCAGCGCAAGGCACTGGTCTATGACGGCACGGGTGACGACCATTACGACATCATCTCGGCGTTCATCAAGTCAATGCGGGGCAGCGACCCGGACGCAACGGTGTATTGGCTGGCACGAATGCTCGAAGCGGGCGAGGATCCCCGCTTTATCGCCCGGCGGATCGCCATCCTAGCTAGCGAGGACATCGGCAACGCCGACCCACGCGCCATTACCGTGGCCTCGGCCGCTTATGAGATAACCGAACGGGTGGGCATGCCTGAATGCCAGTTAACCCTCGCCCAAGCCGCGATCTACATGGCCACGGCCCCCAAGTCCAACGCCTCGGCCGCTGCCATCTGGGCGGCCACGAAGGACGTACAGGAAGGGCGGACCTTGCCCGTACCCAAGCACTTACGTGACGGGCATTACGACGGGGCAAAAAAGCTCGGCCATGCTCAGGAATACCAGTACGCCCACCACGGGAAGGGAGGATTCGTGGATCAGGATTACCTCGGCGTGGACAAATGCTACTATACACCTACCCAGCGTGGCTACGAGAAACGCATCGGCGAATACCTAGACTGGATCGCAAACCAACGCAAGAGTCCTGACGCAAGGAAGCAGCCCCGCACATAACCAGCGTGACCAATGGCGGCACTCCTTGCCGGTACAATTGGTTTGTCGCTGATGCTGGCGGCAACACGACGTGGACGGACCCATGGTTTTACAATCGCAATCGTACAATCCGAAAACTGGCCGCCTTTACATGCGTTCTCGTCATCGCTCGGGGTCGAAATGGCCGTGGATCGCCTTGTTGGGACTGATCGCGGCAGCGGTGATCTATTTCGGATTTTTGCGTGACAAGGCCAGGCAGGCCGTCAAGCCTACTCGATGGGCAACAGCACGCGTCGAGCCACCGCCAGCGCGACAAATCAAGCCGGTGAAGGTCGAGCAGCCCCATCACCAACTTGAACCGCACCCCCAACCGTCACCTCAAGACGCAGCTGTGGCCGCGGCAATGGAACTGAGCCAAAAGGACACGCTTGTTTCGGCCCGCAACGCGTTAAATGACCTGCTCGAAGGCAGTGCCGGCCCGTTGACCAGACCTCAGACCAAGGCCCTGCGTATTCAGTTGATGCATGTCAACACCAAGCTGATCTTCTCCAAGCGTTTCTATCCGGACGACCCGCTGGTGGAGGTCTATGTTGTCAAGCCCGGGGATGTTCTAAGCCGCGCAACAGCGCCGTACAAGATTCCGTATCAGTTGGTTGAGCACATCAACGAGGTCAAGGCCAAGCGCATCAGGGACGGCCAACGTCTTAAGATGGCCAAGGGACCGTTCCATGCCGTGGTGTTGAAATCACAGTATCGGCTCGACGTTTATCTGACTGGTGACGACGGCAAACGCGTTTATATCTGCAGTTTTCCTGTAGGGCTGGGGGAGGACGATTCCACCCCCCTGGGCAAGTGGATCGTTCGCCCGGGCTCCAAGCAGATAGACCCGGGCTGGACCAATCCACGTACCGGCGAACAATTCGCCGGCGGGGATCAGAGAAATCCGATCGGCAGGTATTGGCTGGGCTTGGAAGGCGTCGATGAGCAAACCCGGCCACTGTCCAGCTACGGCATTCATGGAACGATCGAGCCGCAAACCATCGGCCAACTGTCATCCATGGGCTGCATCCGCCTATTGCCCAAGGACGTTGAACTGCTCTTTTACCTGCTCAGCGAAGGCGACAGCACCGTGGTGGTCAATCCATAAATCACAGCGAACTGGAGTCTCGGCTTTGATCTTCTTCCGGGGTCTGGGGCAGGTGCAGGCCGCACTCCTGTTTGAGCCCCTTGAATCGGCCAGCGCGCTCGTGATCATCGCCACCCAGCGACTCGGTGGAGTGCCAATCCCCTATTGATTTGTAGCCCTTTTCGTATAGCGGATGATAGGGCAAGTCATGCTTAACCAGATATTCGTGTACCTTCTTGGGCGTCCAGTTGATGATCGGATATATCTTGGCGATGCCGCCCTGCGACTCGACGAATCGCAATCCGGCCCTGTAATCGGTTTGCGAACGGCGCAAGCCCGCCAGCCATGCCTTGGCCCCCAACTCGGCCAAGGCGTGCTGCATGGGCTCGACCTTGCGAATCCGGTCGTAACGGTCCAAGTCCTGCTTGTTCGTGCTTTCCCAAAGGGGCCCGTAGATGGCGGCCATGCGGGCCGGGCTGATAGGCGACTGATAAATCTTCAGGTTCAAGTTCAGTCGCTGCTGCAATTGCTCGGCAAACTGGTAGGTCTGCGGGAACAGGTAGCCGGTGTCGATAAATACCACCGGGAGACGGGGCACGACCTGCGTGCACAGGTGCAACATCACCGCTGACTGGGCGCCGAAACTGGAAGTCATGACCAGATATTCGCCGAAAACGTCTGTCGCCCACTGGACGATGGCAGTGGCTTCTTTGCCACGCAACAGTTCATTGGCAGCATCAAAGTCAACATTCACGGTATTGTCTGTAACCATCGTCAAGGTTGATCTCACGACCGCGGTACACAAGTCAAACTGTATTTTACAGTGGTCATCACGATTGACCACTGTGCCGCACCATTTGCCGTTGCAGGTAGATAGACCGACAATTTCAATCCATGGCACGTGTATTTATCGGCATCGGCTCGAACCTGGGTGATCGCCAAGCTACGCTCGCGGCAACGCGGCAAGCGTTGTCGCAGTTGCCTCAGTCTACGCTCACGGGTTGGAGCCGGATATATGAAACGGACCCCGTCGGGCCAGTGCCGCAGGGTAAATATCTTAACGCGGCGGCGGCACTGGAAACCGCCCTTGAACCGCTGGTGCTGCTTGGACACCTAAGTGAGATTGAACAGCGGTCAGGCCGATTGCCACAGGATCAACGCATCAAATGGGGGCCGCGCACGCTCGACCTTGACGTGCTTCTTTATGGTGATCTGGTGATCAGTAAGGATGAACTGGTCATTCCCCATCCGCTGATGCACGAACGCTGGTTCGTACTCAAGCCACTTGCCGACCTGGACGCCGGGGCGGTGCACCCGCTGCTGGAGATGACCGTAGGTGACCTTCTAAAATATGTCGATCAGGATGGGCAGGGGGCCCCCGCCCCACTGCAGGGGCGATCGCCATCTCAAAAACCCCCCGGCGAGTCGGGTTCACCATGAGCGGCGCACTAACGGTTAACGAGACCTTCTACTCGATACAGGGCGAAGGTGTGCGCGCGGGCATGCCGTGCGTGTTCGTTAGACTCACGGGGTGCCACCTGCGATGTCATTATTGCGACACCGCGTATGCGTTTCACGAGGGGCAGCAGCACACGATCAATCAGATCGTCGGGCAGGTCGAACAATATCACTGTGACCTCGTGGAAGTCACCGGCGGAGAACCATTGCTGCAGCCGAACGTGCATGCCCTGATGTCACGCTTGTGTGACCTGGACAAGACGGTGCTGATCGAGACCAGTGGAACCTGTGATATTGCCGTGTGCGATCCGCGTGTGGTCCGGATCATGGACATCAAGACCCCTGCAAGCGGACAAGTACATCGCAACTGCTGGGCCAACATCGATCATCTCGCCGAGCGCGACGAGGTCAAGTTCGTCATATGCGACCGCCGGGATTACGAGTGGACCCGCAACTGTATCCGTAAACATGATATTGCGCCGCGAGTGGCAGCTGTGTTGCTCAGCCCTGCTTCGTTCGTCGAATCAGGCCCAGACATAGCCGGCGTTGACGGGTTGGCGTTGCATGACTTGACCCAATGGGTCTTGCAGGACCAGTTACCCGTACGGGTACAGATACAGTTGCACAAACTGATCTGGGACCCGCTGGCAAGGGGTGTTTGACCAAGGTTCTCGGTATGCCCTTATGGCTCAAGTTGGCATTGTCGGCGTTGCTGGTGGTGATGGTGTTTGCCGCCATGTGGCGCATTCCCCGGCGGGACGAATCGTTTTTCAACTGGGCGCCGACGTTGGCATTGATCAGTGCGTGGCTGGGACTGATAGCGTCGGTCGTTTCTTTACTGCTGTGGATTTTGCCTGTGGCCGACCCGATCATTGCATTGCTGCTTCTGGTATTGGACCCGGCCGCAGTGTGTACCGGCACGCTGGTGCTGTGGATTTACAGGCGGCATGAATCCACTGAACACACCATCTACCAGCAGAAACTACAAGCGATGTTTGGTATCGCCCTAGGCATCGCAGCGGTTGCAGCCGGCTACACCTTCATATTCTGGCACAAGGCGCCGGGCACCACGGTGGGAATATAGATTAGCTGGGCAATTGGATGTTCCGCATTGCCGCCGCCCGTCGAAGTCGCCGCACTATCGCCTCGCCGGCCAATCGCTTGTGTGCTCGGCCGGGGCCGGGTGCGTACTTGGCGTAGCGGCGCTTCAGTGACCACGCCAAAAATGGCTCGAATGCCTGGGCCTGTGTCGCGTCATAAGTATCGATGGCGAGAAACATCTGGTCGTTACCCATCTCCAGCAGATCAACCAGATGGCCCAGCATGTCGCTGCCGCGCACGCCAAGGTGCTGGCGGACCACCAGCAATACGTGTGGCAGACACGCAACCGCGAGACGATTGCGCTCGGAGGTGGCCTGCTCCAGGTATGCGTCTACCTGATCCATCGTCGCCTTCTTCAGCAATCGGTCATTGAGCGTGGCGCGCAGCATGGCAGCTTTGAATTTGAGATAGTTTAGACGGACGATCCGCGTTTTCTGGTCGCCAGCCTCCAGCATGGTCTGGTCATAAATCAACCGGACCTGTTCCGGCAGTTGTGCCAGGGCCGCTCGAACCCGCGGTGGTGGGCTGACCTCGACACCACCGGCAGGTAGCAGCAGCAGGACCCTGTCTGCGTCTTGACGCTGGAATATCAGATTGCTCACGTATTCGATGCGTACATTGCGCAGCTCTGCTGCCCGTTGCTGTTGCACCACGCGCCGGATAGTAGACGGCGAACGGCAAAAATGGTCGGCGATCTTTGCAGCGGGCACGCCCCACCGCTGGGCCCGGGCAATCAGGCGCTTTTGCCTCGGCGTCAGCGGCCCGGTGTGATGAACGAATATCTTGCCGTCGTCGGCATGGCGTTCATGGTGTTCGAGCAGCAGTCGGATGGTTTCAACCGCCCGGCCACTCTGCCTCGCCAACCGACGGGCCACGCGATAAATGGACATGCCCGGCTCGCTCGCCAGTTGCCGTGCCTGGTCCATGATCTGATGGCGGGCTGGTTCATCCATTTGCCTAAATCGTCCGGCCCGCTCGACCCGATCGCCGTACCGAGAGAGAAACACATCCACCGCCTGCCGGGTGAACACCACCTGCTTGTGACGCTTACCGCCGCCGGCCGGTTGAACCCAACGCCAGCGCAGTCCCAGCTTCCGCCACCGTTCGATGGTCTTCGTGCTCACGTTCAGTTGCGCCGCGAGTTCACTCGGCAAGCACACCGGCTCCTTCTCCGCTGGCGGCATCCCGACCGAATGGCTCAGCGAGTCGATCAGTAGGCGCAGGTCAGGCCCCAGAGCCTCGCCGACTAACACCATATCCTCCGACTCGGTACGAAACCCGGTGATGCGGTAATTGACGAAATCGAACGGGTAATTGTGCTGCGGGTCGATCTCGTCATGCAGCTTTTCGGCACGGCGGACCTGCTCGATGCGCTTGCGTGGCGGGGAGACCAGCAGTTGGCGCGTCAGGTCCGCCAAGGACTGGCAATTGAATTGTTGGTTCAGTTGCCGGCTCAAGGCAAAACACCAAACCGAAGAAACATGTGATTGTGTTTCATGTCACCGGTTTCGCATAGACAGCCATTGGCTCAAGTTGGCCGATCAGGCCCAGTCGATGTGCTTTGGTGGCAAAGACTTCAATCGCCTGCAACTGGGTGGGGCCAATTTCGTATTTGAGAATATCCTTGAGGTAGCGGGCAGCCAGCGGCTGCGGCCAACCGTGCGCCGCAGCGTGCTTACGAACAATCGCATCGAGGTGTCGCGCATTGGCGATCCGCCTAGCAGTTAATATTTGGGGCAACTCTCCCAAGGCCGTGCCGCGCCGCGACATCCACACGGCAAAGACAAACGGCAGATTCGCCAACTCGTGCCACGCCTGTCCCAAATCTAGCTCGTAAGGGTACGAGGGGGTGTCGGCCGCGACGACCTTGTCCCCGATAAGCAGCACCGCCTCGGACCGGTCGACCCATCGGCCCATCGCGGTTTGCTCGCGGGCGTTGTAGGCGATGACCTGCGGGCGAATACCGTAACGCTCGGCGAGCACAATCTGAACCAGTGCCACGCTGGTATGACTGTCCGTATCCGCGTAAATGCGTTCAATGCTGTCGATGGGCACGCCGCTGCACAGCTTGACGGTCAACGTGGTCCCAAGGCTTGCGATCCCGCCGACAGGTACGATTTGCAACGGCACGCGACTGCGGTAAAAGTCGATCACCGGACAAAGGGCAACGTCCGTTCGCCCCGCTTCAAGATCGGCCAGCAGACAGCTGGGCACGTCGAGCGACAGTTCGACCGGAGGCTGGCAGTTGTCCGCGTCGAGGCCCTCGATTAACGGCCGGGCGTTTAGAAAACTGACGCAGCCGACGCGCAGCACCGCGGCGGTGGGGCTGGTTGCCTCCCTTAGTTGGCTGCCCGCTGTC
>Ga0310125_10001217_pt1 | contig 12858 bp, 13 predicted proteins | sample CB11b_Tmax_Bot8__FD_203508 | JGI IMG/M metagenome (GOLD analysis project Ga0310125, IMG submission 203508) | Marine microbial communities from Western Arctic Ocean, Canada - CB11b_Tmax_Bot8 | ecosystem: Environmental > Aquatic > Marine > Oceanic | place: Canada: Western Arctic Ocean | collected... | reverse complement strand
GGGGGGGCGGGATGGGAGGCGGAAAAGGAGGTGGACCCACGCAAGACCTACAGCTTAGTTAGTGCTGGAAACTGTCCAAAGGATGGGGGTAACCTCCGGCTACGCGCTTTCCCGGCCTGCGCCAAAAGAACGACTCACGTGTAGTGTGTTCTTCAAGCGCTTGCTGCAGAGTGGCATGATACGTGCTTTCTACCTCATGCGGCGATAAATCTGTTATACTTTGTGCCTGTATACCACCAGGGAGTTACAACGTGAAGCTGGTCCGGAACTTAGTTTTCCTATGGATTGCCCTGAGTATGGCGCGTCATTGCGCCGCGGGCCCACTGTCGTGGGAGTCCGTCGGGCCGCCTGGTGGCGATCGATTCATGATTAAGGTTTCGCCCGGCTCGACCCAGACAGTCTTTGTTCTGGGGTATCACGCCGTCCACCGCAGCGATGATGCCGGCGAAACCTGGTCGATGAAGCAGTCGCCTGAGATGGCACCCGACACCTTCCTCGACATCGCATTTGCAGTGCCCAACCCGCAGCAGCTATGGGTCTGCGGAGCCCAAAGCGGCGCCTGGTACAGCGGCGACAACGGCGAAAACTGGGAACAGCGAAGTTCTGGTCTACCGACGACCGGCAATGGGGAGCACTTTCCAGTGACGTCCGTTGCCATGACGTCTGGCCAGGGTTTGTTCGCGGGACTCGGCAGCAGTGGTGCGGATGGCTATCCGCTCGGAATCGTCTATCGTTCGGATGACATGGGACTAAGCTGGGTACCCGACGCGACCGGCATTGCATTGACGACGAACGGGGAGAAGGTTGTTGCGCTGGTCAGCGTGGACGCTTCCGGTGAACTTTGGTCCATGGTTTACGGGGCCGGCGTGTACGCGTACAGCAACGGCATGTGGATGAGTCGCAACGGAAACCTTCCGGCGGCGGCGCAGAAAGCCACGTTCCTTGTGCACGATGCCTCGAATTCAGCCCGTAAAATCCTGGGCACGCAGGATGACTGGGTCTACGAAACGGTAGATGGCGGCGCGACGTGGAATCGCCTGCCACTGCCGACAGAGCTGGCTGCTCTCAGTCGTCTCCCGCTAGTCTACACTTCGGCCATAGATCCCAATAACCCTGAAATTGTCCTTGTCAGAGCGATGGACACTGATGGTTCAATTGAGTTTCCGCTCTTTCGGCCGGAATCGGGCCAGGACTCGGGCGCCGGACTGTATATCAGTGCAGACGGCGGAAGCAATTGGTTGCAGCGGCAGCTATTCGTCTTTCGTTTGGCTGCCGAACCCTCTACGACGATCGAGGATGTTGTCCCGGGTTTCGGTCTGCTTGAGAGAACAAAGACATGGTATCGAACGGCTGGAGGACACCAATCCGTGCTGCGGAGTAACGACGGAATTGTGACCTTCGACGTGAAGACGGAGGGAATAGACACTGTCTGGATCAACAAGACGTGGGAGCATCCTGCACCTCCTGCGCCGTTCACTAACTTGGTTTTTGCCGCTTCCGAGGACGGCCTGTTCCTAATGAGCAATGGCTTCACCGCGGGCTGGTCCTATGCAAAGTCGGCCCAGCGTCCGCTGTACACCTGGTCATTCGCCGAGGACTACGCGAATCCAAACAGCGTAATGTATGCAACGGGAAATCCTGCGTGGACAGCTCCCGAGAAGCGCGGTCTTTACCGGATTGACCTGGATTGTTTTGGAAACAATTGCATCCCAGAGGACACGCAGTTTCTGTCTGACACAGGTGTATGGCGCGTGGTGACGACCCCGGCGGACCCGAACCGCATTTATGCGGCCTGCCAGGAGGCCGGCGTGATTGTAAGCACTGATGGAGGCACGAACTGGACTGGACTAAACGCCGGCATCGCCCTTCCCGCCAGTGTCACCGATCTGGCACTCGACATCTTTGGGAACCCACGCTTTGCGTCATTCCGAACTTCCAATGCGGATCCTTACGCAATTCCCGAGCAACCTTGGCCCCCGCAGTATGTTGAAGAAGGAGGTGTTTACGCCTTTAACACGAACAGCTTGAGCTGGAGTTTACTGGCAGGCATGACCAACGCCGCCTACAGCATTCAAGTTGTCGACAACCCGTCGAATTCGACAGTCTACGCAGCCACAGCGCGCGGCCTGTATCGATACACCGAGACATCTGGCTGGGAGCGATTGGGTACAGAAATTCTCGTCAACGACGTTGTCGTCGACGCGCAACGCCCCGACACCATCTACGCGGCAACGCGTGCTGGCATCTTTCGAACGACCGACGGCGGCCAGCAGTGGCACGACTTTTCCGATGGCTTACCGGTGCGCATTGTTTATTCGATCGCACAGGACGCAAGCAACGGAACGCTTTACGCGGGCACGGAAGGAGCGAGCGTATTGCGATTGCTTGCTGATACGAATCCGATTCCGGTAATTGGTCCCAGTGTGACAAATCTCAACTTCGCATTGGTGCCTGTTACCTACAGCAAAGATGTCGAACTGACGGTTACGAATATCGGTGAAGCCGACATGATTGTTTCCAATCTTTCGATTACGCCGGCGCAGTATACGCTGATCGGCGAACCATCGCTTCCTGCCACCGTGACGCCAGGTGGCTGGCTTGAATTCACGGCTCGCTTCACTCCTGTAAATTCGGCTCGCGTTGCCGGCAATCTGACGATTACTGGGGACGCAGTGAACAGCCCATTCGTGATTCCCCTGAACGGTCAGGGCTACACGGAGACGGGAACCCTGTCAATCGAGGTCGAGCCCAATTCGGCCGGATGGATGTTGACTTCGCCGTGGGGCGGCACGACAAATCGGTTCGGCGATCTTCCGGGGGCACCGGCGCCGACCGGGACATACTCAGTGAGCTGGCAGAATGTACCTGGCTGGGTCCTTCCAACGAATCAACCTGCAACCGCGTATGTTCCTGCTGGCCAGATCGGCCAGATCACGGGAATCTACACGCCTACAACAAGCACGACAACCTCCAGCACATCATCCACCACGAGCAGCTCCACGACGTCTTCCACCACAACGAGCACGATAAGTACGACCACATCGAGCAGCACATCATCATCCACCACAAGCTCCACGACCACGTCGACAACGACAACAACAACATCGAATACATCGACCAGTTCAACGACGACATCGACATCATCCACGACCAGTTCCACAACCACCACGACGTCGACAACGTCGACATCAAGTACATCAACTAGCTCAACGACGATATCGACATCCACTTCAACCACGAGCACAACGACAACCAGCACATCCACAGTGCCACTGGTTCTCACGGGAATTACATTAACGACGAATGAAACGGTAAAGATTTACGTAAATTCCGCGAGCGGAGAGCTCTACCGCGTATGGTGGAAAAATGATCTTCTTATCCCTTGGGCGACCGGTCAGTCCGAAACAGCAATTGGCGAGTTCTGGGAAGACACAAACATTTTCATCCCCTCAAAATGCTATCGACTGACGTCTGAGCAACCGTAATTGTGGAAGTGTTTCCACCGAGCAGCCCCACCTGCTCTTGCCCCGTCCTGAAGCAGCACTTGATCCTTTAACGTCACGACTTGGTGAATCGATCTGCTATTATTTTTTGCGCTTTACCCGGTGTATCGTACAAAAGAAAGATTGCGCTTGCCCTGTTTCTATGACCTAATTTGAATTGCAATTTCACATCCACGCGCATGAATGAACCAATTATTATCGTCTCGGGTTTGCCGCGTTCGGGAACGTCGATGATGATGAAAATGCTCGAGGCCGGCGGCATGAAGGTCGTAACGGACATGATCCGCGAGGCGGATGCCGACAATCCGCGCGGCTACTACGAGTTCGAGCAGGCAAAAAAGGTTGAGACGGATGCGTCCTGGCTTCCTGGGATGCGAGGTCGGGCCTTCAAGATGGTTTCAATGCTTTTGAAGAAACTTCCTAAAGACTTTGAGTATAAAGTCATCTTCATGCGTAGGGATATGGATGAGCTCTTAGCCTCGCAGGAAAAAATGCTTGAACGGCTCGGCAAGCCGGCCGGACCGGACAATGCGAATATGGCAGAACATTTCTCGCGCCACTTGTCCGACATAGAGGCATGGCTGGCCGATGCCGAGAATTTCGATGTGCTCTATATCCAATACTCGGACGTAATTTCTTCCGGGGAGGCGTCAGCCCGCCGTATCGCCGAATTTGTCGATCACGCCTTGGACGTGAGGTCTATGGAGGCTGTCGTCGACGCGTCGCTATATCGTAATCGCCGTTGAAATCGCGTCCCTTGTTTCCAATGAGGGTCTTGGTGAGGGGTTTTACCTGCTACATGGGAGCATTTCTCGGCTGCAAACATCACACATCGATTGTGGAAGGCCGATTTGACTTGGGCAAATGTCTGAGTGAAAAACTCTATAATTTTCGTTAATGCACAACGCGAATATAGACAACGGCATCCTTCTCAAGCAGCGCAATCAGATTCCTGAATCCTTGCTCGGCTTCCTTTACGGGGCCGGTCACGGACAATTCGATTTCTGTTCCTGTCTCCGTGAACTTAGGTAGACTGGAGAAGGAAAGTTCCGGGTGAGCATCCGTAAACGCTTCCATCAGGTGGACGACATCAGCCTCGACGGATCCGGGTAATCGAAGAGAATGCTGTGCCTTCGGCGCAGACGGGTCATAGCATTCATCAAGGACCCACTCCATCATGGGATGGGCCATTTCGGGAAAGCCCGGCAGATAGTGACCGTTGCGGAAAGTAAATCCCGGCACACGATTGATGGGGTTCGGTATCAGGAATGACCCCTCGGGAAACTCGACCATAGCCATTCTCGCGGGCGTGGCTTTTTTTCCCCACCGCTGTTGGAGGATTTCCGCACCTTCGGCATGCATGGCAGTTCGTACCCCCGCGGCCTCAGCTGCGCACTGACGCGTATAGTCATCTGGAGTCGCCCCGATTCCACCACAGCAGAAAAAGGGCTCCTTTCGTGACATTGCCCACCGCAATTGGGCCACTAGGATCTCGGGCTGGTCCCGCAACACCATGCTGTAGGGAAGATCGAAATGACGCAGTTCAAGCTGCTCGCGGAAATGCGAGAAGTGCTTATCCGCCCTGCGTCCGTCAAGGATTTCCGTGCCGATGATGATTAGCCCAAACCCCCCGGGTGCTGATTTGCGCGCGCTCATGAGCCCTTCAGGTTGTCCCGACGATTTCTTCGAGGATGTCTTCAGTCGTGATCAGCCCGCAGACATTTTCACGCGCGCCTGTGACCAGGCACATCGGCTGCTTGTATCTTCGCATGATCGGAAGGATATCATCAACGGGTGTGCTTTCATGAACGAACACCGGCGGGCGCGCCAGCCACGCCAATGGTCGATCAGTGCTGTCGCCCCTGTATGAAAGCGCATCAAAAACGTTAACGATCCCTGAAAACTGTTTTTTATCCTCATCATAGACCGGAAGCCTTGTGAATCCGGACGTTCGGGCGGTATTGAAAAGCGAGGTAAGCGTGTCGCTTCGATTGACGAGCGTAATTTCATCACGCGGAATCATAATCTCGCGTGCCCGCTTCCCGGACAATTCGAATACGCGATGGATCATGACGCGTTCCTCCTGCGACAGCACGCCGTGCTCTTCCCCTTCGCGTGCAAGGACTTTAAGATCCTCGCGCGTCACGAATGGTGCAGAATCAGTAAGCGAACCCGTAGACCCCGGGACAATCCAGCGCGTGATCCACAGGACCGCAGTTGAGACCGGTCTAAATACGATTTCGGACAAGCGCAGCAGTCGGGCAAATCGCCTGCAGCGCTCCAGCGGACGACTGTGAAACCACGCCTTTGGCAAATACTCACCGAAAATCAGGACTAGGACGGTAGCAACAAACGCCGCTATTGACTCGCCGCCGGATTCGAAAAGCTGTGCAAACAGACTTGCCAGTACGACTGAAACAACAACCATCGTAAGATTGTTTCCGACCAATGTCGTTCCCAGCAGCCGGTCGGAATCTTTAAGAAAATTTTCAAGCGTTTCTGCGCCGGGCAAACCTTCGCGAACATGATGACGTAAACGCATACGATGAATAGAGATGATGCCGGTTTCGATTCCGGCATAAAACGCAGAACCCACCATGCATAAGAGGAAAACAACAATCTGGAATGCCTCAATCATCATTACCGTTCTCGGAGTCGTCTTCATTTGCGCTCGGCAAGCGCTCTAAAAGCACCAACAGGATTCGGTTGCGGCGCACTCGTTGAACCGTCACTCGACAACCCTGTGCTTCGATGGTTTCGCCAGGGCGCGGAATACGTTCTGCATTCGCAATGAACCAACCCGCGATGCGGTCGGCGCCCTCGGCTTCCAGCTCCAGGCCAAGTTCATAATTGATGTCCTCCAGGCTCGTGCTGGCGTCGATCTCCCAGGCGTCTTCACGGAGTTTCTTAAAAGAGGATTTCGACTCACCGAATTCATTGTCTACGTCAGGAGCGATTTCCTCGAGTAAGTCTCCACGCGTGATCAATCCGGCCGTCCCCCCGAATTCGTCCGTAACAAAGGCGACGCGGCGGTGCTCCTTCTGGAAAGTTTGCAGCAGAGAGTCCAGGGGCGCCGTTTCGGGGACGAAAAACGGCGGGATGGTTGCCGACGCCATGTCGTTTCCCGGCTCAAGAAGATACTTTGGAACGTCCAGAAAGCCTTCGGGAGAATCAAGTGATCCCCGATAGATGGGCAGATAGCGGAACCTCACGTTGCGGGCGATCCTGCGGTTCTGCGCGAGTGAGTCATCGAGATCAATTCCAGTAATATCAACGCGCGGAGTCATTACATCGCTTGCCTGCGTTTCCTCAAGTCGAATAATGCCGTCGACCATGCGGTGTTCCTCCTGGTCAAGCACGCCTTCCTCTTCTCCAACGTCAACGACAGTTTTGAATTCATCTTCCGTCAGCACACGTGGACCGGCGATGAGGAACTTCTCGAGAACACCGGTCACACTCTCGATGATGACGCGTGCGGGTTTAAGAAGCCGGGTGAGTACGCTCAATACCGGCTCGTATAGTATCGCCAACCGTTCACTCTTGGACATCGCCAATCGCTTCGGCGCGACTTCTCCGAGTACAAGTAGCAGAAACGTTATGGAAACGATGGATATGATCTCGCCGTAGTGAGAAAAGAAGTGCTCCGCGATGACAAAGCCGAGCGCGGAAGCGCAGACATTGACGACGGTGTTCCCAATCAGGATTGTTGACAGCAGTTGCTTCGGCGAGTCGAGTAGCTGCTGGAGGCGATCCGCCCGCCGAGGATGAGACCGGCGCATGTTTTTTACCTGCAGCGTATTCAGGGAGAAAAGCGCGGTCTCGGAACTCGAGAAGAACGCGGAGCCAAGCAAGAGCACTGCAAGGACGATGAATCCGATGATCACTATTGGCGTCATATCATCCGTGCCAATCCCATGGCGCGGGAACCTTCCCCAGGTCCGCTCACGACGAGGCGGCGGCGGATATCTCCCTTATGCGTAGTCGTGTCCGATGTCGCGATGGATAGGACTGGACTTCAAGATCCTTAATCATCCACTGGCCATCAATTTTTTTCAGGCTGTCGACCCACAATTTCCGTATAGGTTCGCCATTCGCGTCTTGCCCCTGCGCCTGGATCAGCATGAGAAGTTCACTGTCAATCCAGAGTCTCACGGTCGTATAGGGCGTGGTTGTTCCACCAGGTGAACTCCGCATTGCCGCCTCGCTCGCCCTTGGGGCCGGCACATCGATAACGAAACATTGACGCCCCCGAATGGAATCGGTGCCTACGACGTTACCGCCCGGCCACCAGAGAAATGACAATGTCAAGTCGGCCCAGGTCATATCGGTTTGCTGGATTCGCGAGTGCAGCGCAACAGCATTCGGCGGACTCGCTTTTTCCTTCATCGAATGTTCGAACTGGGTCCCGGATGCTGAATCATGCCGAACTGTAAATTGTTCCAGTTCACTGCCAAACGGGTCCATGATCGTGTATCGCGCCGTTGCCGGATCGCTACCCCAGTCCAGAGCAACCTCAAAGCGGAATTCATGTAAGACGACGCCACGTCGTTTTCGCACGACAATATCGCCGTTGACGGTCATCGGCTGTTGCGGGAGACGAGCGACTACAGCGTCCAGAATATGCTGTCCGGAAGTTGCGTTTGGCGCAGTTGGCGCACCCGCTATCGAAATGGAGCCCGTTAACATGAGGCCCAGAATGAACAGCTTCAAGCCCCTATCGTCTCCCTAACTGGCTGATGCTGACGTTGGCGAAGAACGACCATCGTTAACCGCGATTGCACGTTCAACGACGTCGCGTATTTGATGTAATCCGGTGGAAGGGATAATGATCGCGTCCCGTCGTCCACCAACATCCTCGGTTACTTTGAGAAACTTGCCTCTAGGATTCTCTCTCAGATCAAATGTAAAAAGTTTTCGTTCAATTTGTATTTGTTCACTGAACAGCTCGTTGTCCACCTCTTCTCCTATATGGTTAAGATGACCACTAGCCCTTCATTCTCCTTGAACTTAGAGGTACTCGATCCAGCGCCACTCTATGCAGGACACGCGGCATTGTCAACTGGGATGATGAGCAGGGGCAATTCGGCTCGCACTGCAGCAGAAAACTCTGCTAGTGTTGCGTATTGGAAATAACCTGATATTAGATTGGCTTATTTCGGACGCAAAGGGGCCCCGCCGGAGCCCTTGCATGAGACTAGATTCCTGAAAATGACGCCGAATCCATTCATCCACGACAATTTTTTGCTGGAAAACGATGCCGCGGCGAAACTCTATCACGATCACGCCGCGGGCATGCCCATTCTGGATTATCACTGTCATTTGCCTCCGGACGAGATCGCAGATGACAGGCAATACCCGAACATAGCGACAGTGTGGTTGGGTGGTGATCACTATAAGTGGCGGGCAATGCGCGCCAATGGGGTTAGCGAGACTTACTGTACGGGTGATGCTCCGGACAAAGAAAAGTTCTTAAAGTGGGCAGATACGATCCCGCGGCTGCTCCGAAACCCCTTGTACCATTGGACCCACCTGGAACTCGCACGCTATTTTGACATTACTGATCGCCTCTTGTCGGCGAACACGGCCGACGAGATTTGGGAAACGTGCAATTCGAGGTTGAGTGAGTCGGAGTTTTCCTGTCGGTCCCTGATGGAACGCTCAAACGTCGTTCTGGTTTGCACAACGGACGATCCGACAGACTCTCTCGAGCACCATCGGCAAATCGCCGCAGATCCGTCTTTTACGATCCGCGTGATTCCGGCCTGGCGGCCTGACAAGGCAATGGCTGTCGAGTCGCCGGAGGCGTTCAATGCGTGGGTCGATAGACTCGCCGAAGCTTCAGGCACGGACATTAATGAGTTCGAGACATTCATGGAGGCGCTCGGCAAGCGCCACGCCTATTTTCACGAAATGGGATGCCGGCTTTCGGACCACGGTCTCGAATCGATTTACGCAGAGGATTATACGGGAGCCGAAATCGAAACTGCCTTTGATCGCATTCGGGCGGGAAAAATGCTTTCTGGCGAACAGCGCCTAAAGTTCAAGTCTGCCTTGCTGTATGAGTTCGGAGTCATGGATAATGAGCGCGACTGGACCCAGCAGTACCACCTCGGTGCCCTACGCAACACGAACACTCGGATGTTTGCTCAGCTGGGGCCTGATACCGGATTCGACTCAATTGGAGAATTTGAATACGCGCGCCCGCTGGCGGCGTTATTAGACCGTCTCGAAAAGGGAAGTAGCCTCGCGCGCACGATTGTTTACAACGTTCACCCCCGAGACAATGCGATGCTGGCCACTATGATGGGGAACTACCAGGACGGTTCAGTGCCGGGAAAAATGCAATGGGGAAGCGGGTGGTGGCACCTCGATCAGAAAGACGGCATGGAGCAGCAACTCGAGACCCTGTCTCAAATGGGAGTGCTCAGCCGTTTCGTCGGCATGCTTACCGACAGCCGGTCATTTCTCTCGTTCACGAGGCACGAATACTTCCGTCGAATTCTCTGCAACATGCTTGGCAAAGACATCGAGGCCGGACTCATCCCGCGCGACTTCGACCTGGTGGGTCAGATGGTTCGCGACATCGCGTATAACAATGCCGCGCAATATTTCAATTTCCCTGGTCTCGCTTCCGAAAGCGATTAGGACGCGACCAAGAGGGATCGCGTAGGAAATAGTACCGAAGGGCTACTGAACCGACAAATCCGTCCAGGTCTTCCGAGCCGTCCTTACTGTCATCGGCTTCGACGTACGCGCCTTCAAAGACGAAGGCGAAGTCACGCCTCATCGCGAATTCCACGCCGCCTCCCACTGAGAAGAGTGTCTCGGAGAACGTATCTTCACTTCCCGGGTTGGAAAATGAACTGCGGTCCCGCCATGATATCGATCCTGTCACAAATGGGGAAACCGGCTCATCGGCCGAAATTAACCGATGTTTTACGCCGACCGTACCCATCACAGCGTCCTTTTCATTGCGGAAACTCTGATCAAAGTTCTGATAGGTTCCCAGCAAGGACACGCTCGTTGGGGGAATTATGTAGTATTTCAGGCCAATGCTAACGCTAAGAACGTCAATATTGGGCGCATCGTTGGGGAACTATTGCCATAACTGCCACCAAAGAGGATTGCCCAATCGGAGTCGACAAAGGATGTCTCACCGAAGATGGATCCACCCGCGTAATCCATGTCATCCAATTCGGAAAAGTCAAAGGCGAAGGTGTCGATCATCTTCGCGTCACGATCTATCGCGTAGGAATGAGGCGTAATATATAGCGCCAGGATTGCAACAATCATACAACGTCTAATCATCTGCTCCTCCAGTATTAGAGAATGAGTTCGAACGTCCCCGTTTTCATCCTTGAGTACTATATAAAATATGGGCCCCGGACACAACGAAAATCCGAGCGTGGGGGTAAAAAAATCTGATATACTCAGTCTTGGACAATCAAGAGATCGCGAATCGCCGCAATCGCCTGCGTCGAGAGCCCGAGCGACAGGACGTATTTTTCGACCTGCTCTTGGATGTCTTCGGGGTCGTTCCCAAAAGGGAGCAGGGCGTCCATGAGCCCGCGAAACTGCTCCGAGGCGCGTGAGCGATCGCCCCAGATAGAAAGCGACGTGAGTTCATAATCGCGCATGAGCAGTTCTCTGCGTTTGCCGAGAAGCGCGCTAAGTAAGAACGCCACCGTGCCGCCACGGTCCGCCCCCCCAATGCAGTGAAATAGGACCGGATAGCTTGAAGGGTCTGCAAACGTATCGAATATGCTCCGATATCCATCTCGAAACGCCGCATCGCAAATGCAGTCGTAAGGTGAAATGGGCACGTTGATCCATTGCACCTTTTCAGGGTCCAGTGCCGGCCCGCCCCCGTCATGATCGCCGCGAAGGTCCAGGTCGGTACGGATTCTTAGATCGTCTTCCAGAATTTTGCGGCCGCGTTCAGTGATATTCAGGTTCCTGTTCAGTTCCGAACTTCGGTAGATCATGCCTTGGCGTATGCGTTTTTTCTGGGGAAGCGGCCATCCACCAAGATCGCGGACGTTGGTTGTCCCCGGTACTTTGATCCACCGCGGCGGCAGACTGTTTGTCGTGAAGCGCGAAGTGCCGGACTCCGCGACTTGCTCGCCACCTCGATTCGCACACACCTTCCAATAGTACGTGGTCCCGATAAACAAATGCCAGACCTCAACAAGGGGTTTTGTCACAGCGTTAAGGTGAACACAGTCCTGGTTGAATTCAGGCGAAGGCGAAAGGATCACGTCATAGGTAACGGATCGCCAACCTCTCTGGATCTTGCTCCAGGACAACGGAACCGGTTTTGGTACACTGCGGTCAACGGAGACTATTTCGAGATTGTTCCAGGCATAGACGTCCCCGGAACCGGTGCTCTCGAAGGGCCCATCCTCATCCGGATGAAGACGATGCTCTTGAAGTGGCACCGTTACGGACCCGTCTTCGGGTTCAATCAGGTCAATCGTCTGCATGGTCGTTTTCCAAACGGAAAAGCATACGGGCAATCGACCACGGTTTTCAAGTCAGTGGAAGAATCTTCGAAAGAGCCACAGCCCCGCGTTGACGAGCACTGTCAAGGCAATGCTGATCAGCACGCAGGTCGCTATCGGAAAAAACAATGTGGAGGTCTTCCCTTGGACGCGTAGATCACCTGGAAGATTGCCCAGGAAGGGAACTTTGGACGCGAGCACAATGATGGCACCAAGCACAATCAATACCGCACCTGCTGACATAAGGAACAGTCCTATGTTTTTCATAAACGCGCGTTTTCAGGAAGATCGCGTAAGACGTTGAATGAGATCAGCGTGGGCAGGAAACTGCCCGCACAGTAACTGGCGCCCACCCATTTCGAAATCATCGAAGTCAAATCCGGGGGACAGCGTGCAACCCGCCAGGGTGAAGGCGTGCTTGTCCGACGGCTCTGCCGCAAACCAAGTGCCGGCGGGAACGGTGACTTGCGGTTTTTCACCATTGCCCAGGTTCGCGCCCAATTTCAGCAACGTGTACGTTCCGGATGTGTCCAGCAGATGCAGTCGTGTTTCGCATCCCGCATAATAATGCCAGATCTCGTCGGTCAGGATCCGATGGAAGGCCGAAAAGTCTTCACCTTCGAGGAGGTAATAGATGGCCGTTGCATACTGTCTGGCTCCGGAGTAACGATTGGGGAGCTCGCTTGGAGCAATGCTTTCTCCTGACCGATACGATTCGCGATAGTAGCCGCCTTCCGGATGACGCTCCAGTGCGAGCTGCTCTATCCAGTGCTGCGCGTCGTTCATGGCGATGCCTCTTCCTCCGCAATAATCCTCTCGAGGTCAACGAAACTCGAACATATCCATGTCGGCGT
>Ga0310125_10001214_pt1 | contig 12880 bp, 10 predicted proteins | sample CB11b_Tmax_Bot8__FD_203508 | JGI IMG/M metagenome (GOLD analysis project Ga0310125, IMG submission 203508) | Marine microbial communities from Western Arctic Ocean, Canada - CB11b_Tmax_Bot8 | ecosystem: Environmental > Aquatic > Marine > Oceanic | place: Canada: Western Arctic Ocean | collected... | reverse complement strand
TGCGCACCCCTGCAGATCCCGAGCTAAAGCTTCCGCCGTCGCCTGGGTAGCTCGCTACCCTGTGCGGGAGAGGCGCCGCCGTACGGAGCGCCACATTCGCAGCAACAACACGCGATCCTCCGCTTCGAGGCGCAACAGCAGCAGCAAACCCACGTAGGTCAGCAGAAACACCCCACACGAGAGCAGGGCCCGCCACTGTGGGTCGTCGATGGCGTCGCGCAACAGCCAGGTCGGCAGGGCGGCGCCGATCCCGGCCGCCAGTGGTTTCAGCTGGGCGCGGCGAAAGGGAAAGATGCCGCGAAAGGCGTAGACCTCGATGATGCGCAGCAGGCTGACCAGGAGCATGGCGATGGCGGCGCCGATGGCGGCACCGACGGCGCCATAACGTTCGATGAGCCACAGATTCAGTGCCGCGTTGACGCCGAGCCAGAGGATGTTGTTGAGGAAGTTGAGTCCCGGTTTGCCCGACATGGCCAGCAGGGGTTCGACGACGGCGAAGACGCTCTGCAACATCATGCCAACGGCGAGCATGAAAAGCACCTGCAGAGCCAATTCAAGATCGGCGCTCTGTCCCAACTTGCTGGAACCGTAGAGTTGCAGAATCGAGTCACCCACCAACAGCAGACAGACAGCGATCGGCAGATTCATCGTCAGAATCCAACGGGAGACGGTGACGAACCGATCCGCCAATTCGGCGTGGCGCTGCTGCGTCGACAGTTCGCTGACAACGGAGCTGAAGATGGCGTCGAATGCCTGCGGCGCTTTGAGCAAGATGCTCGCCAGGCGGCGGGCCAGGACATAAAGGCCGACGACGGCTTCATCGACGAATCGGGCCAGCATCAATACATCGAGAGATGTGAGCAGGGCGTAGACAAGATCCGCCAAAGTCACCGGCAGGTTGAAACGTGCCATGGCGCGCCAGGGCGTGGCTTGGGACATGGCGTGAAAACTGGCGCGCAAAGAGAAGTGTCGGCGAAAGAAGAAAATGGCTAGGCCCAGGTTGCCCACGGCCATGAACAACTGGACGCAGGCGATGGCGACCAGGCCGAAACCGGCGAGACCGATGATGACACCACCGATGAGCAGGATCAGGGGACCGGTGACGGAGCGAACGTAGACCTCATAACGCATGATGCGCAGTGCACGGGTCGCCGAGGTAAAGACCCAGGACAGGGCGATGAATGGCGCCGTCCAGGCCATGATGCGCAGTGCGTCGGCGATGGGCTTGTGATAGAATGCGGCGATGCGGTCCGCCGTCAGATAGGTACCGAGCACGACGGTTGCACTGGCAATGATGGCGATCCACAGTCCGGCGCCGAGTGCGGCGTGTTCGCCGCGGCGATCCGCACCGGACTCCGCACGAGCCTCTGTGAGGTAGACGACAATGCCGCGCAACAGGCCGAAGCGGGCGACCTTGTTGAGGGTGGAGGAGACGGCCCAGGCCATCGAATAGAGGCCCTGCACGCCCTCGCCGCACAACAGGGTGATAACGAGCAGAAAGGCGCCGCGCGACACACGTGCCAACTTGCCGACAAAGACGACGAGGGCGCCCCCAGCGAGGTCGCGCATGTCGTTTTCGGAGTTCAGGTCAGTCGCCATCGGTCCCGGTGGCCGTCGATGACGGTAAGCCACTGATCCTGATTGAGGGTGTGCATGCGGTTGGCACCCGCCAGTGCCTGAGGCGGCAGACGCTGGTGCAGCCGTTCAGCGTAGCGCTCGGGCGTCAGTTCGAGAATCTCGTGGATCACGAGGGCGCCACCGTAGCGCACGCCACAGTCCTGCGCCGGGCGATAGCAGCAACCGTCCAATTCAAACAGTCGACCTGCAGGGCGGGCGAAGCGTGGGTCGGCGACGACGGGATTGGCGGGATGGGGCGTCCACGGCCCCAGGGGTGTATCGGCAAAAAACAGATGTAACTCCTCGTGGGTGGAGACCCTGTCGTCGCCGATGTTGGCGAACATCCACCAGCGATCGGTACCCTCGTGCAGCGTCGCATCGACGATGCGTTTGTCCTGCATCAGCACAGTTTCCCGCTCCCAGCGCAGTGGATACTCCAGGCAGCGATACAGTTCCAGGGTGCCCGCCGCCGACGATTCAGGGAGCAACCAGGTCTCCCCTTGCCAGGCAAAGACGAAGGGGTGGGACAGGTGGTAGGGTTGCTCCAGTATGGTGCCGAGACGTCGCCAGTTTCCAGCCCTGTCGATTTCGATGGCGGCGAGCACGCCGCGTCCCAAGGCGTAAGGCCACTCCTCGACAAAGATACAGGCCCTGTCACCGTCGACGACGGGGAATGGATCAGCCCAGAATCGGTCCGCTGGTGCTTGCAATACGATCGACTGTTCGAGGTCAGGAACAGGGTTGGCAGCATCGATACAGGTTGCGACGAACCACTGGTTGCGCGCCAGCAATCGGCGCACACCGGTTGCCATGGCCCGGCTTGTAAGCTTGGCGGCACCAGCAATGGCCGACGTGGCAGTGATGGTTGTGGCGACCTTCGGATCCAGTCCCTTCAACAGCGGTACACGTGCCGCCGCCAGATCACTCAAGGCACGTGCCGGCAAGGCGGCGGCCTGCCAGAGGGCGCGGGCACGGGTGGTCGCCGGCGACAGGCGCTGCACACGCGACCCCGTGGGCCGCAACAGGCCGTCCTGGTCCACTCGGCGCAGCGCCAGTTCGACAGCGCCTTGGTCATCAATGGTCTCGCGCATGCCTGCAAGGTGAGCGACGCCGGCCAATTCCCACACGCCGAGCCGGTGGCGGGCAGGTGTTGGTTCGGCGCCAGGGGAGACACCGACGAAGAACACGACATCCACGGCGTCGAAAGCATCGACGATGTCGACGCCAGCCAATTCCGACAAAGGTCGCGGCACGTCCGGGTCGGCCGTTGCCAGGGCGCCGCCGACAGCGACGAGGAGACGACTCCAGCCCGTCACCTGAGCTGGTTGTGAGTTGGCGACGACGCACACAGCGATGCGGGCACCCGTGGCGGCAAGGCCCACGACCGCCTCCGTGACCCACGCCGCCGGCACCAGCGCCGGCACGACGACGCCAACACGCAGCGTCGACAGGTTACGGACGGGCATAACCGTAGTGCGCCAACAGGGGACCGGCGACCGCCTCGATGGCGTCAAACTCCGGCGCCGACAGACGCGCGAAACCGTCGGCATTCATGTCGCGAATGACGGAGTGCACGCCGTGAATTGTGAAACTCTCTCCGTCGTTATCCGGCAGCGGTGCCAATTCGAGGAATTCGGTGATCCGCGCCAGCTGCCCTGCGGGGTCGTGCGCCAGCTCTTCGTAGTGCACTTCCAGCAGGCGATCGAGTTCTGTCGCATCCGTCTGCACCTGTTGCAGGGAGGCCCGCCACTGCTCGGCACACAATTCGATGGGATAGGTGTCACCAAATTCGTCGTGCCCATGGCGTCGCGGCTCCCCTTTGCGGCGGATGCCTTCGGCAACAGCGTAGCCGTTGCGCACCAGATGGATGATGTAGGCGGGAGCGAAGTGGGCCTGCAGGAAGGGCAATCGCGCCGTATTGGCGATGGACTTTTCCAATACATTGACCGGCTGCGCCGGCAACGCCAGCGACCAGTGCCTGCGGATGCGCGCGGCGCGGGCGCTCTGCGAGGCGTCAGCGGCGAGGCGCACGTCGTCGACACAGCGACACCACATGCGATGCCAGCCCACATCCTCGGGGCGGGGCAGTACGTCGGTGAGACGTACGCCCTCCGATGGCAGGGCGTCGATTTCCGGATGCCGGCCAAGCAGGTCGCGCAGCAGGGTGGTCCCCGAGTTGTAGCAGCCGACGATAAAGATCCACCGTTGAGGCTGGACATCGTGCGCCAGGGGTGCGAGCAGCCCGCGGGCCCAGCGTTGTTTCAGCAGCCCCTTGCGTGCCGCCTTCCAGAGCGCACTCACAGGTCCACTGCCGGGCGCGGCACGGGGCTGCCGTCGATGACGGCGCGGATCACGGCGCGGGAGCGTCGTCCCAAGGTTTGCAGACCGAATTCCTCCTCTACCCAGGCGCGTGCTGCCGCACCCATCTGCGCTCCTGTCTCCGGTGATTTCAGCAGCGTGACGATACGGGCCGCTGTGTCTGTCGGGTCGTCGGGGCGAACGAGCCAGCCCGTGGCGCCGTCTTTGACGATCTCCGGTGTCCCGCCACTGGCACTGCCAATACTCGGCAAACCGAAGGCGCCTGCCTCGATGAACACATTTGCCAGGCCTTCGCCGACGCTGGTCATGGCGAAGGCGGTGGCGCGTCGGTATTCGGCGCACAGATCGACTGAGAAGGGCTGCAGGACGCCGGCAAAACGTACGCAGTCGTCGATCTGCAGCTCTCGCGCCAGGCCCTCCAGGCGCAGTCGCTCGGGGCCATCACCGACGATGACGAGACGCAATTCGGGGATCTCCTTGCGGGCCAGAGCGACAGCACGCAGCACGACATCGACACGTTTCTGCCGGGTCAGACGCGCCACTGTGAGCACTGTCGATGGCTCTCGTTCGATGCCATCAAGGCTGGCGGACATGCCATCGAGTCTGGCGAAGTCAAAGGCGGAGTGGCTGACGAACAAGCGTTGTTCATCGACGCCCTGGGCCACAGCGTAGGTGAGCAGATCGCCACAGGCGGCGGCGACACCGACGGAGCGACGGTAGGCGCGGCGCTGCACAAGGCCCTCTAACCGACGCCAAGGCCCGCGAGGCGGCAGGCGAGTGCGGATGTCGCTGCCACGGGCGCAGCTGATCAAGGGACAAGGTAACCGCGACAACAATGCCGCGACGCGGGTGCCCATGCCATTCGTCGTCCACAGGCAATGGGGCTTGAACTGATCCACAGCGGCGCGCAGGGCACCGAGACTGCGAGCATAACGGCGGGCGACGTTGCGGGTGTAGGGAATGCGGGATACCGGTACGGGCACGTCAACGTCGTCGACCGGATCCTGCGCCGGGGCTTGGGTCAGGACCGCGATGTCGACGCCCTGATCGTGCAGCGCTAGCGCCAGACAACGGGCGTACACAGCGGTGCCCGCCGGTGAGGGGGGAAACTCCGTACCGAACAGCAGGACTCGGCAGGTGCCATCAGCCATCGGCTTTGACCTGGTGCGGTCCCGTGATCGTGATCCAGCCGAAGCGAGCCAGGTGAAAGAGGAAGCTTGCCACCATGCCCGCTGCCATGCACTCAAAGGCGGTGGCGATCGAGTCGGAGATGGCACCCACGGTGAGCAACAGCAGATGGATGTTGCGGCGTGCGGCGATCAGGTGAAAGGCGGCGTCCAGTGGTCGCGCATCGAACAGCTCATATCCGTAGACCTTCTTGAAGGTGCCGGATACGACCTTGTCGGCGAGAAAGGCACTCACCAACAGCCAACAGGAGATACTGGCGGGGGTTGACGACAGCAGCTCACCGTCGGCGAGAAACCACCCGAGGGCGACGAACCAGAGGCCGAGTCCGGGCATGGCGGCAGCGTGCTCGAGGGCCCCCATGGCATCGGAGAGATTGACGGTGAGGCGGGCGAGTTTGCCATCCACCGAGTCGAGGATGACGCCCACCCAGGCGCTGAGGATGCCCCAACCGATCTGTCCGGTGGCAAAGCAGGGGATGGCTGCCCAGATGCCGAGGATGGATAACAGCGTCAGCAGGTTGGGGGAGACTTCCATACGACTGAGCCAGCGGGTCGTAAAGCGGACGAAGTGGTAATAGCCGTAGCGGGCGACGACGTCGATGACACCCTTGAAGGTGCGATGATACAACAACCGATCGACGCGCCGGAGATCGTCACAGTCGCCGATACGGACCAGGAAGGGCACCATGGTCAGACGCAACTCGGGCACATAGTGCCCCAATGATTCGAGTTCGGTTGCCCGTACGTCGGCAAGACCCGTCACCGCCGCTCCCGGTGGCAGAGATTGCAGTGTTGCCGTCGCCAGGTGGGCGGCGCAGGCCTGCGCCCCGGCCACGGCATGCCCCGGTCCGCTGCTCAGTAGATGATCGATGACGCGATCGTCGTGGACGACATCACCATCGAAGTAGAGGAGGCTGGGGGTATCGTGCTCGTCAAGATGCAAGCGCACCTGTTGTTCTTCGGCGCTCTCGACGATGCGCACATCGATATCGAAGAGGCGGCTCAGATCGCCACGCAGGCGAGTCGTCTGCTGACGAGACTGTGCATCGACGACGACGATGGCCTGGTGCAAGCCGCGACGGGCACCCTCGCGCAGGAGGCGTTCCACCAGTGTCATGCCCCAGAGGGAAAAACCGGCGGCGGCACGGGTGGCGTCGATCCACAGTAGCGGAGGAGGGTCGGTCATGGGCAAAAGGTGGGGGGCATCACGGGATCTGGCAACGTGGGCCCTCTCGCCGTGTCATCGGCAGGGATGAAACCTCCTGACGAACCCGGTCCCCCCTCTGGACCGAAAGCACGGCGACCGCCGCCGCCATTGCCCGATCCGACGGCGAGTGCGCGTATGGGTCTGCACCTGTTTCTCGCCGGCATGACTGGCGACACGAAAAATCGTTGGTCTGGATGGCCTCGCCTTCGGTCTCGTCCTCGTCCACGCCGTCCACGTACTCGGGGGTATGGTCCTGCTGACGACGCTGTCTGTGCGCGCGACATTCGGCCATTTCAGCCTGCAGCACCTGTCCTCCGTGCGCAGCGTCGCGACCTACTGGCACTTCCTGGAGGGTGTGTGGCTGGTGCTGCTGCTGTGCTTCCACCTGTTCACATGATGTAACAGCACACACTCCTAAGGCGTCGGTGCATCTTCGCGCAGCAGGCCTTCCGCTTTCAGTTCGGCCCACAGATCCGCAGGGACGGCCTGCGTGTGTGCCGCCAGATTCTGCTGCACGTGTTCGGCTTGAAAAGCCCCGGGGATGATGGCCGCCACCGATGGATGGGCGAGGGCGAAGTGGATGGCAGCGCAGGGCAGGGGCACGCTGTGGCGCGTGCAGACGGCCTCGATATCTCGTGTCTTCTGCAGGATCTCTTCCGAGGCGATGTCGTAGGCGTAACGTGCGCCCTGCACCGGTCCGGTGACCAGAATTCCGGAGGCGAATGGGGAGCCGATGACGATGCCCACGTCGCGCGCCTGGCAACGGGGAAATTCGTCATCGAGCACCCCCTGATCGAGCAGGGTGTATGGCATGGCGACGATGAAGAAGTCGAGATCGACCAGGTCGAGGAGTCGGGGAATGGCGGTCGAACGGTTGATGCCGGCGCCGATGGCGCGGATGCGGCCATCCCGTTTCAGCTCCTCCAGCGCCCGCCAGCCACTGGCTCGTAGTTGCTGTTCATAGGCGGTCAGCCTGGTCTCGGTCTCCCAGAAGAAGGAGTCGAGGTCATGGATGAGCAACAGATCGACGGAGGGCAGCCCCAGTCGTTGCAAGCTGTCTTCCCATGAGCGCATGATACCGTCGTAGCTGTAGTCGTAGACAAAATCAAAGGGCAGACCGCCGACCCAGAAGCCCTTGTCAAAGGTCGCCGGATCACGTGTCGGGGACAGCACGCGGCCGACTTTGGTCGATAGGACGAACTCTTCACGGGGCTGTTGCCGCAGGAAGTGACCGATGCGGTGTTCGGACTTGCCGTAGCCGTAAAATGGCGCCGTGTCGAAGTAGCGGATACCGCCCTGCCAGGCGGCATCGAGGGTTTGCTGCGCCTGAGATTCGGGTACCGGGACGAACAGTTCTCCCAGGGGAGCGCCGCCGAAGCCGAATTCCGAGATCTCGACATCAGTGCTTCCCAACTTGCGTGTTGCTGGCGCCGTCATAAGCTTGCCTCCACTCTCTCGCAGAATCGGAACTCGTCGTGGTCGTTCGCTGCATCTTCGGTGAAGATGGGGCTACACGTCTACGTGGCCAACCCCTTGGCGTGTGCGTCAGCTGTGGAAGCGCACGTCACGCTGCTGGCGCAACTCGACCAGTCGCTCCGTGCTGACGACGGCACAGAGTGGATCCTGGGCGAGAAGGACGTCGTCGTTGAGGGAAGTGACGGCGGTTGGATCGAACAGGGCGGTTGGCATCTCAGTCTGCCCGCCGGCAGTCGGTGCACCTGGCCCGTGTTGCCCCACGACCCCTACCGGAAAGACGGACAGGCCACCCTCGACAAGGCACGGATCGTCGTCACCGTACCACTGCCCGACGACCTACCACGCCGACTCACTTTGACGGTATCGTAGGGGCCAACAGCCCTGCGCTCACGATTCGTCGAGTGGGGTCTCGTCGGGAAGGCGCTCGCCTTTTAACACCGAGATCTCACGGCGCAGACTCTGTTCCAGGGCGGCATGATCGAGCAATACGGCGGTATGCTCCGTGACCAGCGACAGCAGTCGCAGATCCTCATTGGGCAATACCGGTCCACGTCGCAGGAAGATGATGAGCAGGCCCCACACACGAGAGGGTGTGATCAGGGGCACGCCGAGCAGCGCCGTGCAATCCAGACCAGGCGCCATGCGCAGGCATGCCTTGCGTACCTCTTTGCGATCGTCGGCGACGAAGGGTCGGCGGAAGGTCCATTGCCGAGCGACGAGTCCATCCGCCGCCAGGGGCCCACCGACGAGAGCTCTTTCGCCGCGTAGTACCAACTCGAGGCGGTTGTGCTGCTCATTCCAGATCGCGATGGCCGCAGCTTGGCCACCGGCGGCATGACGGGCGGTACTGCACAGCCGCGTCAGGACGCTGTCTGTTGACTCGCCGGCGGTACCGGTGGCGGCCCGCAGAAACTGCTGTACGTCCGCCTGCTGCCAGGCACGTGCCAGCCACGAAGGGGGTGCCAGGCCCAGCCCATAGAGCACAGCCGCCGCCAGCAGACCTACTTGTGTCATGCCGGCGACATACGGTATGCCATCGACGACGAAGGCCAACCCGTGCACAGCGGCCAGGATGACGATCAGCAGTGCGCCGGCGCCGAGCAGGCCCATACGTCGCCGAACGACGCTCTGGGCATGGCGTGCACCATTGACGAGGGCGTGAGTGCCGTAGAGCAACGACAGGGCGAAGATGACGCGAATCGCAACCGCTGCGTGCATGGAATACTGGTCGGGCGTCAGCAGCAGCATGGCCCAACTGGCGAGGACGCCGGTGACGACGAGACCCCAGATCCAACGTGGCACGGCACGGAAATGGTCGACGAGGCGCAGCATCAGCAACGGATGCAGGACGACGAGCATCGGCGCCGCGTGGGCGACAACACCGAGCTCGATGGAGGCCCTCGTCTGTGCCCAATCCAGGCCGACGCCGACACCAAGGGTGAGCATCAGCAGCGCAACGTCGCGGCGGGCCCCATCACGACGATGGGCCCACTCGAATAATTTCCAGCACGTCAGCAGCAGGATCTGGCCCTGCGCCAGCAGGACGAGAAATTCGCTGGCCGTCACGGGCGCATGGTATTGAGAGGGGTCTGTTTCATGGCAGAAGACAGAATCTACGTGCCTGCTGCCCTGGGGCCAACGGAGCTACTCGAAGGACTCGCGGGGACCGCTGAGAATATGCTCGAAGCGTTCCGACCAGCACAGGCTGTCGAGGATCTTTCGCCAGCGTTTGGCATGGCTGCGATGGGTGATCACGGGCTCAAATTGCAGGCGCAGATATGTCTTCAGCGCCGCTACTCGAAAGTCGTCGGTAAGCAGCATGGCGCGAGCCTGGCCTTCCCCTGCGCCCTGGTGCAAGGCCTCGAGCGAGACGGCTGTACCCAGTCTTTTGCCGCCATGGGCAGGATCGGTGCCGACCCAGTGCAGCATGGTGGTACTGTCGCCGAAGCGTTCGGTAAGCCAACAGGACGCGGTGGCGACGATGGTGCCCTCGTCGTCGAGCACGAGTTTGACACGCTCTGCCCGATAGGGCGCCTCGGCGGCTATCTCCCGGGTAAAATCCGACTGCCCCTGCTGGCGTTCGAAGGCCAGATCCATCAGCCCATTCCATCCCGCCTCGTCACCAGGACGAAAGTGACGGAGCACATACCCGGCGGGCACCTCAGCTGCCGGCAGGTCCCGCAGATGGGGACGGCGCATGATCAGTTGCGGCTTTTTCCCAGCCAAGATGTAATTCTCCCGAATGCAGTTGCGCGATCTGACTGCAGTTGCGCGATCTGGTGGTGAGATCGTTGGTGCGACGCGCTGCGTCAAGTCACGTTATCTTTGTGCATCCTACGACGACACAAAATAATCGGGTTGATGGCGTTGATACTGTACGCCACGAACCTGTGCCATGCCGATGAGATCGTCCCCAACCCATCCTTTGCTGAGGGTGACACACAGCCTGTGGGATGGCAAGTCGACAGTGGCGTCGGCGACTGGGAGATCGTCGATGGCGACGACGTCCTCGTAAGTCGGGGAAGCGACACACAGACATCCTTCTGGCGTTCGGATCCGGTCGGTTTTGTCCCCGGCGCACTCTATCGGCTCCGCTTCCGGGCTCGACGGCTGCATGGCGGTGGGGGTGGCACGGTGATGTCCGGCACCGCCTTCGCCAACCGCGATCTCGGTCAGATCGATACGCAGTGGCAGCGCTTCAGCTCCTATTTCGCCACACCGCAATCGTTAGGGGAGCGTGACTGGTTGCGCTTTGGTCAGTGGCATCTGCCCGGTGCCATCGCCTTCGACGATCTGCGTCTGGATCGGGTCTACGCCGTACATCGCAGGATTGGCGACAACATCTGGTTGGGTGAGGGGGAGCAGATCGCTGCGGGCCGGTATCTCTTTCGTGCGCCCCAACGAACGGCCCTGGCCAATCACAGTCGACCGCTGGTGGCGCACCAGGCGGGCTTCAACACCTTTCGCTGGGTCTTCGGTGCCGGCGAATGGGTCAGCTATCGTCACACCATCGATGGTGCGCGACAGCGACAGGCCCGCATCTCGGTCAACGTCAACTATCATACGGGGGGCCAACTCCTCGTCGAGGCTCGCACCGACTCGACGGCGTCCTGGACCCGGGTGGGCGAGATCGACAGCGCAAGCAGCGCCACCTTCGACCTGCCCATCGCACTGTTGCCGGCTGTCAGCGTCGATGTGCGGTTGCGTGCGGCGGCGCCAGTTGCGCCCTTCGGCACCGAGGGGGCCGGTTCGTTTCAGGTCGATGACTATGGCTACGAGGCAGAGCTGATCGGTGCCGTGCCCGAGGGGGTCGGCCACACCCACCTGGTCGCCGTCATCGGTGACCCGAAGGCTGTGGAACAGGTCCGGATCGTCGACACGGGTCGGCTGCAACCGGGTGTGGAGGACACCATTGCCATCGAACTCGGAAACTGGCTGCGTGGTGAGACGAGTCTGCGGGCCCGCGCTGCGGTGACGGCCAACGAAGAAGTCGCGGCGGTACCGGGGCAGTCGATGCCTGTACCCACGGCTGGAATCGTCGAACTCCCCTACCGGCTGACCGGCACGGGGGATCGAGTCCTGCACGTGCAACTTGCAGGGGAGGACGGGAGTCGCTGGCAGGCGGAACTCGATGTTCATTTTTCCGTGCTGCACGCCGACGACTACGGCCAACTGCTGGCTACCAGCGCGGCATCGGATGTGTGGTGGGCGGCCTCTGGATGGAAGGTGTCTGGGACACGCCAGGCACCCACCGCCAAAGGGGCCGCTGTGCGTATCGAGGCGGCACGCAATGAGGCGGAGGCGGCGCAACTCGTGCTGCGTCCGCACCGCGAACTGCGCGATCTTGTTGTGCAGGTGACCGACCTGCAAGGACCTGAGGGTGGGCAGATCGATGCGGGGAGCATCGATGTGCTGCGGGTGGCAACGGTGCCGGTGCGGCAACCGACGGATCTTGCCGGCGAGGTGGCCCACTGGCCGGACCCACTGTTGCCACTGATCGGCGCAATGGGGGCCCAGGCAGGACGGAATCTGTCGTTGTGGGTGCGCGTCACGACACCTCGTGGGATCCCGGCCGGTCTCTATCGAGGCGTGGTCAATCTGCGCGCCGAGGGCTGGTCGGAGCAGGTCGATCTGCAGGTCGAAGTCTTCGACATCACCCTGCCAGACCGTATGACGTGCCAGACCGCCTTCGGCTTCAACCCCGGTAACGTATGGCGCTACCACCGACTCGAGACGGATGCGGACCGGCGCGCCGTGCTGGCGCTGTATCTGCAGAGCTTCGCTCGCCATCACATCTCACCATACGATCCAGCCCCCCTCGATCATCCCGAGGTCGAGTGGACGGCATTGAACGGGGCCGCTCTGGCGGCGGATGCCAGCATGGAACCGAGCATCGATTGGCGTGCCTGGGATGCGGCCATGACCGAAGCGATCGACGAGCATCACTTCAACAGTTTTCGCTTGTCGATTCCGGGTATGGGTGGGGGTAGCTACATCGACCGCGACGAGCCAGAGTTGCAGGGCTGGACGGCGTCCACGCCGCAGTATCAGGCGTTGTTCCGCGGTTATGGCCGGGCGCTACAACGGCATCTGATCGAGCGCGGTTGGCTGGACGAGGCCTTCGTCTACTGGTTCGATGAACCGGCGCCACGGGATTATGACTTCGTCATGGGCGGATTCAGGCGACTGCAGGACGCGGCGCCTGAGATCACACGTATGCTGACCGAACAAGTGGAGACTGAGCTGCTGGGCGGCCCCAATCTGTGGTGTCCGGTGACGACCAACTTCGACATGGACAGGGCCGACATGCGCCGCGCCAGGGGCGAACGTTTCTGGTGGTACATCTGCACCGTACCGAAGACGCCGTGGGCGGGACTGTTCATCGATCATGCCGCCACGGAATTGCGTGTCTGGTTGTGGCAGACCTGGCAACGGGAGATCGGGGGGATTCTGGTCTGGGCCAGCAACTACTGGACCAGTGGCGCCGCTTATCCGGGGTCGCTGCAGAATCCATACGTCGATCCCATGAGTTGGGAGTCGACATATAACACACCCGTCGGCACGCGCCGTCCCT
>Ga0310125_10001213_pt1 | contig 12880 bp, 15 predicted proteins | sample CB11b_Tmax_Bot8__FD_203508 | JGI IMG/M metagenome (GOLD analysis project Ga0310125, IMG submission 203508) | Marine microbial communities from Western Arctic Ocean, Canada - CB11b_Tmax_Bot8 | ecosystem: Environmental > Aquatic > Marine > Oceanic | place: Canada: Western Arctic Ocean | collected... | reverse complement strand
CTCTATAAAAAAGATGTTGCCGGACCCGTTAGATTATTTCAAAGATAAGAAAAAGAAAGATATTATAACCGTCATTGTCCTTGAAACTCTGGACAATGGTATTAATGTTTCTCCAGAAGGATGTTCAATAAAAATATTTATTAAAAAAAATCAAATCGCTGTTGAAAAAGCAGACCAAAGAACAAATCGTTTTAAAAAAGGTGACAAAGTAGATTGTTTGTTACAAAGTATAGACTTAAATAACAGAAAGGTAACGTTATCAATTAAAATGCTGGAAGAGAAATTAAATAAAGAAGCTATAAAAAAATGGGGAAGTACAGATTCAGGCAAATCCCTTCCTTTTGCTGACCTTACCAGCGCTCTCGAGAAAAAAAGAGGCAAAAAACAAGAAGAAAAATAAAATTGAGTTTTGTTAAAAAAAATCTTATAGACCAATTAGCTAATTTTTATTATCCCAATTTTCTAAGAAAAGATCTAGAAAAAACCTTAAACCTCGTATTTAATGAAATAATAATTGCCTTGCAAAAGGGATTTTCGGTACAAATTAGACAATTTGGTACGTTTACTCCAAAGATTCAGAGATCCAGAGCTTTTCGTAATCCACGCACTGGAAAAAATTTAAGTCTACCAACAAAACAGAAAATCAAAGTTCATTTTAAACCTTCAAAAAAATTAAAACTTTTTATAAACAAAAAAGATAATAATGAGTAGTGGAAAAAATATTTTAGTAGCTTTAGATGTTGACTTTGAAAGAGCTTTAGGAATTGCCAAACAATTAAAGTCTCTTTATTACGGTCTAAAAATAGGGATGAGTCTTTATAACAAAATAGGACCACAAGGGTTACTAAAATTTGATGAGTTAAATGTTCCCCTTTTTTTAGATCTAAAATTTCATGAAATTCCCTCTGTTGTCAGTAAAACAATTAGTACATTTAAACAATTTAAAAATATTGAATTTATGTCTGTACATAGCTTGTCATCTAAAAAAATGATCGAAGAATCTGTTAAAGCTGCAAAAGAAATTAGTAACAAATTAAATATTATGGCAGTTACGATTCTTACCAGCAATAATCAAACTGATTTACAAAATATAGGAATACAAAATAATATTAAAGAACAAGTTAAACTTCTTGTAAATTTTTCTAAGGAGTGTGGTGTCCAAGGAGTTATTTCTTCTGCTCAAAATTTAAATATGATTAGAAAATTAGTGGGAGAAGAGTTCAAAGTGATATGTCCTGGAATTAGAGATAAAGAAGAAAAAGGTAAAGATGATCAATCAGCAACTTTTACCTATTCTGAATTTAATAAATTAGCTAATAAAAATACTTTTTGCGTAATCGGAAGACCAATTTATTCAGAAGGAGATCCTTTGGCTAACATTACAAAAATTATAAATTCTACAAATTAAATGAAAGCAAAAATTTGTGGACTTACCGAGACCAATCAAATTGAAACGTGTATAAAATATGGTGCAAGCATGTGTGGATTTGTAATGTTTTATCCTCAGAGCCACAGAAACTTAAGTTTGGATAAAGCCAAAGAACTGACCAGTATAAATAGCATTAAACCAAATGTGGCTGTTTTGGTAAATCCATCAGATGCAGAATTAAATGAAATCGCAAATCTCAATTTTCATTATTATCAAATTTATGGGGATCTGGAAAAAGACAAAATTTATGAAATAAAAAAAAGAAATGGCGTTAAAATAATTAAAGCACTTACTGTAGATTCTAAGAAAGACGTGATGAAATACAAAAAATATGAGTCGGTACTTGATAATAGTGATATTTTTCTACTAGATTCAAAGGGTTATGAACGTTCACTATCTTGGGATTTTTCTATTATAAATGCTATGCCCAAACATTTAAACAAAATGGTAGCAGGCAATATAAAAATTGAAGACCTTGAAAGAGTAAGCAAAATAGCTGATAATCTAATAGTTGATGTTTCAGGTTCTTTGGAAACCAAAAAAAAAAAGGACCTAACTAAAATCAAAGATTTTTTATTAAAAATAAAAGAAATTAATGAACGTAATTAAAAAAGCTATTCCGTTTATAGATCAACATGATGAAAATGGAATGTGGGGAAAATATGGTGGTAATTTCATTGGAGAAACACTAAAACAACCTGTTGAAGATCTAACAAAGGCTTTCGAAAAATTTAGAAACGATCGAGGTTTTTTGGATGAGCTAGAATACTATAGAAAAAATTATATAGGTCGACCAACTCCATTTTTAGAACTTCCAGCTTTAACTAAACTTTGGGGAGGAGCCAAGATAGTTGTTAAACATGAAGCTCAGGCATACTCTGGGAGTCATAAAATCAACAATGCAATTGTGCATGCTATGCTTGCTGTTGCTACCAATAAAAAAGAAATCTGTGGAGATACTGGCGCAGGATATGCTGGTAGTGCCTTAGCTATCGCTGCATCTTTATTTGGCTTAAAAGCAAAAATTTTTATGGGAGCGCACGATATAGAAAGACAAAAAATTCAAGTATTCCGCATGAGATCACTGGGCGCCGAAGTTATTCCCTGTAACCAAGGATCAAAGACTTTGGTAGAAGCTGTCTCAAGTTGTATTCGATATTACACCGCAAACTGTGATCGTGTACATTTGTGCGTCGGGTCATGTGTTTCTTCAACAATTTGGGTGAAAATTTGTGCATGGGCACAAAGCATTATTGGAAAGGAAATGGAAGAACAGATGATAGGTATGTTTGGAAAAATTCCAGACAAACTTTCTATTGTTTGTGCAGTTGGTGGGGGTTCCTCAAGTTATGGTACATTTAGTAGCTTCATTGATAAAGATCATGTTCAATTGATTGGTGTTGAAGCCGGTGGCCCAGAAGGAAAAAAAAATGGTGCTGACTCTTTGTCTAGAGGTACTATTGGAATTCTACATGGAAGCAAGAGTCTATTATTACAAGACAAGAACGGAATGGTATCTAATACAACTTCTATTAGTGCAGGGCTAGATTATCCATCAAATTCGCCGCTTCATTCCCATTTAAAAGATTTAGGACGACTTTCAGTAATGTCTGTTTCCGACGAAGAAGTGCTTGAAAGTTTTAAAACAGTATCAAGGCTAACTGGTCTACAACCAAGCTTAGAGCCTTGTCATAGTTTTGCGGCCATAGCAAAACTTGCTCCTAGCTTAAGTAAGGATCATGTTATTGCAACTAATTGCTGCGGCAATGCTCTAAAAGATATGGGTATTTTAGCCGAAAGATTAAAATTAGACTAAAATGGAAACAAGAATTAAAAAAAACTTTGACATTTTAAGTAAGGAAAAAAAATCAACAATTATCCCTTTTGTATCTGGTGGTGATCCCGATATTAAACAAAGTACCGAAATTCTAAAATCTTTTGCAAAAAATGGGGCTAGGATTTTAGAATGTGGCTTTAATTGGAATGCTCCCGTAAGCGATGGTGATCCGATACAAAACTCTAGCTATAGAGCTTTAAAAAATGGAGCCTATATAGAAAAAGTTTTTGAAATTATTAAAGAGTTTCGCAAAGATTATAAAGAGCAAGCAATAATATTAATGGGATATTATAATGTTTGTTTAAAATTAGGAGAAGATAATTTTTTAAAAGAATGTAAAAATGCAGGTGTAGACGGCTTAATTATTTCTGACCTTCCATATCCTGAAAATATACCTTTTGTAAAAAAGTGCAGAAATATTGGTATTAGTTTCATACAGCTTATAGCTCCAACTACCTCTAATGAAAGAATAACTAAAATAAATGAATATGCAGATGAAATGATATATTATATCTCTATGCTCGGAGTTACAGGATCTGCCCTAAAAAATTCCCCAGATGATATTCAAAAAAAATATCTGGAAATAAAAAAGATTTGCTCGGACCAAAAAAAAACTGTCATAGGCTTTGGAATTACTCAAGATGTGATAAAAAAATTCAAAAATGTCGATGGTTTGGTTGTCGGCAGTCAAATTTGCTCCTCTATTGAAAAAAGTATTGAAAATGGTCAAAATTCTGCCGCACTAGAAGCTTCTACTAAATTATATAAATCTTTATTAAATGAGCTAAAAACTTGAATAACTGGATTACAAAATTTATAAAACCTGGTCTTAAAACTTTATTAAAAAAAGTAAGACCAAAGCCTGGCGAAGATAGCTCGTGGATTACGTGTGGTGGTTGCCAACAGTTAATTTATAAAGAAGAACTATACAAAAATTTTTTTATTTGTCCTAAATGTAATGAATATCAAAAGATAGCACCTCAAATTCGTTTTGGATTTTTTTTTGATAATGGTGAATTCGAAATCCTTAAACCACCTTTATTACCGGATGATCCCATAAACTTTATTGACACAAAAAAATATATTGATCGATTAGCCACTGCAAGAAAGTTTACTGGGCAGGATGACGCTATTATGATTGCCAAAGGGAAATTAAAAGATATTAATGTAACAGTTGGAGCACAAAATTTTGCATTTATAGGTGGGTCGGCGGGTACGCAAAGCGGAGAAGCTTTTATTTATGGATCTCAACACGCAATTGATAAGCAAACTCCATATATTTTCTTTACTTGTTCAGGAGGTATGAGAATGCAAGAAGGATCCTTGGCTCTTTCAAACATGAGTAGATTTGTTGTGGCAATAAACGAACTTAAAAAAAATAATCTTCCTTATATAGTAGTGCTTACAAACCCATCAACTGGTGGTACTCTTGCTTCTCTGGGAATGCTGGGTGACATAATTTTTGCTGAGCCAAAAGCAACTGCGGGGTTCGCCAGGCGCGCGAGTAATCCAACAAACTATTGGTGAATCACTCCCTGAAGGCTTTCAAACTTCAGAATATTTACTAGACCACGGAGGAATAGACAAAATTGTAGCTAGAAAAGATTTAAGAGAGGAAATTGGAAATTTAATTACTATTTTACTTAAGAAAAATAAAAGCACATCAATTGAAGCAGAAAATGAAGATCAAAAAGATACTGAGCAGATTGCTTCGTTTGCATCCTAAATCAGTAGATTTATCACTCGATAGAATCAAAAGATTATTAAAAGATCTAAACAATCCCGAAAAGAAACTTAAAAATTGTATTCAAGTTATCGGAACCAATGGAAAATTTTCAATTTGTTCAACTTTAAGAGAAATTTATGAAACAGCGGGTTATACAGTAAGCCTCAATGTAAGCCCTTCTCTTCGAAAACTAAATGAAAGGTATTATTTTTCAGGAAAACATATTACCGATAATAAACTCTATGATTTGCTTTATGAGGTTGAAAAAATCAATAAGGGCCAAAATATAACCTTTCATGAATTCATTTGTGCTTGTTTCTTCTTAGAGGCATCAAGAACTAAAAGTGACTTAAATATATTAGAATCAGGACTTTTTTTCAGACTTGATGCCAGTAATGTATTAGAAAAAAATATTGCTTCTATTATTACGCCAATAGGTATTGATCATAAAGACTTTTTAAAAGAAGGAACTATTAATGAAATAGTCTACGAAAAATGTTCACATCTACTTAACGAATCAAAAATTATCATTTCAGAACAAAACAGTGCTGTTTTGGAAAAAATAAAAAAAATTATTATAATGAATTCATCTGAAAAAATCACTTTTAATGAAGATTACAGTTACCAAAAAAAAACCAACAATTTTATTTACAAGGATAGGATTGGTTCAATAAATTTACCCTTTCCTAATTTGCTCGGAGATTTTCAACTTAGTAATGTCTCCACTGCTATAGCCACCACAAGAAATCTCGATAAATTCAAAATAAAAGAATCTCATATTGCAAAGGCAATAACTAAAATTAGAAGTGAAGGAAGACTACAAAATATAACAAAAGGGAAACTAAGAAAATATGTATCTAAAGATAATAAAATTATAATTGATGGAGCACATAACTCTTTGGCTGCATTAGAAGTAAAAAAATATTTAGAAATTTTTTATAAAAAAAAAAAAATTATTATGATCCTTGGTATGATGATAAATAAAGAGCATAAAGAATTTGTTAAAATTTTCAAAGGTATTGTTCACTCTATAATTGCGTTGGACATTCCCAATCAGGTAAACTTTATTGAAAAAGAAAAGCTTTCGGAAATAGTTAAATCTTGTAATATTCCTTCAAAAACCGAGAGCTCTATTAAAAAAGCTTTAAAAAAAATTTCAAAAGAGAATAATAAAGCAATAATTTTTTGTACAGGAAGTTTGTATTTTTGCGGGGAAATCTTAAATTTAAATTAAATATTTTCTTTAATCCAAGAAACAATATTGGATTTTGTTGTAGCTCCCACTTTAGTGGCTTTCAATTCTCCATTTTTAAATAACAACATAGTTGGAATTCCCCTTATTCCATATTTTGTTGGAGTATTAGGTTCATTATCAATGTTATGTTTTGCAATTAAAACCTGATCAACCATTTCATCTGAGATTTCTTCAAGAACTGGTCCAATCTGTTTACAAGGACCACACCATTCAGCCCAAAAATCTACTAGGATCAATTTTGCCGATTTTAGTACTTCTGTATCAAAATTATCGTCAGTAACATTTTTAGTTGCCATAGTATTCTCCTTTATTTGTTCCAACTATCAATGTCAATTATATATTTTATTTTTTAAAATTTATATATTTTACAAAGCTTTCTCATAAATTTTTCGTATGTCTAAAATATAACTATCAATATCATTGACATAATCTAATTTTTCCTTTGTTATTTCTTTTTCATTTCTCATATTATCAATTAAACTTTCGGCCATTGGAACGGTTGTAAAATTTGTCTGTTCAATACTAAGTATCTTTTTTGCAATATCTCGATGAATTTCTTTATATTCTTCTTTGCCTAAAACTTCTGGCTGATTTTGATAAATTAGTCTTTTTCCAAAATGTTTATATCTTGGGTCTTTTATCTTCGATATTGTGTGATTTTTTTTACTCCACTCATCCATCGACTGAAATTCTTCCATTGTATTTTTATCTTGCTCATTAGGGAATCCACCCGAAACTAATCTTTCTTCATATGCTAATTTCTTTTCTTCCTGTTTTTTTTTCTTATCTCTGGCTATTTCACCCAACGCAAAGCTGACCTTTTCGGAAAATTGCTTGTTTTGGTAGATTTTATCCGCTCTTTCTTTCAATTTTTTTAACCCAATATTTTTATAAATATCTAGTTCTAACCCCAAATTTTTATCTAAAATAATAGGATGTTTGTTAGCAGGTAAGGCCCTCGCCCATTTACCAGGTTTTTTAAGTTCTTCCTTTAAAGAATTTACATTTAGTTTCATAAAATTTTCTGGATCCTGTTCTAAGCAGAAAACCATTGGCCACTTGTATTCGTCATGATCACATAAGTAGGTTACTAAGAAAGGCCTTGCTTTTCCATAATAGTAAAATGAGGTAGTAAATATCCTCTCTTTCTCTAGAATATTTGATACTTTATGTTTGGAAGTTGCATTAAATGACTGATCATAAATTTGTTTAGCATTTTTTCGAATTAAAGACATTATACCCAAACATGCTTCGCAATCCGAAATAGCTGTATGAAATTGGTCAACTTTTATATCATTTGTTCTACTTAAGCTCTCAAGTTGGAAAACGGGATTTTTTTTTTCTGAAAAAGTTGTGTTTATTGATTTTGGAAAAAAAAGTTTACTGCTTCTAGCTACTGGTAAAAAATCTGCCTGCTCATTAGAATTTGTATTCAGTACATAAGCTGGAAATAAACTTTTGTAGTTTTCTTTTTGAAGCATAATAAAATCAAAACCTATGGAATTCCAGCCAATCCAAATACAAGGTGACCATTTTTTTATTATTTTATGAAGTTCTTTCATCAATTGATAATGACTAGAATTTGATTTTTTCATCTGATGGAAGCCTTTATTTACCCACAAAGAATACGGATCGGGCACATGACCAGGTTTGTTTCTGCAATTCAATTCAAATCGTTCTATTTCCTTTAAATCAGGATTAACCAAAATTCCCGCTATGGAGATAATACTAGAATAGGAAGTAGAGGCTCCTTGGCTTTCAATATCTATTATTGCAATATTTTTCATAGTTAAACTATTTATCATATCTAATCATTGCAAATGTGAGGATTTAGTTTCTTTAGATGAAATCCTAAACACAGCGACAAAACAATATGATAACTAATATTTAGTTAATTTATTGTATAGGTATTTCTGTTATAAAAGTCAAATACATTTATGAGATTAAGTAGATCAAAATGGGAAAATTTTATTCGCTGTCCTTTTTGTTTTTATATAAAAGAAAAACATAATATTGATCCTCCTTCAACTCCTAGATTTAATATTAATATGAGGGTTGACAGTTTGTTGAAAGAAGAATTTGATCAATATAGAGTGAAACAACAACCGCATCCTATTTTTAAAAAATACAATTTAAATTTTGTTCCATACAACCTAGATCCTCAAAAACTAAAAGATTACAGAAATAATAGAAAAGGAATTGAAGCAAAATCAACAAAAACAGAATTTACTTTATTTGGAGCTTTAGATGACTTGTGGCTTAATAAAGATACAGATGAAATCGTCATTTTAGACTACAAGGCAACATCAAACAAAAATGATCCAGATTATGTAAATTCATCTCAGGAATACCATAAATCCTATAAGCGACAGTTGGATTTCTACGCATATCTTCTTAAATTAAATAATTATAAGATTTTTAAAACAGGTTACTGGCTAATATGCAATGCAACAGATGGAAATCAGAAAACCTTTGAAGGTAAATTATCTTTTAAAATCACTTTGTTATCCTATGATTTAAAAACTGATTATATTGAAGATATCTTAATAGAGCTAGAAAGATGCTTAAAATTGGAAAAACCACCCTCTTCAGGAAAGTACTGTTCCAACTGTATTTGGCAGAACCAGGTTTGGCCCTTTAAAAAATAAGTATATTGTGTTTAAGAAACGTTTATTTTATCTTTAAAATCTACTTTTTTCACATTTTCTTCTTTTGTGGCTTTTTCAATTTGCTCTGGATCTTTTATGTTCTCCAAAGTTCTTGTGATAGATCTTGCATCTCTTCCAAAATCTTCGGTTACTTTTATAGCCTCTTCCAGTTTTTTATGAAGGCTCTGTATTCCATTAAAATGCTTTGCAAATCTAGAAGTAATATTTTTTAAGTCATCATAAATTTGTGTTGCATGCTTTTGAACTTTGAGAGTTTGAAAACCCAAATGATAAGCTTGCAAAATTGCACTAAGAGTATTTGGTCCTGCAATTACAATTTTATATTTTTTTCTTAGTTCCTCTAACAATAATTCTTTTGTTTTAGGGTCTCTATAACTTACTATCTCGGCATATAAACCTTCCGTTGGAACATAAACAATTGCAAAATCAGTAGATTTTGGTGGATTAATATATTTTGTGCTTACATTTTTTGATTTTACTCTAAATGCTGAAGCTAAATCATTTCTTGCATTTGCTAGTGCATCTTTATCCTTTGCTTGGAAAGCATCATCGATGTTTTTGTATTTTTCAATTGGCCAATGACTATCAATTGGGCAAAGAACATCATTTTGTAGTTTAACTGCAAATTCGACTATATCACTCGTTTCATCAGGTTTCATTTTAACATTTGCAATGAATTGGTTTGCCGGTAATAAATCTTTTAATAGACTAGCCAAAGAAAATTCTGCAAGACCGCCGTATTGTTTTACTCCAGCTAAAATCCTACTAAAGCTATCTTGGCTTTTATTTATAGCTTCAACTTGTTGGTTAAAAACTCCGACCTTTTCATCTACTCGTGATAAAGCCCCCGTCATATCTTTAGCCACTTCTTTGCTCATTAAGCTAAAAGACTCGTTAAAAGAACCTTTTAAAGAATTAAGCTCACCTATAAATTTTTCATTAACTTGTTCGTCTTGTTTTGGTTTATTCTTGAATAAGAAATAAAATATCGCAAAATTACCTAATAAAAGTATTACAACTAAAAATATTAATAAATTGTCCATGATTCTTAAGATATACGTTAATCATCCATTTTACAAACAGGAATAGGATTCATTTTATGTAAATTCTTATTTCTAATTTCTAAATACTTTTTGTGATTTTTGTTTTTTGGATCTTTCATGGCTTCTTCTAATTCTTGGTAAGTCATACCTAATTGACTGGCATCCGTTCGACCGTCTAACCACAACCCATCGGTAGGTTCAGCTTTAATTATATCATCTAATATTTTTAACTCTTTTCCCATTTCCCATATTTGGGTTTTGGTGCAATCTGCAATCGGAGAAATATCTACTCCACCATCTCCATATTTGGTATAAAAACCTACGCCAAAATCTTCTACTTTATTTCCTGTCCCAATAACAATTCCATTGCTTGAACCTGCTACCTGATACAGAGTCGTCATTCTAATTCTTGCTTTGCTATTTGCGTAAGCATGTTCACTATTATGATTTGCTAAAGCACTTTGAAATTGATCAAAGACACTATCTAAACCAATGTTTTTAACTTCGATATTTTTAAATTTTTCTTCTAACCAATTACAATGAGTTTTACTCAAATCGTCTTGAATTTTTACTTGTTTTATAGGCATTGAAATAACAAATGTTTTCATGCCTGTTAACGCACAAATTGTACTGGTTACTGCCGAGTCAATACCACCTGATACACCGATTACTAAACACTTTGGTTTTATAGGCATAGATTCACCACAATAATCTAAAATCCAGTTCTTGATTTTTTCAATTCTTTTGCCAGCATTCATAAAATTGTCGTTTTTTTTTAGAAAGATTATGACACTATTATATTAGGAAAATAAATGATTAAAAATATTTTTTTTATTTTGCTTTTTTTAATAAGCTTCACTTTAAGGGCAAGCGCTACCTGTGATGATAAACCTGGCGACGGTGTTGACTATTCAGGTTGCCAATTTGCTGATAGTCAAGATTTGAGTGCGAGCTACCTACCTAACTCAAGTTTAAACCTCACTTCGTTCATTAAAGTTAATTTTGATAAAAGTATTATGATGCACTCAGATCTATCAAATGGTAATTTCGCTGAATCTTCATTTTTCAGGGCTAATTTGTATGAAGCAATACTTGAAGGTGGAAATTTTGAAGGTTCCAATTTTGAAAGTGCCAATCTTACCAGAACTAAATTTAATGGAACTTCTTTAATTGGAACTTCTTTTAAAAATTCTTTATTAGTAGAGGCAGATTTTACTGCTGCAAATGTTCTTAATGCAAACTTTGAGGGTGCCAATCTTAATAACGCTACCTGGACTGATGGAATCAAATGTGGCTTGGAATCTATAGGACTATGTAAAAAGTAAAAAAATTAAAATGTTATTTTCAGGATTATTCCCTTGGCTAGAAAATAAAAAAAAATCTACATATTTAAAAAATCAAAAAAATGATAAACTTATTTTTGAGTTAAAAGTTGAAGGTATAGTTGATAAAAAAATTTTATCAGCAATCAAGAAAGTCCCTAGAGAACTATTCGTTGAACAACATTTAGTTGATAAAGCATACCAAAATGATGCGCTGTCAACAGACTGTGGGCAAACTGTTACCCAACCCTATATAGTGGCTTATATGATTGAAAGTTTAAATTTAAAAAATACAGATAAAATTCTAGAAATAGGAACGGGTACAGGTTGGCAAACAGCAATTCTATCTCATTTGTGTAAAGAAGTTTTTACAATTGAAAGATTCGATGTTTTGTTGAATAAAGCAAAAAAAAATATTGCAAAACTCAATTTAAAAAATGTTAATTACAAATTAGGAAATGGAATTAAGGGTTGGGGAGAAAAAATTTTATTTGATGCCATTATTATCTGCGCAACATCAGAGATTGTACCTGAAAAGCTATTAGAAAACTTAAAATTAAATGGACGTTTGATTATGCCCAGAAAATACAATGCTGGAAATCAAAAGTTGTTATTAATTAATAAAAAAAATGAAAATTATTTAGAACAAGAAGAATTACTAGATGTAAAATTTGTACCTCTGTTAAACAAAGATAGCGTAAAATAAAAAATTTTGAAAAAAGTACACATTATAATTTCAGGTAAAGTCCAGGGAGTTGGTTTTAGATATTGGTTATATCAAAATTCCAATGAAAGAAATGTATATGGTTGGGTAAAAAACAAATTTAATGGCGATGTAGAAGCAGTTTTAATTGGTGATTATAAAAATGTTGATGAGATCCTAAAACTTTGCAAGAAAGGTCCGCTTTCTTCAAAGGTAACTTACGTTAAAATTCAAAATTACGAACAAGAATATCCTAAAAAATCTTTTAATATACTTGGCACAAATAAATAATAATTGAAATTAGCTAGCTTTTTTTCTTCTTTCTCTTTCTAATAATCGAATTAAAGAATCAACCATCACATCGGATGCTTTAAAAATTTCGGTGCTTTTGAATTCATGTAAAACATTTTTTTCTGGATCTGTTTTGTCTTCAATAACAATACCTTCTTCGGGTGAATTATTTTTTATATATATAAGCAGTAGAAAATCTTCTTCGGGCGCATCATCCCAACGAATATATATTTCCGAACTTTCGAATCTAAGATCTATACATCTGAGGATACTTCGATGTCGAGGAATCCATTTTTTGTTAATTTGAAAACACAAACTGACTGAGCTTCTGTAAAAGCTCTCTAAGCAATTTTCTATTTTTTGACGCTCTAGTGTATATTGTTTTTCTTTTTCCAATAAAGCACTTCTGTCATCTCCGTCTTGAACCGATACTCCTAAAGCTTCTAATTTTTCCTTAATTTTCTGATTTCGAATAGTTCGATATTTATCTTTAAGTTTTTCTATACGCGCTTGAAGTCCTGTATAATCTGATCTTTCTTCTTTGAGAGCAATTCGTTCCAGATTTTGCAGTTCTTTTATTTCTCTTTTTTTAAAATTTTCAATCT
>Ga0310125_10001211_pt1 | contig 12888 bp, 10 predicted proteins | sample CB11b_Tmax_Bot8__FD_203508 | JGI IMG/M metagenome (GOLD analysis project Ga0310125, IMG submission 203508) | Marine microbial communities from Western Arctic Ocean, Canada - CB11b_Tmax_Bot8 | ecosystem: Environmental > Aquatic > Marine > Oceanic | place: Canada: Western Arctic Ocean | collected... | reverse complement strand
CACCATAGCGCCACCAAGGATAAGGTAAATACCTGTCTGTTTCATGATGAACCTCTATTAATAATATTTTTCAACTAAAATAGTGCATTTCAACTAATCAGAAGATAAACTATTGCCCAATTAAATCATTTTAAAATATTTACTTATGTTTGACACTGATTTTTCGATTCGTTCTTTTCGTGGAGGGTACGATGATAATTTTACCTATCTGATAACCTGCATGCAAACTGGTGTGCAATTTATGGTGGATGCTGCTGTTCCAGTGAAAACTGTAGAAGCGCATATAAGCGAGCAGTTAGACGCTATTTTAATCACTCACACTCATGGAGATCACACCGCTTATTTGACACAATTCCTCGGTCACTATCCAAAAGTAAAATATGTCGGTTACAAGGAACTGATCCATTTTACACCAACTGATCTATTTCACCCGGTTGATGATAAGGATAGGCTTATATTGGGGCGTATTGATATTGATGTAATGCATACACCTGGTCATTTCCCCGACTCTGTCTGCTACAAAATGGGTAATATTCTTTTCACTGGAGACACACTTTTCGTGGGGCGAACCGGCCGGACTGTTAACTCCTACGCAGATACACGGGAATTATATCATAGTGTATATGATAAGATTTTATCATTACCCGGTGATATACTAATTTATCCCGGTCATGATTATGGTAAACAACCAACCATTAGTATTGATGAAAATGTGCGCATCAGTCCATTGCTCCAGGCAAAGGATGAAGAAGATTTTATAACCCGGATGGCGAATTATGAAGCCAACCGTTAACCTAGATAAAAGTGGAGGAATACCAATGAAAAAATATATCAGTGGATTCATTACTGGCACTCTGGCAACCATATGCATGCTCATGTTTCTGGGCGCTACTAGCCAAATAGAAGAAGACTCCTTGAAAGTCATGCTAGGTCGCATTGATGCTTATCTTAGCGGTGATACAGCCATTGGCCCCAGTGGTCGCTACCAGTTGCAGAGTTTTAGTATCGATCGTACGCACTGGCATTACCTTCTGGATACAACTACTGGTGAACTGTATCGCATGGAACCCAGCCGAACACCGTCTAATGCTAGGTGGGTTTTAACCGCTGAACCAAATTTTAAAAAATAATGGCATTGGGGATGAGAGTTATTCTAACAATTATAATCACATTGTCACTCTTTTTGCTGGTTACTTGCGAAGATAACCCTGAATGTACTAGTTGCGGAGGCGGTCTATTGGATGGTTTTTTATTTAAGGAAGTAACCCAGAACGACTTGGTCGAGATTGGTAATATTGAAGGAATGAATATTGGAATTTGTATCAGGTATCAATTAACAGGATTGACCGAAGAAGAATTTGATTTAGAAACAATCGCTATTGTAGATAATTGCTGCTGTGAGTAATAATGAACGATGATACTTAACTATCACCAAGAATCAGATTCTCCTAGGATTGCGGTAATCGGACTTCATGGCTGGACGGGTACAGAACATTCAATGGTACCTGTAGCGAGAGCCATGAAAATTCAATCTGCGAAATGGTATATTCCACGTGCGCCCTATAAAGCCAGCGCGGGCCAAGGACATACTTGGTTTAGCGGTTCGCCTGAGGAGGGTTGGAAGGCAAAGAAAACTTTTAACTTATTGGATACACTCATTCGACAAGTAATGGATGATGGGTTCGATAAGGATAATATAATCTTATTCGGGTTTTCCATGGGTGGCAGCCTGTCATTACGCTACGGATTAGGAATGCAGTGCCAACTGCGCGGTATCATTCCCGTGGCAGCCTGGATGAGGGAACCAGAAGAACTGATTAACTCTGCTTCAATGGAAAGTAAACAGACCCCCATTCTAATGATACACGGCAAGGATGATTCGGTGGTAGATCATAAAAAAAGTATCACCGTTGCCGCAGAAATGAAAAATAATGGATTTTCTATACATTTAGAGATTGTTAGCGGGGGACATATAATTGGCGTTTACGCCACCAGTTTAATCAAACAGTTTATCAAAACTGGTAGATTAGAAAATTTAGATTTAGTATCAAAAAAATAATTGCAAATGGATCAAAACAGTATACACCCCCTACTAGATGCCAATAAACAGCAGCGAGCAAAAAAATACGAAAAGGAAAACCGATTGATTGGCCTATGCGGATCCTTTTTATCATTTGCATTTATTCTAGTTTTTTATTTCAGTGGGTTTAGCCATTTCCTGGCTAATCTGAATATTTCTTTTATCTGGGCATTTCTATTCTATTTAGTAGTTTTTCTATTCCTAACCACCATAATAGGATTGCCATTAGGTTATTATTCTGGCTATATCCATGAACACAAGTGGGGCTTCTCTAATTACACCCCAAAAACCTGGGGTATCGATCAACTAAAGTCATTTGTCGTGAGCCTAGTATTATTACCGTTGCTGTTAGGCTTGTTGTTTTGGGTATTTGCTGAATTCCCTGATACATGGTGGCTCGTAGCCGGGATTGCTACTACTCTGGTTTCAATAGTATTTGTAACTCTGTTTCCAGTAGTCATACTCCCGATCTTTAATAAATATGATCCAATTGAAGATGAAAAATTAACCAGCCAGCTATCTGATATCTTGAAAAAAGCTGGTCTAAGGCCTAGTGGATTTTTCAAGCAAGATATGAGTCGTCAGACAAAAAAAGAGAATGCATTTCTAGCTGGCATGGGTAAAACCAGAAGGGTGGTCATTGCAGATAATTTGCTGACGCATATGAGCCTACCTGAAATAACATCTGTCATTGCACACGAAGTTGGCCATTACCGTTTTTCTCATTTACCAAAAAATATTGTTATTGGCACCATTCAGCAACTGATCACGTTCTATTTGCTCAATATAATTATGAAAACACTCTTTCCTGAGTTTCTGACTTCCAATACAGCAAATCTTGCTCTTTTCCCCATATTTGGTTTGATCATGGGTCTATTATCAGGCCTACTGTTTGGGCCATTAAATAATTTACTATCTCGTTTTTTTGAACGGCAGGCAGATCAAACGTCGCTGGAACTATTTCCAGATAAAGATGCTTTCAAAAAAGCAATGGCTGGTCTGGCAAATAGGAATTTGTCCAACGCTTACCCAGAGTGGTGGGTCAAATTGCTATATTATTCTCACCCGCCTATTGGAGAGCGCCTAGCCTTTGCAGAAAACTATGCGCTACCAGAAACCAATTAATTATACTATCCGGACTGCTTGACTATTAGCCCGGCCGTACGTTGATGGCCTTATCTCCCTTGTGGTCGTAATCTGTATCAAAAGCCACTTTCTGTCCTTCCCGTAAACCAAATTTCTGCAACTTTGGCCCTAAACCAGATACATGAACAAAATAATCATCGCCATCATCACCAGTTATAAATCCAAATCCACGATTTCGATCATATTCTTTAACAGTACCAGTCATGTACATGCTCGTTTTATCACACGCCTAATTTCGTAAAAATTTCTACCACAAGCACTTGCTTATAGCGTAAATTATTTACGAGTAATTTACTAGTTACGAATAAGGACATATATAATGAGAGCATACTTATCACCAAAAAAACAACGGTTTGTTGACTTTATACAAACCTTCATTGATACCCATGGTTGCTCACCAACCTTCGCCGAGATAATGGATGGGTTACATATCAAATCCCCTGGTACAGTAAACTGGTACGTGAAAGAACTGGAACGGGCTGGTGTGCTGGAACGGAGCAAAGGTTACTCTGGGAAAAGAGCCTTGATCATAAATCCTGTGATTATAAGCGATGATATAACTATACCCTTTTTTGAATCGAGCGTAGCGGCAGGTATCCCTGCTTTGGCAGATGACCATGTGGCCATGCGTTTGAATCTAAACCAACATTTGGTCAAGAATCCTACCACTACCTTTTCCGTCCGCGTCAAGGGAGATTCTATGATGGGTGCTACTATCTATGATGGCGATCTGTTGATCGTAGATCGATCTCTCGATCCAAAAGATAGCGATATTGCAATCTGTATTCTTGATGGCGAATTCACTGTCAAGCGACTGCAGTTACAAAATGGCACCGTTTTACTTCTACCGGAAAATCCAAATTATCCACCAATAGCAGTAGACGAAAGTAATGATTTTCAAATCTGGGGCATTGTAACTCATGTCATTCACCAATCTCGATAATCAAATCCACAAATTATGGAACGTTCCGTTTTTCATGTCCGGCTGCAAAACTTTGAAGTGCAAACTGAGCGCATCTTGGACGCCAGTCTTCGCACCCGACCTATTGCCGTAATATCATCGCACCATCAAAACGGTACGATTATAGCCTTATCAACAGAAGCAGAAGCAGAAGGCTTATGCCAAGGGATGAAAGTATCTTTGGCACGCAAGATCAGCCACAGTGCATTACTGATGCCTTATAACAGTACACTGTATGCCCGTATGAACCATTACGTTACACGCATTGTCACCAACTATTCACCCCTGGTAGAGCCAGCTGTACTTGGCCAATATTATCTGGACATGAGTGGCATGGAAGCGATCCACCGTACTAAAATGCAAGCTGGTTATCATATATCTAATGATATCCATGGCAAAGCGGGACTAGCCGGACAAATTGGTATCAGTTCTAATAAGCTGATCAGCTATATTGCTACAGCGGTGACCCCAGAAAAGATCCACAAGGTCAACGCCGGAGATGAACCAAAATTCCTGGCGCCGCTCACAGCAGAGGTGCTTCCTACAGTCCAAGAACAATCAGTACAAAAGTTGGTCCGTTTCTTACACTTGAAAGAAGTACAACACATTCAGACTATTGTAGCCAATGAGGCTGCTAGTCTAGTTTTATTTCGGAAATATCATGCGAAACTGGCCATGGAAGCCTGGGGCAAAGATACAGCTATGGTAACACCACCTGCACAAAAAGATCATATTTTGGAACAAACCATTTTGAAGCAGGACACCAATGATGAAGCGCTGTTACGAGCGGTGACAAAACACTTGGCAGAACAAGTAGCTTTTCGCCTGCGATACAAACGACGGGTAGCACGATCTATAACTGTAACTGTGCATTACACAGATGGATACCAGTTTAATAAAACAGGTGCAGCTGCACAGAATGACAACCATACAATAAACACACTTTGCCTGGATCTGCTACAGCGAGCTAACCGGCGGCGGAACCGCATCCGCGCTGTTGTTATCGATGCTACCGATATGAAATCGATCGCAAACCAATTAATGTTGTTCAGGGACAAAAGTGTAAAAGATCAATCATTGGCCAATGCTGTGGATACTGTGCGCACCAAATATGGGTTTTGCAGTATTCAATCAGCATCCCACTTGAACATCACCAGATAAAGATTAACCATCATGTTCGCATCCCTAAACACACATTCGATTTATTCGAAGATGAGCGGCACTATTCCATTAATGAAACTTATTACCAGAACCAAAGAACTCCATATAAGTCATATAGCGCTGACAGAGGTAAATGGTCTTTGGGGCTTTATTCGTTTTGTACAATTGGCCAAGGAACAGGGTATAAAAGCTATTGCCGGAACCAATTTGATCACGGCAATGGAGAATGTTATCCTACTTGCAGAGAATCAAACTGGTTACGAAAACATGTGCCGGATCATTTCTTGTATTCACGATGACCCAGATGCATCAATTCCAAACCTTCTCGGACCACTCCACAGTGGACTATTCATCTTAGCGCACCAGGATAGTGTTCTAGAATCATTATCTACATTCATACCCAACAGCCATTTATTTGTGGAATTACGGCCCAGTATCACGGAAGCAGAAGCACAGACGCTGGCTAACACATATCAATTGGAGATCATTGCCACTGGCGATGTGTACTTTCTCAATAAAGAAGATTACCATACCCACCGTATACTGCGCACAATTGACCTTAATACCACCTTATCGCAGTTACCCCCTAACGAAACCAAAGACCAAAGGCACTTTTTTCGATCGGAAAAAGAAATAATTGATCTATTTCCCAGCAGTATGGCAGCCATCAATAACAGTCAATATTTAGCTGACCGTTGTAAAACGGATTGGACCTACACCAATACAATTTTCCCAGACCTGTCATTGAAAAATACCCATCGCGCCAACAAGGCACTGCGCAGCCTGGTAACAACTGGTGCCCACGAACGCTACGGTAAAATTAATGGATTACTAAAAAAACGTATTAACTATGAATTATCCCTGATTACACAAAAAGGATTCGCGCCTTATTTCCTTATCGTGAGAGACATTGTTCAACAAACTGAATCCACTATTGGGCGCGGGTCCGGTGCAGCATCTGTCGTAAGCTACTGTTTGTACATCACACAAGTAGACCCCCTACGCTACAACCTGCAATTCGAACGCTTTATTCACCCAGAACGAATGAATATGCCGGATATTGATATTGATTTTCCCTGGGATGAACGGGATAAAATTCTGGACTATATTTTCAACAAATACAGTACCGAACGAAGCGCTATGGTGTCTAGCCAGGTATTCTTGCAGCCTCGATCATCAATCCGCGAAGTAAGTAAGGTCTATGGCCTGGCAGACGAAGAAATCAAGGTCATAACCAAACAGATTGGTTATTACAGTCGCCGAACCGAACTGGTAAAATGGGTGCGAAACGATAGACGATTCAAGAATCTGGATCTAGACGATACACTCATGGAAATACTGAAACATAGTGAAAAAGTTATGGGTGCTTTTCGAGTGTCTTCAGTGCACCCTGGCGGTGTGATCATTGTTCCAGATGAAATACGTAAATATGTACCTGTCCTCATGGCGCCCAAGGGCGTTCAAATTGTGGAATGGGAAAAAGACCAGGTCGAAGATTCCGGATTATTGAAAATTGATATTCTGGGTAATCGATCTTTGGCGGTAGTACGTGACACACTAAAACAAGTCGGTCTTTACCGCAATGAATATATGGATTACCATAAAATTCAGCCAGTAGGTGATCTCAGGACAAAGGATTTAATGAAAACTGGTCGCACCATGGGCGTCTTTTACATTGAGAGTCCCGCCACCCGGCAATTATTAGCCAAAGCAGGTAAAGTGGATTTTGAGCATGTAGTAATTTATTCATCAATCATTCGACCAGCAGCAAACCGCTACACTAACTTGATGCTGGATCGAATTCACGGGAAATCCTGGAAACTTTTACACCAGGATCTGGAATGTCTGGCGGAAAGCTACGGCATCATGGTTTATGAAGAACAGGTATCCATGGTGGCGCGGAAAATCGCCGGGTTCAGTTATGCCGAATCGGATTATCTGCGTAAAGTCATTTCCAAATCGGCATTAGAAAATGAAATTCCCCGCTGGAAAAGGAAATTTATATCCGGTGCGGTCAATCGTGGCTATACCCAAAAACTAGCGCAAACATTATGGCAGATGATCCAATCTTTCTCTGGATATTCATTCTGCAAACCTCATTCCGCATCTTACGCCATGTTATCTTTTACCTGCGCTTATTTAAAAGCTCATTTCCCGGCAGAATTCCTGGCAGCAGTAATTGCAAACCAGGGCGGTTTCTATAGTTCCTACGCCTATCTGAGTGAGGCAAGAAGGTTTGATATTCGCATTATGCCACCGCACATCAATCGTAGTTTTCGAGAATATAGAGGTCGAAAAGATCGTATTCGCATGGGGTTCATGGCCATTCGCAACCTGCAAGCTAAAGCTATCGATGCAATACTCAATGAACGAAAAAGCGGCGATTTCGTATCTCTTGCTAATTTTCTTGCTCGGGTAGATATTGATCTATCTGATGCCATGGCATTGACTAGTGCTGGTTGTTTTGCAGAACTGGAACCAAAAATCACACATAAAGACATTGCTTTTCGTACGGCCCACTTTTATCTGCAAAATGAAAACAGAGAATTACTTACAGTGCCCACACTTACGGGAAATTTATCCCATCAAGAGAAACGAAAACTGGAAATAGACACTTTCGGATTCCCCATATCAGAACATCCACTACTAAATTATTTACCGTATTTGGGAACGCATATAAAAAAAGCAAAGGATATTCATCTTTACAAAGGAAAGACCATTGCTCTGGCCGGTATAGCTATTACTTGGAAGATCACAGCTACCCGCAATCGTCAACCTATGGAATTCGTGACCTTCGAAGATGAAACAGACTTATACGAATGCGTTATGTTCCCTGAAACATATAAAATATTTGGAGATTTATTAAACTGGGAAACGCTTTTTCTAATTCAGGGTAAGGTGGAAGAAGCATACAGCATCTACACTGTGACGATAGAAAAACTGATTAGTTTAACGCAAATGATAAAGAGAATAAAAGAAACAAAAACTGTATTAACTGAAAGCCTGTCGCAGTAATTCCAAACTCTTAGGGACGCCTGTATTGGCATCTTCTTTTCCTTCAAATTCTAGTGAGATATACCCTTGATAATTAGCCTTTTTGAGAATGTTTGCGATACGTGGATAATCCAGGTCCAATGTATACCATTCTCCTCCACCATAATAAGTCTTGGCCTGGACAAATACAGCCTGCGCTGCGATCTGTTCCAGTTTATCATAGGGATCCTCTAGAAAATTGCCTGTATCCATCAAAACACCAAGCCAGGGAGAACTAATAGCATTTACGATCCGCAATAGGCCTTCCGGAGTACGAGTGAGTCCCCAGTGATTTTCCAGTGCCAAAACAACGCCAGCTTTTTCCGCGGCTGGCAGGCATTCTGTCATAGATTCAATACACCAGTTAAAACCATCATCTTCCGTGAAACCAGGAAGAATCGGCTCTATACCGCGATTGGCCATGAGTTCGTCAAATGATTTTATTGTATTCCAGCGTCCGGAATTAAGCCGGATGTAAGAAATACCTAATTCATGGGCAATATCAATACAGCGCAAAGTGTGTTCAATATTTTGATCTCGTACTGCCTTGTCAGGATCAACAAAATCCTGATGAATCGATAAACAGATTAACTCTACACCGTTGTTTTCTGCCCGTTGTCGAAGAGATTTTAAATATCCTGGCGTTTCATTATCCATTTGCACGTGCAGTACATCCACTCCATGAACCCCAAGATTAGCTGCATGATCAATCACTTCCTGTACAGTGACTTTCGGTTCACGAAAATGCCAGTACGAATAGGTCGCAATTGCAAATTTATATTTAGATCTCATAATACTATTCCCACAGGATTGTAAAAAGGTCCCAGCAAATGGTGCCAACGCTGCTGTAGTGAGAAATTTTCTACGATCCATTAATTTTTCTGACCAGCAAAACGGTAGTCATTCTCACCAAATATTTCTTGACAATTAATAATTTCACCATCCTCCCGCGTATAACACTCTTCTGAAACCAATTCACCATTTCTGAAATTAACTTCACTCATAACGTTACCTTGCTCTCCTCGTTCACCCCTGTTCATATAATACCATATCCAAGGACCATCTTTTTTATCATTCTTATATAAACCCTTAAATGCTGTCTCATCCTTACGATAATAATCAACCCATTCACCAACTCGTAAGCCTTTGGAAAACTCACGCACACCACTAATCTCACCATCTGGGAAATAACGGAACCATTTGCCATGTTTCATTCTATTTTTATAGCTGGCTTCTTCCTTTAGCTGGCCATTCTCATAATATTCATATTCAAAGGTATCATATAATACACCCATACGCCATTCTTCGAAACGCTGATAACCCCTTTCATCCCAAAAAGCCCACAACAGATGTTTTTTATCGTCTTCGTAATAGCCCTCCACTTTTGGCCCCTCATCAATATACCATTCTCTATAATCACCATGCTTCAAATTATTCTCATAATTTGTTTCATTTGCAGCTTCATAGGTTGAATCATAAAAAACGTACCAGGCACCTGTTCTCTTCCCGCCATCATAAACTGATATAGTGGAATCTTTTCCTTCTTCGAAATAGGTATACCATTTTTGGTCACGCTTACCATTCTCTAAGAAAACTGCGTCAGCTTTCTTTTTATCATTGTCATAATATTCATAAATGAAACCATCGATAATTGAATCAGCATCATACACTTCATATTTTATTACTGAATCATTTCGTACATACGTCCACAAAGCAGACAACAAATCATTTTCATAGTATCCCCTTTGAACAAGTTCTTTTTTAATCGTCCACTCTTCGTATAAACCATATTTTTTACCTAATAAATATGTAGTGAGATATTGCAGACGTTCATTATCAAAAAGCTGTCTCCACTCACCATCACGATAATATTCAGTAAATGCAGGTTCTTCCATCACATTGCCATTATCGTAGTATTTAAAAAAATACTTTAATTTTGCAATTCCCATATCATAATACTCGTATGATTCCTGTCTACCCCCCAAGTCAGGGTCAAACGTAATCCAAACACCATGCTTGAGATCATCTGAATATTCACCCTCTTTAATGATTCTTCCTATCTCATCCCAAAGGGTATAAGGTCCATTTGCTTTACCAGAAAAATAACTTGACCTTTCTTTCTTTTTCCCGCTGGGGTACCAGGTTAACCAATCACCTGCTTTTAGCCCCATTTCATATTCACCTTTAGTATCTTTTCGCCCTAAACTATCGTAGGACATGAAACCACCATCAAGCTTACCCGCCTTATAAGATGTCTTCACCTTTACCTCACCATTTAGATACCATTCCTTAGATGAGCCATCTAGTAAATCATTAGCATAATTCTGTTTGCGGAGTATTTGACCAGACTCTGTATAATCTGCAAATTTTCCTTCCAATTTATCATCTTTATAGGTTCGTATGTGTTTCTTCTGCCCATTCTCATAATATCCAGTAAATTTTCCATTTTTTTGCCCGTTTTTATATGAAATCTTTTCAATTAACTGTCCGTTGGGATAATGTAAGTCAGCGTATTCTGATACGAGTGAATCCATGTCCCAGAACTGATAATATACATCGCCATTTTTTTCATAGGTAATCCATTCATCATTCTTCTTCCCCGTTTCATAAACTTCAATCTTTTTTGTTGTTCCGTCTTCTCTTACAAACTTCCATTTACCCATGGGTTTATCATCTTCATACCGTTTAACATATTCAACTTTACCGGAAGGATAATAACCAGTGAATTTCCCATCCTTCAACCCCTTCTTATAAGAAATCTTTTCTATTAGTTGACCATTAGAATAATGTAAGTCTGCGTATTCTGATACGAGTGAATCTTTATCCCAATACTGGTAGTATGTATCACCCTTTTCATCTAATCGATACCATTCCTCATTCCGCTTGCCCTCTACATATATCTGTTCCTCGTTTTTCTTACCAGCGGCTGTATAATAATCCCATTTACCATCAGGAAGGTCTTCCGAATATCTTTTTTTATATTTCACTTCACCGTTCTCATAAAAACCAGTGAACTTGCCATCCTTCAACCCCTTTTTATATGAAATTTTTTCAATCAACTGGCCATTGGGATAATGCAAATCAGCATATTCTGATATTAGTGAATCAAGATCCCAGTACTGGTAGTATGTATCACCATTTTCTTCGATCCGAAACCATTCTTCATTCCGTTTACCCCCCACATAGATCTCTTCAGCATTGGTCTTACCTGCCATTGTATAATACTGCCACTTGCCTTCAGGCTCATCATCTTCATAGCGCTTTACATATTTCTTGGCCCCGTTTTGGAAATAACCAGTGAATTTCCCATTCTTCAATCCTTCCTTATAAGAAATCTTTTCAATCAGCTGGCCATTAGGGTAGTGTAAATCAGCGTATTCTGATACGAGTGAATCCATATCCCAGAATTGATAGTAGATATCCTTTCCTTCTCCTTTTTTAAACCACTCACTATTTCGCTTATCATTTTCATATAATTCAAAGGTATGGACATCTCCATCTTCAGTGAAGAACTGCCATTTACCTTGTTTTTTTCCATCTTCAAAGCGTTTTACATGCTTTGTCTCTCCGTCTTTATAATACCCGATCCATTTCCCATGGGGCAAACTATCTTTATAAGCATATTTTTCTTTTAGTTGATAATTGGGATAATAATGTTCCGTATACCGGACAATAAATTTATCATCCCTGTATTCCTCGAAGTGAATATCTCTGGTGTCCAGGTTCTTTGTATACCACAATCCATTTTTTAAATCATCTTCATAAATCTCTACATGCACCAGTTCTACATCATCATTAAAAAATTTCCATTCACCATGTTTTAGTCCATTTTTAAACTTTTTCTCGGAGTCTTTTTTTCCAGTCGAATCATAATCTACACTTACACCGTGAAGATTGTCATCTTTATAGGTGTACTCAAGTTTTAGTGTATTATCTAGATACCATTCTTTCCAAATACCGCTCAACTTATCTTTTTTATACATTTTTTCGATAACTTTTTGACCGGTTGCAGAATCATGAATAGCATACGATCCTTCCAAAAGATCTTTTTTATAATGATAAACTTTCTTTACTGTTTCATTATCATACCACTCAGTCCACTCGCCCGCTTTTATACCTTTTTCATAATAATAACTGAATTTTTTATTGGCATCTGAGGGTATGACAATCTTTTTAAAACCGAAGAGACCATCGTAAAAGACACTATCTATCTGACTACCTTGAACAACATATAATTCTTCTTGGGGCCCAGTGTCCGCAAATTTGTATACTTCCGAAAAATTCTCAAAAATATCGATCTCTTGTTTGGTTAGGCGGCCAGCAATTTTATTAATAGCCATTTTAGTTGTATCAAACTGAAATGGATGAAACGCATAATATGTCACGGAAACTGTGTCTCCATTATTAATAATACCTTCTGATATTTGACGATTAAATCGGTCTCGACCAATAAATGGTTCCTTCTTGCCAAATAGCCCATCAGGAATAGCTAACAATACAATTAGCA
>Ga0310125_10001210_pt1 | contig 12890 bp, 19 predicted proteins | sample CB11b_Tmax_Bot8__FD_203508 | JGI IMG/M metagenome (GOLD analysis project Ga0310125, IMG submission 203508) | Marine microbial communities from Western Arctic Ocean, Canada - CB11b_Tmax_Bot8 | ecosystem: Environmental > Aquatic > Marine > Oceanic | place: Canada: Western Arctic Ocean | collected... | reverse complement strand
AATCACAAAGTGATAGCCCCTAGCTTTGTATTGATTCTTTTTTGAATCTCCACAATAGGGACATCGGTGATTTAATGTGTTCTCATTCTTCCATTTTGCATGCCCTAGATGAGCAATACACATAGAAAGATATTTCCTTTCCAACCATAGCATTATACATCTATTATACTATAGTTTTAAGGAATTTACTAGAGGGTTTTACTCTTCTTCTTCTACTGGTGGGCCGTCTTCACCGTATTCGTTACCACCTTCTGTTAAGGGGGCATCTTCTACGTCAGGGGCACCATCTTCGTTACCACCTTCTGATAAAGGGGCAACAGCGGGATTTTTAAGCTCTTCAATCTTTGATTCAATCTTTGCGATGTTAGCATCATATGATACTTGTGCAACATCTAGTGATGCTTGGGCTAACTCAAGTGCTTCGCCTTCTAAATCATCACCAATCGATGGAACTTCTAATGAGAGTAATTTTCCTTCAAGAGTTGAAATCTGTTCTTCAACTGATACTAAAGGTGTTTCTTCTTCTGCCATGGGTTTCTCCAAGTTATAATTATTGTATTGTTATTTATCTTTATTTAGGTTTAAAACTCTGTCCTTTGGAACTTGAATAACATATCTATTCTCAACTATTGGTGGTTGTTTTTTTCCTAATGGTTTTGCAATTAATCCTGCTGAACTAATTAACAGTAACACCGCAAGTGGATCAAACACAAAGATAATCGCAAAAATGACCCATCTAATAGCGTTGTCAAGATACTTGACACTTTCCTCTTGACCGTAAATAACTTCTGCAACATACTTAATTGGGCCGACTTCTTTCTCAAATGCTAAGATTTCTTGTTCAAAAACAAATCTTTCATCTCTTAACCCACTTATTATATCATAAATGTTATCTATTTGTAAGTTGATTTCTGCACTATTAGCGATAACCTCATCCTGTGCAGAATTATTTAAATTTTGAAGTCGCCGTATTTCAGTGTTTGAAGTGTTAATAGTGTCTTGGGCTTGTTCTCTATATGAATCTATTTGAGTTTGAAATCCCTCGATCTGTCCATTTGCAGTCTGTTGTAGTTGATTTCTTTCTGATTGTTGATCTTCTCTTACTTGAACACCTAATGCAACATTATCCGTAGTGTCTCTATTAAATGCACCACCTACCGTGACTGTTCCCTGTTCCGTATAACTCAGAACAATGTTATCAAGTGCAGTTAGTGAGGTATTTAATCTTTCACGAATATCATCTATCTGACCCTGTGAGTAATCTATATCACCTTGAACTCTACTCCATGCACCGTCTCTTATATCTTCCTGTGCATTAACACTTTCGGTTATATCAAATTGACCACGACCAAATGTATCAAGTCTGATTGTAAGTGTCTCTATTCTATTTTCTTCTCTTTCAATTTGAGTAGTGAATCGATCTGCTTCAGCTTGTGCAGACATAGTTGCATAAGAAGTGTCTGAGGATGCTTTTGCAAGGTATCCAAAAATACCCAGTGAAGTGATCAACATGAGAACAACAACTGAAAATGCAAGATAATACTTTTGTTTACCAAGTAAATCCCATTTTAAGTGTAAGTATGCAGCGGTGACAAGTTTACCAAACTCTAAGGCAGCTGTCATAATGACAACACCCAAGTATGCACCAGCAAATATGGTTGCAAGACCAATAACTGAGAAGTATGCTGCGATACCAGCAACTCCGATTGCACTCATCAATGCAAGATAATTGAAAAATTTATTCATAATATAGTTATTTCTGTTCTATCGCTGCTCTTTTCCAAATCTCATATTGTTTTTTCTTTCTAACTATAGGTTTATCTGTAGACACAGCAGCCCCTGTTGCATTCATGGGAGCATCTTCCCCAAGTTTCTTCCACTCGGCTGCCCATTGTTTGACTTGTTTAAGTGCAACACCATATTTCTTTGCAATTTTCTGTGGTGAAAGACCATCTTCAATGTCTGCGGCAATTCTTGAGAACTGTCCTTCGTTAACTATTTCTTTAAATGATTTAATATACGTCATCTGCTGTTACCAATACCCTTTCGTTCTGTGAAAAACCAATCCATATGTTAATACCAAAAATCTGACTATGTTCTGCAACAATCTCTACCGCTTCTTTAAGTGGATAAATTTTGTCGTTTTGTTCTAACGGTCTTCTGAATCTGTATTTAATACCTGTTCCTATTGTAGTTAATTCTTGAATCTCTACGATCATACTTGAGGTTATTAAATCATTATCTTTTAAATAACTATAGAACTTTTCACATAGTTCATTTGCTTGATCTTCATCTAATTCTGCTTCTTCTTTTAACAGTGCAATCGCAACTGCGTAAGAGGCAAATGCAGTTTTTCCAAACGGAACTTTGTTTATTATTTTCTTAAGGTTAAAGACTAACCTGTGCAAAGGTGTCAAAGAAGCCTTTTCTTCCGATGTTTTAGGTTTATTATCAATATATTGATTTTTATTTTCGGGATGGGGAATAGATTTTATTCGTTTCCCTGCCTTATCAATAAATCCAAGCTTGTATGCAGATTGTTTCTCCCAAGGTGTTGTTAACATCTTGAGTATTCTGAATACAATTAAAGTGTCTATAATCCTCATATATCTATTTATGGTAACTGAATGGCTGGAGCTGGTGGAGAGATTTGAACTCCCGACATCCTCATTACAAGTGAGGTGCTCTACCAACTGAGCTACACCAGCTTAAAGGTCTCGGAGTCTTTGGGCAAGTAGATCGTCTATTGCTATGTCTGTTTTCCATGCTTCCTCAATATAACCTAGATAGAGTAACATGGTTTTGATAGAAGACCAATATCTGTCTTCTTGGATTTTGAACTGTAACATTCTCATACATGGGTCAAACCCAAATACATTGAAAAGTGTTATTAAGTGATTTAACATGAGACGTTCTCGTAACTCACCATTTTCATGGTATCTGTGGAGAAGTCGTTTGAGGTATCTGAATCTACGAACATCCTCTTGGAAATCTTGAAGGTCTATGCACTGAGGATCGTCATAGTTATTTAAGGCATAAGCCTGAAAATTCTTCGCGGTGAGTTTGTCAAAAACAATAGTCATGATATAAAGATATTTAGTGAGTCAATCCTGACTCTAAAATTAAGAGAAGTTTGCGTAAACTTTATAACTACCTGTTTCTAACTGTTCGTATCGAACTGATAAGGTATAATCTCTTGATTCATGTTCGATTTCATCAAAAGGTGTATCTACTGATTTACCTGTGATGTCACCGTATCTTGACATTTGAATATCTATTGTTCCACTTTCACTAAATTCTCTGTCGCCATCTTGAGGTGCTAAACCGAGTAATGAAAGTTTTGCTTCCATTTGACCGATTGCAGCCTCAGGTGTCATATATTCTGAACTTGCAGTATGACCTAGAATTGCGTTTATTTTTCTTTGAACATCAGGATCATCAATGTCGTGGGGAACATGCTGAGAGGATAAACCAGCATCTTCTTGATGTCCGTATTGTTCTTGTATAAATTGACTAAATTTTTTCATTGTTTTCCTTAAGTTGTAATTGCAACACCTACTCCTAACACTTCTGCGTGTGCAGCGAATACTTCATCTGATGCGTCCTTATGAACCATCTCTGTTGCACCACTACCTAGAGTGAATGTTCCTATTAATACATTTGCAGATGTTTCTACTGAAACTAATCTTGCAGCTGCACCTGAGTTGTGTAAACGAACTGCCGTTGATGATCCAAAACTTGAACCATTGGTAGTCGATGTTCCACAAGCTGCTTCTGAACCTAAAACCTTTGTTTTCATGATTTTAAATTCCTTATGCTACTGCTATAGTTGCTGTTCCACCTGTTCCAGCACCACCAGCATCGATTATATCTCCTGCTGCGATAACTTTATCAGATGTTGCTCCACCGGCTGAATCTACGATTGTTCCACTAACTGTTTGAGCTCCGATTGTCAGCGTGTTTGCTGCGTTTGGAACTGTAAATGCAAACAATACTGTATTATCAGAAGTGTGTGCGGCTGCGGTAGCTGTTGTTGCTCCACTGTTTGAAGCAGTTACTACTAATGTTGCACCGTTAGTCACATTAACTTGTTCGTTATATGAAACGATAACTCCACCTGCTGCTGATCGTGCATAAGAATCTGCTACAAAGTATACTGAAGCGATTGTTGCTTCTGCTAATGCAGTAGAAAGAACTGTTTTAGAACCAACTGCAACTAATGTTTCAGTTTGTGTTCTAGCACCAACTGCTTTTTGCAATTCCCAACCATGTGGTTTTGCAACAGTATTATTCTTATCTTCTTGCGTTAGATACTTAGGTTTTGATTCTGCACCGTCTGTAATTCCCCATAATGCCATCTTTTTATCCTCTTTTTACAATATCCAAGATATTCTTGAATGTTTTTTTAAATGTTCTCTGATCCTTTTGGAGCAGTCTTACATATTTAGACTTATCTTGTGGTTTAAGACCGTCTAAAGCTTTATAAACTATGACTGCATCTTTCCACTTGATCTTCGTCTTTTTCATGTCATCAGTTCTAACTTCTGCGTCCTTTTTCAAGTCCTCAAAGCCTTTCAACTGCATAAACATGTTTGCATCAGGTCTTAACTGTATCCCTGTTGCTTTACTGCTCATTGCCATAATGGCACGATCAATAATATCATCATCACCTGCTTCTGCATATTTCCCTTTTGCCATTGTAGAGATTTTCTCTAACTTTGCCCTCAAATCCTTTTCAGTCTTTGACTGGGAAACTGCTCTCGCAACTTTCTTATTGCCTGCATCGGACATCATTCCGAAGTCTGCAACAACTTCCATCACTTGTCTGACCATATTTGCTTGGTCTTTAATGTAACCTAATTTCTTAAGTTTTTCTTTAAAGACCCTATATCTTGCATCTACACGATCCATGATGGTTAGTCCGACTCTTTATCGCCTTTCCAGTTCTTGTCGATATAGTCGTAAAATTCTTTTTCTTTGTCCCCTTCTAATTCAGCGGGAGACTTAACACCAAACTTTTTCAATGCTGCTTGAAAAAATTTCTGATATTCTTCTTTATCACCTGTTTCTTCACGAATACCAAGGTGTTTCATTTCTTTACTAATTTCTTTATTTATAGACTTTAAAGCACCCAAACCATTGTAGTTAGGATTCCTCTCGGTTTCTTTATCAATCTTCTCTAATTCTCTTTGTTTTTTAAGCAAGAGGTCTGAGTATTTAAGGTATTTTCCTTCTTTTACAGATTGTTCGTAATTCAATAATTCTTTAACTGAATCAACTAAACCTGCTGGTAATGTTTTTATTGCACCGTATGTCATTTTATCCCTGCCTTATGTCGACATCATTTCGACTTATTCTTAATTTAGACAACACCTTTTCTACTTCTGAACCACCCCAAACTGGATGGATATTAGAAATTGTTATAGAAGTGTCACTGTCACCCATGACTCTTGCACCTCTACCCATATTACTCTCAGCCTTTTTTAATGCTTTAAGTAGGTCTTTAGTTTTCTTAGGGTCTATGTCCATAATCTCAACATCACCCTTTCTTTCCTTTAACTGTTGCCATTGGTTGGGTTGTGCCCATTTGAATGTCATTGGTTCAATTCCCCTTTTTCAAAGTAATTAAACATTAAATTTTTACCCTCTTCGGTGAGTCTTAGTTGTTTTGCAAGTCTACCCAACATATTTTTTTCTGTGAGTTTTTCTACAGTTTTTTCTACTGAAACTTTTTCTTCTCTAACAACACTTTCATCCATATCATCTAATAAACCATCAATAACTTTGTCTGCATGATCAGGATCATCAGTCTTAATTAAACCATGATCATAAGCATGTCTCAACAATGCACGATTTAAAGGACTTCTATCTTTAGGAAATTGTCCGTTAAGTTTAGCAAGGTCTCTCTTATATTTCTTTTTGATCTGATCGAGACTCAGTGAACGACCTTCTGTTATTTCGGGCGTTTCTTCGTCTAACTCTTGAAGTAATAATTCGATTTCTTCATCTACTTTAGATACGTCTTCTTTAACTTCGTCCTTTTGCGTAAAAGCCCGAACTTCGTTTAATTTATCTTTCCAGTTTTCAGATTTGTAACTCATAGTATTATTTATAAGATTGGATTCTTTGGTGAGGGTTGAAATAACTCCTCAATCCGCATGACGAGATGTTCTCGTCCTTTACTCAATCTACATTCTCCTTTTGGGACTAATTGATAGTCTTTACCTACTTCTAATTCAATGGTTGGATTTTCATTCTGTTTAAGTCGCCAACCTGTTCCTGATAATATGTGTATGGTTTGTGATTTGTTGGAACGATGCCAATTTAATTGTTCTTTAAAGGTCAATATATGATATTCCCTATCCGTTCCGTGTTTAGTATGGACTGTTTCAGTATATGCTAAGTTGTCAACCAACTTCACTCTCCTAATTATATCTTATATTTATTTGTATAAATGGCCACCGTAATACGAGTCAGGATATTTTGCAACATAATCTATGTATCTTTGATCTGTTACATTACCTCTGGCACCTTTAGCGGGAGCTTTAAAACTTGCTGGTTTGAATATATCACCATTTGAAATATCTATGAATGCGTGGATAGAACCTGCTCTACCCATTTCATGTTCTTCAACACGATAATATTTATTTGCTTTTCTTGCTATGATTTTTGTTTGTCTTTCTTTGTGTAATTTTGAAAATCGACCTGTTTGAATTTGTTTGTTGATCACATCTTCATACTTTTTAACACCATCTTCGACTGAATGATCACCTTGTATCTGACCTGCTTGAGTTGATGGTAATACTGGTGCTTCTTTAAGTTTTTCTTCTTTCAGTTTTAAAATATCAGCTGATGAATATTTAAATCGAGCAATTAAATTAGACGCTGCAAGTAAGGATATAAAATTGATTTTACCCTTGTATAATGCAACTAATTCGTCCTCGGCTCTACCTCTCATGAAGTCTAGGAGTTTCTTACCTGTTCCTGTTGTTGGGTCAATCCCTTTAACAGTAGCATAGGACTTTCTTAATTTGTCTATCTGTGCATCTGTGAATGCTTCTGAAAAGAATCCAAAGAATTTTTCAACATCTTCCTCTGATACATGTTCACCAAAGTTTGCAACTTCAAGTGCTTTCTCCACATCTTTATGATTAGAAAGACCTCTTTTAAGTTTTTCAATTTGTTTAATTGCATAGTTCATTGCACCACCGTGATCAAGTGCGATCTCTACTGCTTTTCTGACAGTCTTATCTCTGACTTTGTGTTTTCTAAAGTAGGAACTAATCTCAGCACCAGTTAATTTAGAACCACTCATTTTCCTTGAAGCTTCTTGGAACTCTTCAAATGATGGATTATTATAATTTTCTTTTGACACTGTATCCTTCTCCTTATTTTCTTTTCTCATTACAAAAGAAACCATTTTCCCTTTAGGTTTTTTGATGTTTCCTCTACCTCTTCTTGGCATTCCTTCGATAAGTCTTTCTTCAATTTTTGATTCTGATTTTCCTAGATTATCAATCCACTCTTCTGGAGCATGAGTTATTTTGTAGCTATTATTGATTTTAATTCCAAAAGGTTTTAAGTGTTTGACAATTAACTCTCTTAAATCAAATTTAGGATTGGGAGTGTCAATATATTCTCCGACATCATCATATAATGAATCATCACCAAAAATACCATATAGGTCTACTAAAAGTTTTCTTGAATTAAGTTCAGTAGCTGCCTTTTTATTAGCTAAGAAACCTACTTGTAAGTTGTAAAGTTTTTTGTATGAATCTGGAACTGCCCATGTGCCTTCTTGAAGATTTGCTTCAAATAAAGCACCTATATCACCACCACTTACATAATCGGGTAGTATTTTATCTAACTCAGAAGGAGAAACTTTACTCATTTTTGCAACTTTATTTGCAAAAGCTTTCATTGTCTTACTCTTCATCATCTTCTTTGCAATATCTTTACCTCTTGCTTGTTTCTTAGAAAAAGCTTCATCCATTGAATGTGCATGAGGTTTATCTTTTGACTGGTGGTGTTCTCTCTTAACTGAGTATTTCTTTTGAAGTGCTTCTTGTTCTTTCTTTAACTTTTTGAAAGCAATGGAACCGTATGGTAAGTCCATAAGTTTGTTCATCATATCTAAGATTTGATTCTGCACCTTCTCAGGCATTTTAGTGTTTAGTTCTTGGATAGTTTCTTCTTGTAGAGGTTTGACTATGATTTCTTCGTTATAAGGGAATCCTTTTAACGGATTTTGGAATACTGAGGAGAAATTCTTTTTTACTTTCTTCTGTTGTTCGTGGAATGCCTTTTCTTGTTCTTTAATGAACGCATCAACGTATTGGCCTGGCGTATCTTCTGAGTAAGACATTCTGATCTCATCAGTTCCTACTTCTAATACACCGTTATCTGTTTTATTTCCTGACATAATTTCCTCTCATATCTATTTAGTTAGCTTTAAAAGCTGCTACTGCCATCTGAATAACCTTGTCTTTAGATTTACCAACAAACTGTGGTGAATCGGACTTTAAAAAATCATCAATGTAGTCTTGCTGAGTAGCACCTTTACCTAATTCTTCTGTTACTTTTAGACCTAACTTCTTTTGATACCTATTAATTTGTTTTAGTAAAGTCTTCTTCTCTTTCTTATTCTTTGTATTAAGATACTTCTGCATAAGATCAATCATTGCATCACCATCAACACCTTCTCTTAACCTTGGTTCTCTTCTATTAAAGTGTTGTGATACAATAGAAAGATTAGATTTATCGTTATTCATAGGATCATTATCCTTATGATGCACATCTTTACCCTTAATGTCCTTTCTATTCTTTAACATTCTTCGTGCTTCGTTTCTTTTACTTCGTCTTGCAACCTGTTTAGGGTCTGCATGGTAATTCTCGTATTCTTTTTTGTAATTTCTATCTTCCTCAACGTCCCAAGTTTTTAAAGTTTTCTCAAATTCTTCTTTCTTTTGTTTCTTTAAACTTTTCCAAAAATTCTTTCTAGCATTCCTCGATATAGTAGCACGACCTTCCCAGTCCGAAGTTTTTGGTTGAACTCTTTCTTTTACATCTTCACTTGTATTCTTTCTTTCTTTTTCAGCTGTTTTTCTTTCAGCGTCTCTTTGTTTTCTTATTGCGTCATCTTCTGTTTCTTTTGCATCAAGACCTTTTTGTCTATCGTTTTCTCTTTCATGACGATCTTTAAGTGCTTCTACTTCTTTTTCGTGTTTGTCTTTTTGTTTTTGAATCTGATCTGCTTGTTTTGCTTTGATTAAAGCTGCCGCGGCTGCATCTTCCACTAACTCTTTAAATGTGGTTGAATGAGTTGGATTTTTTAAAGGATACCTTTTGAAAACGACATCAATATCATCTTCTTGAATTTCTCTGACTTTATCTCTGATTTTATCTATTTGAGGCATAATACTATTTATGTTTTTTCATGATTAACTCTCGTTGCTTCCATAATATAGCTTTTTTGTTTGTTGGGAACTTTGTCGTCCATCCTAACATTCTACTATAGAGTGCAGCTGCTTTTTTCTTTAAGTCAGCAAACGTATCATCATTTAATATTTCAACGAAATCTACACCAAACATTCCTCTAAAATATTGTGCATTTTTTTGTGCATCTTCCCAGTCCTTTTGAACTATTTTTTCGGGAAGTTTTCTTGCTCGTTCTGCATTTCTTGCTTGAGCATTTGCAAGTGAGGTTCTTACATAAATCATTTTATATTCATATCCAAGAAGGTCTAAATTTGTTTTATATGCTTTAATTTTAGATGATTTTGCACTGGTAGTGTCAAAGATTAAACCAAGTCTACCCTCAATATATCCATCTAGACCTTTACCTGTTATTCTCTTTGCATGTTGACGAATAGGGTCTCTAACAGCTGAATCCATAGTTCTCATGTCTAAAGAGTAACCTGCTTTCTTTAATCCCGATTCAAATGCAGAATCAGTATTAACCAATTTAAGTCCTAATGCTTTTAACGCAAGTTGTTTAACCACTGCTGATTTACCACTGGCAGGCCCACCCATAAGAAATATTGCCTTAAAGATTCCTGAGTCATAAACACCTTCCATGATTAAATCTTCATAAATGTAATCAGGGATAGTCTCTTCACGGATTCCCATTCCTTTACGAACATCTTTCCATAGACCTTCGGCCTCTTTTTTATTTCTAGATGGAACTCCTTTCTTAAATTCCTCGAAATCACCCTTGTCTGCAAACATTCTCATTTTTGATGCACTCATTCCACTTATATCATCTGCATCAGGATCACGTTCTCCAGCAGATATGACCTCTATTTTGTCAAAATTGTAGTGTCCGTGTCTTCCATATTTACCATTATAAGTGTTGATAAGTTTATCAAACTCCATAACTCTATCTGAACCTACAACCATGCGTATTTGATTGAATCCTTTATCGTATAAATCTGTGACAATATCAAATATTGTTCTTGCAGTAGTATCAACGACTGTTACCCTTTTAAAGAATTTGCGAAGCCATTTAATCTTGTCTTTATATTTCAGAGGATTTTTTGTTGGGTCTTCTGTATGTGAGGTATAAATGACAGGTTTATATCCACCTCTAGTTGCTTTAAGCAATGTATCAACAAGTTTTCCATGACCTACGGTTGGTGGATTGAATCTACCAAAGGTAAACACTGCTCCTTTATCCTTTCCTTCGGTTATCATGTTGTTAAATTTCTTCATTATGAAAAACTGCTTCCACAACTACAAGTTGCCTTCGTATCAGGGTTATTGATTTTAAATGCTGAATTGAATGTCTTTTCTTCATAATCTATTTCTACATTTTCTAGATACATATAACTAACAGGGTCTACAGCTAATCTGATTTTGTCTTCTATAATGTAATCATCCTCTGCAATTTCAGTTGATGGGGAAACTCCAAATCTATATTGAAACCCATGACAACCACCACCTTCAACAGCCAACCTGACTATTTCTGTAGGTTCTAAAAACTCTTTAAGTTTTTGTATTGCATTGTCTGTTAAAGTTATCATTTATCCCATGCCTTCGCTGCGGTGAAGTTGTTATATGCAAACTCCATTCTATCAACCAGTTTAACTGCTTTTCCAGTTTTCAAGTTTATTGCAACATAACCTTCGGGATTTACTGCAACAAATCCTTTATCAGTTTTATTAAATGTTCCTACAGACTTAACTCTATTTAGGGTGGTGACAATAATCTGTTTTGCACTAACAATATGTGATTGAAAGATTGTTAAATTTGTTAAGAATTTTTTAAGGCCTCTCAGATCATTATAAATCTGTTCACCGATCTCTTGTTTAATTTCTTTTGTCTTCTGCATCTTAACCTTTGCAACTACTTTATCTGCCCAATAAGATTGAAAATGGTTAAGATAATCATCTGCTGTGGGTTTAAAACTACCACTTCTAATTTGTGTGTTTATGTATGTCTTATATGATGCACCAGCTCCCTTTGTCGTTATCATGTCTTGAAGTTCTCTAAACTTACCCAAGTCTTTTGCAGTGATACCATGGAATGCTTTTCCCACTGTCGATAACTCTTGAGTTAATTTAAGTGTCTCTTTTGCAGTCATGGATGCGTTTCCACTCATATCTTTATAAGTTGCATCGTCAACCCACACATCGTTACTGTGTCCTAACCCTTTAATGTTTGCACCAAATGATGCAGTTAATCCATCGATTGTTGCCCCACTGTAAGTAGTATGAAAGACTATACCAAAATTTGCTGTTGAAATTTGTTTTCCTAATGCAGAATTAACATCGACTGCATAAAAAATAGTGTTCGGTTGGAAAGTGATACAATTTATACCATCTATCTTTTTTGTTTTCTTATCACCCTTGGTGAACATTAAGTCCCCTTGAAGGATACTTTTAAAAGATAGTTTTGAAAGATACTTGAATGCTTCTAAGAATTTAGTTTCAAGATCACCACTTAACTCTGTTGCATCTTTGATTTCTTGTTCGGATGTATAGAACTTGGGTTCTTTATTGAATAGGGATTTCTTTGCTACAAAGAATTGATTTGTTTCGGGATGTTTGCCAACGAAAAGAGCTGGAGCTCCATCCCATTTAACCGTCATGTTAACTTTATCGTTGGTGTTACCCTTCAACATGTCTCTGAGACCTTGTAGAAAGAATATAGACCCACGACCACCGTCAATTCCTTGATTGATGATTTCGTCTTCTAGATGTTCTAAATGTAGATTTTTCGCTGCCATAATAGTAGATTATACACTCTTTTAGTGTGCCTGTCTACTATTTATGATTATAAAGGTTTGTGTTCTGCAACTGGATCAGAGGTGCCTGCCTCTTTTGCTTCCAGTAAAACCTTTTTATCACTACATGCAGTTAACTCTGTTGCTACTCTTGCTTGATGTGTAGTAAACGTAGATAATCTACTAGCTATATGTGCATCAACTTCTGCCTGCGTTGCATCCCAAGAAACATAACTTTCTACCTCTTCATCCCTTGCAGCTGCGAAACTTGCGTCATTCCTATTAGTAGAATCCGTAAGTGCTGTAGATAATTCTTCTTTAGTTGTTCCAGCTGGTAAGTTTGTGAAAAAGGTGACTAATCCATCAAGTTTAGTTTTAGTAGATTGTATTGCAGTTATTTGTGCAGTTATATTAGTGATTTCTGTTGCCCATGCTCCCATTGTATTACTCTCCTAATTATGTGGTAATAGTCTTATTTATGTTTTTGACAATGGTCGAGAGTGAAGATCAGTATCTAATTTGTCCATTTTTTTGGATATTTTTTTGATTTGGTCTTGATCTTCTTTTAATTTTGCTTTGCGCAATTTCCTTTTGAGCTCAACTTTGTGAGTTATTATGTCGATAACCTCTTGGCCTTTTAAGTTTTTACCCATCACAATACCATATT
>Ga0310125_10001206_pt1 | contig 12904 bp, 13 predicted proteins | sample CB11b_Tmax_Bot8__FD_203508 | JGI IMG/M metagenome (GOLD analysis project Ga0310125, IMG submission 203508) | Marine microbial communities from Western Arctic Ocean, Canada - CB11b_Tmax_Bot8 | ecosystem: Environmental > Aquatic > Marine > Oceanic | place: Canada: Western Arctic Ocean | collected... | reverse complement strand
CCGCGCCGCCGTTTTCATCGCATCGAACTGTCGGTACACCTCGGGGGTCGGACATGCCAGCGGCGGAAGGACGAGCACGAGATGGACCGGATCGGTTTGGTCCACCGGTTCGAGGCGATCGCCGCGGCCGCTGACGATCACGGACGGGTGACCCAGGATCGCGTACACAGCGAATCCCACATCACTGCCAAGCTGTTGACCCAGGTGAACCAGTTCGTCGCGGTCGAGTCCCAGATCGAATTGGCGGTCGAGTGCCACCAGCGTGGCGGCTGCGTTGGACGATCCGCCACCCAATCCAGACCCGACCGGTATTCGCTTGTCCAGACGAACTCGCGCCGGCAGCGGTCGTCCCATCCGCCGCTCGAGCAGGGCGTGGGCGCGATAGGCCAAGTCGTCCCCCAACGGCCACGTCACGGTTCCACCAGCCGGGGCATCGGGTTGGAACCTGATGTCGAATCGACTCTGCGCGGCGTCCCAGGCTTCGATGCTCAGGCGATCACCGAATCGCACCGCGACCATCCAGCTTGCGATCGGGTGCAGACCCGACTGATCAGGAGAGCCGACCGAAAGCGCCAGGTTGATCTTTGCAGGGCAGTTCAGCGCAACCGCGTCGTGCCGTGGCATAGAGAGTGGCCAGAACGGCAGGTTAGAGTAAGCACACGTCCTCTGAGGATCCGGTGTCGCCGAGGTCCGACGGCGCTGAGGGGCTGGCTGTGCGGGCGCCGCCGTCGTGCCATGCGTCATGTCCGCCCGGTTTGGCCACGGCTGGTTGCCGGTTGGCGGTCCTGGCCGACGTGGCGGGGCGTGCCTGGGCCTCGGCGGCCGGCAGCGAGGTGTCCGGTGCCCTGGGGGCCGATCGCGGCGCGACCAGGGCGGCCTGAATTTCGGCCCGCTGACCCAACAGCTTCAGCAGCAACCGCACGATGTCGTCGCCGGATCTCCCGAGCATCAGCGAACCGTGCATCATGGCCCAGCAGTCCTGTGCCAGACGGGCGTCGCCCAGTCGACGCGACCAGCCAGCGACGATGTGGCTCACGACCGCGGGAATCCCAGGTGCCGCCGCGTCGGGCCCGACAAGATCCGCCGAAGTTTCGTCGGAGGCGTCAGGCGGACCCTCGTGCTCACCGACGCACGCCAACCAGAACATCAGCCGATACATCTGGGGCGCTGCCTTGGCCCGCAGCACGTAAAGGCGCATGCTCTCGTCGAATGATCCACCGGAATCGATCTTGGTGCCAACGTCCGCCATCTGCCGTTCGCTCATCGCCGTCAAGAGTTCCTGTTTGTCCGTAAAGTATCGGTAGATTGATCCGACGGCGCAATTCAAGCGCCCGGCGATGCGCCGGATGGTCGTGCCCTCGAAGCCGTAGCGTTCGAAACAATGGGCGGTCGCGTCCAGAACCTGGTCGCGATCGAGAGGGGGCATCTGTGGCGATGCGGAATCCGTCATGGCATCCATGCCGAGCGGTGGCCGCTTCCGGGCGAACGAGTAAGTAATAGTGTGGGTCTGAACCTGGTGGCTGTCAAGTCGGGCTGCCGATCTTGCCGCCGTGGCACAGTTTTTCATAGAATCGAGGCGCGATGCGGCCGTATGTCACCTTGTAGATCGGTTTCATCCATGCCGTAACGTACTGGCCAGTGAACCCCGATGGTCATCGGGACCGCGCTGGTGTGCACACTGTCACCGGCTGAGTATCGAAGGCCCCGCCTGGAGTCGCAACACCGCTGGCCTTCGCACGACCGAGTGGAAAAAATCGTCAGAAGTGCGGATTGGGAGCGACCGGGTGGTCCATAATCGTGGCCGGGAAGCTCGAAGGATGGTGGAACGCCAGCTGCGGCGCCGTGGCATCTGCGACGAGGTGGTTCTCGCGGCCATGCTCCACGTGCCGCGGCACCATTTTGTTGCCGCCGACCACATTCGGTCGGCCTACGCCGACAAGGCGCTGCCGACCGCCAAGGGCCAGACCATCAGCCAGCCGTACATGGTGGCGCTGATGACCGAATCGCTGATGGTTCGGGCCGGCCTGAAGATCCTGGAGATCGGAACCGGCAGCGGGTACCAGACGGCTATCCTCGCCCATATCGGGGGCGACGTCCTCAGCGTGGAGCGCAACGGCAGCCTCGCGGAGTCCGCCAGGCTGCGACTGCAGGGCCTGGGTTATGGCGACAGCGTGAAAATCGTCGTCGGCGACGGGACCCGTGGCTGGGAGCAGGAGGCTCCCTTCGATCGAATTCTGGTAACGGCCGGCGCGCCGCGCGTGCCCGGGGCCTATCGCGAACAACTGGTCGATGGCGGAAGGATCGTCATCCCCCTGGGCAACCAAACTGTGCAGCAGTTGACGAGCCTGGAACGCCACGGTGACCAATGGACGCGTAGCGAGAGCACGGCGTGCAGGTTCGTTCCGCTCATAGGTGCCCAGGGGTGGGATGAAGCAAGCGACGCAGCGACGTCACGAGTGGATAGCGAGTGACGGAATGCCTTTTCTTTGTTGCGAGTGATCAATGATATGGCGAGCGCAGCATGCAATAGTCAATTGCTGTTTTCTGTCGGTGGTGGCACGACGTTCGTCGTGCGGGACAATGCTGAGTTCCACCGCTCGACACGGGAGAATTCATTCCGTCACTCGCTCTTCCCTCGTGACGGCGCTCGCCGTCACGGCTCACTCGCTCCGTCGCTTCGTCGCCCTTGCTTTCCAGCGGTGTGTCCTCCACCTGCCAATCGTCTTCCTTGGGCAGCGACGTATCGATGACCTTCTGATCCACGGGGCCGTTGATCTTAGCCTTCTCCTGCTCGAGCCAGACGATGGATTCGTACTGCGAGCGGTCCACGGTTCGGGCCTTCACCGGCAGCAAGGATTCTTTGTCGATCCACAGTTCGACATCTCTCCGGTCGGTTCCGGCTTCCCTGTGCCGGGGTTTCAGATTCAAGTGCACCGTTCCCTGCGGGTCGGTCGGCGCCTGGGGTGTGATCGTGATCTCGTATTGCTTCAGGAGGTCGTCCTTGCGAAGCGGCAACGGGACCAGCAGCGGGCTGTTGCCCATCGACAGAGAATTTTTCGTACTGACCTTGTCGGCGGCCACGAGTTCGCGCCTGAAGAACTGCTTGCGGTCGTACAATCGCTCGACAAGATAGCGACCGTCGAATACATACCATCGATCCTGATCGCTGCGCGCCCTGTTGATCACGACCTTGTCAAAGTGGATCGCGAATTTCGGCGGCGGACCGGCAACGTAGATCAACTTTCCGAATCGGCGCTGCTTGTCGTCCAGGACGATCTGATTGCGGTCGTACCTCAGTGGCGCTTCGAGTGTCTTGACGCTTTCGTGCTTCGCCTCGATGCGCGTCAGCAGATTCTCGACCTCGACGCGAGCGCGGGACGCCGCGGGCTGTGTGGACGCCGGCGCCGTCTCGGCGGGTGACGTCGTCGCCCCAGCGGCAGCGGTCGTCGTACTCGCCGCTTGCGTCGTCGCGGGCTTGGATTCCGGCTGCCCGGGTTCGGCCGGCGCGCAGGTGGCGAAGATTCCCAGCAGCGACAGGAACGGGGCGCAGAAACGCAAGACACTGCGACATTCAATGAAACGGCTGCTCATGTCGTGCGCCTCAAGCCCACCGGGGGCCTCACTTCATGGTTGCGGTATTTCGCCTGCGCCGGGCGAGCCTGTCGCGCGACGAGCGCGGGTCCGTTGAGGATGGCCAGAGCATCATCCATCATCCGGCCTCGGGCACGGACGTGGTGATACTGGCCTGCGGCGCAGAGTCCATTGACCAGCAGCGCCGTGGCGCCGGCGGCGAGGTGAACTTGCGACGACCACCCGAAAGTCACTGCCAAGTCGGCTCCGGCACCGGAAAACATGGCCAGCATCGTGGCCGCCACGGCCGTCATGCACATGAGGAACACACGCTGCTTCTGCCTGGCCGCGTATCGGACGAAGCGGGCGCGATCCAGATCCTGCTTCTCGGTGGCCGCTGCGAGCCAGCTCGTCGTGGCCATGAAGTAAGTGAAAGTGACCATGTGAACCAGTGTCGCCAGCAGCCCCGCGAATATCGCCATCGCCACGTGGTGGCTGCCGGCCACAGCCGACGCGGCACGATCGGGAAGCAACCCGAGGACGAATACGGCGGAAAGAAACATCAGGTTCGCCGCGGTCATGCCGAGGAAGACTCCGAGCATGAGTGGATTCTACTCGAATTGAGCGGTTGAGACGGGACGAGAAAGCGACGAAGCGACGTAGCGACGAACGGTGGCGTGCCCGCAGCTCGTCCACTTCGGTTGGATCTTCTTGCGTCTCGATTGACCTCTCGCGTATAGGCAAGGCAATCCGCCCGTCCTTTCCGTCGCTCCGTCGCTATCAGGTTACGCTGCCCAGGAATCCGAGGCGCCAGTCATCAGGCAGTGGCTCGGGTCGAGGCGGCGCAGGCGGTGCGCGATGCGCCGGCTGGCATGACCGAGGTGGCCGATGAACCAGGCCGCGAGGCTCGGATGCGCGGCAAGTCGTGAGACCTGTTCCGCCACATCGACTTCCGGGCGACCCTCGGGATGGATCGGCACACACTGGATCAGCATGATGCCGGCCCGATCGGCAGCTTCGTAAAGCAAGTCCGGCCCGTAGTGGTCGCGAATCATCAGCAGGGAGTCGCCGGCTACAGGCAGGAGGCTGTTCTCGTTGATCAGGTCGATCGGCACGACCGCGTCGATGTCGCACTGTTGCCCGTTGACCATGAGCAGCAGCCGTGACGCGTGAGGGCGGCCCGAAGCATCGGTGGGCATGCCCTGTGACCGCACCGAGGTAAAGCCGATCGTCGAGCGCCACTGATCGACAATCTGTCCGCCGAGCAACAAGTCAACCGACAGGTCGTAGAGCGGTTGCTCGCCCATCCCCGCGGGCCACCACCGCCTCGGGTGCACGACGTCGAGTCGCACCTTGCTTCGGCCATGGCGCAGCCGCAGGGGCAGGCGGAATTCATCGCGGAATCCGTCGGAACTGCTCAACTCGACGAGCAATTCCAACCGCCTGCCGAATCGCCAGTACGGCCCACCGGTCAACGGTAACGGTCGTCGCAGGGACGTGTGGATTTCGATGACCGCCTGTTCCTTGTCGACGTAGCGAACGAGCGGGCGCACAGAATCAAACTGGACGGGTTTCGCGATTTGCGAGTCCATATTCACCACCTTCCTCTACTGATAATTATACGATCGGGAAAAGGCCCTCGGCCAGAGAAATCCGGCCCTCGGCCGCGACAGGGGCCCGCTTGACACATCTGGCGCGGCATTACTATCGGACGTTGAGCGGAAAGGCACGAAGGCACGGCAAGACACGGAGGGGAGGAGTCGTGGCGCGACTTCGTCGCTTGGGTCGAAAGTCGGCGGCCGCAGCGGCGGCCGCGAGTCGCAAGTCCAGGAGGCGGATCATCTGGCGCACAGCATCCTGGCGCGGCCGATTGCACGCGCAGATGTGGTCGGCCTCCCTGACTTTTGACTCTTGACTTTTGACTTGTGACTCGCGGGCGCAGCCCGTGCCGCAGCCCGCGTTACCTGGTCACCACCTCGAAGGACTCGACGCGTTCCACTTTCTGAACCCTGGCGTCTTCGCCTTCGTAGGTGCCGTGGGTCATCACGATGTGGCCGGGCACTTCGCGTGACAACCATCGCTGTGTCCGGACGGTGCTGCGCTCCTGGCCGTCGCGGACGTCTGCGGTTCCCTTTTCCACGATGCACCGCAACGTCTTTGTACCGACCTCGACGGGGGTCGCGACCGAGGTCAGTTCGAGATGGTACGACGTGGTGCGGCGGCCCAGCGTCACTGTATATTCCGCACGTACCACGTGGGGTCCCAGGGCCACGTTGGCACCGCGGTCGACAATGATTTCCCTTTCGGGGACGGTGACCGACGCAGAGCGCCAGAGCTTGAGCTTGCGGGTCAGATCCCGCTTGCGGTCGTGGCTCCTGTAGAGATCGGTTCGGCAGTCGTGGTTCGTGCCTTCGATCGTCAAACGGTCCGAGCCCGCTTTGTCGTGCGTCATCCCGAGCTGATCCGGGCCGAATCCGGGAATCTGCCGCTTGGGCTGCCCCAGGTTCGCGAACGTGCCGTTGACCTCCCGGGCGACGAGGACAAAGGGCCGATCGTCGGTTTTGTGGACGATGGTCATCTTGATTCGCTGTTCGTCGGTCTTATCCGGTGTCGTGGTCTTGGTGTGGGTCACCACCCACGAGCCAGCTTCGAAGTTGTCCCAGAGTCCGCCGGGACGTCGCACCGACCGGGCCTGGCCGGCCGCGGCGAGCAGCAGCACGCACAGCGATACGAGGGCGATGCGCTTCATGCTGCCATTGTCGGTCAGGGGCGCGGGTTGGTCTGAGAATACCGGGACGGAACCCTATCGACCGGTAAAAAACTTCTTGATCGCGTGCAATGTCGTGTCCCGGCCCACGCGCGCGATGGCTTCGGTCAGGGGTATGTCCTTCGGGCAGACCTTGACGCAGTTCTGGGCGTTGCCGCAATCGGTGATGCCGCCGGGGCCCATGAGGACATCCAGTCGATCCTTCTTCAGGACTTTTCCGGTGTCGTGGTCGTTGAAGTACGCGGCCTGACCGATCGCCGAGGCCCCGATGAAATCATTGTCGGCCGTGAATTGCGGGCACGCTTCCAGGCAGCACCCGCACGACATGCATCGAGACAGGTTGTACCGGACGTTCTGATGCTCCGGCGACTCGCCGGGTCCGCGGCCGAGGTCGTGCGTCCCGTCAATGGGGACCCAGCCCTTGATCTTGATCAGGGCATCGAACATGCGCTGGCGATCGACCATCAGGTCGCGCACGACGGGGAACTTGCTCATCGGCTCGAGGACGATCGGGGCCGAGTTCGAACGGCCGGGCGCCGCGCCGACGTCCTCGAGCAGATCGTCGATCAGGGCCGAGCAGCTCTGACGCACCCGCCCGTTGATCACCATCGTGCACGCACCGCACACCTCTTCGAGGCAGTTGCAATCCCAGACCACCGGCGTGGTCCGGCGCCCCTCGGCGGTGTGCGGATGCGCCGCAATGTGCTGGAGACACGAGATCACGTTGTGGCTCGGCGAGTAGGGCACGTCGAACCGTTCCCAGTACCGCGCCGCGTCCGGCCGGTCCTGCCTGAGAATCTTGAAGCGAATGAGTTGGTCGGTTGATTTCTGTGTGGCTTCGAGACTCATGGCGCTATTGCCTCGTCATGTCGCGTGTGGTTGAAAAGAAAAGGCACGAAGGCACGTAGACACGAAGGGGGCCGTCGCGAGTGATTAGCGAGCGGCGGAAACCAGTGTCGCACGGCGCAGCTCACCCGATTCGACCAGCGACATGTAAGGCATGGCACTTCAAGAATCTGATCGGTCATAAGGATCTAAGTCCGGATTCCGTCGCTCCCTCTTCGGTCGCGACAGCCCTCCGTGCTTTGCCCGAGGCCAATGAAAATCAATCCCAACGAACTGCGAAACGCAGCGGCGCCTGCCGTCTCGCCCAGGCGAGGAATCGGCGTGCCTCGCCCTGGTCGGCCAGAAACGCTGCGTCCAGGTGCGCCATGGCCCGGCCGCCGTGGTCGTACAACCAAAGGCCGGTCTTCGAACTCGTGTCCTGTCGCCAATGTGCCTCGGCGACCTCCGCCAGGACCACGCGCGTCGTCCCTCGCGGCGATGTGATCCAGAGTGCCTCGCGATCGAGTCGAACCTGGCGGCCCCGCGACCGGCGATGATCGCTGATCAGGGACGCCACCGTGACCCAGGCGGTCATCGCGACCAGGCCGACCGCGACCCAGCGCATCATCGGCGACGACCATTGAAGCAGCATCCAGCCGGCGAACGTCAACGCGAAGATCGCACCGCCGATGCCCTTCGCCCACTGGTAACGGCGCATCGACTTCGGCGGAAACCAGAGGGGACTTTCGGCGGCAGGGGCGGACGTGGCGTGGGTCATCGGCGTTTTATGAGTCACGGATCGGAAGATGCGCCACAGAGGACACAGAGGCCAAAGAGAGAGAAATCGGGAAGAATTTCGAGCGGGCTCGCGATAGTTCAATTCTTTGATCCTGTTCGCACTGCATAATCAGAATCCTCTCTTTGAACTCTGTGTCCTCTGTGGCTAAACGATTCGCTCATTGCCGTTCTGCGGCGACCGCCTCGGTCTTTGGCTTCTCGGGTTCTTCGGCCTCCACCCTGCCGTAGGTACGGGCTCGCGGCGGGACCAGGGGCGTGGGGACCGGTTCGTACTCGAATACGGGGCGGTCGTTCGACGCGTCGTACCGCGCCACGGTCGTCCGGTGCCAGTTCTCGTCGTCGCGCTGCGGAAAATCGGGTCGAAAGTGCGATCCGCGGGACTCGGTGCGGGCCATGGCGGCGGCCAGGATTGCGTCGGCATAGATGAGCATGTCACCGAGGGCGCGGGTGAAGCTCAAGTTCTGATTGGTCCACGTCCCAGTGTCACTGAGCCTCACGGATCGATACTGTTGCTTCAGCTCCTGCAGCACGACCTGGCACTGGCGCATGCGCGCCTCGGTACGAACGACGGTGCACGCGTCGTTCATCGCCTCGCCGAGGCGGCGGTGGATCAGGTACGGGTTGCTTTCGCTTCGCGGACCTTCGGTTGCGCTGCCTTCTGGCCCGGACGAGCCGGGCTCGCCGTCGACCGCGGCCGTATCGATCAGCCTCTGGGCCTTGGCCTTTTCCTGCTGGACGAACCGTTCAAACAACGAATCGGGAACGTCGCAGCCCGGCGGCACGACTTCGTCGCGCACGTAGTTCACGACGCTCAGTCCGCAGAAGATGCCGTCAAAGATGCAGCTCAGCAGGGCGTTGGCTCCCAGCCGCGTCGCCCCGTGGTACTGGTAGTTGACCTCGCCGAACGCGTACATGCCGCGAATCGTCGTCATCATGTTGTTCGGCGCCCCGTGGAACATGCCCTTGAAATCGTCCTTGGGCGTGTAGTGCGTGTAAAGGCCGCCCATCGCGTAGTGCACGGCAGGGAAAATCTTCATCGGAACGCGGCGAGGATCGTCACCGACGAACTTCTCGTAGATTTCCAGAATCCCCTCGAGCTTCTTCTTGGTGGCTTCCGGAAGGTGGGACACGTCCAGGTAGACCATGCGTCCGCCGCCGACCCCGTGGCCCTGCTGGCACACCTCGAAGATCTCTCGCGTGGCGATGTCCCGCGGGACAAGGTTGCCGTACTTCGGGTACTTCTCCTCCAGGAAGTACCACCGGTCGGAATCGGGAATGTCGCTTGCGGGCCGGTCGTCGCCGCCGCGCCGCGGCACCCAGACACGACCACCTTCACCGCGCGCGGACTCGCTCATCAGACGGCATTTGTCCTGTCCCGGGATGGCGGTGGGGTGCACCTGAATAAACTCCGGGTTGCCCAGGGCGGCGCCGGCCTGATAGCAGCGCGAAGCGGCGCCGCCGGTGCATATGACGCTCATGGTCGATTTGCCGAAAATCAGGCCGCATCCGCCGGTCGCCATGACCACGGCATCGGCGGGGAAGGATCGGATCTGCATCGTGCGAATGTCCTGGGCCACGATGCCGCGGCAGATACCGCCGTCGTCCACCACCGGCCATAGGAATTCCCAGAACTCGTACTTCTGCACGCGGCCGTCGGCCTCGTGGCGACGCGTCTGCTCGTCGAGGGCATAGATCAACTGCTGGCCCGTCGTGGCGCCGGCAAAGTGTGTTCGCTTGAAGAGGCTTCCCCCGAACAGCCGCAGGTCCCGGTTGGCCTCGGCCGTGCGGTTGAAGGGCACGCCGATGCGGTCCATCAGGTCGATGATCTTCGGAGCCCAGTAGCACATCTCGTAGACCGGTGGCTGGTGCTGCAGAAAGTCGCCGCCGTATAGCGTCTCGTCCATGTGCAGCCATTCGGAGTATCCCTGCTGTCGGGACACGTCGTTGCACGCATTGATGCCGCCCTGGGCGCAAACGCTGTGAGATCGCTTCACCGGGACCATCGAGAACAGGTCGACCGGGACATTCTCTTCGGCGATTCGCACGGTCGCGGCAAGCCCGGCCAGGCCGCCGCCGACGACAATGACTCGGGGGTGGTGGGTCACTCAATGACTCCTTGTCTTCCCCCGGTGTCCGCCACCTTCGTCGTCGGCCTGCTGCATCATCGCGGCGTCCTGCGGTTGCGGCGTGTACGATCGGGCCCCGATCAGTGCGCCGGTCGAAAAGATCGTCAGTGCGATACCGAGCGCCGCGCAGATGAAACCCCAGCGGCGCATCGCCGTCGTGGACAGCGTCAGGCCCCAGGTGATCGCCGCGGTCCAGAGCCCGTTGCACCAGTGATAAACGACGCTCAGGACGCCGATGACGTAGGCGGCCAGGATCCAGTTGCTTTGCAGCGCCCGTGCCGTGGTGGCCGCTGCCAGCGGGTAACCGTCCTTCGTGGACACGTAAAACGTGGTGAACAGGCCTCCGAAGGTCCAGTGCCACCGCAGGGTTGCAATGTGCACGAAAATGAAGACCAGGGCGATGATGCCCGTGATCCTCTGCAGCGTGTAGCGCCAGTTGTCCGCATGCGGATAGCGATGTGTGTTGGGCTTTCCCGTGAAGGTATAGAGTAGCCCCAGGGTTGCGTGAAACCCGATTCCGGCCCACAGCCCTACCTCGACGAACAGCAGAGCAGGAAGCGAGTGGATGAAGTTGACCTCGTGCTGAAAGTCACCCGTGACCAGTTGGAAGTTCGTGAACAGGTGCATGATCACGAACAGACCCACCGGCACGATGCCCGTCAGTGAATGCAGCCGGCGGAACAGAAAGTGGTGCTGCTGAAGGATATTCGCCGCCGGTCCGGGGTCGATGCCCGAGGCCGGCCCCGATGCGTGGGCGGATTCAGCCACGGCAAGGGGTCCTTTTAGGGATCCGTCCCGTCGAATCAACGGGCTCGTGCCGCAGATCCGATCGTGATGTAGTTGTTGCGAAGTTCGTAGAGCGTTGTCGTGAGCATCTTCTGCTCCTCGTCCGTGAGGTTGCCCTTCGTCTTCTCGTCGATGACCGCCAGCATGTCGATGTGGTGCCGGGCCAGGTCGAGGTGTTGCATTCGCTGTCCGGTTCTTGGATCGGGAATCACGCCCATGGCGAACATCGCCTGCGTCGCCATGGTGGTCACGAGCGCCTCAAAAGACGCAGGAGGAAGCCCGCCCGACGCTGCACCGGCGGATCCCTTGGAGTCCGCGACTTTGGATTGCTCGGTGAGCCGCTGTTTCTCGGCTTGTGCCTCGGCTTTCCAATCCGAGTCGATCTGAATTTTGGGTGGTTCCTTCTGGTCTTCCATGAGCGGCTCCTTGGGCCCGACGGCGCTGCGCGGCGCAATGGTGAGGCCAACGGCCTGAGTATAGGTCATGCCGATTAGGGTGCAAGACGGCGGTGATCACCGATGGCTGATCACGCGCAACCATGCGGCTGTGACGGCCAGGAAGAAGTGACCGAATCCGGCGCCGGGCAGCGCAGACGACTGCCGAAATCCGCGCCGCATGTACGTCGGGTGTGTGCGGACGGCAGGCCCCGTCGGCGCGAATCGACCGACTACTTGTCCTGGTCTGCGGATGCCACCTGCGACGGATCGTCGAAAGCCACCGTCACGGTAAGGCCAGCCTTCAACCCGATTCCGTTAGGCACGTCGATCGTGACGCGAAGCGTTTCGCTCCCCACGTCGGCTACGGATGCCGTGAACGTGACGGTCCCCTCCATCGGTTTGGTGAAACCTGGAAGCGTCGACGCAATCCAGGCCTTGTCGCCCTTCTTCAATTGCCGATGCAGCGCGTCTTTAACATCCACATCGGCCTTGACCTCCAGGGGATTGGTGTCGACCAGCCGGACCACGGGGCGCAGCGGCTGGACGGCCTCACCTTCGGAGACCGTCACCATTTCGATTCGACCATCGATCGGAGCATGCAGGTAATACCGGTCGAGGCGGGCCTCGTTGCTTTCCAACTGGAATTGGACCTGCGCCTTCTTCTGCTTTTCACCCTCCAACCGGATGTCCTCGAGCTCGTACTGGATCTTGGATCGCAGGTGCTCGAATTTCGAACCTGCGCCTTTCTCGTACAGTTCCTCGTTCTTCTCGAACTCTAACTTGGCCAGCTCGGTGGTCTTTGTGGCCGCATCGATCGACATGTCGCTGTTGACCAACTCCAGCCGCAACTGGCTGATGATGGCCTCCTGTTCCTTGGCCTCGAGCTTGATCAGGATCTGGCCCTTCTTGACGCTTTCGCCCTCCTTGACCAGAACCTCGTCCACCTTGCCACCGTCCCGAACCGTGAAGCTGAGCTCACGGTCTTCCTTCGGGGCGGTCACGGCTCTGGTGAGGTCGTCACCGGCCGCGGCGGTGCTTGCTGCGTGGACCGCGATGTTCGTCATCAAAACGGAAAACACGATGGCTAGAGTGAGTTGTCGTGTCATGGCGATCTCCGGCGCGCGGGTATACTCTTTATCTTATACCCATCGCCAGGGAGCCAGTGGATGGTCCAGGAAACGGTCGAAACGACCGATAAGGTGTCGATCAGATTCAATAACGACGGCCTGGTGCCCGCAATTGTTCAAGATGCGGACAGCGGGCGTGTGCTGATGATGGCCTGGATGAACGACCAGGCCCTGCGCCAAACGCTCGAGACTCGAAAGGCAACCTTCTACTCTCGCAGTCGCGGCAAGGTGTGGGTGAAGGGCGAGAGTTCCGGACACGTGCAGCAGGTTATGGAGGTCCTGGTCGACTGTGATCAGGACACGTTGCTGCTGCGCTGCAACGCGCAGGGACCGGCGTGTCACGCGGGTTATCAAACCTGTTTCTACCGCGCGAACGACGGAAACCGTCTTCAGGTTGTCGAGCCACAGGTCTTCGACCCCGCCAAGGTGTACGGAGCCGGGGATTGATTTTGGGCATTCCGCATTGAG
>Ga0310125_10001205_pt1 | contig 12907 bp, 10 predicted proteins | sample CB11b_Tmax_Bot8__FD_203508 | JGI IMG/M metagenome (GOLD analysis project Ga0310125, IMG submission 203508) | Marine microbial communities from Western Arctic Ocean, Canada - CB11b_Tmax_Bot8 | ecosystem: Environmental > Aquatic > Marine > Oceanic | place: Canada: Western Arctic Ocean | collected... | reverse complement strand
GTCGCCCTTTCGGCACCAGCGGATACGATCCCGTCCCGTAGTCACGCGATTCAATCTAGCTGTCTCCGACAACGCGCCGAGGACGGGTGCGCGTCGCTGGAGACATGAAAGGTCCGGTTGGTGCATAATCTAGCAATGCGATTTGGTTTCTGGCCCCTCCTGCTCATCGGCGTCGTCCTGACCGGCTGCGCGCGGATCCCGATCCCCGAGGGCTGGTCGGGCGGTGTCATCGTCGAGAACGTCACTTACCGCGGCGACGTTTACGAGCAGGTGCTCTACATCGGCACCCAGGATGGCGACCTCAGGGCCCTGGTCGCCGAAGACCAGGACAATCCCACCGCCAACGGGGGCGAGCTGCTGTGGCGGTACACCCTGACGGGCGCCGTAGAGAGCGACCTGGCTATCTACGGTACGCCCGTGGTCGCGGGGGAGACGATCTTCTTCGCCAGCTACCACGGCTACCTCTACTCGCTCAGCCTGGACGGGGAGGAGCTCTGGGATGCGAAGGTCGGCGAGGCCGACCATATCGTTGGAGGCGTCGCCGTCGCGGACAACCTGGTGCTGGTGGGCTCGGACGACGGCCAGTTGTACGCCTACGAGTACGACTTCGCGGCCAATGGCGGCGACCTCCGGTGGAGGTTCTCCACCGACGGCGAGGTCTGGTCGACGCCGGCCGTGCGGGACGGCATCGTATACTTCGGCTCCCTCGACCACTACGTCTACGCCGTCGACCTGGCCAGCGGCTCCCAGGTCTGGAAATTCAAGACCGGCGGCGGCGTCGTCGCGGGCCCGGTGATTGCCGCAGGCAAGGTGCTTGTGGGATCGATCGACAGCACCTTCTATGCCATCGATGCCGCGGGCGGCTCGCTGGTCTGGAAGTTCGAGGGCGCCGAGCGGTGGTATTGGGGTAGCGCCGTGGTCGACGGCGACACGGTGTATGCTCCCTCGCTCGATGGCAATCTATACGCCCTGGATCTCGACGACGGCCTGCGGCGATGGACGCTGGAGACCGAGGGACCGATCATCGGCTCACCCGCCGTGATCGGTAACCGGCTGGCGGTGCCGTCGAAAGACGGTGGTGTATATCTGGTGGCGCTGAACGACGGCGATTTCGAGGACCAGTGCAATCTTGGAGCCAAGCTCAGGGCGTCCCTCACCATCCACGGGGACACTATCTACCTGTCCGACGGCGACCACACGGTCCGTGAGCTGGCCGTCAAGCCCAACGGCAACCTGGACTCGGGCTGGGCCCACTTCACCAACGCCGGCGATGCCGAGGCGGATATCGGAAACTGGAACTGCGGCTAGCCGTAGTTCCAGTACGACTCAGGGAGGCCGAGATGGTGTCTGGCAGTCTCAGCGACGAGGTCTCCCGGTACGCGGCTAGCACGCCCAGGTCGAAGGCGCTCCACGAGGAGGCGTCCGCGTACCTGCCCGGAGGCAGCTCTCGCGGCACGGCGTACTTCGATCCCCACCCCTTCTTCGTCGATCGCGGCGAGGGCCACTACATCTACGACGTCGACGGTAACCGCTACCTCGACTTCATGCTCAACGCTACCACCCTCATTTTGGGACACGCCCATCAGGACGTCATGCGGGCGGTCCAGGAGCAGGCTGCCAGGGGGGTGTCGTTCAGCGTGCCGACCGAGGCGCAGGCGCGACTGGCCAGGCTGATCTGCGACCGTGTACCGTCCATCGACTCGGTCCGGTTCGCCAACTCGGGCACCGAGGCCACGTTGAACGCCATCAGGGCCGCCCGCGTATTCACTGGCCGGCACAAGATCGCCAAGTTCGAGGGCGCCTATCACGGCACCCATGAGTATGTGTCGGTCAGCTTCAGCCCGCCCCTGGACGCCCTGGACCCGGAAGGGCCGAGCTCGATTCCAGACTTCCCGGCCATGCCTCCCGGGGTGATGAAGGACGTGGTCGTGCTGCCCTACAACGACCTGGCGGAGAGCGAGCGCGTCATCCGCGCACACGGCGACGAGCTGGCGTGCGTGATCATGGAGCCCGTCGCCTCGGCCTTCGGCTACCTGCCGGGCCGCCTGGACTTCCTGAAGGGCGTCCGCGCGGTCACAGAGGAGCTGGGCATACTTCTGGTGTACGACGAGGTGCAGAGCCTCCGCGTCGCGCCGGGCGGGGCCCAGGAGCTGTTCGGCGTCACCGCCGACGTGACCGCGATGGGTAAGATCGTGGGAGGGGGCATGCCGGTCGGCGTCTTCGGCGGCCGGGCGGACGTCATGGCCCAGTTCGACCCCACCGGCGGCGCCACGATCGCTCACGCAGGCACCTTCAACGCCAACCCGATGACCATGGTCGCCGGCGAGGTGACGATGAGCGCGCTGACGCCGGATGTCTACCGGCGCATGAGCGACCTTGGCGACTCACTGCGACGGCGGCTGCAGGCGGTGTTCGACGAGCTCGACGTCGAGGCACAGGTCACGGGAGTGGCCTCGCTGTTCGGCGTCCACTTCACCTCCGAGGAGGTGACCGACTACCGCTCGGTCCTGCGCGCCGACCAGGACGTCAAGAAGCGGCTATTCATCGCGATGCTCAACGAGGGCGTCCTGGTGCAGGTCTCCTGCGGCGGCGCCCTGTCGACGCTGACCACCGAGGCCGAGGTCGACACTCTCATCGAGGCCTATCGCACCGCTATCCAGCGCGTCAGGTAGGTCGCCGGCCACTCAGATAAACGCCGGGCTATTGTCCGGGCGGCGAGGGTCGCCCCGCCGCCAGGGCGAGTATGAGTAGCGGTCCAGCGCCGCCTCGTTCACCTCAAGGCCCCAGCCGGGCCCGGCTGGGATGTCGAGATAGCCGTCCACCGGCACCCAGGGCTCTTTGACGAGCTCGCGCCATCTTCCCGTGTCGTGGGGCTTGTACTCCAGTACGAGGAAGTTCGTGGTCGCCGCGGCGAAATGCACGTTGACCGCGCCGGCCACCGGCCCCATGGGATTATGTGGCGCCACCATGACGTCGTGACCCTCGGCGATGGCCGCGACCTTCCGCATCTCCATCAGTCCACCGCACACGCACACATCCGGTTGGATGATGTCGGCCGCCTGGGCCTGTAACAGGTCGTTAAACTCGAATTTTGCGTACAGGGCCTCCCCGGTGGCCAGGGGGACCGGCATTCTTCGTCGCAGGAGGGCCATCTCACGGATGTTCTCCGGTCTGATCGGCTCCTCGAAGAAGAAGGGAGCGAACGGCGCGACGGCTTGGGCCAGCTCCAGCGCCCGCGCCGGCTCGAACACCTTGGCGTGGGCGTCCAGGCCGATGTCAACCCCGTCCCCCACCGCTCGGCGCACGGCCTCAAGGAATCTGGGGCCCTCACGGAGCACCTGGTTCCAGGGGCGCAGGTTCATGTCCGGTGGATACGGGCTCATTTTCAACGCGGTGTAGCCGTATGTCCCGATGAGGGCCAGGGCGTGGTCCACCGCCTCCGCAGGAGTCGCACCGCCGCAGCTCTGGTACACCCGCACGCGGTCGCGGACCCGTCCCCCCAGCAGCTTGTAGACGGGTACGCCCAGCGCCCTGGCGGATATGTCCCATAGAGTGTGCTCGATGCCGCTGATCGACGCGAGACCGACGGAGCCCGGTGGGAACCGCAGTCCCTGGTACATCAGCGCCCATAGGCGCTCGATATTCCGCGGGTCCTCGCCCACGAGCCAATCCTTGAGATACTCTATGGTAGCCGCCACCGCCAGGTCTGGCCCCACGCTGAAGGACTCGCCCCAGCCGACGACACCCTCGTCGGTCTCCGTCTTGACGAAGATGATGTTGCGGCCGCCACCGTCTACGACAAAAGTCGATATGTTGGTGATCTTCACTTCTTCCCCGTCTCTGTGTCTATCCCGTCCCTCGGGCCCGGAGCCCCTAGTCCAGGGTCTCGACTCGCGGCAACCCCGATTCGGCATCGGTGCCTGCACACCTCATATCTCCGCAACCTGCTAGATGAATCCCGCGCTGCCGTCGGGGTACTGGGGGAAACCACGATCCCACGCGATGGGAGGACTTTCGGCGATGGTATCCAGGTCCAGCTCCATGCCCAGGCCGGGCTTGGTGGGCAATGGCATGTAGCCGTCCACCGGCTTCCAGGGGTCGTCGACGAAACGCGCCTTGGTCCTGGCGTGGTCTCCGTGATACTCCAGGATGACGAAGTTTGGGATGCTGGCCGCCAGGTGCACACTAACGGCGGTGGACAGCAGGCCCAGCGGGTTGTGGGGCGCCACGGTGACGTAGTTGGCCTCTGCCACGGCGGCGATCTTTTTCGCTTCGAGGATGCCTCCGCATGAGCAGAGGTCCGGCTGAATTATGTCCACGCCCTGAGCGTCGATCAACGTTACGAACTGGGCCAGGCCGTACAGGTTCTCCCCGGTGGCAAGCGGCACCTGAAGTCTTTCGCGGAGTCGCGCGAACGATGGAAAGTGCTCGGGGCGCACCGGCTCCTCGACGAACATCGGCCTGTACGGGGCCAGCGCCGCTGTGAGCTGCTCGGCTCGCACCGGCTCCATGAGGGTGGCGTGGACGTCGACGCCGACGTCGATGTCCTCGCCCACCGCGGTTCTCAACGCCTCCAGTCGTCGTGCAGCCTCGCGCAGGACCTCGTTCCAGAGGAGTGAGCGCCACTCGGGTCCGTAAGGGGAGGTCTTGAGGGCGGTGTAGCCCTCTTCGATCAGTGCCAGGCCGTTCTCGGCCAGCTCCTCTGGAGACCTGCCCTGGACGCCGTGGTACACCCTCACCCTATCGCGGAACCTGCCACCCAGCAGCATGTAGACCGGCAGACCCGCGGCCTTCCCCGCGATGTCCCATAGGGCATGGTCGATTCCTGACAGCGCGGACCAGCCAACCGGCCCCTGAGGAAAGCGCATGGAGTTGCGGGCGCGCCTGAGCAGCCACTCGATCCGCGAAGGGTCCTGCCCCACAAACCAGGGCTTGATGGACTCCAACAGAGCCAGAATGCCCTCGTCAGGACCGATGGTGTAGGGCTCGCCCACCCCGACGAGCCCCTCGTCTGTGTGGACCTGGACAAAGATGGTGTTTCGGGTGCCGTCGGAGCAATGGAAAGTGAGAATGTCTGTGATCTTCACGGTCTTATTGTCTCCACCCATTCTCTAACAGAGTATGCCATGCTCAGGGCGGTGCCGGTGAACGCGGGCGGTGGCCGGGCACATGCGAGTCTATACCTTGGGGGCAGGATTCGCGCGAAAGGCGCCAAACCGGCAGGGCCAGCCCTTGGCCCGTGGGGGGCTGTGTCGACCCCCCCCCCCCCCGAAGCCTTCGCATGCCCCGTAGCCCAACCCTGAATCTCTGTTTCACAGACTGCTCGACGGCTACAGGCCATGGAACTGTGGCGGTCTGCGGTCCTTGAAGGCCCGGCGGCCCTCGCGGAAGTCCTCTGAGTCGAAGTTGGAGAAGGGCAGGTCTTCCTGCTCTGCCGTCAGTCCCTCCAGGCTTGGGTTGCGCAGGAGGGTCTCCATGATCTGCTTGTGCCGGAGATGCGAGAGGGGCGCCAGCGAGGCGATCTCCGCCGCCATCGCGTAGACGTACTCGTCTACCTCGGCCAACGGCAGCACCGCGTTGACCAGCCCGATCCGAAGAGCCTCCGTGGCGCTGATGAGCCGGCCCGTCAGCAGCAGGTAACTCGCGTTACCACGGCCCACCAGACCGACCAGGCGGCCCATTTCCCGATGGCCGATCAGAATGCCGAGTCGCGCCGCGGGTATCCCGAAGCGCCCGTTGTCGGCCGCGATGCGAATGTCCGCGGCAAGCGACAGCTCGCATCCTCCCCCGACGCAGGCGCCCTTGATCAGACACACCGTCGGCTGGGGGATGGCCTCGATGGCGTCGACGGCGCCGTCGAAAGCCGCCCCGTAGACGCGCGCCTCTTCGGAGTCGTTGCGGTTGCGGTCGAAGTCGGCGATGTCCGCGCCGGCTGAGAAGGCCTCGTCTCCCGCGCCGGCGAATACGACGACCCTGATGTCGGCTCGCCCGGCCAGCGCCTCGGCGACCCGCCGGAGCGCCAACCAGCCACCGTAGTCGATGGCGTTCCGGCGCTGCGGGCGGTTGAAGGTGACCGTCGCAACCGCGTCCTCGACGCCAACGACGATGTCGCCATCCGATGGCAGGCCCTCGTCCCCGGCATTCATCTCAGAAGGACGAGAAGCCGCCGTCAACGGGGATGACCGCTCCGGTGACGTAGTCGGATGCGCTGCTGGCCAGGAACACCGCTATCCCCGCGAAGTCGGCGGGCTTGCCCCAGCGGCCCTGAGGAATGCGCGAACTGATCAGGGACCGTCGATCGGGGGCGATGGTCTGGAGCGGCGCCGTCAGGTCGGTCTCGATCCAGCCGGGCAGTATCGCGTTGGCCTGGATGTTGTCCTTGGCCCATGCAACGGTCATGTTCTTGGCGAGTTGCACCGCGCCGCCCTTGCTGGCGCCGTAGGCGGGCGCCCAGTCGAGGCCGAGGATGGAGGTCATTGAGCCGATGTTGATCACCTTCCCGCCGCCGGCCTTCACCATGTGGGGGTAGACTGCCCGTGAGAAGAGAAACATCCCTTTCAAGTTCACGTCGACGACGCTGTCCCAGTCGTCCTCGGTGTAGTCCTGTAGCATCCCGCGGATGGCGATGCCCGCGTTGTTGACCAGGATGTCGATGCCGCCCAGGCGGTCGGCGGTCGATGCGACGACCTGCCTGACCGCTGCGTCGTCGCTCACGTCGGCAACGAGGGCCAGCGCCTCTACACCGTACCCGCGAAGCCGCTCTGCCGCCGCGTCGGTCTTGGCCCTGTCGCGGCCGACGATGGACACGTTGGCGCCGGCGCCGGCCAGTCCCTCGGCGATGCCGAGGCCGATGCCGCCATTGCCGCCCGTCACGATGGCGACCTTGCCGCTGAGGTCGAAGCTGCTATTGGTCATGGCTGTAGCTGCCGGCATGGTATAGCAAGTCGTCGCCCTGGTGCGAGGGCGCGCTGGCGGCCGAGGGTCGTTCTGACGATGCCGGTGGCTTCCTCCGCCCAGGGGGTGTCTTGCGCTGAGACCAGGAGTCTCCCGCAAACGGACCACGCCCCTATCCATGAGTGGTGGTCAACGCCATTCGGGGCGCTCGGGCCGGCGGTCTGCGGGGTCGCGGCGGCCGGCTTGACAGCGCCAGACCCACCGACGACCATGTGGGCGCCAAAGCTAAGGAGGCCTCAATGAAGGTAGAGTGGTTCAACCACACGGGCATCGTGGTCCAGGACATGGAGAAGTCCTTGGCGTTCTACAAGGACCTGCTCGGGCTGGAAGAGGAGCGCAACCAGGTCCTGGAGGGCGAGCTGGTGGACCAGCTTGTGGGATACAAGGACTCCAGGCTCCACGTCATATACCTGAGCAACGGCGACATGAGGCACGCCATAGAGCTGGTGCACTACCTGAACCCCGTCGGGGAGGTCATGCACACCGCCGAGCGCAACACCGTCGGCGCCATCCACATCGGCGTCATCGTTGACGACCTCGACGCCTTCTACGAGGACATGACCGGCAGGGGGATCAAATTCGTCAACAAGCCGTTCCTGCGCGAGAACGCCGAGTACCCGTGGGCGCGCAAGGCCTGCTACCTGCAGGACCCCGAGGGCAACTGGCTGGAGTTCATAGAGAGGCCGCCGGCTCCCCCTGGCGTCACCGCCGTCTGAAGGCCGAAAGCGAAGAGTTGACCACAGAGAACACAGAGGGTAAGACCAGGTAGGATTCAGATCCTATCTCCATCGTACTCTGTGTCCTCTGTGGTAAATCCTAGTCGCGGAAGCGTTGGACGGCAGTCCGGCGCTCGACGACCCGGCCGTCGCGCATCTCCAGCACCTCGTCGGCCAGGTTCAGCAGCGTGGAGTCGTGGGTGGCGGCGACGACGCTGATACCTTCGTTTCGGACCATCTCAGCGAAGAGGCCGAAAATCACCCTGGCGTTGGTCGAGTCGAGCTCCCCGGTCGGCTCGTCCGCGAGCATCAGGGAAGGCCGGATGACCATGGCGCGGGCGATGGCGACCCTCTGCTGCTCGCCGCCCGAGAGCTCATAGGGCCTGTGCCGCGATCGCGGGACCAGGCCGACCATCTCCAGGGCCTCTTTCGTTCGCTGCTCCCGCTCCCGGCTGCCCACGCCGGAGATCCTCAGCGGCAGCTCGATGTTTTCGAACGCTGACAGCAGAGGCAGCAGCCCGAACGACTGGAAGACGAACCCGATCTTGTGCCGCCGCAGCTCGATGAGTTCGCCCTCGCTCATGTCAGCGATGTCTCGCTCCTCAAAGAGGACGCTGCCTGACGTGGCCTGGTCCAGGCCGGCCATCAGGTTGAGCAGGGTCGTCTTGCCCGATCCCGACCTGCCGACCACGGCTATGAACTTGCCGGCGTGAACGTCGAGGCTGACGCCGTTGACGGCCACGATCTCCTCGGCGCCCAGGCGGTACACGCGCCCCACGTCGACGGCTGCCACGATTCTTGTGAGTGAGCTCAATTCTCGTAGTCTCCTGGCACGATGTTCAGTTTGTCCCCGTCGAGGAGCACCTTGGCTCGGTCACGGATCTTTAGCCGGTCCAGGTAATCCTTGGGAAGCTGCAGCCTGCCTGCGGGGTCGACGACGGTCAGCTCGTCCAGCTCTTCTTCGCCGTCGCCGTCTTTTCGCCGGTAGGTGACCTTCTTCTTGATCTCCGTGGAGATCTTGCCGTCCCGGATCATCACGACGCGACCGACCTTGTAAGCTATGTCCGGGTCGTGGGTGACGATCACTATAGTCGTTCCCAGCTCCCGGTTGACGTCGCGGAACACCTCGAGCACCTCGCTGGCGGTGGCGTCGTCCAACTCACCCATCGGCTCGTCGGCGAGCAGGAGTGGCGGCTTGTTGGCCAGCGCGACGGCGATGGCGACGCGCTGCTGCTCACCGCCCGACAACGTCTCCGGGGTGTGGCTCAGCCGGTCGCCCAGGCCGACCAGGCCAAGTAGCTCGGTGGCCCGCGCTCGCCGATCGCCGCGTGACGTGCGGGTAAGCATCATCGGCAGCGTGACGTTCTCCATTGCCGTCAAGTACGGGAACAGGTTGCGGCTGGTCTGCTGCCAGATGAAGCCCACCTCGCTGCGCCGGTACTCCTCCACGTCGCGGCCCGACATGTCCAGCAGGTCTCTGTCGCCCACCCTGACGTGACCGGCTGAGGGCGAGTCGTAGCCGGCGAGTATGTTTAGCAGAGTGGTCTTTCCGGTACCGCTGGCGCCGACGATGGCCAGGATCTCGCCGGGCTGGATGGCCATGTCGAGGCCGCGAAGGGCAACGACCTCCAGATCGGCGATCTTGTAGATCTTGAACAGGTCCTCGCAGACTATGTAGGGTCTTCTGTCCAACTAATGACCTCTCCTCGCGGGTCCCATCAGACCTCTCCGAGCCTGAGCATCCTCTGCAGCGAGATCCTGTGCACCAGCCAGACGATGCTCGTGATAATGATAGCGAATACTCCGACCATGGCGATATACGACGTCAGCAGCACCTCCCAGCTTACCTCCATCCGGTAGGGTGGCATCACCTGGCCGCCGAAGTCGTCGTGCGCCAGGAACGGGAGGATGACGTTGCCGAGCCTTCCGCCCAGCCACGTACCCAGGCCCAGTCCGGCGACCACGATGAGCGTCTGCTCCAGCCACACCATGGCCATGATCTGCCGCATTGACGTGCCCACGGTACGGAGCAAGGCGTACTGGAGCCGCCGGCTCTTGAACGACACGTAGGCGTGGACGAGGAACCCCACCGAGCTGAGCAGCAGCACCGCCGAGAACGCGATGAACAGGAGAGCCTTCCAGCCTGCTTCGACCAGCGGGTCGACCTTGGAGCCGGCGAGTCGCGCCGCCCGGTCTTGTACTTCGCCATACGAGAAGCCTCCGACACCGCTTAGCCTCCGGGCCAACCCGTCGTTGTCCCTGTCGGGCGACGTGGAGATCCAGAGCTCGTTGGGCAGAAGCTCGGTGATCATCGGGCTCAGGTTGGCGTACCTGCTGACCGCCGCCCAGTCTGCGACGAGGAACGGCTCGTCCGGGTCGGTGACGGTCGGGAACATGGTGATAGTGTCGGCAATCATCACCGGCAAGCGGTAGCCGGACACGGAGACCTCGAACGAGTCCCCACGCGAGTGGCCGGTGACGTCCATGAACGCCTTGCTGGCCAGCACCGGGAATAGCTGCTGACCGGGGCCATGGAATATGCCGCGAGGTGTCCGAGTCCTGCCGGAGACCCAGGAGAATAGCGCTGAGCGAGGTACGTCCGCTCCGCCGCCGAAGCCAAGCAGCCCGTCCGCCTTGGACTCGGGCGCGCCCCTGATGACAGCCCAGCCGTCGACGCTGTCGAAGGTCTCAAGGACCACGACGCCGCCGCCGCGGGTGCGCACGGATATCTCGTCTATCAGCAACGAGCCGGACTCAAGGTTGCGCTCGAACACCGTCTCGTGCACCCGCAAGGACGTGAGGACGAGAGGCCCGCCGGGAGCCGGCGTGCCCAGGTTGGCCTCCTTCACCGTCCAGCCCTCGCCGGCAAGGGTGCCGAGGTCGTAGGTGAAGTGCTGGCCGCGGTCGTTCATGACCCGCGCCGTCAGCCTCAATGTGGCATGACGACGGTCCGGCCTGACGTTCAGGCGCAGCGCGGTGGCATCGTCGGGCAGCACAATGCCTTGAGGCGGGTTCTCTACCTTGATCGACGTCAGGAGACTGTCCATCGACTCGCCGGCGAAGTCGTCCCGAAACCAGGCCACCTCGGCGAAGCTCTCGGTGTCCACGGCCAGCAACATGAAAGACTCGCCTATGGCCGCGGTCAGGTCCCGGCCGGTGGCCCTGAGTACGGGGCTGGCGCGCTCTACGCCGACGACCCGCTCGTAGCTCTCGACCAGAGGCGCCCGAGGCCTGCGGACCCGCGTGGTCGTCGGGACGGTGCGCCTCTCCCGCACCGAGGGCCGGAACTGCTCCAGCCGTATGTCGGCGCCGGTGGAGAACAACACTCGCTCCCTGAAGCTGCGGTCCAACGTCGCCCCGAAGCTGGATGCGAAGATCCCAAGCCCGGCGGTCAGCACGATCAGCAGGGATAGACGCGCGTAGTGGGACGGGCTGCGGGCCATCTGCCACAAACCCAGGGCCAGTCCGGCGGGCAGCCACGGTGCCAGCACCCGGCTTCCCACCTTCAGCGCCAGGGGGAAGAGGCGGAGAACGACGACTGCGGCGGAGACCATGATGAGACCGGGGAGGAGTATGAAGAGCTGGCTCGCCTCGATCTCTCCAATCAGGTTTCTCGCCACCACCGAGCCCTGCTGGTTGAGCTGGTACAGCAGCAGCACGCCGATCAGCAGAAGCACGACGTCGAAGTAGTAGCGCTGGAAGGTTGGCTGTGCGGCCGGCCGAGCCGCTTGCTGCCTGTGGCGGGTGACTCCCAGACGCGAGGCCTGTATCGCGGGCACCATGAGGGCGGCGAAGGCGAGCAGGCCGCCCAGGGAGCTGAGCAGAAAAGCGTTGGTCGACAGCGCAGCGGGCAGGCGGCCTGTGTCCGTCAGGTCGGAGAAAGCCGGCGCGAAGCCGATCAGGCTCACGATCGCGGCGGCCAGCAGCGGGCCGAGGACGATCGCGGCCACGGCGATGGCCGTGCCCTCGATGGCGAACACGGCCAGAATCTGGGCCGAGGTGGCGCCCCTGCTGCGCAGCAGCGCGATCTCCGTCTTGCGGTCCTCCACCGCCAGGTTGGACAGAGTCACTATGTAGTAGAGGATGACGACCGCGATGAGCGAGAAGACCACGAACATCGGCAGCTTGCTGAAGAAAAGCCTCTGCCGGTACTCGCGCAGGGCCTCGTCCAGTTCGGTGGTATGGCGGTACGACGCCAGGGTGGAGGCCAGCACCTTTTCCATCCGGAGGAGCTCGTCCAGGGCGCCCTCGGCGTTGTTCGCGTTCAGCCGGTCTCTGTCTACTATCAGCAGCCAGGCGTATAGGCCTGACATCTTGCGCACCGAGGGCCCAAGGACCTCCATGAACGTCCGCTCTGAGATGTGGAAAGGCACGGTGCGGAAGCTCGGGCCGGTGGCCGCGTTCAGGACGGCTTTTTCCATGTACCACAGCTCGTGGTCGGGGTCATCGCGCTCGAAGATGCCGCTGATCAGGACCCGAACGTTGTTGAAATCCTCGGTCCGAGGGGGAACAGCCACGAGGCGGTCGCCGACCTCGACGCCGAACAGCTCGGCCGCCTCCACGGGGATGATCGCCTCGATCTCGAGCACGTCCTCCGGAGCGCTCACGCGCGTCTCGTTGGGGAGTCTCCCATTGACGAGGGTCGTCTCGTCGTTGAGGCGGGGGGCGAAGGCGAAATAGGCGCGGGCGTTGTCGTCCCCGGCACGTGCCTCCTCGCCGGGCTGTGTCAGGAAGAAGGTCTGGGTTTTCCCCACGCGCATGCGGTCGGTGACCGCCCAGCCGATCCGCGCATCGGCCTCCCGATCGGCGATGGCGTCGATCCTCTCGTACTCCGCATGGGAGATCGGGCCGCGTTGCGCCCGCTGGAGGATGTTCAGCTCGAGGTCGCTGCGCTTGCCCAGGATGTTGTTCATGGCGAGGTCACGCAGAGCGTCGAAGTAGACCACCGTGCCCGACATGATGGTGGTCGCGAGGACGACGCCCACTACCACCGACGACAGTAGCCGCCAGTGCGCGAAGCTTTGCTTGGCGGCAAGCTGCCAAGCGGTTAGAAAGCGGTCAGTCAACGGCCAGGCCTGCTCCTGATCAGGCAGCGACGGGCGCGGGCCCGGCGGGTGCCTGCCGACCTAATGTTACTCGAAGCATCCGCGGGGCGGCGGAAGCTGCCACTCGCCTGGCGTCACGGGAGCCCGCGGACGTCGTCGGAAGAAGGCCGAACGGGGCGAGCGGCATCGTCC
>Ga0310125_10001204_pt1 | contig 12910 bp, 14 predicted proteins | sample CB11b_Tmax_Bot8__FD_203508 | JGI IMG/M metagenome (GOLD analysis project Ga0310125, IMG submission 203508) | Marine microbial communities from Western Arctic Ocean, Canada - CB11b_Tmax_Bot8 | ecosystem: Environmental > Aquatic > Marine > Oceanic | place: Canada: Western Arctic Ocean | collected... | reverse complement strand
CTCTAGATATATCTGATCAAAAAAAATGTTTCATAATTAAAGTTAAAAATAAACATGAGAAATATTATTTTGAGGAAATTGGAGGAACATTTTTCACATATGTTAAAAAATTTAAAAATATTGATTCTTTAGATATTTATGCAGATAGTTTAAATGAAAATAAAGATAAATTGGTAAAGTTTTTTTCTGAATTTATTCTTGGATTTAACCTTAAAAGTTATGCTTTTAACAAATACAAAACATTAAATAAGAAAAAAATTAATAAAAAAATTAATTTTAAAATTATAACTGCATTCAAAAAAAATATAGAAAATAGTTACAAATATTATGATGCTATAAAGGAAGGTGTATTCATAACCAGAGATTTAGTTTCTGAGCCTCCTAATGTTTTAACTCCAAAAGTTTATACGAATGAAATAAATAAATTATCAAAACTTGGACTCAAGGTAAAAATTTATAATGAAAATGAATTAAAAAAATTAGGACTAAATGCACTATTGGGAGTCGGGCAAGGGAGTGCTAATGAAACATATTTAGCAACTATTGAATGGAATGGAAATAAACAATCAAAAGGAAAACCTTTAGCTTTTGTAGGAAAAGGTGTTTGCTTTGATACAGGAGGTATTTCTTTAAAGCCTGCAAGATTCATGGAAGAAATGAAATATGATATGGCAGGATCAGCGGTTGTTGTAGGTTTATTAAAATTATTAGCTTTGAGAAAATCTAAGACAAATGTAGTTGGAGTAGTTGGTTTAGTAGAAAATATGCCTGGAAGCAACGCTCAAAGACCTGGAGATATAGTTAAGTCGTTTTCAGGAAAAACTATTGAGGTTCTTAACACTGACGCCGAAGGAAGATTAGTTTTGGCAGATGCATTAAGTTTTACAGAAAAAAAATTCAAACCAAAATTTATTATAGATCTTGCTACCTTAACAGGAGCAATAATTATAAGCTTAGGAGAGGAGTATGCAGGTCTTTTTTCTAACAACGATGAATTATGTAAAAATATTTATAAAGCAAGCATAAATGTAAATGAAAAAGTTTGGAGACTTCCTCTTCACAAAAATTACGATAAGCTGATAGATTCTCCTATTGCTGATGTACAAAACATTAATTATTCAGGAGGAGCAGGTTCAATTACAGCAGCACAATTTTTGCAAAGATTTATTTTAAACAAAACTCCCTGGGCTCATTTAGATATTGCTGGAATGGCATTTTCAAAAAAAGCAGCAAACTTAAATCCACAAGGAGCAACAGGGTTCGGGATTAGATTATTAAATCATTTGATAAAAGAATATTACGAATAATATATAATGATTGAAAAAACTTTATCAATTATTAAACCTGATGCAGTTGAAAGAAATTTGGAGAACAGAATTAAAAATTTCTTTGAAAAAAATAATTTAAAAATTCTAAAAATTAAAAAGGTAAAAATTTCTAGAGAAGAAGCCTCGGAATTTTACAAGGTGCACCAAACAAAACCATTCTATAACGATTTATGCAATTATTTATCATCAGGACCTATAATTGTGATGATTCTTGAAGGAGAGAATGCGGTATTAAGAAATAGAGAATTAATGGGAGCGACAGATCCAACTAAAGCTAAGGATGGAACATTAAGAAAAATGTATGGTATTTCAATAGATAAAAATTCAGTTCATGGATCAGACAGCGTTCCCAACGGAAAAATTGAAATAGATTTTTTCTTTAAATAAAAATTATTTAAACATCGATATTATTGATTGAGAATATAATTTGTGTTCTTGAAGTAAAATTTTCTTTTTAAGAGAATTTTTAGTTTCATTTTTATTTATTAGAACTTTTTTTTGTGATATTATTTTTCCTGAATCCAGCTTTGAATTAACAAAATGGACGGTACAACCTGAATATTTTTCTTTACTTTCTAAAACACGTTTATGAGTATTTAATCCCTTATATTTTGGTAGGAGAGACGGATGAATATTAATTATTTTATAACCAAATTTTCTTATAAAATCTTTAGATAATACTTTCATAAATCCTGCTAGACATAGAAATTTTATATTTTTCTTTTTAATTTCAAATAAGCAATTTCTCTCAAATTTTTTTTGACTCTCTGATGAAAAAAATTTATAAGGAATTGAGTACTTTTTTGCAATTTTTAACCCTCTGGCTTTTAAGTTATTTGATATAATTAATTCAATATTAATTGGAAAATTGTATTCTCTTGAACTTTTAATTATTGACTTAAGGTTTGATCCATTTCCAGAAAGAAAAACACAAGTTTTTATTTTATTTACCATTGTAATTTACCAAATATATTAAATTTTGATTTTTCTTTAGAGATATAACCTATTTCATAAGGCTCGTATTCCTTAGAAAATATTTTTTTTATATTCCTTATATTTTTTTTATTTGTAACTAAGCAAAATCCAACTCCACAATTAAAAGTTTTTAGCATCTCTGAGTCCCTAATATTATTTTTTTTAAGCCATTTGAAAATAAGCTTAGTTTTAATTTCAGATAAATTAATGTTTAATGACAGTTTATCAGGAATAATTCTAGCTAGATTATTTATTAGTCCACCACCAGTTATATTAGCGCAGCCACTAATTAAATTTTTATCATTAATTTTAATAATTTCTTTTACGTAAATTTTTGTCGGTTTGATTAGTTCTTTTTTAATATGGAAGGGCAATTGTGAATTTTTTTTCTTTTTTAATATATGTCGGACAAGCGAAAATCCATTAGAGTGTATGCCGGATGAAGGTACAGCTAAAATTATGTCATTCTCTTTAATTTTATTTTTGGTTAATAATTTTTTTTTTTCCACTACACCTACAGCAAAACCAGCCAAATCAAATTTGTCATTTCCATACGTCCCTGGCATTTCGGCAGTTTCACCACCCACTAGAGCACAGCGAGACAACTTACATCCAGAAACTATACCTTTTAAAATTTTTTTTACTTTATTTAATTTAATTTTATTTACTGCAATATAATCTAAAAAAAAAATTGGTGTCGCTCCCTGAACTATGAGGTCATTAACGCACATTGCCACCAAGTCTATTCCAATAGAATCATATTTTTTGAGTTTATTCGCAATTTCAATTTTAGTACCAACACCGTCAGTGGATGACACAATTATTGGGTTTTTCATTTTCAATCGTGACAAATCATAAATTGAACCAAAACTACCAATATTTTTAAAAGATTTCGTTTCTGTATTTTTTTTGTAAGTTTTTCTTGATATTTTGGATATGTAATTTATTAACTTATCAGCAATTGCCATATTAACACCGCTTTTTTTATAAGTATTATAGGTTTTTTTCATGAAGAGTTATTTATTAATAAAATATTTCAAAGCTTTTATAAAAGAATATATTTTTATTTTTTTAACAGCAACTATATTTCTATTTATTTCACCAACAAAAATTTTTGGAGAAGAAAATATATTTACTATAAAAAATGTTGAAGTCAAAGGTCCAATTGATTTAAATTTTTCAAGAGACAAATATATTAACGAGGCTTTTTCAGATTCCTTCAAAATTCTTATGGGTAAAATTCTACTTAGAAGGGATTTAGAAAAAGTAAGCAATATAAAATTAAAAAAAATAAAGTATCTAATAAGAGAATTTCAAATTGTCAAAGAAAGTTATAGAAAGGATGAATATAAAGCTACTTTTAAAATATTTTATAATGAGAGTAAAATAAAAAATTTGTTACGTCAAAAAAATATTTCATTTTCACAACCCGAAAATATTTCTGCCGTATTTTATCCTGTCCTTTTTATTAATGATGAAATTCAAGACTATAATAAAAATTTTTTCTACAAAAAATGGAATGAAAACAAAATAGAGAATGAATTAATAAATTTTATATTACCTTTGGAAGATTTAGAGGATATTTCTAAAATAATAGAAATGAGAAATAAAGTGGAAGAAATAGATGTTGATGTTTTGGTAAATAAATATGATATAAAAAATTATGTCTTTGTACTAATGAATTTTGAAAATAAAAAATTAGGCATATATCTTAAAACAAATTTTAATAATAATATGATTAGTAAAAATATTTCATATGAAGTACAAAATATTAATGATAAATTAATATTAGATTCAATTTTAAGAGATTTAAAATTAATAATAACTGACCTCTGGAAAGAAGAAAATATTGTTAATCTCTTGATGCCACTTTCTATAAACCTTAAGTTTCAACATAAAAATCTTGAGAATTTAGACAAACTTAGAAATGTTTTTTACAAAATAAGCATAATCGACAATTATATTTTGAAAGAATTTAATATTAATAATTCTTTTTTTAAAATATATTATTACGGCAATCCAAAAAAACTACAATCTGAACTATTAAAATTTGGATATCAGTTAAGAAACGAACAAGGATTTTGGCAACTTTATTTAAATGAATGATCAGCTGATTTTAAAATTTCCTACACACAAAGCCTATAAAAAAGAAGATTTTTATGTTTCTCCTAGCAATCAAGAGGCATATGATTTTATAAATAGTTGGCCGCAATGGATAAAAAGGATTATCAATATATTTGGGCCTTCTGGTTCTGGAAAATCACATTTAGCATCTATCTTAAAAAGCAAAACTTCATGTTTTCAAATAAATTCAAGCGAATTAAATGAAGAAACTTTTTTAAAATTTAAAACTAAAGAGAGTTTAATAATTGATAATTTAAGTGAAAATGTTCATGAAAAACTATTATTTTCAATATGGAATACAGCTTTGCAAGATAATAAATATCTTTTAATTACTTCAAAGAAGCCAATTAGTTCTTACAAATTTAAATTACCAGATTTAATATCAAGAATTAATAGCAGTTTATTTATTGCTATAAACCTTCCTAGTGACGATTTGATTAGTGCAATTATTGCAAAAAACTTTTCGGATAAACAAATTATGGTTGAAAAAAATCATATCGACTACATTATTAAAAGAATTGACAGATCTTATGAAAAAATATCTCAATTTATTTTAACTTTAGACAAATATTCTTTAAAAAAGGGAAGTCCATTTGGCTTAAAATTGATTAAAGAAGTACTAAAAATGATATAAATTTTAAAAGGAATCAAATTGCATAAATATAGAACACATACTTGTTCAGAATTAACCGAAAAAGATGCTGGTAAAACAGTTAAGCTTTCAGGATGGATACACAGAAAAAGGGATCACGGAAATTTACTTTTTTTTGATTTGAGAGATCATTACGGTTTAACACAATGTGTAACAGAGAATACTAGTATTTTTTTTAAAGAAGTTGAGAAAGTAAAACCAGAATCTGTTGTAAGCGTTGAAGGTAAAGTTGTAAAAAGATCATCAGATACAATTAATAAAGATTTATATACAGGAGAAATAGAAATACCAATTTTATCATTTAACATTCTTTCTTCTGCAAAAGAATTACCAATGCCTGTTTTTGGTGAACAGGATTATCCCGAAGAAACCAGATTAAAATATAGATTTATAGATTTAAGACGTCAAGAAATGCACGACAATATTATTTTAAGATCAAAAGTAATTTCTTTTATAAGAAATAAAATGATAAAGGAAGGCTTTTTAGAATTTCAAACTCCAATACTAACTGCGTCTAGTCCAGAAGGAGCTAGAGATTTTTTAGTACCAAGTAGATTACACCCGGGTAAGTTTTATGCATTACCACAAGCTCCACAGCAATTTAAACAAATGATTATGATTTCTGGTTTTGATAAATATTTTCAAATAGCTCCTTGTTTTAGAGATGAAGATGGTAGAGCAGACAGAAGTCCTGGAGAACATTATCAATTAGATATAGAGATGTCTTTTGTAGAACAAGAAGATATTTTCAGTGCACTAGAACCTGTCTTATTTGATTTATTTTCTGAATTCGGAAAAGGAAAAAAAGTTTCAGAAATTCCTTTTAAAAAAATTAAATATAGTGAAGCAATGTTAAAATATGGAACAGATAAACCAGACCTAAGAAATCCAATTGAAATATCTGATGTTACTGAAATTATGAAAAAAAAAGATGTTAAACTAGATATATTTAAGAAATTAATTGCTAAAGGATCTATTGTTCGCGCAATACCTGCTCCAAAAACATCATCAAAATCTAGAAGTTTTTTTGATGGTTATAATAATTGGGCTAAAGAGGAAGGGGGAAAGGGATTGGGATATATAGTTTTAAATAAAGAAAAAGATAAAATAATTGGTACAGGCCCTATAGCTAAGTTTTTTTCTGAACAAGCTCTTGATGAAATAATAAAAATTTGTAATTTAAAAGAAAGTGATTCAGTTTTCTTTTCTTGTGACATAAAAAAAAATGCTGAGAAAATTTCAGGTTTGGCTAGACAAAAATTAGGTCATGAACTTAACCTCATAGATAGAAATAAATTTGAATTTTGTTGGATAATTGATTTTCCTATGTACCAATACAATGAGGAAGAGAAAAAAATTGATTTTAGCCACAATCCTTTTTCTATGCCCCAAGTTAATCCTAAAGATTTTGAAAAATCTGATCCTTTATCAGTGCTCGCTTATCAGTACGACTTAGTATGTAATGGCTATGAAATATCTTCTGGAGCTATTAGAAATCATTTACCAGATTTAATGTATAAAGTGTTTTCAAAAGCTGGTTACTCAAACGAAGAGGTAAATAAGAAATTCAAGGGAATGATCAAAGCCTTATCTTATGGAGCTCCTCCTCATGGCGGAATGGCTCCAGGTATAGATCGTATTGTTATGTTATTGGCTAACAAAACAAACATAAGAGAAGTTACATTATTTCCAATGAATCAAAATGCGGAAGATTTGCTAATGGGAGCTCCTTCCGATCCCAGTGAACATCAACTTAAGGAGCTAAACATCAAAATTTTGGAAAAAAAGAAATAATTTATTTTTTACTTTTCAGGTTAATTCTAACATTACTCAGATCAACCAATTTGTCTGTATAATTACTTCTAACAAATCCTTTACTTGTTATGTCTTTCACTAATTTTATAAAAGTATCTTCTTCTTCACCACTAGTAACTTTTTCACTTGTTTTGCTAATCGAAGGTGTATGGGCAAGATCTTCTCTGCCTAAATAAGATATAGCCAACTCTCTAAAAATATAATCTAGAATTGAAGAAGCAGTTAAAATTCTATCGTTACCATTAATTTCACCAGAAGGTTCAAATTTTGTTTCAATAAATGCATCAACAAATTCATCAAGCGGTACTCCATATTGCAAACCTAAAGATATAGCTATCGCAAAATTATTCATCAAGGCTTTTACAAGCTCACCTTCTTTGTTCATATCAATAAAAATTTCGCCAACTTTTCCATCATCATATTCTCCAGTATGCAAGTAAATTTTGTGATCTCCTATTGTAACTTTTTGAATATAACCTTTCCTTCTATCAGGCATCTTTGATCTGTCATTATTTTTATTAATAAATTTTTGATTGGTATTTTTATTATTATCTAATTTTTTAGAAAATTGAGTACTACTAGGATTTACAATTTTCTCATTAATAATTGAAGAAATAGCAGGTGAATTTTTTTCATTTATTTCCTCTAATGTGTCATTAAAATTCCCTTTTTTATTTGCTGTTTTAGTTTTCCTGTTATTTAATTTTACATCTAATATTTGGACCTCACCATCATTACGGTTTTCTAGCTCGGAAAGATTCTTTTCATTTAGCTCGTTAAGTTTGTGAACAATTTTAAAAGTACAGGTATAAAAAGTCTCAACGATATACTTTGACATTATTTCCAACTCTCCAATATTTGATTATTTTTATATATTGCGTGCATTTATATGATATATACTAAATATGTTTTAAGTCTAATAAATTATTTACAATTTTTGATTGTGTGGGTTTTTTTAAATTTAAATAAAAAATGTAATAAATAAAAACGAATCATTAAACGACTGTATAATGAATTTTTTGAAACAAATATTTACTTGGTGGAATAAACAAACTTTAGGAACTTTTATACACACATTATTTACAGGAAAGTTTGTGGGAAAAGATCAGTTTGGAAATAAATATTACTCAAATTCTAAGGGAAGAAGGTGGGTAATTTATAACAACAATGTCGAATCATCAAAAATTCCACCCGAGTGGCATTCTTGGATACATTTTTTGAAAAAAGATAAACCTTCTGATTCTATAGTAAAGTTTCCATGGCAAAAAGAACATGAAGAAAACTTAACAGGAACTAAAAAAGCATATAAGCCAGAAGGTTCACTGTCTAATGATTCAAAAAAAAATATGAAGAAATATGAATCTTGGAAATTTTAAAATTTTTACTTTCTTATTTATTTTATTTTTTACAAAAAACTTAAGTGTTTTTGCTGAAAGTGAAATTAAGTCTGTTCCTTTGATTAATTTAGAAGAACTGTCACCAACCTTTGAGGAAGATAAAGATGAATTAGAAAAAATGGAAGATCAAAATAGCAATTTAGATAATATTGAAGAAAGCTCTAAGGAAACTATTTCCCAAAAAAATAATAAAATTTACATAAATATAAAAGCTTTAGACAAAATTACTGCAAAAACATCTGCGTTTAAACTATCTATTGGTGAAAAGAAATTTTTTGGTACTTTAGAAATTAAGGCTTTAAAATGTGAGCATTCAGAAATTAGTGAGTTTCAAGATACAGTTGCTTATTTACAAGTAAAAGATTTATCAAACAAGGATAACAACCAAGTTTTTTTGTTTAATGGATGGACCTTTGCTTCTAATCCTACATTTAGATCAATCGATCATCCAGTTTACGATTTATGGATTACGAGCTGTGAAAATATTTAGTAGAATTTGTCTTTTGCAAGCCAATTTACATCAAAGTCAGAACTAAGAAACTTTTCATGACCAAGTATTTTTTTGTGTAAATTAATAGTAGTTGTAATACCTTCTATAACAAATTCATCCAATGCTCTAAGCATCCGTTGTATTGCTTCTGTTCTATTTCTTCCGTGACAAATTAGTTTGCAAATTAAACTGTCATAATAAGGGGTGATTTTACAGCCTTGGAAAATAGCACCATCAACTCTAGTTCTAAAACCAGAAGGTTGATGACAGACACTAATTATTCCTGGAGAAGGCTGAAAATTTTTACTTGGATCTTCAGCATTAATTCTACATTCTATAGCGTGACCTCTTGCTTTAACATCATTCTGAGTTAAGTCAGTATTACCTGTGCTTGCAATAGCTATCTGTTGTTTAATAATATCTATTCCTGTAGCAACTTCTGTTACAGGATGTTCAACTTGAACTCTTGTATTCATTTCTAGAAAATAAAATTTTCCATCCTCATATATATACTCAACAGTGCCAGCACCTTCGTACCCAATTTTTTCTACCATTTTGACTGTTTTTTCGAACAAGTTTGATCTTATTTTTTCGTCTATAATTGGGCTAGGAGTTTCTTCTATAAGTTTTTGATGATTTCTTTGTACTGAGCAGTCTCTTTCGTTTAAATGAACAGTTTTATTTTTTCCTGATAGAATTTGTACTTCAATATGCCTAGGATTTTTAAAATATTTTTCTATATAAACATTATCATTATTAAAGTATTTTTTTGCCTCCAGTTTAGCCATAGGAAGTAATTTTTCTAATTCTTCAGGTTTATTAACAACTTTCATTCCTTTGCCTCCACCACCACCTGCGGCTTTAATTAAAACTGGATATCTAATTTTTTCACTAATTTTTTTTGCTTCTTCAACCGAATTAACATTTCCTTCAGAGCCTTCAATTACAGGTAAACCATTTTCTTTTGCAATTTTTCTAGCCTGTATTTTGTCACCCATTTTTTTAATTAAATCAGAGCTAGGTCCGATAAACTTTAATCCATGTTTTGTAACAATTTCTGCAAATTGTGCATTTTCAGATAAAAATCCATATCCTGGATGAATAGCTTCGGCCCCAGTTACATTTGCTGCTGACATTAGTGAGGCAATATTTAAATAACTATTTTGAGGTTGATGTCCTCCTATACATATACTTTCATCTGCTAATCGTACATGCATTGAATCAACATCCACATCTGAATGAACGGCTACCGTAGATATGCCCCATTCCTTGCAAGCTCTAATTATACGAACCGCTATTTCTCCGCGGTTAGCAACTAAAATTTTTTTAAACATTATTTAACAGAAATAAGAGGTTGGCCAAATTCAACGGGCTCACCATCTTTGACTAAAATTTTGCTTACAGTACCATCTAAAGTTGAAGGTACATGATTCATGGTTTTCATAGCTTCAATAATCATTACGGTTTGACCTTTTTTTATCTTATTCCCCACTTCTACGAATTTTTTACCACCCGGTTCTTGCGCAAGATATGCAGTTCCCACGATGGGAGAGGTTACGTTTGTTCCATTACTCTCAATTACTGCTTGTTTTTTTTTTACTTCGCTAGGCGCTACATTAGAATTGCCAATAGATCGAGAAACTTTTACTTTAGTAGTGCCTTCCGCATATTCAATTTCACTAAGGTTAAATTCTTTTAGGTAACCTGTAAGTTCTTCAATAATTTTTTTGTTTATTTTCATTTTATTTAGTTTTGATTTCTTTTATTGAATCTAATGCCATAATATAACCGTTTACACCAAATCCGCAAATAATTCCATCAGCGGCCTTACTTATTAGGGATTTTTTTCTAAATTCTTCTCTATTATAAATATTTGTTATATGAACTTCTATGGTAGGAAGCTTAATTGCCAAAAGAGCGTCTAAAATTGCTACCGATGTGTGAGTGTATCCAGCTGCGTTGATAATTATTCCATCGTAAATACCTTTTGCCTTTTGTATCATTGTAACAATTTCTCCTTCAATATTAGATTGTTCAAATTTTATTTCGAGATCAATTGATTTTGCATGAGATACACAATTCTTTTTAACTTCTTCAAGTGTAACTTTTCCATATTTAGATTCTTCTCGTTCTCCAAGAAGATTTAAATTAGGTCCGTTTATAATTAGTATTTTTTTTACCATTTAAATAAGTTAAAATAATTTAAATGAATAACTTAAATGTGGCAAAAATACAATTAAATGGAGATTCTTACGAAATAAATAATGGAACCAATTTAAGCAAACTATTAAATAAGCTTAAAATACAGACAAATAAAGTAGCTATAGAAGTAAACGGTGAAATTATTGAAAGAAATAAATATCAAAATCTAATTTTAAATAAAGATGATAAAGTAGAAATAGTACATTTCATTGGAGGAGGTTAAGTTTTATGGAAGATATTTTTACGATAGCTAATAAAAATTTTAATTCACGATTAATTGTAGGTACAGGAAAATATAAAAATTTCGAAGAAACGGCAAATGCAGTGAAAGCATCTGGAGCTGAAATAGTTACAGTAGCAGTGCGAAGAGTAAATATTTTAAATAAGGACCAACCGATATTAATGGATTATTTAGATCCAAAATCTATTACTTATCTTCCAAATACGGCTGGATGCTACTCATCAGAGGAAGCTTTAAGAACACTTAGGTTAGCTAGAGAGATGGGAGGTTGGAGGTTAGTAAAGCTTGAAGTTTTAGGAGACAAAAAAACATTATATCCAAATATGATTGAAACAATTAAATCAACAGAAGTTTTAGTTAAAGAAGGTTTTGAAGTTATGGTTTATTGCACTGACGATCCAATTATGACAAAAAAACTGGAAGATTCTGGAGCGTGTGCAATTATGCCATTAGGAGCTCCCATTGGATCGGGTCTAGGCATACAAAACAAAATGAATATAAAATTGATTAAGGAACAGTCAGTAGTACCAGTTATAGTTGATGCGGGTGTTGGTACAGCTTCAGATGCGACAATTGCGATGGAGTTAGGCTGCGATGGAGTTTTAATTAATACAGCAATTGCTGAAGCTAAGAATCCAATTTTAATGGCCTATGCCATGAAACATGCAGTTATAGCAGGAAGAAAAGCCTACAAAGCAGAAAGAATGAAAAAGCGAAAATACGGCAGCGCTTCTTCACCACAAAGTAATTTGATTTAATTTTTTTGTATTAATAATTTATTGTTTTCTTTATTTTCAAAATTATTTTTTCTTTTCTTTGAGTAGTATTTAAATTTCTTTTTAAATTTATTACGCATGTTAAAATTTTTGTTATTTTTTTTGTGTAGAAAATTTTTTCTATTATAATTTTGATATTTATAATTTTTTTCAACTTTTTCAATTTTTTCAATATTTTCTACTTTTTTAATGATTTTTTTATTCTTGTTTAATAAATCTATTTTATATTCAGGTATTGCTAATCTTTCATCTGAAATTAGATTCAATTCTAATTTATATTTTTTATTAAAATGATTTACTTCTTTTGCTAAATTTTCATCAATATACACTTTTACTTTTGAAGGAATATTAATATTTACAATTTTTGCTTTATTAGAAAAAGCTAGTTCTTCTCCTTTTTTAATAATTTTTAAAGCAAAAGAATCAAGAGAAAGCACCATATTCCATTTTACTGAACTTTCTCTCAATCTTTGTCTTGTCATTTCCAATAAACCAAAATTACCTATTCTTCCAAACTGAGTTCTAGCTCTATCGTCTTTTAGTTTTTCTCTTAATTTTCTTTCAACAGTTTTTCTATTATGAAAATTAAACATATCAATAAAATCAATTACAATTAAACCAGAAAGATCTCTTATCTTAATTTGTCTAGATATTTCTTCCGCAGCTTCCAGATTTGTTTTTAAAGCTGTTTTTTCAATGTTCACTTCTTTTATTGATTGACCAGAATTTACATCTATCGACACTAAAGCTTCAGTTGGATTAATTACTATATATCCACCCGATTCTAATTTTACAGTAGGTTCAAAGATACGATTTAAATTTTTTTCAATTTCAGCATCATGAAAAAGAGGAATTTTCCCCCTGTATTTTTTAATTTTTTTAACACTTTCAGGCATTAATAATTTCATGA
>Ga0310125_10001203_pt1 | contig 12913 bp, 12 predicted proteins | sample CB11b_Tmax_Bot8__FD_203508 | JGI IMG/M metagenome (GOLD analysis project Ga0310125, IMG submission 203508) | Marine microbial communities from Western Arctic Ocean, Canada - CB11b_Tmax_Bot8 | ecosystem: Environmental > Aquatic > Marine > Oceanic | place: Canada: Western Arctic Ocean | collected... | reverse complement strand
TCTAGTAGGTATAACGCCTTTTTGTACTCACCCTTTTCATGTAAGTATCCACCCAGCCACACTATTTCATCCAGTTTGAGGTTGTGCTGGTCACCTTCACTGGGGATCTGTTTGAGGGTCAGTAGAGCTTGCGCGGCGGGTTCATGTTGACCAAGTTCTCGAAAATGCATGGAGATCAGGCGTAGCGTGTGGCGCCGTTTGGTATTACTGGTTGTGGTTGATTCCGAAACTTGCTGGAGGCAAGCAATGGCTTTATTCATTTTGCCAAGGGTCAGCAAGACCAATCCGTGGTGGTAAAGTGCATCGATACGGAACCGGTTTTGAGGATGTCTGGATAGCAGTGCGGTCAATGCATCATTGGCTTCCTCGAATTTCTCCAACTTGATGCGGGCTAAAGCCAGGCGGTAAAGTAATTCCTGCTCAATTTGTGGCTCTGGTTTCTTCTCAGATCTATTCTGTTTGGCGTTAATCCCTCGCTGGCCCCAGGTTACGGATTCTTGGAAACGATCTGTCCGGTAACATAGGTCCATCAAGCGTATGATGACATTGTGGATTTGAGCCTGGTTGTCTACATCGTTGGTTTTGAGGTAGTGGCTGTAGTCGGTGATTGCAGCGTCGAAATGCTGTTTTATTTCATATAGTCGCCCTCTTTGCAGTAAGGCCTGTTTTCGATAAGAGTGGGCGGGGTTTGCATCCACGATTGCTGTAAGCATCGCCGCTGCTTCATTGGTACGTCCTTGTCGTGCGGCTGCTGTAGCCAACAGGAAGTCGATATCTGGTTGCAATGGTGAGTCGGAAAATAATTCGTAAAATTGGGCGACGAGCTGATGCATTTTTGAAAATTCATTCAGTTCGTATTGACTATTAGCCAGTTTGAACAGAACTTTGTCTTCGATCGTTTCCCCCTGGGCACTGTTTCGGATTTCTTCAAATAATGCCACGGCCAGTTCATGCTTTCCTTTTTCCTGGTGAGCTGATGCCGCTAGATACCAAGCCGTTACGCGGTCCTCGTTCCTGGATAATTGGTTGCGATAGCGTTCAAATGTGGTTAATAACTGATCGTATTTATCCGCGGACAACTGCGACCACATGGTGCCGATGATGCAGGGTGTGAAATGCTCGGAGCCGAGGTGGTTGCGTAGAACAAGGTCATAATTGGCAAGCGCTTGTTCATAATTCGACGATTCGTAATGGAGATTGCCGGCCAGCCTTGCTGCTTCAGCAGTCAATGTGGATTTCTCTAACTTGAGGCACTGATCCAAGGATCGTAATGCTTCTGATCGGTTGCCTAAACCCTCTTGGAGCCGTGCCAAATCAAGTAGTGCCTGGGCTTGGAGCGAGGACTTGATTGTTGCTGTAGCACGAAGTGCGGCGACAGCATCAGATGTCTTGCCCACGCGCTGGTAGCAGAGACCTCGCAGCTGCCATACCATGGCACGCACTTGAGGATCTAGCTGTTCGGTTGATATTTTCTTGAGCTGGTCAAGTGCGTTTTGGTGGCGGCCCATATCAGCCAGGATCTGACCATGCAGCAGCCGAACTTGATAGTCCGGTACCATTTTGGTTTTTCCACCCTTGGCCAGATACCATTCGGCAGACTGGTTATTGTTCTGCAAGCGAGCAATTAGCGCACGGAAGAATAAGGCATCGGCCTTCTTGTTGTCATCTGGGAATCGACCCAAATATTCGTCAAAGGCATCAGCTGCCAATTCAAGGTCACGTGGATCACCATTTTGTTGCGTACGTTGTAGAACGCGATAGGCAAAAACAAACTGTTGGTGGGCTGCCGCACTGTTTACCGCCGGAGCAGCCGGGCTCAGCTGTTCACCTTGCAAGGCAAAGGCCAGAAGGCATAAATATATGATTTGGCTTCTCATGGAACAGCCCGGTCATGATCAACAAAGAATTTCAAATCTCGTCAGCAGGTTTGCTTGTTGCGATATAGACATTTTGTAGTTGAGCGCTATAGGCGATGTCCATCACCTTGACCGCCGTATCAAGTCGACTGCCTCTATCGCCACGAATGATTACTGGTTCGTCAGGGAATTGCGTTGCCAGTTGTACAAGCGTACGCCTCAGATCATCTAGGCTGTATAGCCGATCACCGATATAGATCTGGGAGTCCTGAGTAATAGTGATCACGATCTTCGTTGGAGACTGTTTGGTTTCTCCTGAATCTGTGGGTGGCAATGAAACATTGATTTGCTGATCGTATTCGCGAAAGACACTGGTTGTCATAAAGAAGATCAACAGTAGGAACAACACGTCAACCATGGCCGCAAGTGGTATTTCTGGCTTGTTTGTACTGGTCTTGGGATGGGCAAAACTCAAGGATCGGCCCTTTTGATTTGGTCAGCCAACGCATGAACAATTTTCTCAGTAGTGGCCAGTGAGCGTGTTGCGCGGGCTCGTATGATTGAATAGAAGACGAGAGATGCAATGCCTACGATCAGACCAAAAAGCGTGGTCGCCATCGCGCCACCGATGGCCTGGGATAGGACGGCTGAACTGAGGCTGGCTGATTCCTGTGGCAGACCCCAAAAAAATGCGCGGATCATTCCGAGTACTGTTCCCAAGAGACCAAGCATAGGTGCAATACTGGAAATATCAGAAAGGAAATTGATCCGGTTCCATACGAGTTCAGATCGCCTTTGGCCTTCAGACTCGATAATTGTCATGAGGACGGCATGGGGTTTTTCCGCATTCTCCAGGCAGCGGCGGACGATGCTGCCCGCAAATATGTTTTGATAGTCACGGCAATAATCAACCGCCTTTTTGTAGTCGTGCTGGCGAACTAGGTTATTGATCTCATCGATGAATATCGATGGGGCAAATGTCTGGTCTTTGATGGTGGCGATGAAGTAGATGAATAGCGCGACGGCAATCACGCTTAGCAGCAGGATAATGCAGTTGATGATTAAGCTGGATTCAAATAATCTCCATAATACAAGGTCTTCGCCAAGTTGAGGCTGGAATGATGGGGCGGCATTTGGATTGGTTGCCTGGGGTGCTGCATTTACAGCAGTGATTATAAGGGTAGACGGCGCCGCCAATAGAAATGATGCGACGAGTACATTCCGGAAGCGGTTTAGGCGGATACCCATCATGTGACTCAGTGGTGGTTTTAAGTTAACGCGCTCGTTCAGCACGCCCTCGACCACGGCCAGCTGCGTTTCCGCTTCTGGCGAATACCCGGTCGAGGTTGGTACTGTCTAATAGTTCGATACGTTTACGATTAACATCACTACGCAGAATCAGAAGTCTGGCATTGATGTTGTCAATAACGAAGAGCGATTCCTCGTCACTCCCCGTACGAGCAGTCATAAAGGTGAAATCTCGGTCTTTAATTACCTGGTCCGCATGGACGTTTGACGTTGCATGCCCTTCGAGTTTAACAAGCAGGAACCCACCCAAGATGAACGCTGATGCCAGAAGGCTTGAACATGCCAGTTGGATGCGAGTCATTTTGGGAATCTCCGTCATATGGTTTCTGATTTGGCCTAATGCTCATCGGGCGTTGCCGGCACCTTCCAGATCATGGGAGAGGTCGAAGCGGCCAAGGTCGGTAAGTCGTTCATTTTGTGATTCATAGATGATGGCAGCTAATTGGCCGCTGTTAAGATCAGCAAGGTAGATCACATCAGCATTGGATCGGGATTTAGTTCGACCCGATAGCATCGTGTATTCACCACGGCCACGTAATTGCGCTTGAACTGGTTGTGGTGTGAGCGCAACCACTGCAAGGCCAGCAATTAGAACGACATTCAAGAGGATGAGCGTTGCTAAAGATTTGTTGTCCATGAGCAAGTTTCCTTGAACTGTTTGCTGGGGTGAAACGGGGTTCAAGCTCTAACTTTCGCGATGCGAGGTTAATCACCCCGGTTGTGCTTGGGGCTCAAGCAACTGACGATACTGATTGCCGCCACCAGCACAATAGCAATAAGGACGGCGACCCAACGCTCTGATCGAGAAGCATCACTCTGAGCCAGTACCGGTACCAAGGTGGTATCCGTCAAGTTAAGCAGGATGGTCAGCATGCTTTTGAATCATAGCCCGGTATTTGCTTGCTGTAAATGAGAGTGGGCGTTGTGTTACGATGGGGCAATGATATGGCTTTGGTGGATATGGTTGATTGTTGGTTATCTGTGCGGCTCGGTGCCATTTTCATGGTTGATTGGCAAAACTCAAGGCATAGATATTCGTCGTTTGGGAAGCGGTAACGTGGGTGCGACTAATGCGGGGCGAATTCTTGGCCGTAAGTTTGGCGTTATATGTCTGTTACTTGATGTGGCAAAAGGTTCTATCCCGGTTCTATGTTGTGGGTGGATGTTGGGTTATCTGGGGACGTTGGACCTTGAACCAGGCGATTCTTGGCGGTGGTTGGCGGTGGCGATCATGGCTGTGCTAGGGCATGTGTTCCCAGTCTGGCTGAAATTCAAGGGTGGAAAGGGGGTGGGGACTGGATTGGGTGTACTTTTGGGCTGTTGGCCATGGTTGGTACTACCGGCGGTGGGAGCTGTTGTCGTTTGGTTGATTGTTGTCGTTTTGTCTCGTTATGTGGGCCTGGCTAGTGTGTTTGCTGCTGGTGTATTACCCATCTTCGTGGCTGTTATTTTTCGTGTCAAAGGGATCGCTCTGGCAACGCAAGGTCCCTACATTACAGTGGCTACTATCTTGGCAATATTGGTGATGCTGCGACATCGTGGAAACCTGGTTCGTATCTGGGCAGGAACTGAACCAAAGATTGATATGCTCGGGAAATGATTCATTTATGTTTTGAGCAGGTGGATACGGTGCTAGACGTGTAAGGTGGATACAAATGCCCAAGGTGCAATGTGAAGATCATGGTCCCGTGGTTCTGGTCGTACGAGATGGTTGGGGCCGTAATCCAAATCGTGATCACGATTCCTTTAATGCAATCAAGCTGGCTGCCACACCAGTGTCCGACCGTATGCTGAGGCAGTATCCTTGGATGTTGATCAGGACCAGCGGTGAGGATGTCGGTCTTCCGGATGGGACCATGGGAAACAGTGAGGTGGGGCATCAGAACTTGGGTGCAGGTCGGGTAGTGGATCAGGAATCCGTGCGGATTACGAATGCGATATGTTCCGGGGCATTTTTTGCCAACTCAGTGCTTGTCGATGCCATTAGGTGCAGCAAGGATGATGATGATGATCGTTACCTTCATTTAATGGGGATTGCATCAGATGCTGGTGTACATGGTCAGATCGCCCATCTTCAGGCATGTTTAGAATTAGCGAAGAAGGTGGGGCACCAGCGTGTTGCTTTGCATCTATTCACTGATGGTCGCGATACGGGACCATTTACTGGCAAGAGATTTATCGCACAGATTCAAGAGCTTTGCCGAAGGATTGGCGTCGGACAGATTGCCAGTGTGTGTGGCCGGTACTACGCCATGGATCGTGATAATCGTTGGCAGCGGATTCAACAGGCTTATCAATGTCTGGTAGGCCATCAATCAACTCGCGTTGCACCAGATCCGATCCAAGCTGTTGAGCGATACTACAACCAGCCTGTGTCTAATTCACAGCAAGGCGACGAATTCATCCTTCCAACAGCTGTGGGGGAGGATTGGCGGAAAACGCGAGTCGGTTACGGTGATACGGTTATTTTTTATAACTATCGTGGTGATCGGCCGCGTGAAATTATCAAGGCGTTTGTTTTTGACAAAGAAGCATGGCAAACAGTGCCTGTTTCGCCAGATACCGGCGAGCGTGGCTTCGATCGAAGCGAACAGTTGGACCTTCGTTTTGTGACGCTGACAGCATATGAGCACGGCTTACCGGTTCAGGTGGCATTTCCTCGCCCACCCGCGATGACTCAGATTGCCGGTGAATACCTCGCGGATGTGGGGTTGAGCCAGTTCCGTTGTGCAGAAACAGAAAAGTTTCCACATGTCACATTCTTCTTTAATGATTATCGAGATCCACCGTTTGGCAAAGAGCGTCGGCAGATAGCGCAATCACCAAAGGTGGCGACCTATGATCTGAAGCCCCAGATGAGTGCTCAGCAGGTTACTGAGACCATGTTAAATCGTCTTTCGGCGACTGATTGCGAGGATTTCCTTCTTGTCAATTACGCCAATGGGGACATGGTAGGACATACGGGGGTGCTTGAGGCAGCGGTGGAGGCGGTCGAAACAGTTGATAGTTGTGTAGGACAGATTGTTCAGGCCACCGCTGCGCGAAATGGCAAGTTGATCATCACCGCAGATCATGGCAACGCCGAACAGATGTTCGATCCAGCTACTCAGGCTGCCCATACGGCACACACGACATACGACGTCGAGTGTATTATTGTTGATCCCAGCAGGCAGGACATCGCTTCGGGTTCGGCAGAGCAACCATGTCAAGAGTTTCGCAACGAAGGTCGCTTGGCAGATGTATTCCCAACGGTGCTGACACTGATGGATTTGGCTGTACCCAAGGAGATGACGGGTCGGTCACTATTGGCATAACCAGCCGACGAGTTCCATCGCCCGAGGTTTCGGCCGACCCGGTGAAGGATCAGGCGGTATCTATAACTTGATGTTTTATACTCTCAGTTTGTGATCAATGTTCGAATACCCTCCAGTCATATTGTTGGCCATTTGGTTTCTTTGGATCTACCAGGCCTTTACAACCGTAGTACGCCATTCGCGTTTTAATCGGAGAATCCGAAAACAGGTCCGTCCGGCATTTCGCAGGTTTACTCCCAAAGCAACAGTGATTTTACCTGTAAAGGGGGCCGATGATGATTTGCAGTCTCTTGTCTTGGGGCTTCTCCAACAGGATTACTCTGACTATCGGGTGGTGTTTGTAGTGGAGTCGGTAGAAGATCCTGCCTATGTGCTTCTTGAGCAGTTAGAACAGCATGATAAATCCATGCGGATTCTCATTGCGGGTCCGAGTGCCCCTGATGTCTCTCAAAAGGTACACAACCAACTGGTGGCAATAGATTATCTTGAGCCGAATTGTAAAGATGACGAAGTGTGGGCCTTTGCTGATAGCGACATCACGGCCCAACCTTGCTGGTTGGCCCGGCTGGTAGGTCCATTAAGCCGCAGTTCGAAGAATGGCGTTACAACGGGATATCGATGGATGGTTCCAACGCCTGATCGTAAAGGTAATATCTCGCTATGGTCACACTTGGCTTCAGTCTGTAATAGTTCGGTGGCCTGCCAGCTGAGAAACCATCGATGCAGTTATGCCTGGGGTGGTTCGATGGCCATGCTAGTTGGCACGGCGAGACGCGGTGGCTTACGCGGCTGGTTTTCAGGCGCTGTCAGTGATGATTATCAGATCACACGGATGTGTCGTGATCTGAATCTCCGTATTTATTTTGTGCCGCAGTGTTTGGTTGCTTCATCAGTTGCAATGGATTGCAGTGGCTTCTATCAATTTGCCCGTCGTCAGTATCTTATCACGCGTGTTTATGCTCCTTTTCTCTATATCGCGGCATTGATGGCGACCGGCCTATATGTTGCTGGTTGTCTGACAAGCATGATCTATCTAATGCAATGCTTGATCCTTGGGGTAGGTTGGTCGTCCTGTTGGTTTTCTGTGGTCGCAATGGTCATGGTTCTCGCGTGTAACCAGATTCGATCATCGCTGCGCACACAGATTGTGAGAGTTGCTTTTGGGGTTGATATTCATCATCAACTGAAGCGTACTTTAATGATGGATCGATGGCTGACGCCGGTGTGGATGACCGTGCATTTCAGCGTGATCCTTACGGCTCTTTTCGGCCGCACACTTTGTTGGCGCAATGTCCGCTATCGTCTTAATGGGCCCCAGAAGATACAGAGGTTGCCGGTAGATTAATCTGGCGGCTCGTCCTTGATCAATCGCTGGACATGGGTTTGCCTGGGGATTTCCGTTGGCACGGCGCTTGCATTTTTGAATTGCAAGTGAAATCTCCAACTTGATTAGCTATAAGCCTTCAGTAGTCTAAACCGTAATCCATTCTAAGTGCGTGTTTTAAACCGGAGAGGTGGTTTAAATGCATTAGGATTGTTTTCTCGAATTGATTGATTCAATCGGCGCTGTATCCTTAACTTTGATAGCATCAGGTGATCAGGACATAGTGCAGGTAAACCAAACGTGTCACTAAGCAGTTTAAGAATCCACGAAACACCGGTGTTGGCTGGCGGAAATATTGTGCTGGCATTCTCCGGATGGATGGACGGCGGCGACGTGTCAACCGGCACGGTTCGTCGATTAGTGGATCAGGTTGACGCGACGCCTATCGCGGAAATCAATCCGGAAGATTTTTATATCTACAACTTCCCCGGTGCCATGGAACTCAGCACCTTATTCAGGCCCCATGTTAAAATTGTGGATGGACTGGTTGATCAATATGTACCGCCAGCCAACACATTCTATTGCGATGAAGAGCGGAGATTGGCGTTCTTTGTAGGTAAGGAGCCGAACCTGAATTGGCATAAATTTTCCGACTGCGTGTTTTCACTGGCCAAACAAGTCCAAGTGTCAACCATTCTATTTGTCGGAAGTTTTGGTGGTACTGTTCCACATACACGAGAGCCCCGTTTGTATGTTACGGCATCCAATGCGGACCTTCGTGCGAGGATACAGGAATATGGTTTGCGTCCTACTGATTATGAGGGGCCAGGGAGTTTCGCAATGCACCTTATGGCACAAGCGGCAGATCACGGGTTCGAGATGGCCAGTCTGGTCGCAGAGATTCCGGGTTATTTGCAAGGTGAAAACCCCCGGGGTATTGAAGCGGTTACCCATCGGCTTTCTTTAATCTTGGGCCTGACGATCGACTTGGCGGCACTTCGGGGGGCGAGTAATCAGTGGGAGAACGAGGTTAGTACAGAGATCGAAAAAAATGACGAATTGCTGGAAAAGATCCGGGAGCTCGAAGAGCGTTATGATGACGAACTGATTGATTCAAGATCGGCGGGGGAGGAGGATTAGTGTCATCACTGGCCTGTAAATGGCAGGCCAATTTTGTTGATCGTATTGAAGATTTCATTTTTGACCGAATTGCCATCCCTGGCCCGCAGGTCGTATTGGATCCTCATCTGCATAACGGGCTTGACGTCGTCGATCTGAAGAAAAATGGTGCGTTGGTCATCCAGTAGTCTGGCTGTGCGAATGGCTACCGGGTCACGACCTTCCATTTTCGGATCAATGACGGACCATTCCTTGGAACCGTATTGGCTGGTCCAGCGATAGTTCCATTGTTCTATTTTGTAATTCGTAATGTTCTCGGCCTGTGATTGATTTAACGGGTTTGCAAATGTGATGCGAATTCCGTTTGCATGGACATTTAAAGCTGTAGGTAGCTTGACGTGGCGACCTGTATACCGCACGCGCTGAAGACAACCATCGGCTTTTGCTGCTGTGAGCCAGCCGTCGCTGCCACAGACGTATAACTGCCCGTCTTTTGGGCTAAATCGACCACGCATAGCACCGGCTAGAAACGTGGCTCCCACCCGGACGGCACCACCTTGAATCTGTCCACCAACCGTTTCATAGAGGACAAGTATGAGTTGGCAACGACCGAACGAAAGGTGCAGCAGGTGTCCGGCCAATGGCCCCCATTGGTCATCTGGTACCCATACCTGTCCACCAGCAGAGTTATCCATTTGTCGGGGCAACCAGCAGACGGGTGGGTCGAAAGTGGCTGGTTCCTTTGGCCTGTGGTGAGTGCGCATATGTCCGTAAAAACCGCCTTTGTGATATATGTCAATCCGCGTGGCCGGTATCCAGTTGCCTTCTTGGTCGGCCCCGGTGATGGTCCCGTCTGGGCCAACCGATAGGCCGTTGGCATGACGAAATCCTGTGGCAAAGACCTTGGGTATCCTGGTATTGGGTGCTAATTGGAGCAGGCATCCTCCTGTTGGAGTATGGCCAGCTCCGGTTTTGAAAAAATAAAACCGACCTTGCGCATCTGTCTCCAGGCATGTATCGTAAGCATGCGGTTCACCGGTAGTGCCCCATCCATTACTGACGTTTTCGTAGAAGTCAGCTTCATCGTCATTATTAAGGTCGTGCAATCGTGTGAGCTGACCACGTTCAAGGACATGAATGCGGCCCTTGATGACCTTCAGTCCCAGTGGTTGATACATCCCCGTTGCGTATCGTTTCCAGATCAATGTTTGTAGTGTTTCATCTATGCCCCTCACCAGCCACACATCGCCATGGGCGGTACAAACAGCGAGATCACCGTTGGGTAGAAAATCGATTCCGGACAGGAACATCAGGGCGTTATAGGGGTTTGCATAGGGCAACTGGAGCGTGTCAATGACATATGCCCCGGTATCTTGACCGACAGTTCCCTGGGTGACAGGTTGCTGTGTCCAGCGTGAGCCCCCCCCCCTTGTCAAAGGTGACAAAGGCCGGGGGGAATCGGACACTTTTATGAGTTCTACAAATTGGTGGAGATCTGACCGATTCCCATTCCAGATAAGCACTTTAAATTGAATCGTATTCTGCTGTGCAGGGATCTGTAAAAACACTTGGGATTTATGGTTCACCTGAAAATGCAACTGGGTTTTGTTGTTGATCACGCCTGCTGCCGTCAGCTTATTCCCACTATCTAGCACCGCCAGGGTAACGCCATCGATCTGGGTTATTGTCGGTTTCGATTCAGGCACCTGGTAGAGCAAGACACTCATTGGCCTAGGTGCATGGTTGATTTCAATGGTGCGAGTGATACTGCGAATTTCCCCCAATGACTCGACGCCCGGCATCTCCAATACATCCGTCGATCCTATGGTGTAGGAAAGGATTGCACGTTTGCCGTGCAGATAGACACCTTGATAGCGAGCCCAGTTTAGTGGCAGGGGAACATGGGGCGATGATCGTGGGTCGGCGAAGCTATTGTTATGTGCCCAGCCAGGAGATTCATGGGTATAAAACTGAATGGTTCCTTGAGGCGTTGGGGTATTAATGAGCCCAAATCGACTCGTACTGTGTTGGAGGTGACCACCAATCCATCCGGCAGTGACACGCATAAGATTCCGGTCAAAAAGAAAGGTGGCATCGTGTTTTTCACCCAGCCGAATGGCCAGGCCTTTGCGGGTTAGAATCCGTTTGCCCCCTGCCTTGATTCTAATGGTGGCAGCGAGGTACGGACCGGTATCCATGTTATTGAACCGCGCATCATTCCAATCCTCTTTCGTTTCTTTTTCCCAGGTGGGCGCGTCACCCTGAGTAGGTGGTGGGGTCCACTGTGTATTCAGTATCGTTTCGACATCCGGTGCCGTTGTGTGCTTGTCTTGTGACGACATGGGCTCAGTGCAGCACGCGAGGCAAAGACTTAAAAGATAAATCTTGAGTTGGATTAGATAAATCGTCTGCATGAATACCAGAACGTCACGGGAGTTTGTGCGGTGGGAGATACGCTAAAATCATTGGATATCAAAGGCACCCTAGTGGTTGATCATACCACGGTAGACCTACCCCGTATTACCGGTTATGCCAGTGATCGGTTGTTGGCATTTTGGTTCAGATGTTCTTTAGATAGATAAATTTGGATAGCGCAAAAGAAAACACGGGCACCTGGTGCCCGTGTTTCTTGTTTGTGCCATACAGTGTGCGTGTCTGGGGAGGAGATGAATCCTCCTTGCACGAACTGTGATGCCGCTGAAGCGTTGTTCTTAGAACTACACCTCACAATTTATCAAGATCATCTCAGGTCAGGCTGACCGTCGATTTCTCGACGCACCAAGCATCATCAAACCCACACCGATCATCGCGGTGGTTGCCGGTTCGGGGATGAGGGTGAAGGTGAAGTCGGCTACCTGCTTTGAAGCAGATCCCGCTCGTCCGGAGGTGGCAACTTCGCCAGCCACACTGATTTCTGAGTCTGCTTTACCGACGAGATAAGCCACGTCGATAGTCTGGGCGGCAGCACCTAGGACAACAGTGGTTGCCTGGAGGTACGAACCAAAGCTCGTCTGGGAAAAGGCAGCAAACGCGTGAGTAGTTATTGCAGCCTCAGCACTACTGCCAGCGGCACCAACATCTTCGCCAGGGCCAAAGAGATTGCTGATACTGCTGTTATTCGGGTCATACTGGAAATGGCTATCAATTGCGGTTGCAATACTGCCACCGTCGTTTTGGGGGGTTGTGCCTATTGCGGAAATATTCTCTTGGTGCAATGCTCCGCGGATACCAAAACTGCCGGCGCCGGTGCCATTGCCAAGATCGATTGCCTGGGGATTGTTATCGGAATTTCCGCTGACATTGGTGAGTGACAGGGTTGTCGATACCAATCCTTCGCTACCATCACCGACGGGTGTTGGCATACTGATGGTCCAATTAAAGACGGATCCTGCGTCAACGATAACACTGGCGTTTGTGGTGCCGGTGAACATTATTGAGGCGACCAAGGCGACTGTAGCACATTTTAGATACCCAAATTTCATGGCACTTCTCCTTTTTTGCTGTGGTGATGTGGTGAGCAACGCAACTAGCGCGCACCTTACATTACGATAAATATTAGACACTTGCATGGCACTTCTCCTTCTTGATTATAACGGCCTTTTTATAGTTCTTCCAGCTTGCGGTTGATGTTATTTTACTTCAGCCGCCCATGTAAACCTAACATATTGCTAACGGATCCTGTTTGTCGTATCCGCCCGCAAGGCACTTGGGCCTTGCTAACCGCTCGCATGGTTACCCGTGGACAACACGGGCTCATGGGAACAGGCAGCGAATATCTCCACGAACTGTTTTATGTACTCCAAGTACGAGTAAAACACGCTTTATCGTGGCGTTTTCAAATTGTCTGATATACCTTTTATGCAAACCCCATGCCGAACTTGGCGTGTCCTTCTTTGTGTGTTCGTAAGTGTTTGTTAATAAGGATAATAAATGTTTTGTTTCTGACGGCCTCTACTGATGTGGCGTAAGATATTGGGGTGATTTTGAACCAA
>Ga0310125_10001202_pt1 | contig 12934 bp, 6 predicted proteins | sample CB11b_Tmax_Bot8__FD_203508 | JGI IMG/M metagenome (GOLD analysis project Ga0310125, IMG submission 203508) | Marine microbial communities from Western Arctic Ocean, Canada - CB11b_Tmax_Bot8 | ecosystem: Environmental > Aquatic > Marine > Oceanic | place: Canada: Western Arctic Ocean | collected... | reverse complement strand
CTGGATTTGATTCCAAAATATCCTTGTAAATTTGAATCGCTTCATCGACACCGTCGGCGCGTTGTATCAACAGTTGTGCCAGTTCGGTGGTCGCTGGACGCTGATGCTTGCCCTCGATCCTTGAAGCCTGTCGGTATGCGCTGATCGCAAAGTTTGTCTGTCCCATCACGCTGAGTTGCTGGGCGACGATGTGATAATCCCTTCCTTCTGGATCCTTGTCACTCGATTGAATGAAATCCTGCAACTCATCCGTCGCGTCTTCGATTTCACCTGCGTTTCGCAGAATGGCAGCTTTGGTGATGACGCTGTCGAGCGTCAGGCCGCGCTTGTCGATGACTTCGTCAATCTGCTCTATCGCTTCATCGTGGCGCTTCAGTTTAGATAGGGTCCGAGCCATGGCGAGAAGGTTGTGCACGTTCCCGGGTGCCCTCTCGGCAATGTCCTGGCGCAGTTGAAGCGCCCGCTCGGCGCTGCCGAATGCCTCTTCATACTGCAGGTATCGGTTGGCGTGCATGTAGTTTCGCGAGTGATATTCGTACAAGCTGCGCAGGGATTTCAGGGCACCCTTGTTGTTGCCGACATGATAGAGCGCCAAGCTCAGACCAATCAGTCCACGGGCGTTCGTCGGACGCTGCTTCAGGGCGGTTTGAAAGGCCTCGCTGGCTGAACCATATTCCTGCGTTCGCAGAAGTGTGAATCCCAGCGTTACCCAGCCGTGAGAATATACCTGCCGAAACTCCAGGCCTTCGCGCAATGCGGCCACCGCCTCATCATTGAGGCCTTGTGCTATCTTCAGCCGCGCGAGGAAGAACGCACCCTTGGCGAGGTCAGCACCCTTGCCGTCCTTCGCGGTTCGGGCACGGGCAACGATCAACCCAGCCTCTTTGAAATCCCGTCGTGACAGCGCATCAACAAACATGGCGTCGATGACGAGTGGATTGTGGAGTTCGTCATCGCTCACCTTGCGCAGTTCTTCGCGAGCGCGTTCAATGTCGCCCTCGCGTTGGTAATACGCATACCATTGAACGGCTCTCAGGGCTGGATCCTCTTGACTCGCAATCCGTTCCTTGAGGACCGACTCGACCTCAGATTCCACATCGAGTTCACCGCGTATCAGTTTTCGGAGGCGCTCGACCCATTCCGCGTCGACGCCGGCCTTTTCGCCCTGCTCGACGTAGGTGAGCTGTTTCTCCTTATCAGTACTGATCTCCATGAGCTTAATCAGGAGATAGGTGTCGCCCGGCTGTTCATTGAAAGCATCTTCCAGGATCTGTATGGCGGTGTCTTTTCGATTGGCAACGAAGTATTGCTGTGCCGCGCGAATTGAGAACATCGGATTGTCCGCGATGTGCATCTCACTGAGCAACTCATCGACCTCGTCGAACTTCTCCTGGCCCAGAAGAATTTCCACCTTCATTCGCTGGTGTTTTTCGCCTTCTCGGGCCCTTTCAGGGATGCTTTCCAGTTGTTTGTCGGCCTCGGCGTACATCTTCTGCCGAACGTAGAGTTGCGCCAGGGCGTATCTCGCAGGGGTCACATGCGGCCATCTCTTTACGACAAGTTTGAATTGATCGGTGGCAGCGCCCCACTCCTTCATGCGCATCCGCAATTCAGCCGATTCCAGCAAAGTACGCATAGAGTCTTCGCCGCGTTCGAGGGATTCATCGACATGGATGGCTGCCTCGATGTAATCCCCTCGCGCATAGCTGATGCGCCCGGCCAGTTTGGTGAGCGCCGGTCGCTCGCCGAATTCACCGATGATCACCTTGAGCTTTGCTTCCATGTCGCCCAGAATCTTCTTGCGTTCCACCTGATCCGTGATGGGTTCGACTCGGCTCGACCAGATCTCGAGAGACGAAATGCCGCACACCATTCTGTAAATTCTCCGGCGCAGGAAGTCCATCGGTGGGGCTTCATCCGACGTGTTCCACGCGTTATCGAACATGATCAACGCCCCCTCGAACTTGTTCTGATCGCGCAACACGTTGCCCAGTGTGAATGCCATCAGCAGGCTGTTCGGGTAGGCCTCGCGGGCGGCCCGTGCGATTTGTTCACATTGTTCGAGATATTGCGACGGCAGACGATCCTGCTTTGTGCTCTTTGTCGCCTTGACGTAGTGCTGCAGAATCAACTGAATCGCGCGCGAAGTCAGTTGCGGTGAGGCCGGTTCCTTTAGAAGCCGCTCGCGCAGCTGTTCTACATAGGGCGCCGATTTCTGGAGCCGATCGAGCGACAGCAGAATGAACATATGGTCGAGCAGGCGGTCAAGGTCTTCCGGGTTCTTTTCAAGAGCGGCTCGGGTCAGTTGAACGGCTTCGTTTCGCAGTTCGGCCGCCAGCTCGCGATCGCCACCGAGCTCATCCAGGGAATCCGCCTCGAGCAGGTTCCACCGCGCCAGGTGTTTGGCGTAGCGTGAATCCTGCGAGTTTTCTTCGCTCGACTGTGCCGCGCGCAGGATATCCGTGATCTGCTGCCGGTCTGCAGCCGTGGGCTTGATCGCCGATGCGTCTGCGATCCGGTAGACTTGGCTTATCGCGCGATATTTGATCGCAAGATCGAAGTCAGGGTAAGACTCAAGAATCGCTTGTGTTTTGTCGTGGACACTGTCCCACTCGCTGGATCGGCCCATTTCGACCGCCAGGCGAACACGCAGATCCATCAGAAGCTGCAACGGTCTGGGGTCGTGAGGGTGCAAGTGCACCGCACGTTCCAGCCATGCGATCTGTGTGCCGAGGTGGTGGCTGGCGTCGCGCACGCTGGTCACGGGGGTCAAGCTGTTCGCTTCGCTCGCGTGAATCATGACGTCCAGGTCTTCTGAGTACTCGCGGTAGCCGGCCACCTTGGCGTAGAGCTTGGTGGCATCAAGGTATTTACCGGCCGCCATCGCTTTGTCGGCCTCGCGCAGCGTGGCCGCGGCGGACCGCCGCCCGGCGACGTACCACACCGCGGCCAGCGCAACGCCCAGACCCAAGAGACCTGCGCTGAGGAAAACAACGAGTTTCGTATTGAGGCGACGGGCCATCGGCGACCGCTCCAGCGTGAATGTGTTAAATGAGTTAGATGTCTTCCTTGGCCACATTGGGGTACAGACCCTGCTTGACCTCTACCCAGTCAGGCAGGCATGCCATGATTTCCGGCAGCATGACCGAAAGAAACGCGGCCGCGCGGTCCGCGGGATCGACCTTGTCCGCCAATTGCGGCACATTCACTTCGATCTTGCAGTGATAACTGTATCGATCCAGCGGATTCCATCCCGAAGCGCGAACACGGTCAGGGTCCTTCATGAATCTTCCGTTGACCGCGAAAAAGTAGAAGACGTTAGTGGTCAGCGGCGTCACGCCTGGTGGCGTTTTGGTGTACTGAAAGCGTGTGACGGTGATCTGCGTCTGCGGGATGTGCGTGCCGTCGGGGGTGAGCTGCCCACGGACCTTGATCGGTTGTGTCCGGTCGTCGTCTCGTGCGCCATATTGCGGTCCGCTCACCTGGATCACTTGCGTCGAAACCCCGCTGCCCACCGGCAGGGCGCCGCCGGCCGTGGCGCACCGCTCGGCCACGTGCGGCACCGTGCCGATCGTGCCGGTGTAGTAGGCGACATGCAGATGGACGAATGCATCCGGTTGATCACCGTACCCTTTGGCGCGGGCGTAAGTGCGGCTGATGTATTGATGGGTGCCCAACGTATGTTCCGCGTCCTTGGACAGGCGTATGTCTTTGTTCAACATCTCCCAACGGCCGGAGTCGGAATCCGCGCTGCCGACCACTCTGGGGATGCTGGTGAGCCGGTGTCGCAGTGGGATCTTATCCTTGAAAAGGACAGTCTCTGTGGCCCGGACAACGCCGTTGAGCCCGAGAACCGCCACCAGCATCACGCCACCGGCCACGGCCGGCGCAATGACATTGCTCGACAGGGCATGCGCGGTGAGCAGTCGCCGGCAATACCACCCGACCGCGACGGTCGATATCGCCGCAACCAGCAATATGGCCATCGCCCACGTGGTATTCAATCCGCCAGGGATCTTGGTCGGTTGAAAACTCATCAGCATGGCCCCGTAGGTCAGGCCCGCCGCGACCGTCAGCGCAATACCGACCAGCACGCCCCTCGTGCCCTGCATGACGGCCGACGCCGTGGCCGGCGCGCGTTCGCCGCCATCGCGAGGACTTGTAACGGCGGCGCTGCGATCGTGGTCCGTGCGGTTCGCTGCATTCGACGGCGGAGGCTGACCCTCCGTGATCACGAGGTTGTCGAGGATCCACCCCAGCATCCAGAATATGCCAGCGGCCGGGATCAGCATGAGCATGCCGATGAATACGTGCAGGTCGCCGGCAGCCACTCGTGGATCGACCTTCGCGTAGAGGGCCCCGATGACGGTCACCCGACCCACGTTGACGAATACCGCAACGGGAACCGCCATCGCGACCATGACCAGTCGCTGCCACCAGGCCCGATTGGACAGGAACGCCATGGCCACGCCGAGAGCCACGAACGCCATGAGCATGCGCAACCCCGAGCAGGCCTCCGCAACATTCAACGGATCGAGCCTTTCTCCACCGCTCCATAATTCGATCGTGTTGCCGGCCAGGACGACATCCATGTCCAGAAACATGCCGAGGATCTTGAGCAGGAACGCCGACGCGATCGCGGCGATGTCCTGGAGCTTCCAGGCGATCAGGTTCCACAGGCGATCGGACACCTTGACCGCGAAGACCAGGTAAAGGATGGGAAACCAGAGGTACCGCAGCATGGAAGAGCCCAGGACGAACCAGACCAGGCTGAACAGCACCAGAATCATGCTGTACCCCTGCAGCATGTCGTTCTGACCCGGGTAGATCCACCATATGTAGCTGAAGATCCCAAGGAACAGCAGCATCAGGCCTCTGGGTGAGATTCGCCGGGTCGTCGCCACCAGCCGGTCGCGGTGCTGGAAGATGAAATAGCAACTGATCAGCGGCACGATCATGGCGTGTTGCCAGTTCGGATCGTGGTAGGCGGTGCGGCCCATTCGCGAGAGAAAATTGTAGTGCAGCGTCACGAACAGCGATCCGAGCAGCGCCATCCAAACCCAGCCACCCGCGGTGATCAGAGATGGGTAACCAGCGGTCAGCGTTATCCCTGTGACCGATCTTCTGGACATAGAGTCAGCCCGCCCCCTCGATCGCAATCTGCCGAAATGTACCGCTATTATACGAAGCCACGGTGACGTCGGTTCGCCGAGAACTTTCTCCTGAGACCATGACGGTGCCTACCCCAGCCAGGGTCGCGGACCAGACCTCACAATCAACGTAGTCAACGCAGTTTGGCGCTCAGTCCCCGGAAGACGTCCTGTCCAAAGTTCCGGTCGAGAATGAAACCAAACCCATAGGTCATCCTGAACCCGTTGCGCGCAACGGCCAGGGATGTGGCCACGAAACTCTGGCCCACGTTGATCAGGTCGTTCGGCTTGAGGTAGAAATCTGGCTGGGTTCCTTCGAAAATAGCACGAATGTTCAACCGGACGGTCGCCTGCTGGTTGTCGCCCACCATTCGAGTCAGGTCCACCCGCTCCGGCCAGGCCAGCTGGTTCAGCCCGCCGGCCGCGGCGATCAGACGCTGGAGCGTCAGGTCGCGTTCGCCGGGAAGCCCGAACGTGCCGGGGCGGTTGACCGCACCCGTGACGAAGACATTTCCGATCACCGGCGACGGCACGCGGATGATGTCGCCCGGGCGAATCACGATGTTGTACTGCATGTCGCCGTCTTTGAGCTTGTCGTAAGGGATCTCGATGACACGCTGTGTCAGCACCGGGCTGCCATCCGCTGCGTCAATGCCCTCCTGACCGTGACCGGTGACGGTCGATTCCACGCGCATCCATTTACCGTCGACGTGCACCCACTCGCCTTGACTCTCGCCGCCAACCATGGACTGGCCCATGGATTCGAGCGGCGAGGTCGATTCGCTGCGCGGCGGCCCCGGTTGGGCCTCACCGGGCGCGGCGTCCAGTGCATCTTCGAGAAGCGTGCCGGGGTCCACCATCGCGCCGTTTTCCGGATCGTCTGAAGGTGTCCCGTCGGATGGTCTGGCACTTTTCTTCGATCTGATCCCGCGGATCACGTACATCTTCTTGATGCGGCCATCCGCCCCGCGAGCCAGAGCAAGGGCGTCAAGCAGACGAAAATCCGCATGCAGGATGCTGAAGGTTCCTATCAGGGTGCCCGACGTTCTCGGTTCGCCCATGACGCTGTACGTGTCTTGCGTCCGCTGTTGCACGATGACCGTCACGGTCGGGTCTTTCAGGAGGCCCTTACGCTCGATGATCCTGGCGACTTTCTGTTCCAGTTCGAGTTCGGTGATCCCCTCCACGTGGACCGTGCCGACGATGGGCACCCGGACGTTCCCCAGCGAATCGACGCGGCGCGTAGCCCCGAAATCCTGACCGGCCGCGAGCAGTTCGAACACCGAAATCGAGACGACGTCGCCCGCCCCGATCCTGTATTCCTCGATGGTCGGTTCCAGATCCGAAGGGGTGATCTGCGACAGGCCGGGTGGGTCATCGGAGGGTTCGTCGATAATGTCAAGCTGGTCAAGGATCGGCATCACGACGGGAGTGCGCTCCCAGCGCCCGACGACCGACGGGTTCATGAACGAATCCAGTTCGCACCCGGTCGCGGCCGCGACCAGCAGCGCCAGGACCCACGGACGCGTTCGCCACCGTGTCGGACGCTTTGTTGACCACGAGGGTGTTTGCGGGCGTTTCATGTTCTTGCTCACCTCGTCGCGTCGCGGGCCGAAGCCCACACGCCAACGACGGACCGGAGTCCGCCAGGACCGCCACCGCAGAAAACACCAGCATAGTAACGAATTACCGGCCACGCCGCCCGGTCTTGTTATTGGACGTACCGTCGCCGGTACCGACGGCCGCACTGCCCCGTTAGATCCCTTCGTCCTATCGAGCATCGGCCTGTAGTCGCGGGCGTCTTAGGTCGTAACATGATACGTTGAAGGCCAGGGCGGGTTCGGGCATGGAACAGACGATCAGCATCATCGGTGACGGCGCCATGGCCACGGTTTGTGGCCTCCTTTTGGAGGGCCAGGGGGCCCGCGTCACGATTTGGGGGGCATCCCCGGACCACGTGGCCAGCGCGATTCAGACACGTCATAGCCGGCACCTGCCGCAATTCCGAATCCCCGATTCGATTCGCCTCACGGGCGACGATCGCGAGGCGTTTGCAGGTGCGACGATGGTCGTCTCGGCAGTTCCGACCCAATACGTTCGGACGGTCTGGCAGCGGCTCGCGCCTCAGGCACCCCCCGGGGTCCCGGTGGTGTCGGTGGCCAAGGGAATCGAGACAGACACACTGATGCGCCCCACGCAGATCGTCGCCGACGTGCTGCGGAATCAGGGCCCGGACGACCCCGACGGCCCGCCCCGCCCGCTGGCTGCGTTGTCGGGTCCTTCGGTGGCCGACGAACTGGCCCGCTGTCTGCCCGCGACAGTCTGTGCCGCGAGCGACGACCACGATCTGTGCTCGCTGATCCAGCGCACGTTCAGCACCCACTGGTTTCGGGTCTACACCAATGACGACCTGAATGGCGTGGAACTGGCCGGGGCCACGAAGAACGTCATCGCGCTGGCGGCGGGGATTCTCGACGGGCTGCAGGCGGGGATCAATGCGAAAAGCGCGCTGCTCTCGCGCGGCCTGGTCGAGATCACGCGCTTGGGAGTGGCCATGGGCGCCAACGCCGAGACGTTCAGCGGCCTCGCGGGCGTCGGAGACCTGGCGACGACGTGCTTCAGCCCCACCGGCCGCAACCGGACCTGTGGCGAGCAACTTGGCAAGGGTCGGAAGCTCGAAGACGTCCTGGCCACCGTGCGCGGCGTGGTCGAGGGCGTGCCGACCACCAAAGCCGTCGTGAGGCTCGCCGACCGGTTTCGCGTCGAGATGCCGATCACGGCGGCCGTCCATGCGGTTTTGTTCGAGTCCCTGGATCCGATCGAAGCGATCAGTCGCCTGATGAGCCGCCAGCCGAAGCCCGAGCGGGTGGTGTGAGCAGCAGCAGAGCAGCAGAGCAGGAAAGCAAGAGAGCAGGAAAAAGGAGGCCGGACCACTGTCCTGCTTTTCCGCTTTTCCGCTCTATCCGTTCTCCCGGTGGTTGCCATTCATCCAGGGGCACCCCCCGACGCGAGCCGTTGATCTTCCGCTTGCGCCGCCCCTGTCGATTGTGACGACCAGGTCACGCAGTCAACCCGGTCAATCTTGAGAAATAGAGGCACCGGCCCGCGGGTGTATGTGAGAATTCACGCTGTCCGCTGCGCCTTCGACGTTTCGTGGCGGGCCGCGCCGCCCTGTCGACCCAGCAGGGCGCGTGTCTTGAGCCGGGTACTTGGGAGGAACCGAGGTCATGGACCTGGACACGATTCTAAAAACGGCGCTCGAATTGGGCGCGTCGGACATTCATCTGGTGGCCGGTCACCCACCGATGGCGCGGTTGCAGACGATCATGACACCGATGGACTATCCGGTGATCACGCCGGAAGGCGCCTTGCGGATGCTGAAGCACGCCGCCAGCGATTCCCAGATGACCAAGTTCGAAAAGATCAAAGACTCCGACTTCTCGTACGAAATACCCGGCCTTGGCCGATTCCGAATCAATGCGCACCAGCAGCGGCGTACGGTTGCCATCTCACTGCGCGCGATCAAAGAGAAGATCCCCGCGTTCGAATCGCTGAATCTGCCCGAGGTGGTTCAGCGGCTGACCTACCTGCCGCGCGGCCTGATTCTCGTCACGGGCGACACCGGGTCGGGCAAGTCCACGACCCTGGCTGCGATGATCGACGGAATGAACAAGCGCTACCAGAAGCACATCATCACGCTGGAGGACCCGGTCGAATACACATTCATCAGCGACCGATGCATCATCGAGCAGCGCGAACTAGGTGACGACGTCCCCAGCTTCGCCAGCGGCCTGCGCCATGTGCTGCGTCAGGATCCGGACATCATTTTCGTCGGCGAAATGCGAGACCTGGAGACGACTGCGGCGGCGATCACCGCGGCCGAGACCGGACACCTGGTGCTCTCGACGCTGCACACGGTCAACGCGTCGCAGACGGTCGAGCGAATCATCGACATGTATCCGGCGGATCAGCAGAACCAGATCCGGTCCATGCTGGCGAACACACTGCAAGCCGTCATCAGCCAGACGCTGTTCAGCCGGACCGACCAGAAGGGCATGGTTCCGGCGATCGAAGTGATGCTGTCGACGCCCGCGGTTCGCAACCTGATTCGCGAAGACCGGGCCTTCGAGATGCCCAACGTGATCGAAACGAACCGCGCGATGGGGATGAACACCCTGGATAACGCGATCTGTGAACTTTATTTCAATGGCATGATCAGCCGCGAGGATGCGATCTCCAAGGCGGCTTATCCGGAGAAGCTCGAGCGAATGCTCGCGGCGTAGCGACGCGGACGGTCGCCGTCCCACCGTGCGGTGGGACGGCCAAGGGGTAGGCCCGTTGACCTGCGACGCATCGGGCGTCGAGCGTCACCGGGCGCAGTGGAGTTTTCGACACAGGAAGATCCAGGGCTGATCCGGAGCAACGGATGAATCGGCCGCAACGCGAAGAGTGGAATCACGATGCCTCACTACCGGTATCAGTCTCGGACCTCCGACGGGCAGACCTCGGTCGGCGTACTCACGGCCCAGAACGCGATGGCGGCGGCGCAGGCGTTGCGGTCGCAGGGGCTTCAAGTTGTCCAGTTGCGGCCCGCGACCGTCAAGTCGGTTTCGAAGTGGGTCGGTCGGGTGCAGGGCCTGAACGCGACCACGGGTCCCTCGCAGAAGGACATTCTCAACTTCACCAGCCAACTCGCCGTGATGATCCGCGCCGGCATTTCGATCCGTGCCGCGCTGGAGGGCATCGCCGACCAGACCGAGAACCCCAAGTTCAACGCGCTGCTGACACAGATAAAGCACGACGTCGAGTCCGGCAAGCAGTTCAGCGAGGCGATCGCGAAGCACCCGAAGTACTTCGGGCCTCTGTACGTGAACATGGTGCGGGCGTCGGAGATGTCGGGCAGTTTCTCGCGCATGCTCGACCGCATCGCCGCTTACCTGGCGCAGCAGATCGAGACGCGCAGCATGGTGGTCGGCGCGATGATCTACCCCGCGGTGATCGGAACGCTGGCGGTCGGCGTGACCATCTTTCTGCTCACCTTCGTTCTGCCGCGGTTCGCGTCGGTGTTTGAGGGCAAGGAGGCGGCGATGCCCTGGCCCACGCGGTTTCTCATGGGGGCCAGCGGCTTCATGGTGGATTGGTGGTGGGCGGTCTGCCTGGGCCTCGTCGCGCTGGTCGTCGGCTTCGTGATGTTCGTGAAGACCGAGGTCGGGGGCTGGTGGTTCGACAAGACCAAGCTGTCCATCCCGATCCTCAAGAATATGTTCCGCGCGATGTACATCTCGCGCAGCCTGCACACGATGGGCGAGCTGGTCAACGCCGGTGTGCCGATGCTCGACACGATCGCCATCACCGGGGACGTGAGCGGCAATCGCCTGTTCAAGAGGACCTGGCGTGCCGTGTATCACTCGGTCAAGCAGGGCAAGAAGATCGTGCAGCCGCTGTACCGTACATCGCTGCTGCCCAAGGCCGTGGTGCAGATGATCGCGGCGGGCGAGGAGTCCGGAAAACTCGGCGAGGTGCTCGACGAGGTCAGCACCTTTTATACGCGGCAGCTTCGGCAGACGGTCAAGACGGTGACGTCCATGATCGAGCCGTTGATGATCATGATCATGGGCGGCGTGGTCGGCTTCATCGCCATGGCGATCATCCTGCCGATCTTCAAGCTGTCGACGCTGGTGAACTGACCCGGGTCGCGGCGAAGGTCGCGGGTCCTGGTGCAATGCTCGCGGCGCAGTGGCGGCCCGCTCGGCTAGAGGTGGAACATGGTTAACCGCAAGTCACGACGGGGATTCACGCTGATCGAAGCGGCGTTGACGACCATCATCGTCGGCACGGGCGTGCTGTCGATCATGGCCGCGCAGCAGGCTTACCACAAGAAGAACGACTGGGCCCAGCGCAGCGGCACCGCGATTCTCCTCGCCAACGAGATTCGGGAGATGACGCTGAGCCTTCCCCTGGATGACCCGCTGTCCGGATCGAGCAATCAGGGCCCGGAGACGGGCGAGGTCACGGTGGACGACTATGACGACCTGGACGACTTCGCGGGTACGGTCACCAGCGGGTTCGGCGCGGGGCTGACGTTCGATCCACCGATCGATGCCATGCGCCAGCAGATACCCGCAATGGCGGGTTGGTCCCAGCAGGTCCAGGTGGAAAGTGTTCTGCCCGGCTTCGTCAGCGCGACCCTGTCACAGCCGCTGGGAACGACCGAAATGATGCGGGTCACGGTCAGTGTCCGTTACCAGGGTCCGAACGACCCGAGCCCCAACGCGATCACACAATTGAGGTGGCTGGTCGCGGAGTAGAACCCCAATGGTTGGAGGCCTTGGGATCGACACGATGAACCATCGAATGGGTACAAGGTATCGTCACCGCCGCCATCGCGGCGTGGCGGCAATCCTAGCGATGATGTTTCTGGTGATCTTCTCGTCGCTCGCCGCGGCCATGGCGATCGTGGCCCAGGGCAACCTGTCCACCGCCGACACGCACATGAAGGTGAACCGCGCTCTGGCGGCGGCCGAGACGGGAATGCAGTTCATCATGTTCCGCCTGAATGAAGTGACCGCCAACGTCACCACGACGGACGGACTGATCGATGACAGCAACGCCGTCGATCTTTGGAACACGACCCGCCCGATGCTCTTGACGGCATTGAAAAATGAGCTGCACAACCTCACCGAACCGGTCGAGACAGGCACGACACTGCAGATCGGACCGGTCACTCTGGGGGCGGGCGATCCTGCCTTCACGGCGATCTTCACGCCGCATCCGATCGCCAACGAGGACTACGACGCGGCGTACTACAACCGCGAGCCCTACCTGGGCCTTGGCGTATCCAACGCGAACCCCCTCGACGCCACGTGGTTGCGCGTGCGCGTCGAGTCGAGCGACGGCCCGGTCGGCCAGGAGGTGGCTCGGGGCATCGAGATGGACTTCAAGATGGACAAGAAGATCCGTTTCGCGATTCTCTCCAAGAGCAGGGTCATGATCGGCCGCAACGTCATGATCAAGGGTCCGATCGGCAGCCGGTTTACCGACACGCACCTCGCCAACGGACACCCCGTGCAGATGGTCAGCGACTTCCGGGGCCTGGACTCGCAGCTCGATACGTCCATCGACCAGCTCGTGGGCACGCTGGTGAATAACGACATGGACGGTGACAACCGGATCAACATCGCCGACCCGGCGGAGACCTCGGGCCTGTCCGATCCCGACGCCCTCGACGTGAACGACGACGGCTACATCGACGATTACGACATGTTCCTGAACCACTTCGACACCAATGGCGACCTGTCGCTCAGCGCCACCGAGCTGGATACGTCGAATGACATCGTGGCGGCCCAGCTGCTCAATCTGATCGACACGTTCGGCGACCCGAGCCGCTACGGCTACGGCGACGGAGTCATCGACAACCAGGACGCCTACACCAAGATCCGAGGCGACGTGAAGGTGACCGCCGCGCTCAACGGCTGGCAGATCGGTGCCGCGGATCCGAGCGGTAACGGCACCGGCGACTACAAGGATTTCTTTCAGGGCGCCATCATCCCCGGCCACGGCGAGTATCCGTTGACGTTCGAAGCGGACGACGCCGACGTGCACCAGTTCGAGCCGACGGACTTCGACGTGAGCACCTTCCGCAACATGACCGCGGCGGATTCTTTCGACACGCAGGTGAACGCGGAGCTGGCACTCTACGACCCGAACAATCCCTCAACGCCGCAGCCCGTCGGTGCCACGACCGAGGAGGTCCCCTACGGGTCGGCACACCCGTACGACTTCTA
>Ga0310125_10001199_pt1 | contig 12949 bp, 7 predicted proteins | sample CB11b_Tmax_Bot8__FD_203508 | JGI IMG/M metagenome (GOLD analysis project Ga0310125, IMG submission 203508) | Marine microbial communities from Western Arctic Ocean, Canada - CB11b_Tmax_Bot8 | ecosystem: Environmental > Aquatic > Marine > Oceanic | place: Canada: Western Arctic Ocean | collected... | reverse complement strand
TGCTGGGATGAGGAAGTCGAAGCCATCGCCAAGACGCTGTTCAAGACGGCCCGCCACTGGCAAACTGAGGAGACGGATCCCTTTCCGGTCGCCACCAGGGAAACGGACCCTTTCCGACTCGTGGGCATCAACGTCGCATTCGATATGACGATGGAGCGATTCCAGCAGATCATCGATACGGCGTGCTGATACTCACTCTTTCTGTGGCCCCCACTTGATCACATCGAGTTCCACCTGGTCCCATCCTTGTTGGTGCAGTCGAAGTCGTTCGGAAAGATAGCAAGATAGAATGCGTTTAGAAATCCGCCAAGCGGTTCTCCGCATCACCAAAGGAGTCCAGCTGCACGCCCATGCGGTCCATGATCGATAGGTACAGGCTGCACAAGCGGCGATTATCGTCACCCCGGTCCAGATAATCCAACACCCGCCCGGTCTGCACGGTCCCGCCAAGACTGCCGACCGTGACCACCGGTACCTTGGTGCTGTCGTGTCCCTTACCCGACCACATGTTATTGACGAAATACAACAAGGAATTGTCCAGAACCGTACTCTCACCCTCCGGCATGGACTGCAACTTCTCCGCAAGGTAGGCCAGTTGCTGACAGTAGTACGCTGAAATCCGCTCGTAATCCACTCCGGTGTCGTTATGCGACGCATGATGATGAGAAATTCGCACGTTCAAAAATGGATACACCAACCCCGATATATCGCGGCACATCAACAAGGTGGCGATTCGGGTTTTATCGGTCTGAAATGCCATCGCGATGATGTCGCACATTAACTTCACGTGCTCGCGGATGTCTTCCGGCATACCATTTCCCGGCCGGTCCATGGTAAACAGAAGCTGTCCTTTGGATCGGGCACGTTCCTCGCCACGCCCCTGCAAGGCGCGCATCCGCTCGACACGCTTTTCCACGTCACGAACACTGCTGAGATATTCCTCGATCTTTAAGCGGTCGGCGTCACTCACCTGGCGATTGAGATAGTTCGCATGTTCCTTGACACGGTCCAGAATACTCTGTGTCCGCTGACTTCCCTGATTGTCGAAAAGACTGTCGAACGCCAACGATGGATACACCTCCATCGGTACCGGCGCCGTCACATTTCGCCAGGAAATGTGCGAACTGTAGGCCATCGAAAAATTCGTCTCGTGATAACCTGTTACAGGTTGTTCACACCCCAAGACGATACTCGACTGCACGGTTTCCTTTTCGAGGTGCTTTGCCAGCATCTGGTCGATGGAGATGCCACCCTGCAGCACGGCGCCCTTCTGCAGCGACACACCCGAGAGGATATTGCCCGTTTGCCCAGGGTGGATACCAACATCGGTGGCGTTCTTGTTGAACAATCCGGAAATCACATTAACCTTTTCCTTCAACGGTTCTAGGGACTTCAGACAGGTGCCGAATTGCATCTCCTTACCGGTACCCTCAGCATACCATTCCTTTTGATGCACACCGTTGCCCATGAACAAGGCCGCGAACCGCTGAGGTGGTTCGGCCACGGCTTCACGCCCCCAGACGGGCAGCGATTCCAACCAGGGCAGGCACATGGCAACGCCAGTACCCTTCAGAAAAATACGACGACTTTCCGTGGATTTTGAATTCGTCATGCTACGTTCTTTAAGTGGATTGCGATGTGGCGATTTCCACTTTCATTTGATACTACCCAGTAATTCAATGATACCCGATGAGGGCGATCTAGGCTGCCTCAATCCGTCGTTTTTTCAATCGCTTCGCGCGGCCGTTTGTTGAGGAATTGCGAACTTGTCACGATCACATCAATGAGACTGCTGAAACGACCCTCTTTTTCCACCAGGGCTTGCTTCATCTGCTGGATCGCGGACTCGTCCGACAGCAACAGGCTGCGCCCCAATCCGTAAGCCAGCAGCTTACGGCAGTAGTTGTCATCGAACTGCTCCCGCCGCCGATTCAACAAATATTGCTGCAGCCCGACAAGTCCCTTGCCAGTCGTGCCATCAGGAAACACCGTACTGTCGTCCACCAGCTTGCCTCCCAGATCGTGCGAACGGCGCTGGCCGATCGGGTCGTAACCCTCAAATACCAACCCGGCAAAATCGAATTTGTCATGACAGACCGCACAGCTGCTGATCTCCCGATGTTTCTCCAGCACTTCCCGCAACGTAAGATCCCCCAAGTCGGTTTCGTTTTCAGGCAATTCAGGAACATCCGTCGGTGGAGCAGAGATTTGCTCTCCCAGTACCTGCTTGACGATCCAGTAACCGCGTTTCACTGGACTGGTCCGCAGCCCGGGTGAATGCTTCGTCAGAAAAACAGACATCCCCAGCAGACCTCCACGGCCATAGTCCTGCGCATTATCGATCCGTAACCAGCCGTCAGTGTCGACCGTGTAAGGAATCTGGTAGTGCTCGGCAAGATTTTTGTCGACGTACGTATGACTGGCTTCCAGAAGTTCTTGGACCGAACCATCTCGTCGAATCCAATCGCTAATGAAATAGACCGGTTCCTGAAACATGGATTCACGCAATTCATCGGTGAACTGCGTGAACTTCGAACGATCGACTCCAACGTGGTTGCGGAACTGACGAAAACCCAACCAATTCCCTGCAAATTCAATTGCCAGAGCTCGAGCGCGATCATGTTTCAGCATCCGTCGTACCTGCCCCAGCAACACATCGGTACGCTGCAGGATTCCCGCCTGGGCGAGCGCGCTCAGTTCCTCATCCGGCATGCTGGACCAGAGGAAATAACTGAGCCGGTTTGCCAGAGCAAAATTCGTCAACCGTGGGTCGCTGCTGTCCGACGACTCCGCCAAATCCACCCGGTAACAGAAAAACGGTGACACCAGGACGCTGACGACGACATCACGGATCGCCTCTTCATGCCCAATCCCACTTTGCTCACACAACTCCCGGTAGAATTCCAGCAACCGCGAACTTTCCTTCTGAGTCAAGGGTCGACGCCATGCTTTGGCGGCGAACTCCAGCAGCGCTTGCAGGTGCATCGGTTGTGCATCCAGCAATGTCTGCTCATGGATGCGAATCCGTTGCGACAGGTCGACAAAATAATGCGCAATTTCTGCTACGGCATTCTCTTCGACTCCGCGTGCTTTCACCGCGTCCACGTACAGCCGAGCAAATTTTTCCATCGATTCCTGTGATGTAACAGAGCGATCCTCGCCCCTGGCGAAATCAAACTCCGCCTCGGTAATGATGTCTCTACCTTCAGCCCGCTCGAAGTAGACATAATCCTGGAACTGCCTGACAAGCACGTCTGTCACAAAATACAAGTCTCGCCACATTTCATCAAAACGCGCCTGCTGCTCACCATCCAGCAGCATGTCGTACAGTGGCGCATCGTCCCGGTAATATCCGACTTGCAGGTGAAAACCAGCACCTAGCAAGCGTCCCTTATTCTGCTCCTCAAACGGCAGGTTCATTCTGCCACGTTCAGTCAGCATGAAGTGGTCTGGAAACACGTCGCAAAAGCGTTCGATGGCCTGCTTGAGATCTTCGTTTTGCTTTTCCTCGTCGGTCAGCGTCCCTTTGCGGCGATGGTCCTTGATCAACCGGTTCTTCCAGAGAACTCCAGGTTGTGTCGTTGAGTTCAGTTGTGGAATCATCACCGGCGGAAAGGTAAACTGGCGTTTTTTTCGTTCCGCGACAATCCAATCCCGCAGCTCCCGACAGGGGGCCATCGGTAACGTAGCAGACTTGTCCGCGGGCACAGGCAACGCGTTCCACTGTTCTCGCAATTGGGCAATCGGCCCATGGTGATTCTTGCCGTCGTTGAGAATCTCCCAGAGCGTGGCCAGGTATTTTCGACTGACCCCACGCGAGTCGGCCGCATCGGCAAGTGTCAACTGGGAAACTCCCAGCGTCTGGCGATGTTGGATTTGCCAGGCTGCCAGAAGAAATTCGGCATAGTCCGTGTTCTGTGCCAGGTAGAAATCGACCACGCGTTGAACTGCAAACTTGTCCCGATCCGAATAGGTGAGCGCCACATGGGGAGCAAAGTTAAATCCCTTCGGCATCAGAACCAGGTGATTGGCCACATGTCGTGCGGCGGCCAGGTACTTGTTAAACCGTGCTGGTGACATGTTCAACGATTCACCCGAGTTCGCAAAGCCGGCCACGTTTGCCGGATCCACTGGAAACTCACGCGTGGGACGAATATCCACGCCCGTCAAATCGCGAATCGTGTAATCGTATTCGGGGTTATTCAACCGTCGAGCCAGAACCGGACCGGGGTCGCCCGCATTCTTAATGGCCAGGTAGGTCCTCAGATCCTGAATCCACTGGACAATCCCTAGTCGCTGTTCTTGAGAAGGAAGTTGTGGCGCATCCGCGGGCGGCATTTCCCCCGCCTTGAGTCGCATGAGGACCAGTTCCCAATGCCCGAGATCCGCTTGTACGCTGGAAATATTCGTAAATGGACTTAAATCGAATTTCGCCTCCTGCTTGACCTTTCCATGACAGCCAAAACAGTAGGTCTCCACAAACGGGCGCACCGTTCGTTCGAAATCGCGCGTCAGTGTATCGAGCTCTGGCGGTTTGGCCAACGCGGCTGACGTGAAACCGATGAGGATCAACACTGTCGTTGTGAAATACATGCCTTGTACCCGTACTGCGAACCGTCGTCATCATAGCATACCCGCCAACTACTTGCCCACTGAAGCAACTACGACAACACGAGCAAAAAGGGATAATGTCCAGCACACCGTCAACAATCGTTCAAAAACCATTTTTCCGCCCGTTCGCCATCGCATTGCTGACCGGGTTGGCAGGCACCCTCGGCGCCGGCCAGCACCGGACAACGGATCTGCCAACCTTGTCCACTTCTCAATTCATTGACCGTTCATAATCGGTGTGCCCATCGGCCTGAGAATTAGAAGCTGGCAGATTTTCGAGTCCCAAATTCTTCAGAGGTCTTCCCGTTTGTGTGCCAGCAATCGCCGTGATACCATGTTTGTGTCGCTGCTTGGTTTGTACGGCCTCTGGGGTCATTTTATTGCTGGGTTCGGAAGCTTGTCAAAATGACCGATCATCAACGGCGATCTCTGCCAGAATCGAAGGACATCTCATGGACGTGCGTCACCTCCGGCTATTGATCGGCATGGTAATCGTGTCGGTTATCGCAGGCTGTACTCGAACCCCATCGGCCAACCTACCTCACGAGCTGGATAACTCCTGGACCGAAGTACTGGAACTGAACGCCAGCCGTCAAATCCGTGGTGGAAATGAAGAAAACCTGGTTGACGCAATCCGACGTGGGGCTGATCTCCGCATTCTCACGGAGTTCATTCACGGAGAGCATATCGACCCCTCAGCCGACAGCGGCGAATTGATTCGTGAGGTCTGTGATTTTCAGACCACCTATCTCGTGGACGATCGCTGGGTAGCGGGCATCATGCAATTTCGGCAGCCCATCGAGTTGCCAAAAGGATTCGGAGCGCGCCCATCGATGTCGTTCTTCCTCTACAACCAGGACGGCGAGCAAGCCATCGCGCGGCCGTTTCTCGATGGCCGCGCAGACACCGGACGACTCGGGACAGCACCCGTCCCCGACCATCCTGATATGCTCAAGTACCATCAGCACGATAACTGGGATGCAGGCACCAATGCGCCCAGTCACAATTTCGTGTACGATTTCGAGGTGTTCCGGTATTTCGTCCGAAATGACTGGCGGCAAGTTCTCCAACACGATGCCGATGGCACGGTCGTGTCCGGCTCCGTCGATGCGTTGGCCGCCGCATTCACCAACGGTCGACAGATCAAGCTTGCTGTGCGTGGCCTGTGCACTGACCTTTCATCCGATCCGGACAGCGCGCTGGATCACGAAGTCTTCATCCACACCGCATCGAACTACTACTACACCAATCAAAAACTTTTTATAGCGGGCACCAATCCGTTCGTACGGGTCCGCCCGGCAATCCCTCTCCAATACGCCAGTCAGGCCTGGGACATGACCTGGCTCATGGCCCGCACCGACGGCGTGGCCGTACATCGCCGTCTCAATCCTTACACACTCAAGTTCAGCGAGCACAAAGAACGCTACGCCATGCGATGGTTCGTCAGGTAGCCAATTGGGTTGGGAAGGAGACCGGACCTGCCCGACGGACGGATGTCACGTACCGTTCATTCTCCGGCGGGCGATGCTCTATGGCGTCGAGATGAGAATAGTCTCTAAGGCTGACGTCGGAGCATGCAGAAACGAATAATATTTTTGGCCGGGTATTCCCCGATGATGCATATCGCAGCTGTTTCGTTCACCATCTCGACCGAGGTGTACCATCCCCAGTTGCTTCTGGGCTTGTCAGTTACCCAAAGCATGTTCGCATACCAGTGCGCACCTTCATCGGCGCTCAAGGCAAGCCGGGGAGCCCGGTGATACCCGCAAAGCAGAACCCCATCGGCTAGTTGCGCAACCGAACAATGCGTTCCGGCCAGGCACTCCCTTGGCGTGGACCATGTCCGACCTCCGTCCGTGCTATGCGATCGGTGAAGACCCGTTCTCGAGCCGCGCGGATCGCCCGGAATACTTTTTTTTACTCTGTCATCAACGCGCATCAGCGCTACCAGCGTTCCGTTATGTAACTTAGCTATCGCCGGCTCACTGAAAATGAGCCAGTCACTCTGACTACCACGTCCAATGATCGACCAGCTCCAAGTAGCCCCCTCATCGGTACTCCTCAGGACTCCCGAACTCAGAAAGATACCAGACATGTCCTGTTCTGAGAGATAGCCAGCCAACGGAACCACCAGTGTACCGTCGTCCAACTCCAAAATCCGTCCGCCAACCCAAACCCATGCCGCAACCAAGGGCGAATAGTCAACGCTACTGTCCAACGTCCAGGTTCTGCCTTGATCGCTACTGTGGGCCAGCCGCATCTCACTGCTGTATCGATAGCCTGCGTACTTTTCACACTCGCGCCCATCGGGCAGTTTCACAGTGAGTCTCTTGACTGAGGGTGAGTGCAAGACTTCCGTGGACTTTTCAAGAACGGCCACCAGGCGCCCGTCACGACGAACACCAAGGGTACCGATTCCGCCAACTCCGCCCGGCAATTCACTCCGGTAGGGGTCCGACCAGGTCTCCCCGCCATCCTGGGACCGTATAAAAATCGATTGTCCTCTTTTCTTCTGCACCAGTGCAACCAGGGTGCCGTCAAGCATGCGCACAATACACGGTTGGGCCACGTCCTCATCCGGCGAGACCTCATACAACACACGCGATTCGGTGGGCGTCCACGCCGTCTCAACGACAACATCCGCAAAAGCCATTGCACCCATGTGCCTGCTAACGAAAAGTAAAACCGCGACAACCGTCGAAGCCTTGTCGATTTGCTTCAGCTCATTGATCATTGTCGTACTTCTGCTGCTCCAATAGTCAGCAACTCGATACCTTCGCCTTCCTCTGGCGATTTGATACGAAACCGTATTGCAAGACTCTTCGCGCCAAAGGGACCATATTTGTTCTCGATCCCCTGGCGGACGCCCACTGCGAAGATCGAGCCATCCTCGAGTACGCAAGCGTCGGGATAATAGGCCAGCGGGTCAAACTTAAAACCGCGGTCCGGCATTGGCTTGATCCATGTCTTGCCATTATCCCGGCTGTAAATCACCTGACCATTACCCCCTTTCCCGCCACAGAAGACCAGTACGGTCAGCCCGTCCGGTGTCTTGATCAACTCTCCCCGTTTCATCAATCGCCCACCTGCGTCTCCTGGGCCTTCCAAAAGCGGGCGCGGATCAGACCAGGTCAAGCCATCGTCGTAGGACTGGATCCAGGCGGAAGTGGGCCGTGAAGCCATGGCCATGCTCCCGTCCGGAAGATAGCCCACATTCTTCTCGTCCACTCGGGTTGGTTGATCGAAGACGGAATGCATCCGCCAGGTTTCGCCCCGGTCGTCCGAACGCATCACGGCCATCAGATTGGGAGGCGTCTGAATCGGCCAGCCCTTTCCGACTGGGAAAGGCGTGCCAGTAAGCAGTGCTACCAGTGCCCCGTCGTCAGGGTCTTCCATGAGGCCCTGGACGACTGCCGACAACAAGAACGGCCCCATGAGGCGAGCGATCTCCCGCCAGGTTTCGCCATTGTCATCGCTGCGATGGATGATTGAAGGTTGGGGAAAGCGATTGGCCACGATCTTGCAAAATTCAACTGGATCAGTCGCCAGCCCTTGACTTAAATCCGTGCGGATCCAGCCGCGGTGGGGTTCGATTGTATGGGCCGCGAACATGGTCCCATCGCTCATTTGGATCAAATCCACGATACTTTCGGAGCCGTACACACGGGGAAATTCCTTCGGCCGTGTCCACGTCTTTCCGTTGTCACGGCTGCGAATCCAGTAGTTCCGACTTCCCTCAGGAGCTTTGTTCTGCTCGTGCCATTCTTTGAGAACCGGACTCCGTTTCGTCATTTCCTCGAGGTAATCGGGAGGAAAATCGAGTGGCGTGGGCCATGAGGCGTGCCAATACCCTGCCTCGAAGCTGACGAACAGATCACCGTTCTGGAGCTTGACAACTTTCGGCCAGCCGCAGAACCCTCCGAATCCCTCAAAGTATTCTGGCGTGTTCACCGTTGGCGAAACCAGCACCTTGCGATATTTTTCAAAATCCTGGGCCGCTGCCGTGCAACATGCCAACATCCCAAGAATCACGATCTGTACAATGAAGTCCCTGGCCGTGTGATTGCCCATGAGTCAATGATCCTGTTCACAGTGTGTCGAGAGAGCACAAAAGAAATGCAGGTCCGCGAGCCGGCGTTCCCGTTACAGAAAATGGCCACCGGGATGAACAACAATTAGCCTTCCGGCGGACACATTCAACCACAACTTCCCAGGAACTTATCACTTGCTTGGCTCGCTTCTGAGCCAAGCTCAGCGCCAACAAGTATTGCAGACCATCGTGATCTTACAACCCCACATCAACCACTAACAAACCAATATTCTCAAACGTCATCTGCGAGGATCACAACGGTGCCTTGTTTTATTACCCTCGACCGAATACCGGCTGATGAAGAGTGCCAGCTGGCGAAATAGATGGAATTGTGAACATCCGACTGGCCGAAGATACTGAACCAATTACAAAGTTGCGCGCGACGGACAATCTAACCTCCGAAATGGGGTGCTGAGCGACGCGGTCCATCTCGCGGAATTCCCGCTGGCCAATGTTGGTCGTTGGTCCCAACGGGCTTATCTGTCCAACAACGATTCAACTTTTCACTGTGCGGTGAACGGCTGACCGTTCGCTGCCTGCCGTTACGGTTTCCAGCGGATCGCATAAAAGTCGGTATGGTTCTTCACCTTCTCCCAGGAATTGCCCGCCTGGCTGGAACCGACAACCGAGAGAATCAGATCGTCGTCGAGTACGACACTCCCATTGTAGCTGCCCGTGAAGGTAGTGAAGTCGAGGTAGTAGACTTCGTCTTGCCAGGTCCTGCCTTCGTCGCGGCTGATCATCGCGCGGCTGCCGGGCGAACCGGGTCCATAGCGAGTGTCGTGAATCACCAGAACGGTGCCGTCGCTGAGAGCCACTGGAACGCCGCGCGTCTGGCCAAAGACGGTCGTGAGCTGGCGGAAGTTCTTCCAGGTGTGACCCTGATCGTCCGAATCGGCGAGAAACACATTCTTCCATGGCCAACCGGACGAGATGCTACGGTTACGTTTTTCCAGGTCTGGTGCATCGCCTGGCAAAGTTGGACGCTGATATCGCAATGCAGCCACAAATTTTCCTGATGGAGTTTGATCAACTCCACCCTCACCGGCCCAATCATGAATGACGGATAGACGTGTCCAGGTCTGTCCCTTGTCTTTCGACAGATAGGACCAGGTTCCACCGCCGCCTGACTTCCACGTCAATTTCCCGTCGACTTCTTCGAAGACGGAATTTCCATGACTGATGCCGGCAAGCAGAGAACCGTCGGTCCGGCGAGTGATCCACGAGCTGCCGCCGTTGTAACCGGGAGGGTTGGCAATCTCGCTAAGCGCTTGCCAAGTGCGGCCCTCGTCGCGCGATTTCCGAAACACAACGCGTGTCTCCGAACCTTCCCCTTCACTGCCAATCAAAACAAACGAACCGTCGTCCAAAACCTCGAAAATTCCCGTCCCACCCGGTCCCTTCTTGTGCGACATCCAATTCCGTCCGCCATCGGTCGACTTGCAGATGATAGAAGCCAGATTGGCATAGACAGTATCATCTGCTCCCTGCACCACTTGAATGGCTTGGGGATGCGCATTAGGATCGTGAGGTAGAAGCACTTTCACAGCAGGTACTTTTGTCAGCTTGCCGGCGTGACCATGGAGAATGTACTGGCCTGCGTGCATCTTCTTAAGCACTTCAGCCGTCGGCACATCCACTCCGCCCAAGCGGTCCGTCTGTACCGTCGGTGGGATCGGCTGAAATTGACTGTCCAAAGACGGTGCGTCACCCTGAGTACCGGCGAGCGCTTTGATCCGGCGCCGCTTCTGCCTCAACTTCCCCCGCGCTAAATTCGCTCCTGCTGCAGACTCCACGGTTGACGAATCATCGCTGCTGACATCAGTTGCAAAACCGTTGACTGCAAAATTGATGGCCAGGCACAAGAGGACAAACACAAATTGTTGCTTTTTCATGAAGTGGGCACCTTATTCCACGAGGATCCTCGTAACCCGTTTTGCCCGTGGTCAACGGATCCCTCCCACCCTGCAGGATTGATCCAAACAGACATCGGACGAATCCAACCGCTGCGCTTGAGGCTTCGTATTATCAACCGGAATCTTGCGTATTGCAACTAGATCTGCGGCAGCTCGTAACCCTTTCGGTAGTCTCGTCCCAAGTATTGGTTCGCCTCGTCATCGAAAAAGGTTTCTGTCTGGGAATCGAACAACAAGCGCTTACCGGTACGGTACGCGATGTTGCCCAAGTGACACAGCAGTGCCGAGTCATGTCCTTCTTCGATGTCGGCAACCAAATCCTGTTGCCGGCGGCTTTTGACACAATCGATGAAGTTTTGATAGTGGCCTAGATGCTCTGTTAATTTCCTTCCGCCACTCGGTCCCCGCTTATTCTTATAGAAGACCCTATAGCCACTGCTGTCGATCATCATGTAACCTTCATCGCCAAAAAAAATGTTGTCGTTGTCGACTCGGTGGTCGCGCATTCGATAGGGGGTGAATAGACGCTGTTCGAAGACGAACAGCAAATCGTCGTACTCCCACGTAACGTTCATCGTATCGGGAAATTCCTGCGCGTCACCCTTGCTGCCGAGCTTGGCCGCACTGCAACTGACTGCCCTGGGAGCTTTCAAACCCAACGCCCATCGACCCAGGTCGATTTGATGTACGCCGTCGTTACCGATTTCGCCGGTACCATAATCGTACATGGCATGCCATGTGGAATGAAATCGATTGCGGTTAAAAGGTCGTTTCGGTGCCGGACCCTGCCACAAGTCATAATGAACTCCCGAAGGAACCGGTTCGTCGTCGCGATGCGACACGCGACTGGCACGTTGGTTGTTGATTGCCTTGACCATCTTCACTTTGCCAATCACACCGTCCTTTAATAGGTTCCATGCCTCCGGGAAATGAGGAACCGAACGAAGATTGGTCCCGTGTTGGACGATCCGCTGGTATTTCCGAGCGGCTTTCACTGCCAGGCGGCCTTCGATGATGTTGTGCGCAGCGGGTTTCTCAACGTACACATCCTTCCCGGCCAGGCAGCCGTGAATCGTAATCGGTGCGTGCCAATGATCAGGCGTGGCAACGACCAGGGCATCGACATCCGGGCGGTCGAGCAAAGTCCGAAAATCAACGACGAATTGTGGTCGTTTTCCGGTCAACGTTTTAATCTGTTCACACACTGGCTTGCCCCAATTTTCGTCGACGTCACAAATGGCGACAACTTGACTGTCGCGAACCTTGGAGAAGAATCTGGCCAGGGCCTTGCCGCGACCGCACCCAAGGATGGCGACTCCTACCTTCTCATTGGGTGACCTGGAGGCTTTTGCCAGCGATGCCGTCGAAGCGACGGCCGCTACACTTCCTGCGAATTTTCGACGATCCAGATTTTTCATCACGCAGACTCCTTGAATCGCATTTGGCGTGTTCGGATTGACCCGTTCAGACATCTCGCGTGTACGACTTTTCTTGTCACTTGACTCGGCTGGAGCAGCAGCGAACCGGACACGGAAACGTCTCTGAACAGCAGGCAACTAAAAAACAAAAGTTGCTTGCTGCCTCAGTTTCTCAGTTTGCTCCTGTTCCAACAAGACGGTTGAGACAGGATGATGACACATTCATCGAAGCCGCCACCATTGTCACTGCTTCGAAACCATTTTTGTGTCCTCATCATCACCGACGGCATTGTCTTTGCGTGGTGTACGCGTAGATCAATCCACCCAGCACAAGTAGCATCAGTGTATTTGGTTCGGGCACGTTGAAGACGGCCTCATCGGAAACCAATGTTGAATCATTCCAAGTGAGTCGGTGGGCCAAATCAGCTCGTCGAGATTCTTCGAAGTCACTTCCCAGTGAGCCGAAGTTAATAGAATCAGCCACAACCGGCACAAATCCGTCGCTGTCTTCCCTGTTACCTGAGCTGTTTCCCGGAGAAACCCTACCCCCATCGTTGATCACGTCACCGCCAACAGTACCAACACCAGAAACGCTTCCCCCCTGGAGATTTACCGTGCCTCCGCCGGTGTTAAGCGTGTTGCTAATGGTCAACGTCCCGCCGCCCGTTTTTGCCAACGTATTACCGTTCAGGTTCAACTGGTTGACAAACTCCAAGCTTGCGCCGTTTTCGATCGCCGCATCGACGTCGCTGTTCAGATTTACCTGGGCCTGGAACACATGACTGCCAGATGTCGCACCAACGGTGATACTTGCCATTCCGGTGCCCGCTGCAAAGTTCACACTACCGGTGCCAGCGATCACATACGTGTTGGTACTATCGAAATGGATGCCCTTGACGGTAACTGCCTCGTCC
>Ga0310125_10001198_pt1 | contig 12953 bp, 4 predicted proteins | sample CB11b_Tmax_Bot8__FD_203508 | JGI IMG/M metagenome (GOLD analysis project Ga0310125, IMG submission 203508) | Marine microbial communities from Western Arctic Ocean, Canada - CB11b_Tmax_Bot8 | ecosystem: Environmental > Aquatic > Marine > Oceanic | place: Canada: Western Arctic Ocean | collected... | reverse complement strand
ATGCCACGGGCCCGGCAAGTGGCCTGCCCGCCCGACCACGACATGGCGCGAATCGACCTGGTCACCGGCGCGGTCGAATCGGTCTTCACGGCCAGCGGCTGGCTGATCGGGCATCCGAATCCGAATCCGGCCGACGCGGATCTGCTGATGTGCTGTCAGGAATGGTATGGTGAGGATCCCGATTCGACGTGGGGCCGCGCAAAGGAGCACGAGCGCATCCGCGTCCGTCGCCTGTCCGAGGGGCGGTGGTTGGATACCCACCGCCGGATCCCGCTGCAGAGCACGCACGAGCACTGGTCCCACAACGGCCGGCGCATTTATGCGCATGGTTGGGTGCACGGGCTCAACGCCATCAACCAAATCGATCTCGCCACCGGAATCAACCAATGGTTCATTTGTCCGCCTGACACCGGCGACAGCATGCACGTGCGGGTCGCGCCCAACGAACGGTTTCTGGTCGGGGACGGCGCCAATTTCGACCGGCACAATGTGCCCCATGCCCTGCGGCAGCGCATCGAACAGGCCGATGAGACCGGGGACTTCGGCGCCACCTGGATGCGTGCGGACCTTCGGCGGACCAACGGCGGCGAGACCATATGGAAGTACGCGTTGCCGTCTCAGAGCCTCTGGAACTACGCGCGGCACGGTACGGACGCGGAGCGACTGGCAGCGGACATCGCCGCCCGCCCCGATCGCGCGGTGAAGACTACGCCCATCTGCCGATTCCGTTCACTGGGCCGCACGCTACTGCTTGGACGACGCCTCGAATCGAACGCCCAGGTCACGCCGGACAGCCGATGGGCGGTGTTCCAGTCGTCCAGCGAGGACGACCGGTTCCAAGTCTGGGCGGCACGGGTGCCCGGCGAGAAGTGACCCGCCGCGCCGGCCGGAGATCGTCAACACGGGAAGCGGTACCGGGACTTGCGGAAGATGTGGACCCACCAGGGTCTTCGATTCTACTCATATCCCATATCCCGCAAAAAAACGGTGGAAAATCCGATCAAGTTCGTCTGAATTTCTGTTTGTCGGACCTCCTGAAACACGGTACACTGTGAAAAATCCGATCAAATTCGTCTGAATTTCTGTTTATCAGACCTCCTGAAACAAGGTACACTGTGACAAAGAATGCGAGAGTCGATCCCTCGAAGGACCCAAAAGAAGAGGTTGGACTGATCATGAAACGAACCACAACTGGGTTTACCCTCATCGAACTGCTAGTGGTGATCGCCATCATCGCGATTCTCGCCGCCCTGCTTACGCCGGCCATCCGTCAGGCGCGCGAATCCGCGAATGCCTCTCTCTGCCTCTACAATCTCCGTAAGATCGGCACGGGGATACACGGTTACTTGCGTGAGCACGACGAAATCACGCCTCCTTACGTGGCCTACGAGCGGGCCCCCAGGCCGAAGAGGCTGCCGGACGGGATACGGTACATCGACATCCGGAAGATGTGGACTCACCGTGAGTGGTTCCGTAGCGGCTCCTACCAGGGAGGCATCAAGGACGGGGAGGGATTTCTGGCCCCGTATATGGATACTTACGAGAATTCGAAGCACGGGATCGTGGGCTGCCCATCGGTCAAGGACGGGTTGAGTTCTGCAACGTTTGCAGGCATTGCATTCAGCGGGTACTCGGAATACGCCAGAAGTCTCCATATGAACTTGGATGCGACCGATTGGTTCATCGGCGGGGGCCAAGGTCTGAATGGCCGATCCATGGACGATTTCGAGAGTCCCACCACGTTCATCTGTGTTACCGATGGTACGGGAGTATCTTCCGCAGCCCTGGGGCCGGGGTATGCCGGGGTGATTGAAAATCCCGAAGCCTGGGGCAGCTTAGCGCCGGTGCCACGCCACGGCGGCAGGTTCAACGCAGCATATATCGACGGCCATGCGGCGCCGACCACTTGGGAAGAGGGTTGGACACGCGAAAACGCCCTCGCAGATCCGTAATTTTCAACGTAAAGACACGTGAATCGTCGCCAACTCGATGTGGCTGTCGCCGTCCCGGAAGGTAGTGTAATAGGCGCACAGGACTTCGTTCGTCCTGGCCAGGACCATACTGGGGTAGGCGCAGTCGAAGTTGCCTTCGGGTGAGTCGTACATCCGCGGCAGCACGGACCACGAACGGCCCCGGTCGTTTGACACCGCCAGACCCACCCCCTTCGCCCTGAAACCGACTCCCTCCTTCGCGTTGCCTGATTCCACCTCGCGATAGGCAAAGAGCGTCGTTCCGGACGGGAGGAGCAGCAGACTGGGGCACTGGCCAAATATCGGCAATTTCTTAGGGACGGTCCAGGTCTTGCCGCGGTCGGAAGAACAACTGCGATAAGTCTCCCGGCCACTGCGGATCATCGCCAGCAAGGACTGGTCCGCAAACTCAAGCATGTCCTTCTCGTCCTGCAGGCCCGTGCAGAGCGTGTGCCATTCCGGCCAGCTTTCTCCGTTGTCGTAGGAAACGAAGTATCCGTTCCGCCAGAACTCTTCGCCCTCGCGCTGGCCGCCGCCGGGGAGCCACAACGTTCCGTCAATTTCCATGATTCGACCATACTGGTTCTGCCACCGCCATCCCGGCATCGGCCCAATCTGACGGATGTCCCAATTCCTGCCTTCGTCATGACTACGCAACGTGTAAACCCGGTATTCCCCCCGCGGCTCCACATGCGATTTGCGAAGCGACATGGCAGGAGCAAGGACACTTCCGTCAGCCAGCTGAGTCGGGCCATGGTGTGCCGAGAAGCCCCATCCGGCCTCGCTAAGAAGGGTCACGGGTTCCGACCACGTTTCGCCATCGTCCTTCGAACGCGTAGCCTGCAATACAGCATCGTCGGTTTTCCAGTGATCTGAGCCTTCTCGATACGTCAGGAGCAGTTCCCCGGACCGAAGCCGCAACAGCCCGGGGAAGGCTCGATGCCGCTTCGGCCCTGTGGTGACCGTTACACGCTTTACAACTTTCATGGAAAACCTCTCGGTACCTGCCACTGGATAAACCAAGTAGAGTAGCATCCTCGGATATGTGCGAGCTATTTTTCTTGCCATTGAGTTTACTTATGGCTGACGTTCGGCCTCATGTCCCAGGAAGCTGACCCTCGAGACCAGGGAAGGATCGCTCGCGCCCCGGGGTTGACCTTCCGATCGTTCTGCGCGGCGCTCTTTGCGCTGCTGTTGATGGCGATCTGGATCAACTACCAGGAGATCTACACCGCAAGAGGTGGGCCGCTTGCCGGTAATGCCCCGCCCAACGCCGCAGTGGCCACCATGCTGGTGGTCATGGGGATCAGCGGCGTGCTCTACACGATCCGAAAATGGTTGGCCCTCACCCGGGCGGAATGGATGTTTCTCTACTGCGCGCTCCTAGTGGCGGCGCCCCTGATGAGCGGCGGTCTCTGGCATCGGCTCTTCTCTGTGAGCACGGTGTTTCCCCGATCGACCGGGATGCGACTGCAATTCTCGTTTCAGACCGGGTTCGATCCGTACCAGATCCAACCGAAGGCGATCTGGCCGCACGGCAAAAACCTCTGCGCGAATCCACGTTTCCAGCAGGACCTGGCCGGCTACCGGTTCGACGGCGACGGCACGGTCGAATGGGAAACGCTCGACATCGGCAACGGCGAGTTCGCCACGCCCGTGCTGGTGAATCCACCGGAGGAAGATGCCAGGACGACCCTGGCTTTCGATATCCCGCGCAGTGACGTCCGCGGGGACGAAGGGGCGGTTCCCGGGGAGCCTCATCTGTTCACCGTGTTATTGCGGGCCGGCGAGTTGGGCGAGGCGTCGACGTACTTCGTGAGGATGCAGGCCGATGACCAACCGCCGGTTACGATTCTGAACAATACGCTGGAAACCGCACCTTCCTACGCGCTCCCGAACCGTTTTCGCCGCATGGGCGTCTCGCCCCTGCTGGTGCCGGACGACCTCGAGGAGCGGCTGACCTTTACCGTGGGACTGGCCGGCCCGGGCCGGCTCGCAATCCAGGACCTCGAACTCCTGAATACGAAGGCCGTGCACGGGGCCTACACCGGGCTTACCGGCCAGGTGCCGTGGGATCAATGGGTCCGGCCGTTCCTGGTCTGGAGCCTCGCGGTGGTGGCCCTGTTTCTTGGATGGCTGGGCATCAACGTAGTGATGCGGAAGCATTGGGCCGAGCACGAGCGGTTGGGTTTCCCCATGAACACGTTTCCGCTCCACCTGTTTGGCCTGGGGGAAAGCGAACCGGCGGGTGCGCTCCACGCCCTGCGTCGAAACCGCGCACTGTGGCTGGGGTTCTTTATCGTGCTTCCCCTGGCCGCGTTGAAGGGAATCCACTTCTACCTGCCGGACATTCCGGCGCCGCCTTTGACCGAGCCGTTCAATCTGGGCGAATGGGTTACGCACCCGCTGATTCAAAAGTGGTTTATCCACGGTGGAGTCCATGTCGGGGTCAGCTTTTCCATGCTGGCCATCGCGTTGATGGTGGAGAAGGACGTTCTATTTTCCATCTGGGTTTCGTACCTGGTGGTTAGTCTATTCTATCTGATGGGCTGGGTATTCAAGTGGTATCCGTATGTCTACGACTACCCGGGCCTGGCCTACCAGGGATCCGGAGGATTCCTGGCCCTCGGGCTCATCGCCCTGCTCACCGCGCGGAAACATTTACGGCGCGTCTTTGCGCACGTGCTTGGAGGCGAGCAGATGGATGAGACCCAGGAGATCGTGTCGTACCGGACCGCGTTGCTGCTGGTGGCGGGATCCTTGGGGGTGCTGGTGGGTTGGGGAATGGTTCTGGGCATGGGCCTGGCGGGGAGCCTGGTCCTCTTTGGCTGGATGTTGATCTGCGGGTTGGTGGCGAGCCGGATCCGGGCCGAAGCCGGCCTCCCCGGCAGCGGATGGTTTCCGGCCGCCGCGGTCTATTTCCTGGTCGCATTCGGAGGCATACCGATGTTCGGGTCCGTGACCGTGTTCATGGCCAGCCTGATGGGAAGCATCATCCTCGGGGGTACGTTTTTGTTCCTGGCTCCATTGCAGGTAGAAATGATGGAGTTGGGTCGCCGGTTCAAGCTGCGGGGGCGCGATGTGGCCGGCGGATTGGGCCTGGGCCTGGTAGGCGGCATCGTGATCGGCGGCTTTGTGTTCTTGAAACTGACCTATGCCGTGGGGGCAGACCAACTCCCCGCCACGGATGCCTTCGACGGGCGGTCGGGCGCGTACGGCTTCCTCGCTCAGCAGCTCTTCCTGGACGCTGCCGTCATCCAGGAAGAGGGACAGATTACCGAATATCCCTACACGGGATTCCTGAACGTAAAACACAACGTGCATGCGCAGTGGACCTTGGTGGGCTTCGTGACCACCTGTCTCCTGGGGCTTTTGCGCGGGATGTTCTCCTGGTTTCCCATCCACCCGCTCGGCTATGTGGTCGCGGTGCTCTGCCGCGGGAATACACTCTGGTTCATCGCCTTTCTGGCCTGGCTCATCCGACTGTTGGTACTGAAGATCGGCGGTGTACACAGCGTGCGCCGGGGGCTGATTCCCTGTGGCGTGGGAATGTTCCTGGCCTGCGCCGTTTCCATCATCGGTTTCGAGATCGTCGGCCTGATCCTCCGAGGGCAGGGCGTCGCCGCCATTTACAGTCGGATGCCCTGAGCGATGAGCGATGAGCGATTTCCGATCCAACGCCGTTCAAGCCCTGTCGGGGGGGCTGGTCTTTCTTGGGTTGGCTCTTGGTGTCTACGTCGTTCTGCTGATACGGCTCACCCCGGCGCCGGGGCCGGCGGGGGAATCCACGGCCGCGCGGCATGACGAAACACGGTTGGCGGATCGGCTGACGGAAGACGCCTGGCGCCAATGCCTGGCCGACATCCGGGCCGCCGGCGAGCCGCCGGATGCCAGGACAGGCGGCCGCATGACCGGGACTCCCGGGTTTTACCGGACCGGCGAATTGGTGGCGGACACCTTTCGCAAGGCGGGCCTCGAGGTGATGACACAGTCCTTTCGGGTGGCGGTTCCGGTCACCGAAACCTCAGAGGTCCTCGACGATTCAGGTCGACCGTTGCCCGGCGTTGTTCTCTACCCGCTCATGCCGTCGGGGTTGGTGCCGGTCTCGATGCCCGGGGAACTAGCCGCCGAGGCGGAGTTGATCGAGTCCACCGCACCGGTCGACCTCGCGGGAAAGCGGATCGAAGGACGCATCGTCATTTGCCGAGGATTCAACTGCAACTGGGCAACCCTGGCGTCGATGGGAGCGAAGGCGGTCATCGTGATCGACGATCCGACCGAGAACCCGGCGGATCCGGATGCCAGCCGGCAGTGGAGCAACCTGGTCACGGCGAACGACATTCCGTTTCCTCGATTTTTCGCCACGGGCCCGATCGATCGCATGGCCGGTCATCCGCTGACCGTGCAGTGCAAGGTGCGTTGGAAATCCGTGCCGGCTCGAAACATCGTTGGGGTGTTGCGAGGCCGCTTCGACGGCACGCCGGCCGACGAAGCGCTGGTGATCTCAGGCTATACCGATAGCTCTTCGGTGGTACCAGAACAAGCGCCGGGAGCAGAACAAGCGGTACAACTGGCCGGATTGCTCGAGCTTGCCGCCGCCATGGCGCCCTATCAGGGGCAGTTGCAGCGCGACGTGGTATTCATCGCGGTGGGTGCGCGCAGCCAGTGTTTCGCCGGGACCCATCAGATCCTCCGCGCCATCGACGAGCCCAACGCCCGCGGAAAGAAGACGCCCGCGCTCGAGGAACAAATGGAGGACGAGGTCCGCCAGGCCGACTGGGCCCGACAGGCACTGCAGCTGCTTTCCACCGAGGCCGACCTGCGACCGCCGGAGGCCGAATCGCTCCACCGCGACGGGATCGAGCAGCCCCGCGAATTTCAGGACTGGGTGGATGCACGTTTTGCCACTTGGATGGGCGAGTTGAACTTACACCATCGGGAACGGTATCTGCAGGCACGCCTGGATTGGATTCGGGCCGGCCGGCCGACGCACGCTGAAGGCGCAGGCGAAACCTCGCACGAGGACGGAACCTCGGCGGAGTTGCATCCGCTGATGCAGGCCTACGTGGGGACCCGGCAAGCAGATAACCGTTCGGCTGGACTCGCCACCGTGCCGATCTGGACCCTCGCCCATGTGGCCCCCGACGAATTTGAACAATGGCAATGCCGCACGGCATTCCGCCGGTACCTGAAGGAGATCCTACTCGCCCACCACGAGACCCGAATTCGCGAACTCCAGAGCGATATCACAATACGGGACTTGTTCCGCGCCTACCGCGCCACGTTGACGGTGAACCTGGAGCTCAATTCCGGTGGACAGCAGGGGGCCGATGACCTGGCCGTACTCCTCGGCCAACCGGCGCCGGGGGCGGTAGTCGAACCGCAGAGTACGCTGCTCGCGTCCACCATCGAATCCCACGTCCCACGGGACGGGAAGCGCCCGGCCTTTCAAGTCACCAGCTGGGGCGGCCGGGACGGCGCCGGTTCGGCCAACGATCCCAATATCCATTCGTGGCTCGAATCGAATCTTTGGTTTGAGCGTTCGCGGCTCGCCTACACCCTTGTAAACAAGACGTTCTTTCCGCAGAAGATCGGTACGCCCGATGACACGTTTGAGAGCTTGCCCACCGACGTGGCGCCCCGCCATGTGCCCGCGATCGGAAAGGCGCTGCTGTCCATTGCGGGCGGCCGGATCCCGTTTAAGCAAGTGTCCTTCGCGGCAACACCGGCCGGCCGGCGGGTCGGGTCCGGGTCCAGTGAATACGTGGGACGCGTCGTGACCTCCGCCGGCGCTTCTTCGTTGGTGCCGTCGCACCCCATGGGTGTGGGTACCTTTGTCCGAATCTACTGCCGTTCCCCGCGGGTCTGGCCGTCGGAGCCACTGATTCGCGGCATCCGGTCCAATCCCATCGTGCAGACGGACGCGTATGGGCAGTACCGCGGATACCCGGTGACCGACTGGGTCACCCTCCATCACGGAGGCGGCCACTTCCGGAATACGATGACGGTTGATGCCGCGAATTTCGATACCGACGGCAGCCTGTCCTATTTCAAGGATGAGGCCATGGCACGGGGAGGGCTATTCGATAGCGACGACCTGCCGCCGGGCGGCTCGGGTCAGGGGGGACGCGACAATCCAATCAACGTGGCGGTGTTTCGCTGCAGCCAGGTGATCTGCTACGACACCACGAATCCCAAAACGTTAGCCCCGTTTGCCGGCTTCCGGATTCTCACCAAGGATGGCTGGGTGAGCCCAGCTGCATACCGGGACGATGCGACGGGACCGTTTTTCAATACGTACCTCCCCCCCGACTCCACCGTCTACCTGGCCCTGATGGACGGAAGCGAGGAACACCCCGAAGTTCAGTCCCCCCGCGGATTTCTGCTGAACGTGGACCTGGACGACGTGGAACCCGATCGGGTAGAGCCCGACCTGTTCGGCCGGGGCTACCTGGCCGCGGATACGCCGAATATTGTATTCCCGGCGCTCGACGGAGCGGCCTCGGTCCTTCGAACCAACGCAAAACGGCTTCGCCTTCAGGTGGAGCAACGGATGGCGGACGAACAGATGCTGGAATGGCAACGCCACGGCGTGGAGTGGCTTCAGGAGGCGCGACGGATCAAGGCGGAAGGGGATACGTTGGCGGCGGTCAACGCGGCCCGCCGCGCCATGGCGTTTGCCATGAACCTGCATCCGGTCCTGCGTGAAAAGGTTGCGCATGGCGTGCTGGCGGTCATTTGGTACCTGGTCCTGTTGGTGCCGTTCGGATTTTTTGCCGAGCGTCTCTTTTTCGGTTTCACCGACGTCCGCAAGCAGTTGCTGGCCACCGGCCTCATTTTCATCGCCGTCTTTTTCCTGCTCCAGTTTTTCCATCCGGCATTCCGCATGGTACGGTCGCCCGGCATGATTCTTCTGGGCTTTATCACCGGTCTGCTCTCGTTGTTGCTGGTAGTCGTCGTCGTGGAAAAGTTCATGTCGGCCATGCGGCAGCAGTATCGCAAGCGTGAATTTGTAGAGGGAGCGGATGTCAATCGGGCCGGCGTCATCGGCACTGCCTGCCTACTTGGGCTCAACAACATGCGACGGAGAAAGGTGCGCACCGGTCTCACCTGCGGAACGTTGATTCTGATCGGTTTCGTCCTGATCTCCTTCAGCTCGGTCAGAAACCGGGTGGTGGAAAAGGAGCATGCCATCGGACCCGCCCACACCAACGGCCTGCTGTATCGGGACCTCAACTTTAAAAAGATCGTCCCCGAAATCATTGAAAGCGTCACCATGACCTATGGGCTTCGCTATCCGGTTACGACCCGGTACTGGCTCGTGGGCAGCGGCATGAAGAACGCCGATTTGCCCATCGCGCGGGTAGACACCGCCGCCGGGCCCGCCGTGCGGAGAACCGCGATGGCGTCCGGCGCCATGGTGATGGGGCATGAAGAGCCTGTCTTCTCCGGCCTGGACCGCTACCTGCTCACCAACCGGGGCTGGTTCCCGGGACCCCGGTACGGGGCGGAAGGGGAACCGGCGGGGATCGAATCGAGCGAGGCGGCCCGGAGTACCATCATCCTCCCCGATGATCTGGCCCGGTCCCTCGGTCTCACCATCGATGAGGTAAATCGCGGTCATTCCCGCGTCACCCTGCGGGGTACCACGTATGACGTGTGGGGCATTATCGACGCGGAAAAACTGTCCGACCACCTGGGAATGGACGGACAATCTATCCTTCCTTACGACATTTCCGACCTTGCCGAACGGAGCGGATCGTTTGTCTTTCGGAGCTTCACCATCCCCCCGGATGTCAAACGGCTATCCGGTTCACAGGTCGTGATCCTGAACAGCGAGCCCCTCGCCTTGAGCCAGTGGGATCGCTTTTTTGCCGTCTCAGTCTCTGTGGCCCTGCCCTCCCGGGAATACCGGCTACGACCAAACCGGCCCGCGTTTCCCGGTGTGACCTACCGGGAACAACGCCGGGTGACTACGGACTATCTCGAGCGGACGGGCCGCGAGGCGTACTACGCGGTCGACGGAACGGCCTATTTCGGTTCACGGAAACGCGGGCGTTCCCTGGCGGGACTCCTCGAGCTGCTGGTTCCCATCCTCATCGCCTGTGGCACCGTGTTCAATACCATGCGCGGATCGGTGTATGAACGCCGGGATGAAATCTACGTTTACAACGCAGTCGGCATTGCGCCTCACCATGTCTTCTTCATGTTCATGGCCGAAGCTTGCCTGTACGCGGTCATCGGCGCGGTAGCGGGGTACGTCTTGAGCATTGTCACCGGAGCGGCGCTCACGCACGCCGGGGTGACACGGGGGTTGAATCTGGACTACGGCTCGATCGACACGATTTATGTCTCTGTGATCCTCGTATTGTCGGTGCTGGCCTCCACCTTCATTCCCGCACGCATGGCCGCCCGGCTGGCCTTGCCCTCGGAGGAGCGGGGGTGGCATGTCCCGGAAGCTAAGGACGGGGTGCGGGGCTTCGATCTTCCCTTCACGTTCAGTGCCCGCGACCGGATGGCCGTGTTGAGCTATTTCTTCGATTGGCTGGACGCGAATGGAGAGGGGAGTTCCGGCCGGTTTTTTTGTGGCCCTCCGCACCTTCGGGTCGAGCAGGCACGGGAGGGCGAGTGGATCCCCCTGGTGTCGGCGACCGTCTGGCTGAAACCATTCGATCTTGGCGTGTCGCAGCAACTGGATATTGCCTTGCCCACCGATTCGCAAACGGGGGAGTACATTGCCCGGGTGCGCATTCAACAATTGAGCGGCCATGCGGCTGCGTGGGGTCGTACCATTCGCCCGTTCCTGCGGGCGTTACGAAAGCAGTTCTTGAGTTGGCGTGCCATTTCGGAGACCGACCGGCAGACCCTGTTCGACGAGGCTCGAACACGGGTGACTAACCTGCAGGAGGCCCGACATGCCTGAGAGGGATCCTCCGCGCACAGAAACGGAAACGGCGGAATCGCCCGGCGATGCGCCTGCGGATGCGACGCGCACCATGGAAGACCGCGAGCTGGAGTTGTACCGCACTCTACTCGAAACACCGACGGAATTCCGGAGCGGATTCACCTGGACCACGGTAGCCGGCGCCCTGTTCTGCGGCCTGTTGATGATCCCGGGCTCGATCTACCTCAGCCTGATCGCCGGCTCGACCATCTCCGCCGCCTGGGTAACCCTGATCATCTTCTCGGAGATCAGCCGGCGCGCGATGAAGGCAATGAACACCCAGGAGCTGGTGGTTCTTCTCTACGTGGCCGGCGCCATGGCCGCTGCGGGACCGGTGGCGGGGATGGTGGCCGGGGGACCGATGGCGGTATTGGTCTTCCGTCAGTTCCTGGTGGGATCGGACGCGGTCCGCGACGCGGGGCTGGTGGGCTCATTCCCGGCGTGGTATGTGCCGGACCCTTCGAGCGACGCGATCGCTTCCCGCAACCTGCTCGATCCGGCCTGGCTGGTTCCCCTGGTGCTCGTTGTCGCCACGGTCTTCCTGGGCGCCATCCAGCGGTACACATTGGGCTACTTCTTCTTTCGTCTCACCTCGGACGTGGAGAAGATGCCTTTTCCGTTTGCCGCGGTCGGAGCCCTGGGCTCCATGGCCCTGGCCGAGTCGGGCGAGAAGAAGACCACGGACAAGTGGCGTCTCTTTTCCATCGGGGCCGTGATCGGGTTGGCCTTCGCCTTTGTCCAGATTGGGATTCCGCTGATTACCGGCTCGGTGCTGGCCGAGCCGATCACGATCATTCCCCTTCCCTGGTGGGAAACCTCCCGGATCACCGAAGGGTTCCTCCCGGCCATGCCCACGGGTCTGGCCATCGATCTGGGTCTGGTTCTGGTCGGGATGATCATGCCGTTCTGGGCGATCGTGGGGCAGATGGCAGCCGTCGCGCTGAGCCTGGTCCTGAACCCCATCCTGTACCACATGGGCGTGCTGACGCGTTGGCAGCCGGGCATGGATACCGTGGCCACCTCCTTTGTAAACTCCATCGACTTCTGGATGAGCTTTGGTCTCGGCGCGGCGGCTGCCCTGGCCGTGGTTTCGATCGTTCAAACCGTGGCCGCCTTCCGAAAGAGCCTGCGCCAGAGCCGGGAGCGCCGCGCCGCCCTGGGCGGTCGGCGGGACACGATCTGGGCCGCTCCCCCGGGGCGCGGCGACTTCTCCCCGTGGCTGGCCCTGGGCTTGTACATGGTTTGCGCGGTGATCCTGGTTTGGATTTGCCATGCGCTGGTGCCGCGGTTCCCAGTGGTGTTTTTCGTGGCGCTGATCTGCCTCTATCAGCCGTTTATCGCGTACATCAATGCGCGGCTCACCGCCATCGCCGGCCAGTCGGTGAGCATCCCCTTCATTCGGGAAGGGGCCATTCTTCTCTCCGGTTATAAGGGCGTCGATATCTGGCTCGCCCCCATGCCCAACCAGGACTACGGCAGCCAGGCGCAACATTTCCGGACCACCGAGCTGACCGGCACCAACCTATGGTCGTATGCCAAGGCGGAGATCCTGGTGGTGCCGTTAAGCCTGTTGCTGAGCTTTTTGTTCTGGTCCTTCATATGGCATGCGAATGCCATCCCATCGGCAAACTTTCCCTTCGCTCAGAAGATGTGGGACCTGCAGGCGAAAAACGCGATGCTGGCCTGGTCAATGACCTTGGACACCGAGGGCGCCACGCCCCTGTTCTTCCAGGCCCTTCACCCGCGCGTCATCACGGGAGGTTTTTTGTTCACCCTTGCTGCCTTCGGCGTATTGTCCAGTCTTGGGCTCCCCATCATGGCCGTATACGGATTCCTGCAGGCCGTGGGCGGTATCCCACACCTGTTCATCCCGCAGATCATCGGAGGGCTGGTCGGAAAGTTTTACCTGCAGCGAAAATATGGACAGCGGCGATTCCTGCAGTCGGTCCCGGTCCTGGCCGCGGGATACGGGACGGGGGTCGGCCTGGTGGCGCTGTTCGCGGTGGCGGTGAATCTGGTGGGCAAGGCGATTTCCATGG
>Ga0310125_10001196_pt1 | contig 12967 bp, 10 predicted proteins | sample CB11b_Tmax_Bot8__FD_203508 | JGI IMG/M metagenome (GOLD analysis project Ga0310125, IMG submission 203508) | Marine microbial communities from Western Arctic Ocean, Canada - CB11b_Tmax_Bot8 | ecosystem: Environmental > Aquatic > Marine > Oceanic | place: Canada: Western Arctic Ocean | collected... | reverse complement strand
GCCGGAGCCGATCCCGACGCGGCTCCGTTTGCCGCGGATGCGGTGACCGTGAATCCCTACCTCGGAGCCGACACGCTCGAACCGTTCGTCACCGCGGCCACAGAACGAGGCGGCGGCCTGTACGTGCTGGTGCGAACGAGCAATCCCGGAGCAGGCACCTTGCAGGACCTGGTGGCCGACGACCGGCCGGTCTACCGTCATACCGCCGAGATGGTCAAGCAGTTGGCCGGGTCGTCGATGGGCGAATCGGGATACGGGGCGGTGGGGGCTGTCGTCGGGGCGACGTATCCTCGCGAACTGGCCGAATTGCGCGAAGCGATGCCCGGAGTGCCGTTGCTGGTGCCCGGCTACGGCAGCCAGGGGGCGGGGGCCGGTGATGTGGCCGCCGCGTTCGGCACCGACGGGCTCGGGGCTCTGGTCAACAGCTCACGCGGGATCAACTTTGCCTACCGCCGTGAGCCCTTTGCCGAGGAGTTCGGGGAAGCGCGGTGGGAGGCGGCTGTCGAAGCGGCCACGCGGCAGATGATTGCCGACTTGGCCGAGGCGACTCCGGCCGGAGTGCTGCGATGAAGAGCGTCCCGAGACGGGACATGCTGAGGGCGGTCAGGCACCTCAGGGCAGCCGACCCCGTGATGGCCGATGTCATCTCACGGGTCGGCCCGATCGAGATGCTGCTGCGGCGTGGCCGCTTTCTGACCCTGGTCCGTTCGATCATCGGACAGCAAATCTCCACCTCCGCAGCACGCTCGATCAACGAGCGGATCCGGCAGGCCGTGCGGCCCAGGTGGGTGACGCCCGAGAGCCTGGGAGAATTGTCCGACGGGGATCTCAGAGGACTCGGCGTTTCGCCACAGAAGATCGGCTACCTCCGCGACCTGGCCGACGCGGTCGTGTCGCGACGAGTCCGCCTCGAACGCCTCCATCGACTCGACGACGAAGAGGTGATCGAGGAACTGGTGCAGGTACGCGGCATCGGACGCTGGACCGCTCAGATGTTCCTGATCTTCTGCCTCGGACGACTCGACGTGTTCGCTCCGCTGGACCTGGGCATCCGGGCGGGGATCGAGCGGGAGTACCGGATGAAAGAGATGCCCGACCTGGCCCGTTGCGAGCGAATGGCCCAGGCCTGGGCCCCGTATCGCTCGGTTGCCTGCCTCTACCTGTGGCGAAGCGGCGACCTGGAACTGTAGCTCGGAAGTGACCGGCCGAGTGACCGGCCAGGAAGTCACTTCTTCTTGGCCTGGCCCTTGACCACCACCAGCTTGTGGTTGGCCACGTCGTACTCGTAGGTGTTTCCGTAGGGCAACTTCGGCAACTGCAGGTTGTTCTTCTTGATGATCTCGCGCATGAACTCCTTGTGGTCCTTCGGATAATGACCGTGCAGCGCGTTGTAGAGATTCAGGTGGTGGGTGATGGCCAGCTTGGTCACCTTTTCGGCGGCGGGACCATAGGCTTCCAGGCCAGCCAGCAGCGGGTTGGTGGCCTTGATCTTGGAGTCGCTGAGTTCCTTGCCCGCCTCGGAGTCGAATTCACCGACCTCCTGGGTCCGCTGCTTGAAGATGCTCTTCTTGGGACGCTTCGCCTCGACCTCGGACTCCTCGGGACCCGAACAACCCCCGGCGGCGGCGAGCAGTGCGGCGAGGAGGACCAGGAGGGGCCGGTATAGGTGAGAAATCGACATGATGGACTGCTCGGAGTGGGAAAGAGATGCGGGTGAGGCAAGCGGTACCGTGACCAGCGCCGACCTGCGGCGGCTGGCAGACTCAACGCAGTTTATCCAGACCGACTCGAGTGGGCCAGATGAGACCGTTGGTTCCTCGATTCGACCGGTAGCTGGTGGCCAAGGCAGGCAATTGGAGGCTATCTTGGTAGGTCTGGCAGTTCTGGTACTTCGGGCAAAGAGCCGCCGGTTCGTACCTGTGAAGCATCGCGAGCAGCGAGTTGATCAGGATTGGGTGCAACGTGATGTGAGCCCTCTCGAGATCCAGGAGAGACGAAGATGATGGTCAAGATTCTGAGCAGAGTCGGACGTGGTGTTGGCGCGGCGATCGTGGCGTTGGCAACCGCGGGATTCCTGGGTTTCGCGGCGGCGAGTTCCGCGATGGCGGCTGACCCCGGCTTCGTGTCGATCTTCGACGGTAAGACGTTGAAGAACTGGGACGGCAATCCCAAGTACTGGTCGGTCAAGGACGGTGCGATCACCGGACAGACGTCCAAGGGCAATCCGACCCAGGGCAACACGTTCATCATCTGGAAGGGTGGGGACCTGGGCGATTTCGAGTTGCAGCTCCAGTACAAGATCGTGGGCGGCAACTCGGGGATCCAGTACCGCAGTTTCAAGCTCCCCGGCAAGAACGATGGCTGGCGGATCGGCGGCTACCAGGCCGATTTCGAGGCGGGCAACACGTATTCGGGGATCCTCTATGGTGAGCAGTTCCGTGGCATCCTGTGCAACCGGGGTTTGAAGACCGAGTTGATCCGCGAGGGTGGCAAGTTCCAGGTCAAGACGATCAAGCGTCTGGGCGACAGCAAGGCGATCCAGTCGAAGATCAAGAAGGAAGACTGGAACGACTACCACATCAGCGTGCGGGGCTTCCACCTGGTCCATCGAATCAACGGCGTGGTGACGGCCGACTGCACCGACAACGACGCGAAGCAGCGTCGGGCCACCGGAGTGCTGGCATTGCAGCTTCACGCCGGTCCGCCGATGACCGTCCAATTCCGCAACATCCGTCTGAAGTCGCAGGGCAAGAAGAAGGCGGTCAGCCGCTTTTTCAATCCCACGCTTCCGACTCTGCCCACCGCCAGCAGTCTCAGCGATCTGCCTTCTGCCAACGAGGTGGTCGACCGGGTGGCCGACGAGACCGGTGGTGTGGCGACCGAGGCGGTTCGTGCGTTCCTGGGTCTGCCGTTCGATGTACGTGACGCGGTGGTCGAGCAGCCTCAGAAGCAGAAACTGCCTGCTACGACCGAGGGAGGCGATCTGATCCGCACGGTACGTTCGAAGCGGGCCCAGGGCCTGAGATTCCTGGCGACGCCGTTGCGGAACGCGATCCGTTTCTCTCAGGAGCCTGCTGCCGCGACCAAAAAAAAAGGGTCGCGTTGATCGCCGGAGTCCGTAGCCACGGCTACGGGGCACACGAGCACAAGGCCGGCTGCATGCTGTTGGCCGCCGCGCTTGGTGCCAGCGGCCTGCCGATCGAGACGGTGGTGATCACCGACGGGTTCCCCAGGGACCCAAGCGTTCTGGACGGTGTTTCCACGATTGTGGTCTACGCCGACGGGGGAGGCCGCCATCCGCTCAACGCTCACCTCGACGACTTCCGCAAGCGGATGTCCTCGGGGGTCGGCCTGGTCTGCATCCACTACGGGGTCGAGGTGCCCAAGGGCAAGTCGGGCGACGCGTTCCTGGACTGGACCGGCGGTTACTTCGAGACTCACTGGTCGGTCAACCCGCACTGGACGGCCAGTTACAAGGTCTTTCCCAGGCACCAGATCACTCGGGGCGTGAAGCCGTTTTCGATCAACGACGAGTGGTACTACCACATGCGGTTCCGTGCGAAGCTGGAGGGTGTGACGCCGATCCTGACCGACCTGCCTCCCGACTCGACTCTCAAGCGACCCAACGGCGCCCACAGCGGCAACAAGTTTGTGCGCAAAGCGATCGCCGGCAAGCAGTCCCAGCACATGGCCTGGGCGCGAGTCCGTCCCGACGGGGGACGGGGCTTCGGATTCACCGGTGGGCACAACCACTGGAACTGGGGTCACGACCAGTTCCGCAAGCTGGTGCTCAACGCGATCGTCTGGACGGCCAAGGTCGAGGTTCCTGCCGGCGGCGTGAAGTCGAAGTCGCTGACGGTCGCCGATCTCGAGGCGAACCAGGATTACAAGAAGCCGGGCAACTACAACCCGGCCCGGATCAAGCGGATGCTCGAGCAGTGGAACGCCACCCGTTAGGGACTGGCTCACGGCCGCCAGGCCGGGTGTCAGGCCCCGCTTCCCGCCGCGGTGCCTCCCGGGCTGCACTGGCACTCCTCGCCTCGCGGCGGCCGATCGTGGCACGTCGCCAAGGGGTCTCGTAGAATGAGCCGCTGCTTCAGCGGTTTCATCCGGAGACTCTCTCGTGACAGACCGACGCTTCGCCAGCCCGTTCCTGATGGCATCGATCCTGGCCGTGGCGATCCCCGCCACCGCGTTGTCCCAGGCCAAGACGGCCAAGCAGGCCAAGCCAGCCGACGTGCGGTCAGCGAAGAATGCCGTGGCCGGCCTGGACGTGGCCAAGGGCCTGGAGGCGACGTTGTTCGCGTCCGAGCCGGCGATCACCAGCCTGACCAATCTCGACATCGACTCTCGCGGCCGCGTGTGGGTCTGCGAGGTGGTCAACTACCGCAAGAACCTGGGTCGTCGCAAGGCGGGCGACCGGATCCTGATTCTCGAAGACAGTACCGGCGACGGCCGCAGCGACAAGCAGACGGTCTATTACCAGGGCCGTGACGTCGACAGCGCGATGGGCATCTGCGTGCTGGGCAACCGGGTGATCGTCTCGTGTTCACCCAACGTGCTCGTCTTCACCGACATCGACGGCGACGACAAGCCGGACCGCAAGGAGGTGCTGTTCACCCGCACCGGCCAGCCCCAGCACGACCACTCGGCTCATTCGTTCCTGTTCGGTCCCGACGGAAAGATGTACTGGAACTTCGGCAACACAGGAAAAGCGGTGCATGACTACAAGGGCGATCCGGTCGTCGACCTGGCCGGCCACAAGGTCGTCGACAACGGTCGACCCTACTACGGCGGCATGCCCTTCCGTTGTGACCTCGACGGCGGTCGATTCGAGGTACTGGCTCACAACTTCCGGAACAACTACGAGATCACCGTCGACAGTTTCGGCAGCTTGTGGCAAAGCGACAACGACGACGACGGCAACCGGGCCGTGCGGATCAACTTCGTGATGGAGTTCGGCAACTACGGGTACCGGGACGAGTTGACCGGGGCCGGCTGGCGAGCGGGTCGGACCGGGATGCATCCGGCGATTCCGACGAGGCACTGGCACCAGAGGGACCCGGGGGTGATGCCCAACCTGCTGCAGACCGGTGCGGGGTCGCCGACGGGGATCACGATCTACGAGGGCCGGTTGTTACCCGAGGTGTTCCACGACCAGGTGATTCACTGCGACGCGGGTCCCAACGTCGTGCGGGCCTACCCGGCGAAGGTCGACGGCGCCGGCTACTCGGCCCGGATTGTCAACCTGGTCAAGGGGACTCGAGACAACTGGTTCCGTCCGGCCGATGTCTGCGTGGCCCCGGACGGATCGATCTTCATCAGCGACTGGTACGATCCGGGCGTGGGAGGTCACAACCAGCGTGATCTCGACCGTGGCCGGTTGTTCCGCATTGCCCCCCCGGGGCACAAGTACGCTCCACCGAAGATCGACGTCTCGACGGTGTCCGGCGCGATTGCCGCCTTGAAGAACCCCGCCTTCTCGGTCCGCTACCTGGCCTTCACCGCGTTGCAGTCCGGAGGAGCCTCGGCACGAGCGGCTCTGCAAAAACTGGCCGACGACTCCAACGCCAACCCCCGCCACCGGGCCCGGGCGTTTTGGGTGCTGGGCAAGAGCGGTTCGCCCAGGCAGGCGGCCGCGGCGGCGGAGCGGGCGATGGAGACCGGGAACGCGGACCTGAGGATTGTCGGCCTGAGGCTGGCTCGGCAGATCGAGTACGACCTGGTGGTGGCGATCAGTCGCCTGGTCGAGGATCCCTCGCCACGAGTCCGCCGCGAGTGTCTCGTGGCCTTGAAGACGACGAAATCCCCCGTCGCGCCCCGGCTGTGGGCTCGGCTGGCCGCCGGCTACGACGGCCGTGATCGCTGGTATCTCGAGGCCCTGGGCATCGCCGCGGACGGGCGGTGGGACGCCTGCCTGGCGGCCTGGAACAAGCAGGCTCCGGATGCGGCCGATTCGGTGGCCGGACGCAGGATCACCTGGCGCAGCCGGGGCAGCGGGACCGCCGCACGGTTGGCCGAGATCATCTCGGACGCCAGGACCCCGACCGCCGAGCTGCCGTCCTACCTCAGGGCACTCGATTACCAACCGGCCCGGGCCCGCAACGAGGCGGCCCTGGCGCTGGTGACCGGCGAGCACGGCAAGGACGCCGACCGAACCGGGCTGGTGATCCGCGAGGCTCTGGGGCGAGTGGGATCACTCGACCTGGACGCCAACCCCAGGGCCCGGCTGGCGATCAACCGAGTGGTCGAGCGTCAAAAGGGAACATCGGGGTTCGTGAGCCTGGTTGGCCGGTTCGCACTGAAGGCTCATTACCCGCAACTGCTGCAAATGGCCAACCGCAGTCCCGACACCCAGTTGGGGATCGACTCGGCGAGAACCCTGCTGGCCAGGGGGCAGCGTGAACTGCTCGGCCGCGGGCTGTTGTCGAAGCGAGAAGTCGACGCGACGGGATTGGCCCGGGCGCTGGCCAACGCCTCGGACGCGCGGGCCACGGCCGTGCTGGGTCCGCTGGTCGACGACGCCCGGCGTCCGTTGTCGGTCCGTCGCGAGGCGGTCCGGGGAGTGATCCGCGGTTCGAAGCGAGGGGCCGGCGAGGTCCTGGTGCGGGTGCGGAAGAAGACGCTTGGGGTCGATCTCCGGCAGGCCGCCGGTGCGGCACTGGTGACTCACGCCGACCCGAACATCCGCAAGCAGGCCATCGCGCTATTCCCGCCTCCCCCCTCGAAGGACAACAAGCCGCTGCCCCAGATTTCTGAATTGGCCAGGCGCAAGGGCAACAGCGGACGCGGACAGAAACTGTTTGCGACCACCGCGACCTGTGCCAAGTGCCACAAGGTCGACGGCAAGGGCAAGGAGGTCGGTCCGGATCTGTCTGGGATCGGCCGCAAGTTGAGTCGCCAGGCAATGTATGAATCGGTGCTGTTTCCCAGTGCCGGCATCAGCCACAACTACGAATCGTATGTCGTGGCCCTCGGTGACGGGACACTGGTCACCGGGCTGCTGATCAGCCGGACTCTCGAGAGTGTCACGATTCGCAACGTCGAGGGCATTGACAGGAAGATGGCCACCGGCGACATCGAGGAGTTGAAGAAGCAGACGATTTCGCTGATGCCGGCGGACCTGCAGAAGCTGATGACCGCCGCCGACCTGGTCGACGTGGTCGAGTACCTGACGACGCTTCGCAAGTCCCTGCCTCCGACTACCAAGCGTCGTTGATTGCACTCACCGCGGCCGAATATTCCCAGTTGGGCACCCGGCGGTTACAGTGTCCACCTGCGAGTCCCTTCACCATCATGCCCCTGACGCGAGATCCGCTCATGCCACTGACACGCCGATTGCCGCTGGTGCTGCTGCTGACCGCCGTGCTGGCCACCCTGGCCGGTTCGCGCTTCAGCGATGCCGCCGACGTGACCGGCTTCCGAGGCACCGACGGGTTGGCTTCCAGCAAGGAAGTCGGGTTGCCGGTGTCGTGGTCATCGAGCCAAAACGTGATCTGGCGGGTCAAGCTGCCTGGTCCGGGAACGGCAAGCCCGATCGTGCTGGGGGATCGCATCTACCTGACCTCCTATACCGGTTACGGACTGATGCCCAACCAGGGCGACCAGCAGAACCTGAAGCGGCAGGTGTTGTGCCTGGACCGTGCCAGCGGCAAGCAGATCTGGAAGAAGGAATTCGACGCCAAGCTGCCCGAATCGAATTACTCGGGAGGCAACAATGCCCGGCACGGATATGCCTCGAGCACTCCGACGACCGACGGCAAGCACCTGTATGTCTTCTTCGGCAAGTCGGGAGTCTTCTGCCTCGACCTGGAAGGCAACACGGTCTGGACCGCCGATGTCGGCAGCAATTCCCGTGGCTGGGGTTCGTCGAACTCACCGGTGCTTTACAAGAACCTGTTGATCATCAATGCGAGTGTCGAGAGTGGTCGGTTGCTGGCGTTGGACAAGTCGACGGGTAAGGAAGTCTGGACGGTGGGTCGGATCCGAGGATCCTGGAACACTCCGCTGCTGGCCTCGGCGCCCGGTGGTGGGACCGAGCTGGTCATCAGCCTGCCTCAACAGGTCCGCGGCCTGGACCCGTTGACGGGCAAGCAGTTGTGGGCCTGCGAGGGCATCCCCGACCGTGGGTATGTTTGTCCGAGCGTCGTGGCGGAGGCGGGAGTTGTCTACGCGATCGGCGGACGTCAGAACACGGCCCTGGCCATCAAGCTGGGCGGACGCGGCGACGTGACCTCGACTCACCTGCTCTGGAAGACCAGCCGAGGTTCCAACGTCTCGAGCCCGGTGATCGCCGGGGGACACCTGTACTGGTTCCACGACCGTCGCGGCACCGCCTACTGCCTGGACGCCAAGACGGGCAAGATCGTTTACGAGTCGCGGCTGGCACCGCGGCCGGGGCTGGTCTACTCGTCGATCATGCATGCCGACGGCAAGCTGTTCTGCACCAGCCAGCACAACGGGACGTTTGTCGTGGCGGCCGGTCCGGAATTCAAGCTGCTGGCTCACAACACCTTCGACAACGACGACAGCCGTACCAACGCCTGCCCGGTGGCTCACAACTCTCAGCTGCTGTTGAGGACCGACGGGTTCCTGTACTGCCTGGGCAAGAAGTAGGGCCAGCATGGAAGGCCAGCTTCGTTTCGAGGTGTTCTCGGACTACATCTGACCGTGGTGCTATTTCAGTACCGTGCGTATTGAACGTCTCGAGGCGGCCTACGAGATCGAGGTCGTCTATCGGCATTTCCCGTTGCATCCGGAGACGCCCGAGGCGGGGTTGACGCTCGAGGAGTTGTTCGCCGGACGCAACCTGGACATCCCGCGGATGCAGGCGGAGATGGCCCAGCGGATGGCCGACGAGGGGTTGGCCTGGGGTACGCGGACGCGGACCTACAACAGCCGCCTGGCCCAGGAACTGGGGTGCTGGGCCGACACCCAGGATGGTGGATCCCGGCTCCACGACGACCTGTTCGGTGCCTACTTCGTGGACGACGTGAACCTGGCGGATGTCGAGAGGCTGATCGAGTTGGTCACGGCCGCCGGACTCGATGCCGAGGACGCTCGAGCTTCACTCGCACAGCGGCGGTTTGCCACCCAGGTCGATGCCGACTGGGCCCGTTCGGCGGAGCTGGGCATCACCGGTGTTCCGACCTTCGTGGCCGGAACCCGTGGCTCGGTGGGGGCTCAGCCCTACGAGGCACTCGAGCGGTTGGTCGTCGAAGCGGGCGCCGTGCAACGTAGGGCGTGAGACGTCATACTGCGGCCCGCCCCGGGTTTGCCAACAGACCGTCGGAACAGCACTCATGGACACTCTACGCGTCGCCGCCATCAGTATGAACAGCCCGTTGGGCGAACTCGACCAGGTGCTCGAGACGATCGAGACGCGGTGCCGCGAGGCGGCCGATGACGGGGCCGAGTTGGCGGTGTTCCCCGAACTGGTGGTCCACGGCCACTGCACACCGAACACGTGGGAGATTGCCGAGGCGGTGCCCGACGGGCCGTCGACCAGGAAACTGATCGAGTTGGCTGCCGAATTCTCATTGGTGCTCTCGGTCGGACTCAGCGAGAAGGAAAACGACCTGGTCTACAACACCCAGGTCCTGGTCGGGCCCGACGGGTACATCGGCAAGCAGCGCAAGCTGCATTGCTCGCGCGACGAGGTCCTGTTCTACAAGGGCGGTCGCGAATTGCCCGTGTATGACATCGGCAAGGCGAAGGTCGGGATGATCATCTGCTACGACAACCAGTTCCCCGAGTTGGCCCGGATCCTGGCTCTGCGCGGAGCCGACCTGCTGTTGATGCCGCATTCGGCACGGGTGCAGATGTGGGACGACACTCCCGGCTCGGCCGCGGCCGCCCGGGCCCATTCGCACGACTACTTCACCAGCTGCTACGCCCAGCGGGCCCGGGAAAACGCCTGCTTCGCGGTCCTGACCGACCAGGCCGGCCGGGCCGGCTACGTCGACACCTACCCGAAGGACTCGCCCAACCAGCCGCATCATGCCGGTGCGATCCTGTTTTTTGCTCCCGACGGCGAGGTGCTTGCGTCCTCGCAACGCGACGAGATCCGCGACGAGATGGTTGTCACGACACTCGAGGCCGAACGGTTGGTGGCCGAGCGGAGCCTGGCCAACTACACGCTGAAGACCCGCCGCCCGGAACTTTACGGCGAGCTGGTGGCCGATCAGGTCAACTGGTAGCCGGGCTAGGCCGAGAGGATCTCGCGGACGCGTTCGCAGACGAATTCGATCTGCGGGTCGGTCATCTCGATCGCATCCAGGTAGAAGTAGCCCTCGTCGGCGTGATGGGCTCGGGTGACGATGGTGGGGTTGCCTTCGGCGAGGGCTTCCGAGAGCGAGGCGGCCGAGTGGCCGGCGGTGGCGGGTTCGAGATCGAGCCGGGCTCGGGAGAACGGGCAGCCGTTGGGGTCGGCGTCGACAGAGAGTTCCAGGCCCGAGATGCCCTCGAGCAGACCGAGGATCATGGCGACCTTGCGGTCCTGCTCGGCGGTCCACGCGGCAATGTCCTCGGTCATCCGGTACTCCAACGCCGCCATCGCCCCCACGATCGCCTCCTTGCCGGCCTTCATGCCCCGGCCGATCCCCCGGTTCTGCAGGTAGACCGCTTCGATCAGTTCACGACTCCCGGCCACAACCCCCGCGGTGGTCGAGCAGAGGTACTTGTGGGCGCTGGTGATGACCAGGTCGGCACCGGTGTCGATCAACTGATGCAGCCGGTGATCCTGGGCGGCTCCGTCGACGATCACCGGCACGCCGGCACCATGGGCCAGCTCGACCACCTGCTGCAACGGCACCCAGCCGTGTCGCGCGGTGTGATGTGATTCGACCGCCACGACCGCGGCCACCTGGCCCCGGGCGAGTTCGTGTGAGATCACCTCGGCCGGGCAGTCGTGAATCGTCCCCATCTCGACCGGAGTGGCTCCGGCCAGGCGAATCGACTGGGTGATCGGAGCACCGTAGTTGACGCAGTGACCCTTCTGGATCAGGACGCGATCGGGCATACCCGAGGCATCCGGCAGCTGCCAGACCCGGGCCAGGTCGTTGCCGGTCATCGCCGCGGCGACCCCCAGGGTGATGCCCGATGAGGTGCAGGCGGTGACGCAGCCGTGCTGGGCACCACTGGCCCGAGAGATGATCTCACCGGCGGCCGCCTGCAAAGCGTCCAGCTCGAAGAAATGGTCCAGCGACTCGCGGACCGTGTCGGCGATCTCAGGCAACACGACGGCTCCCGAGAGTTTGGTCATCTTGCCGCAGGCATTGATCACCTGGCGGAGACGATAGCGGGAGTGGATGTCCATCTCTGTGTGCCTGTCGGAGTGCGGGAGGAGCGGCGATTGAGCGTAGCAGAGCGGTGGCCGAGTTGCTCCCGAAGTCTGATCACTTCGGCTACAGTGGCAAGTCGGAGTCCCTAAAGAGCTCTTGACCAGGACCAGGCAGACCCGATGCAGTGTGACATCCTGATCCGCGGTGGTGAGGTGATCGACCCGTCGCAGGACTTGCGAGGGGTCCGCGACGTGGCGGTGGGCGGTGGTCGCGTGTTGGCGATCGAGGAGTCGATCGACTCGGCCGAGGCGACTCATACCGTCGACGCTCGTGGCCTGTTGGTGGTGCCGGGCCTGATCGACCTGCACGTTCACGTTTACCCTCACCACATGCCTCTGGGGATCGAAGCCGATCCGCTGTGCCCCGCCGGCGGCGTGACCACGATGCTCGACGCCGGCAGTGCCGGCAGCCGCAACTTTCCCGGGTTCCGCCGCGACGTGATCGACCGCATCCAGACGCAGGTCTTCGGCCTGGTCAACCTGGCCAGCCCGGGATTGATCGCCGCGGACCTGGGCGAGCTGGTCGACCGTCGTCACGCCGATCCTGCCGGAGTGGTTCGCACGATCGCCGAGAACCCGGGAGTGGCGATCGGGGTCAAGATCCGTGCGGGCAAGCACATCATCGGCGAGGGTGAGCAGGGATGGGCGAACTTCCGCGAGGCGGTTTTGGCGGCTCGCGAGAGCGGGACCTGGTTGATGGTGCACATTGGCGAGAGCCCGATGTCGATCCCCGAGATGCTCGAACACCTCGAACCCGGCGACTGCATCACTCACTGCTTCAAGGGCGGCTCGACCAGGATCCTCGATCATGACGATTCGGTCTTTTCGGCTGTCCGCGACGCGTCCGCGGCGGGAGTGATCTTCGACGTGGGTCATGGTTACGGCAGTTTCAACTGGGAGACCTGCCAGGCGTGTCTCGAGGGGGGCCTGGAACCGACCACGATCAGTACCGACCTGCACGAGAAGAACCTGCACGGCCCGGTGTATGACATGCCGACGACGATGTCGAAGTTCCTGCACCTGGGAGTGCCCTTGGAGCGAGTGATCGAGATGTCGACGACTCGGCCGGCGGCGGTCCTGGGCCAGGCCGATCAGCTGGGCACGTTGCGGGTGGGCACGGTGGCCGACATCGCGGTGCTGCAGCGGCACGAGGGTCGTTTCGTGTTGACCGACAGCTACCGCCAGCAGCGAATTGGCGAGGAACTGCTGGTGGCGGCGGCGACGGTTCGTCGAGGCGAGCTGGTGCCCGGCGGCGGCGGACTGAGAATGCGGCATCGGGCAGATTGAGATGACAATGGGCGATTGGATCGCCGAAGCAACAGCGATCGACCCGATCGTGGTCGGCGTGATCGCCCTGGCCGTGCTGGTCCGTTCGACGTTTGGTTTCGGGGACGCGTTGGTGGCGATGCCGCTGCTGGTACTGGCCGGTACCGCGACCCGGCCGGCGACGGCCCTGGTGGCGGGGGTGTCGCTGGTGACCGCCGCGGTGATCTTCGCGATCGACCGCCGCAGCACTCGATTGGCACCGGGGGCCTGGGTGCTGGCGGTTTACGCGGTGCCGGGCCTGCTGCTGGGCCTGTGGTTTCTCGAGTCCGCCTCGGTGCCGCTGCTGATCGGCATTCTCGG
>Ga0310125_10001195_pt1 | contig 12969 bp, 13 predicted proteins | sample CB11b_Tmax_Bot8__FD_203508 | JGI IMG/M metagenome (GOLD analysis project Ga0310125, IMG submission 203508) | Marine microbial communities from Western Arctic Ocean, Canada - CB11b_Tmax_Bot8 | ecosystem: Environmental > Aquatic > Marine > Oceanic | place: Canada: Western Arctic Ocean | collected... | reverse complement strand
GTCAGCGATGCCTGAGGCATGCCAAGTTGGGTGATGGGGTGGGGGGGGACTATCCAGACGATTTTTTGATTCGGCGCCGCCTGCGGAGGTGGTTGGGCAGGTATTGTCTGGCTGCCGCTGTAAGTCTGCCGCGGCAGGGGTGTCCAGTCTTGGATGTCGAAATTCATGGCCTCCAGGCGTTCGGCGACATGCTGGTAGATGCCGCGTGGACCAGTCACCGGTTCAGGCCCTGCGCTGACGAAAACGACCATGGGCTTGTGATCCATTTCCATGCTGAGCAGGGCCCCTGTGATTTTTTCTTCACCGGTGAATTGCCATGCGACGGACTGATTGGCCTGCTGCTGGCCGGGATCGGTCCGGCGGAACATTTCTTCCAGTGTCAGCACGCGAACTTGGTCGGGCCCGAGAATCGCGACGGTATCGGGGCGGGCCAACTGGCTGCGAACCTGGTTGTAATCCTGGGCCCCGGTGGTGTTACGCATGGCGGAGATCGAATTGGTCAGACTTTGGCGAATGGCCTTGAAGTGCTCGGATAGTTGTAGCAGGTGATCTTTGACTGAACTGGCGGTGGTATCATCATCTGTCCAGATACCGAAAAAATCATTGGCCTGTTGCAGCATCTGGTCAAGGTCTTCCAGCACCTTGCGCAGTTCGTTCATGACGGCGGTGAAGTCCGGCAGAGGTTGCTCAAGACGGGTCTGCACATTTTTGTTGATATCTTTGGTGCGTTGCTGAAAACGGCTGAGAATACCGGTCACCTGGCGCAGAATATCTTTCTGCTGTGTACTGGTCATTGCCGGGTCGCTTCTAATCTGTTCGAGCAACTTGTTTGGTTGGACAATATTGTCAATCACGGATCGTGTCTGGGTGATTGTCTTGGCGCTCTGGGTGATCGCGGCGGCGACAGGTTCGAGTTGCGTTTCGTATCGCTGTTTTAGTTTGGTGAAAAACACCTGGCCGCGGCTGGTCGCGGGGTTGACCGCCTCCACGTCCACTTTGCTCGAACGGTGGGCGTATTCCTCGATCAAGTCGCGTGCATTGTCGTACTCCGGAACGCTGTTGACGATCAGCATGATGATCTGGTAATCGTTCTTGAGACTGGCAAGCAGTTTACGCGTTTGATCAGAGAGGCTGTATGTCCGTGAATGGGTGCTGTCAAAACGCATCACCCTGAGGTATTTGGCGCTGGCCAGATTGATCACTACGACGATGGCAACGACGATGGCGATGGCGACGGCCACATTCAGGCCGTATTTGACCTGGCGTTGGGTCTGGGAGTCGGGGGCGGTATTTAGGTCCGATGCCATGATTCTCTCAAATGGTTGATACGCAAGTCAACGCCAGCGGCGACTTTCTAGGGTCTTGATGGCTAGGAATAAAAACAGTGCGATGCCGGTGGCGAAATAGATCACGTTGGGTAAGGCAAGCAGGCCTTTGCCGAACGGTTCATACTGGGCGTTGATCTGCAAATAAAGAATCGTTTTGCTCACTGCTGGTGGCAGTTGAGTCCAGCGTGGGACGAAAATAGGCACGAGTGTAATGGGTACGATGACGAAGACGCTGACGAAGAACGCGATGATCTGATTTTCAGTCAGCGTGGAGGCAAAGGTGCCGATGGCTAGGTACAGTCCGGCGACGAGCACCAGCCCGATCAGGCCGCTGACGATCGGACCCCAATCGGGCGAGGCGTTGAACTCCAGCACAACGGCCATGGCAATTAGTGGCAGAAGCAGGGTTGAGAAGAACCCTAGGGCGCCTAGCCATTTGCCGACGATGACGTCGGCGTCGGTAATTGGCGCGGTCATGAGTAGTTCGAAAGTGCCGGAGCGAAACTCCTCGCTGATCAAGCGCATGCTGATGGCGGGCACGAGGAAAATCATCAGCCAGACGACCCACTCGAAAGTACCGCGTAATGTCGCGGGTTGGCCCGGGCCGAGGTAGCCAATGACAAAGATCAGCGACGTACCTAGAGCAAATATGCCCAGCACGGCGTACGCGATGGGTGAAAAGAACTGGCTGGACAGTTCGCGTCGGGCAATGTTAAGTATCTGGGTCATGGTGGTCCGTGATTACGGTTGAATCTTGATCCCCTGTTCGTGCGTATCTTATGCGGCGTTCGTGTTCGCGACGTCCTGTTCAGCGGTGATCTGTGTGTAAAGCTCCTCGAGGCTGGCCTTGTCATGCCGCATTTCGCGCACGGTCCAGCCGTTGGTAGTGATCACTTTGCCCAGCGCTTCACGCGGGTCAGCGCCGGTCGCAGGCGTGACGGCCGCGGTACACCAGCCGTCGCGGGCCGAAGCATCCACATCCTGGACGCCGTCAACTTCGGCAAAGACACTGGAAACCGACCGGGCATCGGCCTGCAACTCAATGATGATCTTGGACCCCGTACGGGCTGTTTGTCGAAGTTCATCTATGGTGCCCTGAGCGACGATTTTGCCGCGGGCGATGACGATCACCTCGTCGGCGGACATTTCAACCTCGCGCAAAATATGTGTGGAGAGGATAACGGTGTGCTTGCCTCGTAGCTCGGCCACGAGGCTGCGTACTTGGGTGATCTGGTTGGGATCGAGTCCGGAGGTCGGTTCATCGAGGACCAGCACGGGCGGGTTGTGCAGCAACGCCTGGGCCAGGCCAACTCGCTGGCGGTTGCCTTTGGACAGTTGCCCGATCAGTCGGCGACGCAACTGCTCGAGGCTGCAGCGGTCGGTGACCACGTCGATGCGTTGACGACGTTCGTTGCGGTTCATGCCGTGTAGCTTACCGCGATAGTGCAGGTATTCGTCGACCCGCATTTCTGGGTAAAGGGGGTTGTTTTCAGGTAGGTAACCGATGTGAGCGCGGGCATTCTGGGATTGACGGAGCACGTCGAAGCCAGCTATGGTGGCTCCGCCGCTGGTGGGGGACAGATAGCCGGTGAGGATGCGCAGCGTGGTGCTCTTGCCAGCGCCGTTTGGGCCTAAAAATCCGATGATGCGACCAGCGGGGATCTGGAATTGTAGGTGGTCGACGGCCAGAACTGGACCGTACCACTTAACCAAATCGTTGACTTCGATCATATTTGCTATCCGAATATTGTTTTGGGTGGCAACTCCGTGGGGGAGTTTTCTACCCTACTAGGCTGTCGCCGTCAAGGGGCATCGGCACGGGGCGTGAGCTTGGTGATGACTTGCATGAACTGTTGGCCGTAGCGTTTGAGCTTGTGGCTGCCGACCCCGGTGATTTCGGTGAATTGTTCAGGGGATGTGGGGCGACGGCGAGCCATGTCACGCAATGAAGCGTCTGTGAATACGACGTAGGGCGGTACGTTCTGTTGACCGGCCAACCGGCGGCGCAGGGCACGCAGGGCGTCGAAGAGATCCCGATCAACGGGCAACAGATCTTCTTCAGTGGTTTTTGGCCGCGCGGGTTTTATTTTTTCGATCACACGAGGCACGGTGATGGCGATATTGACCTTGCCTTGCAGGACGGCTTTGCTGTCAGCGGTCAGGTAGACGGTGGGGTACTCATCGTTGGTCACCGCCAGTTGCTTGTCGTAGATAAGCTTTTCTGCCAGTCGCCGCCAGTGCGGCGCGGTCTGGTTGCCGCCGATACCAAAAACACTTAGCTCATGATGACGGTTTCGCTCGATGCGTTGGGTCTGGGCACCCCGCAGGACGTCGATCACGTGCAGGATGCCGAATCGCTGACCGGTACGGGTCACGGTGCTGAGCAGTTTACGGGCGTCTTCGGTGGCATCAACGATCTTCGGCGGCAGACGACAGTTGTCACAGTGACCACAGTTCCCGTCGCTCTGCTCACCGAAATAGGCTAGCAGTTTCTGGCAACGGCAGTCGGTGGTGTAGGCGTAGTTGACCATTTTCTGCAAGAGTTGATACGCCAGTTTGCGCTCTTGTTCGTTAGGCTTTTCCTTGATGAATCTTTCTATTTTGGCTCGGTCGGCGTGGGAGAAGAAAAGGATGCAGTCGGCTTCGAGCCCATCACGTCCGGCCCGACCGGTCTCCTGGTAGTAGGCTTCGAGGTTGCGGGGCAGATCGGCGTGCATGACGAAGCGAACATCGGGCTTGTCGATGCCCATGCCGAAGGCGATGGTGGCCACGATGATGCGGGCATTGCCGTTGATGAACTCGTGTTGGTTGCGGGCCCGGTTGTTTTTTTCCAGGCCAGCATGATAGGGCAGCGCATTGATGCCTTTGGCCTTGAGTTTGTCGGCCATCTGCTCGGTGGCGGCGCGACTGAGGCAGTAAATGATGCCCTCGGCGTCGGGTTTATCGGCCAGATAGCGTATGATGTATTCAAACACCTTCTGCTTGGGGCGAACTTGGTAGTAAAGGTTGGTGCGCTCGAACTTGCCGCGATAGGCACGCGGATCGTGTAGGTGCAGTTGTTGGACGATATCCTGGGCGACGCGAGTGGTGGCGGTGGCGGTCAGGGCCATGATGGGCACGTTGGGAAAGTCCAGACGGAACCGGTCGAGCATGCGGTATTCGGGTCGAAAGTCGTGGCCCCATTCGCTGATGCAATGGGCTTCATCAATGGCCAACAGGCTGACGTTAAGCCGCGGCAGCAATTGTTGGCCAGCGTTGCTCATCAGCCGCTCGGGGGCCATGTAGAGCAGGTCGAAAGCGCCCGCGGCGGCTTGGTTTTGCCTCTCGATGATCTGTGAATACTGCAGCGTTGAGTTGAGTACGGTGGCGCGGATACCGTTGGCTTGCAGCGCCTTAACCTGGTCCTGCATGAGCGCGATCAGCGGTGAGACGACGATGCTGACGCCCGGCAGCAGCAGCGCCGGCAACTGATAGCAGAGGCTTTTACCTCCGCCGGTGGGCATGAGGACAAAGGCGTCTCGCTTTTCCAGAGCGTCGCGGATGATCTCCCGTTGCATGTCTCGGTAGCTGTTGTGGCCAAAATGCTGCTTGAGGACGGTGTCAAGGTCTGAGTCGGTGACGGGCGACGACATGTCGGTGGTCCGGTTCATCAGGCCAATAGATTAACGCCAGTTGTGCGGTTGGCCCAGAAGATTGCGGGGGGACGGACGGATAAGTCGATTGCCTTGATGGTGGTTGCGCCACTGGCTATGCTGATCGAATCCATGCGTTTAACGGAAATTCTTAATCCGCAATGTGTCAAGGTGCCATTGTCGGCAACGGACAAAGAGCAAGTGATTTATGAGTTGGTCGATATTTTGGCCAACACCTTGGAGATTGCAGACGTCACCGAACTGCGCGAGGTGGTGTGGCGGCGCGAGCAGACGCGTACCACGGGGATCGGCCACGGCATCGCGATTCCGCACGGCAAGGTCAGCGGTTGCACACAATTGTGCATGGCGGTGGGAAAGACAGGGCAACCAATCGATTTCGGGGCGATCGACGGCAAGCCGGTGGAGCTTATTATTCTGCTGGTCAGCCCGATCGACCAGACGGGGCCTCACATTCAGGTGTTGGCGCAGATCAGTCGTATGTTGACGGACGGTGATTTCCTGTCGGCGCTCAAGCAAGCCGAATCATCGCGGCAGTTGTATGAATTGATTGCGCAGCAGGAGGCGAATTCGCCGGCGTGAGCGGATGGCCACTTTTAGGCCGAAGCATTGAATTGGTTCATGGCCTTGTTGATCCCGTCGGTGATCCAGGATTCGATAGCGTCGCATGTGGTGTCGAGGGTGAGTTCTATGATATTTTTTTGCTCAACGGTAAATTGTCCGAGCACGTAATTGACCTGGGGAATAGGCCCGGGCGGATCGATTCCGATCCGCAAACGGGGGTAATCGGTTGTGGCCAAGGCGCGTTCGACATCAATCAGACCGTTGTGGCCGCCACTCGAGCCGGCTTTACGCAGCCGTAGTTGGCCGCAGGGGAGGGCAACATCATCGACGGCGATCAGCAGTTCTTCGGCAGGGTTAAGCCGGTAGTAATGGACGGCCTCGGCGACGGCCATCCCCGAATGGTTCATGTACGTGGTCGGTTGTATGAGCAGGCACTGGTGGCCGCTTACGGTGCCTTGCAGAGCACGGCTGTGAAATCGCGACTTGGCCCCAGTTAACTGGTGGCGATGAGCCAGACGTTCTACGGCCATGTACCCGGCGTTGTGACGGGTCTTGACGTATTCGCCGCCGGGATTGCCGAGTCCGACGATCAGTTTCATGTGATGACAATCGTGCGCGGCTTAAGGCCGCCGTCCAGTTAGTTATTCCTGCTTGGGGGCCTCGTCAGATTGGACCTCGGGTCCGTCTTCCTCCTTCTTAGCGGTGATCACTTCGGGTTCGCCCTCTGCCTCTTCGGCAACCGGTTCCTCTTCCTCTTCTTCGGCCATGATTGTGATCGATGCGATGACCGTTTCAGGTTCGAGTGTGTAGGTGACGTCCTCGGGCATCTCTAAGTCTCTGATCGTCAGGGGCTTACCTATTTCCAGTTCGGCAACATTGGCGGTGATGCTATTGGGGATATTGATGGCCTGGCATTCCACTTCAATGCTGTTATATGGCCGGGTCATGATCGCTCCCTCTTCCTTGAGGGCGGTGGGTTCGCCGATGAACCGTAACTCGACTGAGGTGGTGACGCGTTCGGTCAGGTCGATGCGGGTCAGGTCCAGATGCATGACCTGAGTGCCTAGGTGATTCCACTGGACTGACTTGATAAGGCAGGACTCAGATTTGGAATCATAAGTGACCTCGAGCACGTGCGTGTTGCGGTGCAGCAGGTCATTGACCTGACGGCTGTCCATGGAGATATGGACCGGTTCCTGCTTGTGTCCGTAGATTACGGCCGGGATCCTGCCGGTATTGCGTAGACGTGAAGTGTAACGACTGCCCAATTGTGAACGTTGATCGGCAGTGATTTTGGGGAGTTCATGCTTTGCCATGGCGTCACCTTTTATTGTATTAATGAGCGTGTTTGGTTAATGCTCATCGTTTTGTCGAAAGAGGCTGGAAACGGACTGGTTGTGGTGAATCCGGTGTATGGCTTCGCCGAGCAGTTCGCCGATGCTCAGTTCAACGAGCTTGGATTCGATGGGTTGGCACCGCGGTCCACAGGGGATGGTGTCGCACACGACGACTTCGTTGATAGGCGATTCATTGAGCCGCTCCATGGCCAACCCGACGAGAACGGGGTGTGTGCAGGCGGCCAGGACGTCGCGTGCGCCACGGTCCATGACCAGATTGGCCGCTTCGCAGATGGTGCCGGCGGTGGTGATCATGTCGTCGAACATGATCACTGTCCTGTCTTTAACGTCGCCGATGAGGTTGGCTGATTTGACTTCTATACCATTGGAGCGGCGTTTGTCGATGATGGCCAGTTCGCCGCCGAGGTGGTGAGCGTACTTGTTGGCCATTTTTACGTTACCCACGTCGGGACTGACCATGGCAAGGGGGCCGAGCTTTTCACGGATATTATTGAAGTATTTGACCAGTACGGGGGCGGCGTGCAGGTGATCCATGGGAATATCGAAAAAGCCCTGAATCTGCTCGGCGTGCATGTCCATGGCCAGGACACGGTCGACGCCGGCGGTGGTGAGCAAGTTGGCCACGAGCTTGGCGGTGATGGGAACCCGCCCCTCGTCCTTGCGGTCCTGGCGGGCATAGCCAAAGTAAGGCAGCACCGCGGTGATCTGCCGGGCGCTGGCACGACGCAGGCAATCGACATAGATCAACAATTCCATGAGGTGTTCGTTGACTGGGTGGTAGGTGCTCTGGATGACAAAGCAGTCCCGACCGCGCACGTCTTCTTCGATTTTCACAAAGAGTTCGCCGTCAGGGAACATTTCGGTATGGCCTTGACCTAAGGGTAGGTCGAGGTGTCGGCAAATGTTCTCGGTCAGGTCGCGGCTGGCGCGACCACAAAATATTTTCAACTCATCACGGTCGTTGTGGCTCATGTGTTTCGTCTCATGCTGGGCATCTGCGGCTTTTGACGTTGTTGCAGAATGTGGTTGACCTGTTCCAGTTGCTGGGGTGTGTTGATGCTCAATACGTCGTCAGCCGGGACGGCATCGACCACGGTGACCAGGCAGCCATCAGCCTGGAGCAGAGCGGGTACGTCGGTAAGGAGAAATTCGCGCTGACGGTTGTCGTTGCCAACGCGACTGAGAGCGTTGAATAGCAGGTGGCTGGCAAAACAGTAGTAGCTGGGGTTGACCTCACGGATTTTAAGCTGCTGCGGGGACGCGTCTTTCTGCTCAACGATGGCCTGGAATGATCCGTCGCTATTGCGGACAATGCGGCCATAGCCCTCCGGTTCGTTGATCACTGCGGTGGCGAGGGTTGCGGCAGCTGAGGTGGAACGGTGGATTTGCAGCAGTCGATCCAGTATTTGGGGCCGGACCAGCGGCCCGTCACCGGCGAGTACAAATACCTCGCGATATGTATCCTCAAACAAGGGTTGGGCCATCTGCGTTGCATGGCCGGTACCCAACTGCTCGGTCTGCTCGACGAACAGGCAATCTTCAAACGGTTCCATGGCCTGTCGTACCAGTTCACCATGATGGCCGATGACGATGACGCAGCGGGATACGCCGGCCTGGTAGCAGGCGTTGACAACCCACCAGAGTACAGGACGGTCGGCAACGTCCAGCAGGACCTTAGGTAGGCCGTTACCCATGCGTGTGCCCTGGCCAGCGGCGAGGATGATCGCGTCGGGCGGTTCGTTAGCATTGGGTGGGGCGTTGGTGATCGTGTCACACTCTTTCAGTCGTTTAAACGGACCAAACCACTTCAACTGGCCCGCCTGGATTTGAACCAGGACTACCAGTACCAAAAACTGGGGTGCTACCGTTACACTACGGGCCAATTCACTGCTGCTGATCGAAGCGACATCCGTCAATGACCGCGGCCTAGACCCTTTGGGTCAGTCGATCGGTGCGGAGGTAGGACGCGCCGCACTTTATCGCCGGGCTCAAGCCTGTTCATGCGCGGGCCTTGGGAACAGGTTTCTGTCCGCGCCGTTGGCGAGTTGGTCCCAACTCGAGCAGTCGTCACGGTCGGCCTTGGCGGAAAAGCGATGCAAGTTTAGGCTGGTTCTGAGTCCTGTCAAGGTGTGGGATTTCAAGTCAATGCGTGCAGTTCCAGTAATTTGCGAGGGCTTTCAGGCTGTCTGGTGCGAGCGCTGAGCAGGCAAGCTAGGCAACAGGCCAGCAGGTCGCGATCTTCAGCCTTGTCGTGGTTGGAATCTGGCTTCTGGGGCATCTCAAGGATCCTTAGCCATTGCTGGGCTATGAGCCGGGCATATTCCGCTCTGGGCGACGGGGGTGCTAGCGTATCAAGCAAATGGCCTTGCTCATCGTGCAGGGCGTAGCTGTCATCGTTGACATGTAATTGGCCCTTGTTAGCTACAAGCCGTAGCTGCCGTGATTCGGCGGGAATTTGATCGCTGGCATCGATGACGGCTGCAGCGGTATGTTCGCCATCTGTCAGCCGTGCATGGATGGCCAAATGGCCGGTCATCTGCGGCAGGCTGTCGGGGATATGTTCGTCGCGGCTAATCAACGATGCGTCCACGCTTTCAGGTAGCGGTGCCAGTTGACGCAGAATTTGCCAGGCGTCATAAAGGCGGGCAAAGAGACTGGGCGAGTTGGGGCCGCCGTAGGTGGAAAAAGTCACCAACCGCGGCGTACCCAAGACCGCCATAGGGTCGGCAGCACTGGCCCAGCCAAGGCAATGATCGAAACGGGGAAGGTGCACGATTGACCCGGTTTTGATGGGTTGGTGTTTGCCTTTGCCAGTGCGGTTGGACTGCGCTAACTGGTCAAGATCAGCCCAAATGGGCTCAAATGTCAAGACGACGGTGTCTGATGCGGTTGCGTAGGCCAAGTCTTTAGCTTCAACATCTCGTACCGTGGCAAGCACGACGAAAGAGGCGGGCATTTCCACAAGCAATTTACGCAGATCATCTTCGCGTGGGCAGTTGAATTGTTTGGCCAACTGATCGACCTCGGGTACACGGGGGCCGCCGACACCAACCGGGAAGACCGCAGCGTCCATGTGTTTGAGGACCTGTTGCACTGTTGCGGCGTATGGTGCATCGGTCCAGATTGTGACTCGTGGGGTCGAAGATGATCCACTCATGGCCTGTCAGAATACCACAGCGGCCAACAAGTGGCTGCGAGGCCGGGCAAAGGTGCTGGTTACGCTTGTGCAGTGAGAGGCCCGGTAATCAGGTCCAGCCAAGCCCGTAGAAGATGGCGGTGAACAGCAGGTCAGCGATAATGATGGAGACGATCGAGTGAACGACGGTATTGGTGGTTGCTCGGCCAACGCCGGCAGCTCCGCCGGAAACGGCCAGTCCGTTGTAGCAGGCGATCCCGCCCATGATTACCCCGAAGACCGCGGCTTTACACAGCCCGGTCAGGTAATCGCCCAGATCAAGAGCCTCGATCGTGTTGGAGTAGTAGACTTGGCTGGGGATGTCCAACGCATGGACACCGATCACGTAACCACCGGCGATAGCGATAAAAATACCGAATACAGCGAGCACGATGAGGCTGATGGTGGTGGCCAACAGCCGGGGAACGACCAGGAAGCGGGTGGGATTGAGTGCATGAGCTTCCAGGGCTTCGATCTCTTCGCCGACAACCATGGTGCCCAACTCGGCGGCGATCGACGCGCCGGCAAAGCCGGTCAGTACGATGGCACTGATCAGCGGGCCTAGCTCGCGGACCACGGCAATAGCCACGATGGTAGCGACGCTGTCGGTGGCGCCGTAGGTCTCCAGCGGGGCAGCCATTTGCAGGGCAAGGATCAGGCCAATGCAACTGCTGACAAGGGCAATGACCCCAGTAGACCGGGCGCCGACACGCACCAACTGGGCGTAGAAGCCGCGACGCCCGAAGCGGACCTGTCGCAGGACCAGGCTTCGCCATATCCATAGTCCGGTTTGGCCAATCAGTCGGCACACGCCGCCGAAATAAATCAGGTTGAGCACGACCGGGACTCCCAAGGATTCCAGCCCGCGTTGAATATGCACAGATGGGCCGGTTGGTGGCCTCGATTCGCCTTGCTTGTTCTGATCGGTTGGGGGGGATGCCGTCAAGGGAAGTTCTCTGGCTAGTGGTCGGCTCAGGCCTGTGCTGCAGAGGCCGTATCCTCCGTGATGATAAAGACCATGTCGAGCCGGGAGATTTCGAAGATGCTTTTCACTTTTTGCTGTAGGCCGCAGAGGATCAATTTCTTGTTGTTGCGCCGTTGGATTTGAAGTGCTTCGACCAGTGTCGCGACGCCGGAGCTATCCATGAATGTCACGTGCGACAGGTCGATCACCATCCGGTCGAGGTCAGCGTTGAGCAGTTCTATCAGCTCCTTTCGCAGTTGCGGGGATCGAATGAGGTCGATTTCCCCTTCAACTTTGACGACAACCCCGTCTTCGATGGTCTGGTGATCTGAGATGATTGTGTCTTGATCGGCCATGAGGCTACTTCCTTGCATTATCGTTCGGATACCGTCTTTTGTGCGTCTATGAATTTGCACATTGTCAGCCGCATTCCCTGCCCGGACTGGCGGTGGGCGTACTGCACTTGATCCATTATGCGCTCAATCAGGTGGATACCCAAGCCACCGGGCCGGACCTCATCTAGGGGCCGGCTCTGGATTTGGCTCAGGTCGACTTGTTCACATTCGTCCTCGATGACGATTTTCAGGCCCTTGCGACCGTTTGGATTTATCGGAGAGACTTGGATGTTGATAGGCCGATCAATTTGGCCGTCGTAGCCGTGCTTGATGACATTGGTCATGGCTTCGGAAATGGCCAAGGCTAGGTCGGCCGCGTCCTGTTTGCTCATACCTTGCGAGTCAGCCAGAGCCTCGATCGCCCGCCGTACGGCGCAAACATAACGGGGCTGGCTGACCATACGAATCTCAATATCGGGTCGGTCGCTCATGAGATGCATTTGTGCGGGTGATTAAAGCCGTTCGCTGCTGACGTACCCGCGACGGGCAAACTGGACCCATCGGTCAACAGCTGTCTGCCGTTCAATCAAGGGTGCATAAGGATTATAGCCAAGCCGATGCCCGATGATTCTGTCTAGGGCATTGATAGCTATCATACGCACGGCCAGGTCATCGCTACTGAGTTGTTCGACCAGATCCTTGACGGCGGCGGTGTCTTGGTAGGTGCCGGCGCGATGGATGGCGTAGAGCTTGGCTGCCGGGTCAGGCGAATCGAAGCTGCCTTGGCTGGCCCGCGGGGTACAGCCGGTCAACGCGGCAGCGAGGCAGATAAGCAATGTGATACACTTGATCATGTCATCCATCGTAGCGGGAAAACACACCTGAGCATACACTTGTCGCATGTTTTCGCTGACTGATCGCATTCTCAATAACGTTGGCCGTGATTATGCGCGGCGTGCCAAGCCACCGTGGCTGCGGGTGCGGCTACCGGGGGGCAAGGCATATCATCGCCTGCGATCAATCATCGATGAGCACAACCTGCATACGGTGTGTGAGTCAGCTAAGTGCCCGAACATGGGTGAATGCTGGGGGCGGGGAACAGCCACCATTATGATTCTCGGCGACGTGTGCACGCGGTCGTGCGGATTCTGCCATATCCAGACCGGCCGTCCGCAGCAATTGGACACGGATGAACCTCGCCGCGTGGCTGAATCGGTGCGACTTATGAATCTTCGCCACATTGTGATCACATCGGTTAATCGTGATGAACTGATTGACGGCGGGGCAGCCATTTGGGCGCAAACAATCCAGCGGATGCGGGAGGCGTCGCCAAGCACGAGTATCGAGGTGCTGGTTCCCGATTTTTGCGGTGATTGGGGCGCGTTGCAAAAGGTGCTTGATTGTCGGCCAAATATCTTGAATCACAATCTGGAAACGGTGCCGCGGATGTACCCGGCTGTGCGTCCGCAGGGTCGTTACCATCGTTCAATAGAATTATTGCGGCGCAGCAAGGTGGCGGGATTGAAGACCAAGACCGGGATCATGGTCGGCATCGGTGAGCGTGATGATGAGATTGAGCAGTTGATGCAGGACGC
>Ga0310125_10001194_pt1 | contig 12975 bp, 9 predicted proteins | sample CB11b_Tmax_Bot8__FD_203508 | JGI IMG/M metagenome (GOLD analysis project Ga0310125, IMG submission 203508) | Marine microbial communities from Western Arctic Ocean, Canada - CB11b_Tmax_Bot8 | ecosystem: Environmental > Aquatic > Marine > Oceanic | place: Canada: Western Arctic Ocean | collected... | reverse complement strand
AGTTTCGTATTTTGGAGTTTCGTAGGAGGTCGACTGGTACTTCGAGGTGTAGGCCTGTGTGTCGCCACCGGGTTCGTATTTCGAGGGTGTGTAGGACTTGGTGTCACCGGCTTCGGGCGAATCGGCCTCCGTCTCGGCCTCGGTCTCCTCGGGTGGCTCGCCGGCTGCATCCGCCTCGGCCTGGAGTTCGTCCTTCAGCGTCTGGACATCCTCGGTCTTGAAGGTCCAGGTCCCATAATCGGCGTGGTCGCGGATGCGGCCGTCGGCTCTGAGGTCGCGGAGATCGTCGACGCTCACGCCCAGGATCTCGGCCGCCTCTTCGTAGCTCAGCTTGTTGCCGTCGTCGGCCATGTTGGTTTGTCTCGAGTTTCTTCCAGTTGTCTCAGGACTTCTTGCGTCGCGTGTCTTTTCGGCTCAGCCAGGGCACGAAGCCTCGCGAGGTGACCCGGATACTCCAGAGTGTATGTCCGGCGGTGATGTAGAGTGTCTTGAGGTCTTTTCCACCGAAGGTGCAGTTGGTCACCGAGTCTTCCTGGATCGGGATGAAGCCAACCTGTTTGCCATCCGGCGAGATGACGTAGACCCCGCCGGGCACTTCGGTGGTTTCATTGGGCGGGCTGGCCACGGTTCGTCCGGCGGCGACATAGAGGCGTCCGTCGACGTCCAGGGCCATGCCGTCGCCTCCCCGGCCTCGGCCGAAGTCGTACATTTTCCTGCGGCTGTCGGCGACAACGTCTCCCTGCTCGGTCAGTCGGAATCTCCAGACCGCCCGTGCGACTTCGGGTCGTTCCCTGCTGCTGTTGTTGTTGTCGACAACGTAGAGGAAGCGGTCGTCGGGTGTGATGTGGATGCCATTGGGGCGATCGACCTGGTGGGTGATCACCTGGGTGACGCTGCCATCGGGATCGATGCGGTAGACGCCCTCGACGGCTTTGCCCTGCTTGTCGCGGATTTCGAGTCCGGTACGAGGACCGTAGCGGGGGTCGGTGAAGTAGATGCGGCCTTGGGAGTCGATGGTCAGGTCGTTGGGCCCGGCGTACTTCTTGCCCTGGTAGTTGTCGGTCAGCACGGTGATGGTGCCGTCAAGTTCTGTCCGGGTGACGCGTCGGTGTCCGCCCGCTCCGGGACCTTCGCAGGCGAGCAGTCGGCCCTGGAAGTCGAACAGCAGCCCATTGGCGGCTCCGGAGGGGTGCCGGTAGACGTGCATCGCTCCGGTGCGATCACGCCGCATGATGCGGTTGTTGCCTCCATCGCTGAAGTAGACATTCCCGGTCGGGTGCCAGGCCGGACCCTCGACAAACGCCACGATGCCGATCGGACGCGGAGCGGTCGTCTCGAAGATCCTGTCCTCTGCCGGACCGGGAACGGGAGTGAAACTCAGCAGGGCTGCTGCCAGCAGGAGCGGTCGGATCACCAAGGTGAATCTCCGTGGAGGACTGTTGGGCACGAAGCAGCCTACCGGGAACCCTGCGCGATGCAAACGAGACGCGGGAATCCCGTAGTTCCAACGAAATCCCCGTGCTGCAGATCACTCAAAAGCGAGTCAATCAGCCGGAACATCGAGTCGAGGTGGCCTGGCACCCTGCGGGGTCGGCTACTTCGAGGCGGTGGCCGCGGGCAGGAACCTGACCCGGCTCTCGGAAATGGCCTCGGTCCCATCGGGCATGCGGCCCGTGGCGCGGAAGAGGAGTGTCACGGGCTTCTGAGCGTCGGCGCCTCGGGGCACTGCGATGGTGGCGGTGGCCGAGTTCTTTCCGGGTTCGAAGCGAGTCGGTTTGGCCGAGAACCCCGCGGCACCCTCGACGGCATGCAACGTGACACTCATCCCGCCCGGGAAGTTGGTCGTGCGTTCCAGTCTCAATCGGCAGGTCACGCTCGAGCCGGGTGCTCCACTGAGGCTCTCGTCGACGGCAAACATCTTGACCACCGGTGGTCGGGTGCGAATCATGTTCCGTTTTTCGGAGAGCACCAGCACGGCCTGGCGGCGACCGTGCTTGTCGGTGAAGTGGGCAAAGGCCTGCGAGTAGAGTTGCGACTGGGACTGGATGTTGATGTGCATCGTCTCGGGCAGGTAGATCGGCAGAAAGCCCTCGGTTTTTCCGGCAGGGATCACGAACGGGATCATCTGGATCCCGTCGAGGTCTCGATTCTGGCGGTCGCCGATCTGGACGGTGATCGGCTGGTCGAACCCGTCGAGCCGTTCGACTTCCATCGCGTAGCGGTAGACGGTTCCGCGGTGTGCGTACATGTAGGCTTCGTTGCAGAACAGTCGGAAGACCGGAGTGTGGCAGACGGTGAGGTGCAGCTGTTGCGAGGTGGCGGTGACGGCCGAGATGCCTTCGACGTCGACACCGAGGTGTCGAGCCGCGAGTCGGCTGGTGGTGGTCGTCTCACCGATCTTCGCCGTGCCGGTGACTGTCAGCGGGAAGCCTTTCGAGGGTGCTTCGGCGGTGGCCTTGAAGGTGAGCTTGACCGAGTTGGCCTTGGCGGGGATCTGCAAGGGCGCGACCGTCACACTCTCGGGCAGCCCCTCAACCTTCAGATCGATTGGTCCCTGGAAGCCACCGGTCCGCTTGACCCTCAGCGTGAGGCTCGAGTCGGATTTCTGGACGATGTTCAGGGAATCGGTGGTGGCGTGGAGGCTGAAGCCGGGTGCGGCCTGGGCGAGTCCGAAGCGATAGAGGAAGTCGTTGCCGCCGCGTGACCCGAAGCGGAGGTCACGGATCTCGACGTGGTAGTCTCCGTCGGCCGGAGCCGACCATTCGATCCGTGCTTCTCGATCGGTGTTCCCGACTGAGGTGGCGCGACCGAGCCGTTTCTGGTCCGAGTCGGTCAGGGTCAGGATCGGCAGGATGGGTGAACCGGGGATCGCGGCTTGAGCGATCAAGACGTAGCCCTGTCCCTTGGTGGCGGTGAAGCTGAAGCGATCGACATCGCGTGCCTTGGCCAGTCGTCCGTGGACGGTGACGGGGGCCTTGATTCGGCCTGCGGCCTCGAGAGAATTGTTCGGTTCGACTTCGAGGATGTGATCGTCGGTGCTGACTGCCAGGGCAGGTCCGCGGTCGCCCCAAGGTCTCAGCAGGTCGTTGCCGGCGGTCCAGTGGATTTCGGTCCTGGCGACCGCCAGTGGGCCGGGCCGGCCGTTGAGGGTGTGGAATTCGACCATCGACTTGCTGCCCGCACGACCTCCGCTGGGGAAGGCCGAGACGACCAGGGGTTGAGTCGAGAGCGTAATGCGGTAGACGCAGGCGGCATTGCCGTCGACGGTGATGTTGGCGACTCGCAGCAGGTAGTCGCCATCTTGGGGTGCCTTGAGGGCGAGCACCGGATCGCGGCCGACGCGGATTTCCTGGGCATCGAGCCGGCGTCCGTCGGAGTCGAGGAGTTGGACGACGGGGTCGAGTCGGCTGCCGATGCGGCCGGCGAGTACGTCGCAGACCAGGACCTGGCCCTTTGCGAGAGAGACTTTGAAGAAGTCGACATCCCGTTCGCCGTAGATCTGGCCATTGAGCGTGACGGGCAGTTCGAGCCGTTCGGCCCGGGCGGGGATCGAGTTCGATTCGGCCTCGATGTGCTCGGGCAACTCACCCACCAGGAACGGCCGGGTGCCGGTTCCGCCCTGGGCGCAGCTGATCCGCCAGAGTGCCTGGCCGAGCGGTGCGTCGTCGGCGATCGTGATCTGCTGGTCCCATTCCCGGGGGTAGGTGATCGGGACCTCGGTGGGTTTGCGACGCGGGTCGGGTTCTCCGAGTCCTCGCGGAAGTCGTTTGGCGAGCCGATTTCCGGAGGTGACACCGGTCCCGAAGACCAGGAAGTCGGTGTCGCCAGGAGCGCACTCGGTGCCGACTCGCACGCGGACCGTGGTCCCGCGGCGTCCTCCGGCGGGGAAGATGTGAGTGCTGGAGGGGGTGTAGCCGGGCTTGGGCTGAGCGGTGGCTGGCGCGGGAGCCCCTAGGAGTGCTACGAGCGCGATGAGCGTTGCGAGGGCGGCAGCGGAACGGGTGCACGAGAGTCGGCGGATCACGTTGAGGCTTCCGGCGAGCGTTGGCGTTTGGAGAAGAAGGTGTCAGGCGGTCAATTCGGTGATCGGGTGTCCGTCCTCGACCAGCGGGATCGGTCGTCCCAGCGGGGTGCGTACGAGTTGGTGGGGGTCGATGCCCATCAGGTCGAGCACGGTGGCGGTCATGTCGCCGGGTGTGATCGGTCGATCGGCGACGCCCGAGGCCTTGCGGTCGCTGGCTCCGATCACCTGTCCTCCCTTGACCCCACCGCCGGCCATCGCGATCGAGAAGACGTTGGGCCAGTGGTCGCGGCCGGCCAGTTCGTTGATCCGCGGCGTGCGACCGAACTCGGTGGAGATGATCACCAATGTGTCGTCGAGCAGGCCTCGGTCTTCGAGGTCGCCCAGCAGTGCGGGGACGGCCTGGTCGAACGAGGGGCAAAGCAGGTCGCGGAGGCTGTAGGTGTTTTTGCGGTGAGTATCCCAGTGTCCGTTTTCGATGGCGACGAAGCGGCATCCGGCTTCGACCAGTCGACGCGAGAGCAGGCAGCACTGGCCGACGGAGGTCATTCCGTAGCGGGCTCGCGTCGCGTCGGTCTCGCGGTGAATGTCAAATGCCTCCTTGGCCTTCTTCGATGTCATCAGCCCGGCGGCCTTCTTGTAGAAGGTGTCCAGTGATCGGACGCTCTGCCCGACCGTCTCGGCCTGCCGTTCGAAGCGGTTGATTTCTCGCAGCACCGCCTGACGTCGGGCGTTGCGGTTGGTCGAGATCGCCGTGGGCAGAGTGATGTCGCGGACCGAGAAGTCGGGTGCGGCCGGGTCGGCTTCGATCACGAACGGCCCGTAGCTGGGTCCCAGGAACGAGGGTCCGCCGCTGTTGAGGAAGTTGGGAACGGAGATGTAGGGAGGCAGTTCGCCGGGGGTACCCAGCCGGGCGATCATCGAGCCCAGGCAGGGGTGATGGTTGTTGTTCTGGTTGCCGTTGAAGTCGCCGGCACCGGGCCGCTTGCCGGTCATCATCACGTGGTAACCACGACCGTGGTCGCTGTCGACGTGAGTGACACTGCGCATGATGGCCAGCTTGTCGGTGACGGTGGCGATGCCCGGGAGCACGTCGGAGAGGTGAATGCCGGGGGTACGGGTCGAGATCGGGTTGAAGTCACCGCGGATTTCGGAGGGCGCTTCGGGCTTGACGTCCCACATGTCCTGGTGCGGCTGCCCGCCGAGGGCGAACAGGAAGATGCAGTTGATGTCGCGGACCTTCTTGCCCTGGGACTTGGCAAACGAGTCCTGCATCCACATCAATTCGGCCAGGCTCAATCCGCCGAGGCTGCCGACGGTGAGCATCTCGCGGCGACTCAGGCCGTCGCAGTAGGACGAGAGTCTCGAGCGGTGGGGAGAGGCGTTACGAGTCATCACCTGGGGTCCTCGAGGTCAAGACGCGGCGGTGCCGAGATTGTACAGGCAGCGATGCGGGTTTCGGGGTTTTATTGGCAGGGATCGGATCGGACTAGTGGATGAACAGGAAGTCGTAGGAATTCAACAGCGCCCACAGAAAGTCTTCGGCAGCCTGGCGGGGCGGGCTGCTGGCAAATAGTTTCTCTGCGGCACGTACTTCGCGAGGCTTGGGCGGGCGGCCGAGGGCCGCCAGGCAGAGAACATCTACGATCTTGCGTGGGCTGGCCTTTTGGGCGATCAGGCGATCGATCCGGCCGCCGGCGGAAGTGATCTTGGCGTCGATCTCCGGAGCATTCATCAGGTGCAGTGTCTGGGCCATCGTCGGCTCGGTCGACGAACCGCATTCGCACGGAGATTCCCGCTCGGATCGACCGAAGGTGTCCAGGAAGTAGCTGGGCAGACGGTTGTCCCACAGCTGAATGGCGCGGGTGCCACGAGGCATCCCGGTGAAGGACTCCGGTGTCCCGGTCACCTCGCTGATCGCGTCCAGCAGCACCGCGGCGGGCAGCCGCTTGACCAGGTGGTGAGAGTAGCTCTGTTGGTCCTCGGCATTGGTCGCGTTGGGGATGCTCGAGAGCTGGTAGACCCGCGAGGAGAGGATGTAGTGCATCAGCTGCTTGAGATCGAAGCGGCTGGCGACGAAGGTTTCGGCCAGGTGATCCAGCAGCGCGGGGTTGGTGGGCGGGTTGGTCGAGCGGAAGTCGTCCTCGGGCTCGACCAGGCCTCGGCCCAGGAACTGTTTCCAGATCCGGTTGACCGCCAGCCGAGCGAAGTAGGGGTTCTGGGGTCGGGTGATCCATTCGGCCAGCTTCACTCGCGGATCGGATTCTCCGAAGTCCTTGATGCCCACACCGCCTGGCGGGCGGGGCAGCACGAGCTGGTTGACCAGGGGAATTCGGGTCGGCTGGTAGCCGGCGTGATAGACCAGTTCGCGGCCGGGACCCAGCGAGGTGTGCTTGAGTCCCTTGAAGAACCCGGCCATGCCGTAGAAGTCGTCCTGCCCCCACTTCTCGAACGGGTGGTGATGGCATTGAGCACACTCCATGCGGATGCCGAGGAAGGCCTGGCTGACGCTGCGGGTCAATTCGATCGGTGTCCGGGCGGCGCGGTAGAAGTTGACCGGTCCGTAGCGTCCCGAGTTCCCCGTTGCGGTCAGCAGTTCCCGCACCCACTCGTCGTAGGGCCGGTTGGTCTGCAGCTGGTTCCTCAGCCAGCGATGAAACTCAAACGCGCCGCGTTCTCCGAGCGTTTCGCGGTCGACCAGCAGCACGTCGCCCCACTTTTGGGCCCAGTAGTCGGCCAGTTCGGGCCGGTCGAGCACGTCGCTGATCGCTCGTTGGCGGCGGTCTTCGCGTTGGTCGGCCGCAAAGTCGCGGACCTGGCTGGTCGAGGGCAGTGTGCCGAGCGTGTCGAGGTGGAGGCGTCTGAGGAAGACTCTGTCGGAGGCGTTGGTCGAGGGCAGGATGCTCATCCGCTTGAGCTTGATCCAGACCAGCTCATCGATCCGGTTGTTGGCCGCCAGTTTCGGGTAGTCTCCGGCCTCCTGGGCGCGGGGCACAGTGATTCGCGCGGCGGTCACGTGACCCATGTAGTTGATCGTGATGGCTGCTTCGCCGGGCAGGCGGCCGGTGTGCACGTGTCCGGCCTCTTCGATGTCGGCCACCAGCGTGGCGTTGCTGGTGTAATCGGCCGCGCTGGTGACATCGCGGTTGGTTCCGTTGGTGAAGACGGCGGTGACGAGCAGTTGCTGGTCGCTTGAGGTGCCGAGCACGCGTTGGGCGGGATCGACGCGGATCGAGGCGACTCGTGGTGCGGTGTCCTCGCCCCAGGGGGCTCCCTGGGCGACCCAGTTGGCCAGGACCTGGTGGTCGGCGGATCCGCTCGACGTGCGGGCCCCGCCGCCGTGAGCGATCGAGTTGCTCGACTTGGCCACCAGCAGGCTGCCTCCCGGAGCGGCCAGCGAGACGCGTCGACCTCGGGCTTCCTTGACCAGCGCGTTGTAGTCGGCCTGGGGATCGAAGCCGAAGACGCTGAGCTTGAAGCCGTTTTGGCCACTCTGCTTGCCGTGGCAGCCTCCACTGTTGCAGCCCAGTTTCGAGAGGATGGGCATGATGTCGTTCTTGAAGTGCACCGGCGGGATAATGTCCCGGTCCACAACTCGAATCTCCACCTCGATCTCTCGGCCCCCGTAACTCACTTTCAGCCGGGTGTTGCCATCGGAGACGGCCCGCAGGGCAGTACCCTGTACGGCCGCGGTGCCGCTGTCGGTGCTCTGGTAGGTCGACGCGTGGGTGACGTCAAAGGGCCGTCCGTCGGGGTCGATGGCGGTGACCTGGATCTGCTGCACGCGGTTGCCGCCGCCGAGCGTGATCGGGTTGGGGGTCACCGCAAGTGACCGGGCCTCTCGCGTGGTGCGGCCCCCGGGGGTGGGTTCGGCCGCCGGTGCGTTCGGGGCCAGCAGCAGGCAGGCGAGGGTGGTGAGCAGGACTCGCACGAGCCGGTCTCTTGATCAGAGGATCGGAATGCTACGGGGTGGGCTTCCACTATATCTCGGCCCACCTCATGCACTCAACTGTGGCTTGGCAGGGCGTTTCCACCAGCACTGGGGTCAGGCCCCGCCACGCGCGGCGTCTGACCCCGTCCGGACATCGAACCTGTGTTTTGCAACGGGCTGCCAGGCGGCGTCTGACCTCGTCTTGGCCATCGGTGGGGTCAGAGCTTGAGCGAGGTTGGTGAGTATGAGAAACTGGCTGACATGATCAATGTGGGTCAATTCCGATCACGAACCTGCGGTGGCCCGTCGCGCCGTGCGTTTCTGAAGCTCGGCGCGTCGTTGCCTCTGGTGCTGGGTCGTCCGGACCTGTTGTCTGCCGGGTTGTCTGCCGGGGAGTCCGGTTCGGGGCCGCGGGCCAAGTCGGTACTGGTGGTCTGGTTGTGGGGGGCTCCTTCGCACCTGGACACTTTCGACCCCAAGCCCGATGCTCCCAGCGAGTACCGCGGTCCGTTTTCGACGATCGCCACGCGGACCCCGGGGGTCCGCTTCACCGACCTGCTGCCACGGATCGCATCGATCAGCGACCGTTTCGCCCTGGTCCGCTCGCACGTCTCCACTCAACCGGGCCACCCCGATGGCGGCACGGTGGCGTTGACGGGGTTCCATGAGAAACCCGGTCCGGTGCAGCCCAACTTCGGAGCGATCGTCGCCCGGCACCGGGGCCGAGACGGCGACCTGCCTGGGTTTCTCTCGGTCGGCCGCGGGATCATCCAGGACAGTGCGAGGATTGTCGAAGGCTACGGCGGAGGGACGTTCGGCAAGGCTTGGGATCCGTTCCAAGTCGTGGTCAAGAACGACGGTTCGGTCGATCTGCCGGCGTTGGACCTGCTGGAGGGGATTACTCCGGGGAGGATTTCTGACCGCCGCTCTTTGTTGAGCCAGATCGATGTCGGACGCCGGCGGCTGGCGGCGGCGGGGATCGACGACTGGGAGCGGGCCTACCAGATGGCCTACGGGTTGCTGGCGAACCCGTCGGCGCGTGAGGCGTTTGACGTGACCCGCGAGTCCGAGTCGACCCGGCAGCGGTACGGGTACACTCACTTCGGCCAAAGCGCCCTGGTGGCCCGCAGGATGATCGAGGCCCGCGTGCCGTATGTGCAACTGAACTGGAGCCAGACGGTCGAGGCGATCACTCCGAATTTCGACTTCGGCTGGGACACTCACATCTACAACTTCGAAATGCTGATGGACCGCCACTGCCCGTTGCTGGACCGGGTGCTGCCCGAGTTGATGAACGATCTCCAGGAGCGAGGGTTGCTCGAGGAGACCCTGGTGGTGGTGATGAGCGAGTTCGGCCGGACCCCCAAGATCAATCCTCGGGCCGCTCGGGATCACTGGCCGCAGTGCTACTTTTCGCTGTGGTCCGGGGCGGGCGTGCCGACCGGCGGGACGATTGGCGAGAGCGACCGGCTGGGCGAACATCCTCTGACGAACCCGATCAGCCCTCTGATGGTCGGCACGACGATCAGCGAATTGGCCGGGATGACCACCAAGGACCGAGCCGAACTCAACGTGCTGCCCGGCGGGACACTGATCGATGAACTGTTCTAACGCCCCCTGCACGCCCTGCCCCCAAGTCTTGCCAGCGTCCCGCCCGATGCCGCTGGTCCTTGCGGTTCTTGTCGTTCTTGTCGTTCTTGCCGCCACCACTCTCGAAGCGGCTGACCGCCAGTTGACCGACGACCACCGCTACAAGCGTGACCCGGTGTTCCTGGATGCCAACACGCTGATCTATGTCGTGCAGGCCCGTCCCGAGCAGTTGCAGCTTGTGCAAAGGGATCTCAAGAGCGGCAAGCAGCGGCCGGTTCACAAGGACGAGACCCGCTCGGAACTCGAACCGGCCGTGTCTCCCGACGGCCGTTTCCTGGCGTTCCTGCAGAGTCGGAGTGCGGCCAGCGTGGGGATGGTGATCGAGGATCTCCGCCAGAAGAAGACCGCCGAGATTCCTCCCGCGTCGGGATTCTCAGGGATGCGCAGCCCGGCGTTCAGCCACGACGGCAAACGGGTGCTGTACGTCTTTGCCGAGGGGGGCCGACAGAAGATCTTTTCTTGTACGACCTCCGCGGGGGATCGCAAGGTGCTGGTGGATGCCAGCGGGATCTGCAACTGGCCCAGTGTTTCTCGAGACGGGCGGATGCTGCTGTACGGGTCGACCCGGGATGGCAACTACGAGATCTACCGGGCCAGGGCCTCGGACGGCAGCGGCTTGCGGCGTCTGACTCGTCACAAGGCCCAGGACGTGCGGCCGAGGTTTTCACCCGATGGGCGACGGGTGGTGTTTGTCTCGAACCGTGACGGGAATCGCGAGATCTACGTGATGGGGGTTGATGGGTCGGGAGTTACCCGGTTGACCGAGCATCCCGAGCGGGATGATTACCCGACCTGGCATCCTGACGGGAAGCGGATCGTGTATGTGGCCGAGCGGAAGGGTGGTTTTGACTTGCGGATTCGGGACGTGCCGTGATGGGGCCGTGTTTTTGTTTTGGGCGGGGCGTCTGACCCCGGGAAAATTTGGGAATTCCACCAATAAACCGATTCCCGGGCGCATCAAGAGTGGCGGGGCGAGTGAAGCGGGGTGAGTCGTTTGACGTCGCAAGATGGAGAACGGATTGACCCCGAAGAGGTCGGCCGGTGGTTTCGCCAGTATGGCGGGCCGTTGCGGTCGTTTCTGCTGGGTGTGACCAGCGATCCGGATGCGGCCGAAGAGGCACTTCAGGCAACTTTTACCAAGGCGATGGAGGCCGGACACACGGCTCGAGCCGAGACTCTCAAGGGTTGGCTCTTCCGGGTGGCGTACAACGAGGCGATGCTGGCAGGTCGCAAGAGGCAGCGGCAGGACCGCAGTCTGAAACGGCTGGCCGAGACTCCCTTGACCGAAACCGCCACCCCCGACGACCTGGCCAGCCTGGACGAGTCGATACGGGGCGTGAGGAAGCTGATCGACGAGTTGTCCGAGGATCAGCAGGCTGTGCTTCGCATGCGGATTTACGAGAACAAGACCTTCAGGGTGATTGCCGAGGAACTGGGTGCACCGCTGGGAACCGTGCTGACGCGGATGAGATCGGCGCTGGCGAAACTGCACCAACGACTCTCAGAACAACGCCCTGAAGGATGAGTGGTACGAGGTGAGTGATGGCTGCTGAAACCAATCAACCTCCGATCGACGTCGGAGTCGACGACCTGGCTGCGGACCTGGCTGCGGACCTGGCTGCGGACCTGGCTGCGGACCTGGCTGCGGACCTGGCTGCGGACCTGGCTGCGGACCTGGCTGCGGACCTGGCTGCGGACCTGGCCGTGGCATGGGACGAGACCGACGGGCTGGCGTGTGCCTACGTGGCCGGCGAGCTGGACGGAGAGGAATTGTCCGGTTGGGAGGCTCGCTTGGCCGAGGGCGAGATCGAGGCGTGCGAGGCGGTGGTGCGCTGGGTCGAAACAGCTCAATGGGTTGGGGCCGCTACTTCGGTTCCCAGCCAGAGTGTGGTGACCGGCGAGCGTGAGTCGAGGAAGCCGGACTCGCGTGCCGAGGGCTGGAAGTTGGTGGTCACCTCGGCGGTGTGCCTGCTGCTGGTCCTGGGCCTGTCGATTCGCAACATTGAGCAGGTTGCCGGAGACCCGCTGCGGGCCGGGGCGGCCGAACAGGATGCCGTCGACGGATTGCTGCTATCGGCCTGGGCCGGCGGAACCGAATCGGAAGCGGACCTGTTGCGGGTTGCGACCGGGTCGGAGGCTGAATTGGCCGAGAGCGAGCTGGAGGTGCCCGAGTGGATGATTGCCGCGATGGCTTTGCCGGAAGACCCGAAGAGATGAACGGAGGACATGACGAATGACACGAATCGCAATGTGTCTCTGCCTGGTGATCGCCCTGGCCGCCGACGGCGTGGCGCAGAAGTCGCCCGCCAAGCAGTCGGTGAAGAACCCGGCCAAGAAGCCGGTGAAGAATTCGGGCAAGTCGCCTGCCAAGAAGCCGGTGAAGAACCCGGGCAAGAACCCGGGCAAGAAGCCGGTGAAGAGCGTGGTCAAGAAGCCGGTGAAGGTTCTGGGGAAATCGCCAGGCAAGCGGCCAGCCAAGCAGCGTACTCAGTTGAGCACGGTTACGATCAAGCAGGCATTTGCCTTTGCCCAGGCCCATCATCCCGAGTTGGCCAAGCTGCTGGGTCGGTTGCAATCGGCCGGGAACCGGGCGGCATTTCAGAAGGCGATCACCGAGTTGTCTCGGACGGCCCGGCGGCTGGAGCCGATCAAGAAGACCAATCCCGAGCGTTACGAGATGATGGTCGAGTTGTGGAAGCTCGAATCTCAGGCCCGCCTGATGGTGGCTCGTTCGGCGATGGAATCCGATCCCGATCCCGAGCGTGATGTTCGGCTGCGTGAGACGTTGCGCAAGAGGTCGGAGTTGCGGCGAACGATGCTGCTTTCTGACATCAAGCGGTCACGGGCGCGGATCGAGCGGATCGAGACGCAGCTGAAGTCTCTGGAGGATCTGGACGCTGCGACCGATCGAGAGTTGCGGCGACTGAAGCGGACAGCGAGAATAACTGCGGCCCGCACGAAGGGGCGTGGGGGCAAGCGGCCTGGAAAGGTCGTGCCGGTCAAAGCGGGCAAGCGGCCTCTGAAGCCCGGTGCCAAGCCCGGTGCCAAGCCGGGTGCCAAGCCGGGTGCCAAGCCCGGTGCCAAGCCGGGTGCCAAGCCGGGTGCCAAGCCGGGTGCGTCGAAGCAGCCCAAGCAGTCGAGCAAGACAAAAATCAAGATCAAGGACAAGTCGTAACCATGACACGGCATCTACTTTTTTCCGCACTCCTGGTTGGCGGTGTCCTGGCAACGGCCACGAGCTCGGCCACGGCCGAGACCAACACCACGACCCGTGTGGTTCCTTCGAAGGTGGCCCCCGCGGTGCCACAGCGGTTCGCCGCGAAGTCGACCGAAGAGGTGCCTGATTTCCAGCGGCACGTGGTGCCGCTCTTCA
>Ga0310125_10001191_pt1 | contig 12984 bp, 11 predicted proteins | sample CB11b_Tmax_Bot8__FD_203508 | JGI IMG/M metagenome (GOLD analysis project Ga0310125, IMG submission 203508) | Marine microbial communities from Western Arctic Ocean, Canada - CB11b_Tmax_Bot8 | ecosystem: Environmental > Aquatic > Marine > Oceanic | place: Canada: Western Arctic Ocean | collected... | reverse complement strand
TTCCAAGTGGGGTGGACATTTTTGACATGTCGATCCTTCTGGATGAATCCAACACCAAATTTCTGATCAATGGAAACGTCGTGCATACATCTGCAACGGCGGGTCGAGCGGGAAATGCCTTTGAAAAAGCTGTCGGTGTCCGGGGATTCTTTGACAAGAATGGCAATGGCGGACGGATGGATGATATCACGATGACGGCGATTCCCGAGCCGGCTTCACTGGGACTCATTGGGATCGGTGGCCTGGTCCTCATGGCACGGCGTCGAGCATAAGGTTGTAAATAAAATCCAAGTGAATTGTTGGAACCTGATAACGGTAGGCCCGGCAATCTTGATGGGTCTACTTGTTTTTACGGGAATGGAAATCCGAGGGATGAACATGTGCTGGCAAACGATGTTATACAAATTGGTGGGGAGAATTAATTATGACTAAACGGGTACTGCTTTTAATCACCACGATCTTCACTGTTGGATTTTATTTTGGGTTATGTGATGTCACATCAGCGGATGCTTTGGATCTGTACGTTGTCAGTCGCAGTCAGGGTGAGATCTATGTGGTAGATGGGGCGACTGGGTCGCTTAATTCAACACCCTTAGCCACCGGTCTGGACAGTCCCAATTATGCACTTCTTGGGCCAGACGGTCTTTTATATATTGCTGAGAATACTGCCATCAGGCGTTACGACCCGTTGACGGGCGTACAGCAGGAAGCCACATTCTTTGAATTGGGTCGTCGTACGAATGGCATGGACTTCGATTCGGATGGCAATCTCCATGTCATGATCCGGGACAGTGCGGTCGCCAGTGCTGTTATGGCAATTGCACCGGATGGAACTGGCCTTGGCAAGTCGATCAATGACCTGCCCATCGATTCGGGACAGGACGTTGTGGTCGGCCTAGTTTCCGGCAACCTGTTCGCGACCGTGGCAGATTATACTTCGATCCGCCAGTTTGACGCCTCGGGGGGTACGAGCAGTTTTCAATGGCCCCAGGTTGCTAACTTTGGACCGGATCCAGGTCCTATATTTGCGATCCAGGAAGGGCCCGATGGCAATCTTTACGGGCTTGGCCGGAGCGATGGCAATCACGATACTTTATTCAAACTAGACGGTGGCACGGGAAGCATTCTGCTCAGTGAGAATATCGCCAGTCATGGCAGTGGTTGGCCACGTTCACTTACTTTTAATGATGACGGAAACGTCTTTGTTGGCCGGGGCTGGAACGGTACACCCAATGTGCATCGGTATGACTCGGACCTGAACCATCTGGGAGAGTATGTTTCCAGTGGCCTTTTCGGCGACAACTCGGGAATAAGCCTTGCCCATAATGATTCCGCGGCGTGCGGCCCTAAAGGTCCTGGCACCTCAGTTCCTGGTGACTTTAATTGTGACGGTACCGTGGACGTGGCTGACCTGGGCATCATCGGCGCCAACTTCAATGGCAATAGCGTGACATACGTTGACGGTGACGCCAACTTGGATGGTGCCGTTGATGTTGCGGATCTGGGTGTTGTGGGTGCAAACTGGAGTGCAGCTCAGTCCGGTTCGCTGTCATCAGCACTGCAATCAGCCGGCCTTAGTGCTAATGTGATACCGGAACCTTCGGTTTTGACGGTTCTGTCATTGGGATTGATTGGGCTGATTCGCCGGGGTCGCAACTGATCGCTGGCCAATGAGCAGGTTAGAGCGGATGGGATTTTTTTGCCGGTCGTCAATCGGTTATTAAGAGGTGATTGCTCTGTTTCCCATCGGGGCAGACCCTCGCGGTTGGTCGGTCTGAGGCCGCATTTGAATATGCTGAATATGGGCATGGCTCGGATTTTCCGAGCCATGCTTTTTATCGTTTAGCCAATATAGGTGGGGTGCGTGTGTGTTGCCCGGTCGATTGGCGACTTCATGTGGTCATTGTCTGTTCACCGTGGCAGCGATCGACAGCACGTATCGATGGTGGCTCCAGTATGAATGGTAGATGATGCAGGCTCCAGAACATGCCGGAGGGTCTTGTGCATCGGTCCGTTCATCTTTTTATTCTTTTGGTTTCTCGTAGTTTGCCGCATGGCGGCCGGTGTGGGAAACAGATTCGCCACCGTCGACAGTCAGGATTTGCCCGGTGATAAATTCATTTTTCAAGATGGAAACAATCGCCTGCGTTACATGATCGGTGTGACCCTGCTTGCGTAAAGGAATTCCATCAATGCGCCAGTCGATATACGCCGAACTTCGCGACGATGCTGGTAGCACCACGCCGGGTGCAACTGCATTGACTCGAATAGCGGGTGCCAGTTCGTAAGCTGCCATTTTGGTCAGTTCTGCCAACGCCTTTTTGCTGATCAGGTAGGCGGCGTAGGCGTTTTGATTGGATGCGATTTTATTGTCTAGGATATTAATGATCTGTCCTGATCTGCATTGCTGACCAAATGCCTGCGTGAGGAAAAAGGGGGCCCGTAGATTAACGGCGATTTGTCGGTCGAAGTCATCTGGCCTGGTGTTTCTAATCACGGCTTGATGGTAATCCGAGGCGTTGTTGACCAGGACCTGTAGATTTGGGAAACACTTTTGTATATCCCCCAGCCAAGTGCCAATATTTTCAATGTCATTTAAATCCCACTGAAAGAGTTTACACCTTGCATTGCAGTCATGGACCTGGTTTGCCGTCTCCTCGGCTTCGGCACGTGAGGTGTTGTAGTGAATGGCCAGGTCATAACCATGGCGAGCAAGGGCCAGCACAATAGCTCGTCCCATTCGTATGGCACCTCCTGTCACCAAGGCTGCGGGGCGGGACTGGTCAGGGCTATTGTGGTCGTCTTGTTTGCTGTTCATAAAGAAGGCTGCGGTTGGGAGATATCGAGTTGGGATCATCGCTACGTGACAGGTGGATGGGGGACCTGCCCACAGTCATGTCAGCCACGGGAATTTCCACGCCTTTGGGTAGTGGTGGCATGTCGACGGGGCATTTAATATCTAGATAATGAAGTAATTCGATAAGTGTTGGGCGAACATATGATTCGGTGGGCATGAGCAGGCAATTGATGCTGCGCTGTCCCTTGCCAATGCAAAACAGGATGTCCAGATCGGCTGGTCGGCTTTTTTGTTTGCGATTTTCATCGTCGCGGTTACGGCCCAGGGCAGTCTCAATCTGGCTGAATTGCCCTTTGAGTTGGTCCGGATTCTCGTCTGTGCTGATACAAGCAGAACAATTCAGGAAATTGCGGCACGTATTTACGCCGACTGGGTCGGTTTCAATGATACGACTCATGTCAATCTGTCTGAACTGTTCAAGAAGTTCATAGAGGATACGGATAATATTTTCTTTTGGGTCGATATTACTACCAATACTCACGAATACTCTTTGCGTCACCGTATTATTGCTCATCAATGCGTAGTGCCTGGCTATGAATGTATTCTTTGAAACCGAAGGTTGCCGACTGATCAAACTGGGAAAATACGAGCTGGATATCCAGGTGTTCAATCGTGTTGCGGCCTACTGCCTCGTGTCTCGAAAGGTCGAACATGACCTGGGTCCTGAATGATCCGGATGCGAGTTGAACCTCAGGGTCAGGCATCAACTTGGGAAGTCGCAGCGCCGCACGGACTTTCTGGGTGTCAGCGTTTAGCTGCAGTGGGGCATTGGCCTTGGCGATCGCGACCTTGATGCCTGCGATCTGTTCAACGGATGTCAGTGTGAAGGTGGTGTTGTATTGCAGCCTCCCCAGATCATGAGCCCAGGTGAATTCAACTGGCCAGGTGTCGTGGGCTGCAGCCGAATCGGGTGCTGCGGCGATCATGGCCAGGTCTGTTGCAGATTCAATGAGGTGAAGGTCAAGTTCTTCAGATATATCGACGGAGTCTTCTGCGAACTGGCGAATGGCATCGGTGCCGTTGACACTATGTACCAGTCCATCGGCGGCAACTTGAAACGAAACTGGCGTGCTTGCCATGGCTACAAGGCGGCTGTGCGTTAGATCCAAATCCCCGCTTGGCTGGCGCGAATCGTTATGCTGGATGATGCCATTGTCCTTCGTCTGGTTGCTTGTCAACCAGTCGATTTCCATTACACAGGTTGCTGAGCCATCATCCTCGACACTTTGTACAAGCCACGTCAGTTCGCCCCTGATTTCGTACTGGACGTGGGTGATACCGCCGCCAGGGTCGGTCATCGTGTGGTGGATTTGGGTCCACACCCTGTAGCGGGTCCGGCGATTAACCTGGAAAACTGGTCGCAGGTTAACCGTTTCGATTGCCGTTGATTGGGCCGTGTTCACCGCCCCATTTTGACTGGCAGGTGATCTTGTCGGGGCGCAAGCCAGTCCGATGAATAGGAGCACGAACCAGTATGAAGTGTGCGGGTAATCCATTGTGTTGGTCGTAGTTCAAGTTCTCAATGCCAAAATTCCTGTCGTGGTTCGTGACCGTCCATGTCCCGCCACTGGACACCCATCATACGCCAGCAATCGTCGCCGCCCAATTGCCATCGCAATATCCAGGTGGTTGTGACCGTTCGGAGAAAACCCTCAACCTCCACCGTGGTGTGCAACTGTATGGCTGACAGGCCGGTACGTTCCGATTCAATCTGAGCATGTGATTCTTGCAGGGTCTGCTTTGAGACATTGAGCCTGGCTGTTACCGCATTGAGATGGTGGGGAATTGGTGCTCGGCCTTGCAGCCAAAGTTGATTTTTCGGACCGTGAAGTTCTATCGTTGCCGACATCAGCTCTTCTAGGGAGGTTAAGTCCATGGGGCTCGTTGCGGCAACGAACGAGCGGGTATTGCCGATAATCTGCTCACGGTCAGTGATCACAAACATGCTGATTATTCCGGTTGCGATTGCCAGCACAGCCAGTCCCACCGCGGTGATAAGGAGGTGTTGCTGGCGTCTTGGGTATGCCAATAGCACAAGGATACTGGCCACCACCCCGCGTGAAATAATCAGGACATTGGGTTCTTCAAGCAGTAGTCGAGCCATTCCTGGCAGTTCCTGTCGGTGGAACTGGGGGGGCACGATCTTGGTTTGCATGGTTTTTAGTTGCAGCCGTGGGGCAAGGCGGCTCAAGCATTTGTTGACTGGCTTCCGATAACTAACAAACTGGCCATGACAAGTATGCAATCCATTTTAGAAGCGAACTTGGTGCAATTACGCCGTACAGAGCCGCAGTTGGCTCGCCGGCTGCGGCAGGTCAATCCAGCCCCACTTCAATGGCGGGCATCCAGGTCCGGCCCGCTGAGCGCGTCTGTGGATACCGGTGGACATTCCCTGACGTTAGCAAGCCGCCATGACCCGATGGCTGAGGCTAGCAAGATGGTGGCCAAGGTCGATTTGAAGAAACATGCCGGTGTGATCGTGCTGGGTTTGGGGTTGGGATACCACGTTCAACTCTTAAGTGAATTGATCAACTCCAATGTCTTGGTGATTGTCTACGAGCCGGATCTTTCCTTATTTCGTACAGTACTGGAACGAATCGATCATACCAAGTGGCTTGGCCAACCCAACATAATGGTTGTTGGCGAGCAGGTCGATCGGGCAGCACTGATCGGACGCATCGACCGATTCGCCGCAACGCTCACCCAAGGTACGATTCTACTGACTCATCCTCCGACCCGTCAGTTGCACGGGTCACAGATCGAGCAGTTTGGCCAGGCAATTGGTGACGTGCTTTCCTACTGTCGCACCAATATTGCCACCACCCTCGTGAATGCTTCTCGTACCATCTATAACCTGACGATGAATTTACACCAATACGCGGCTGGTGCTGTGACTGATGAATTGCTCAATGTCGCATCGGGCTATCCCGCAGTGTGTGTTGGCGCCGGTCCGAGCCTTGTTCGTAATATTGATCTGCTTTCTGATCCCAAGGTGCGTTCTAACGTGGTCATCATCAGTGCACAGACCACGCTCAAGCCGCTACTGGACCGTGGTATTCGACCTGATTTTGTAACCGCACTTGATTACAGCATGATTTCACAACGTTTCTACGAAGGTCTAGATGCACTGCCTGAAGTGACGCTGGTAGCCGAACCGCTTGCACACCCGACTATTCTTGACGCCTTTCCAGGTCCCAAGCGTGTGACGGCCAACAGGTTTCTTGACCAATTACTGGGTGAAGAGGCCCGGCCGATTGCGCCCATGGCTTCAGGTACGACGGTAGCCCACCTATCTTTTTACCTCGCTCAATACCTGGGATGTGACCCGATCATTCTCATCGGGCAGGATTTAGGGTTCTCAGATGGCCTGTATTACTGTCCCGGTACAGCCATTCATGATGTATGGAGTGGTGAACTGGGGCCGTTTAACACGCTTGAAATGATGGAGTGGCAGCGGATTGTTCGGCATCGAGGTCACTTGCAAAAGATGGAGGATATCCACGCACGGCCGGTATATACCGATGAACAGATGCGGACCTACCTCAAGCAGTTTGAGCGGGACTTTGCTGCGGCTAAACAAACCGTGCTCGATGCTACTGAAGGCGGCTTGGCCAAGCAGCATGTGACACATATTACCTTGCATGAGGCCTTACAGAAGCATGCGACGCGAACTGTGCCGACAATGCCTATCCCGCCACATCAACTTGATCCGCAGCGGCTGGCCAAGGTGGTGGATGTCATGGCCCGCCGGATTGAACAAGTGGCAGATCTACATCGTTTGTCGTGTAAGACGCTGCCAATTCTTAAGCAGATGCGGGCCAAGCAGCATGATCCGGTCCAGATGCGCAAGTTGTTTGAAAGTCTGGCACCGCTTCGTCGCGGTGTGGAGCAGCTGGGTGAGGTCTTCGGTATTGTCAATGAGCTCAATACAGTTGGCGCCTTCAAACGGGCACGAGCTGATCGGGCCATTGAAAATGCAGACGCCGATGCCCTGGATGAACAACGCCAGCGGCTTGACCGTGATATTGAGAATGTTGACTGGCTTATACAGGCCTGTGATGAGGCGTCCGGTATTTTTCGTTCGGCGTTGGACAATCTGCGGCAAAGACACAAACAGTTAGGTTCCCACCAGGCTGCCGCCGCATAACGCGGCTGGCTGTCCCTTGATCACTGACCATTATGTCACGTGCCATCGCCCTTATCTTGACTGATCTGGAGCAAACACGATTTGGGTTGCCATCAGCAACGACCGAACGATTGGCCGGTCAGAGTATCCTGGAACACACCATTGGGCGCGTGGCCAAGATCCGTGCGATCCGGTCCATTGTGCTGGTTCATCCGCAGGGTCAGGATCCATTGGCGTTGGTTAAGGGTCGTAAATTTGGTAAATCTCTTGCATCACACGCCGACCTGGCGGGTTTGTGGGACAGGCATCTACCCATGCGCCAAGCCGCTCGGAAGTGGGCGATGACCGCGTGGCGAGGTGGCCTATGGGGAGCGACATGTTTTGATGAATTGTTGGCTGCTGACGCGTTGGTTGGCGCAATGGACCATTACGGCGCTGATTCGGCCTTGTTAGTTGGGGCCGATTGGCCGCTGGTAGACCCGGACTTGTGCCAGGAGATCCTTGACAGGCATCTCCAGAGCCCGCAGGCATTTGCTTTTACTTTTTGCCAGGCTCCCCCCGGATTGGCCGGCGCTGCAATTGGACGCCCCTTGCTCGATGAGATTGCCCGCAAGCAAGGTCTATTGGGGCAGATGTTGGCCTATACCCCCTCTGCACCACAGGCAGATCCCATTGGCCGTGATGTGTGTGTCCAGGTTGACCCGCAGGTTCGCATGTGTCACTACCGATTGATCTTTGATACCAAACGCAGTAGAAAATTAATCAAGTCGATCGCCAGTGATCTTGGTGAGCAGATTACCTTTGCATCAGCGAAGCAGGTTGCTGAATCGATTGACGCAATGGCATCTACGGATAGTTTGGACGATGGCCTATTGCCCCAGGTGGTCAGCTTGGAATTGACGCCCCGGCGGTTGGTGTGCGGGCCTGTTGTGCCGCAACACTATGTTGATTTGCAGCGAAAGGAGATGCCGATTGACCTGGCATTGAGTGTTGTTGAACAATTGGGTGTTGATGGCGATACGGTTTTAACCCTTGGTGGCTTGGGTGATGCCCTGCTTCATGAAGACTGGTTCGCAATCGTTTACGCAGCTCGGGAGGCGGGCGTGTTGGGAGTTGCATTGCAGACAGATCTACTCGTAGACGCAGCGGTGCTCGAACAACTTATGACCGCCCCGATCGATGTGATATCGGTACGGCTCAATGCAGATACGGCCAAGCTTTACAATACGGTGATGGGTGTCGATCGATTTTCTGAAGTGGTCAAGAGCCTGCAGTCGCTTTTGACCAGGCGGCATGCGCGGTCGCATGGGGATGCTCGTGCAGGCAGCGAGGTTCCGGCAGGCTTGCCCTGGATTGTCCCGCATCTGGTCAAGACAGACCAGACTCTAACGGATATGGAGACATTTTACGATCGGTGGTGTCATTTTACTGGACACGCTGTGATTGAACCGGCCCAGACTGGATGTGGTCTTGCCCCTGCTTTGTCTCGGATATCAATGGCGCCGCCACGGCGGCATGCCTGCCGGCAGATTCAACGTCGTCTTACTATTCATAGTGACGGTTGTGTGGCCCAATGTGATCAGGACTGGTTAGCCAAGGGCGAAGTTGCAGATGCCGGTGTGAAATCGCTGAAGCAGATATGGGCGTCCATGCAAGCGTTTCGTCAATCTCATAAAGAAGGCCGCTGGGATCAAAATCCATTGTGCCAGCGTTGCCAAGAGTGGTTTAGACCATGACTTGTCCTACGATGACATCCAGTTGGCAGGAAATGACATGACGACAGTGGCTGTGATTATTGCTCGTGCTGGTAGTAAAGGACTTGCCAATAAGAGCCTGCAACTGCTCAAGGGTAAGCCGGTGATCGCTTGGACGATCGAGTATGCATTGAATTGCAGGCAGATTGACTCGATTGTGTTGAGTTCTGATTGCCCACGGATCTTGGCGGTGGGTTGTGAATACCAAATTCCTGTCTACGAGCGACCGGCTCACCTGGCCTCTGATGTCGCCACCATCGACATGGGCGTACGGCATGGCATTGAATGTTGGGAGCGTGAGTCTGGCCAGAGATGTTCATACGTTGCAATCCTTGTCGGTAATGTGCCAATCCGCCCGCCCGATTTGCTGGATCGGGTAATTACCAAGCTTAAGCAAACCAGCGCTGACAGTGTTCAAAGTGTTTACCCAGTGGGTAAAACACACCCGTTGTGGATGAGGCGGCTATCGGGGTCGGGTGGTGATGAACTGATGATGTATGAACCCAATCGGGTATATCGACGTCAGGACCTGCCCCCAGTTTACATGCTTGATGCCGGTGGTATCGCCGTGCGTCGCGAGTGTCTGTTTCAGGTGGATCCTGCCGAACCACACGCTTTCTTGGGTCGCGACCGTAGGGCAATAGTGACCCAGCCCGGACAGGTGATTGATATTGATACTGAGCTTGATTTGGCTTTGGCTCAGGTCATCATGGAGCGGAATCGATCGGACTCATCATATTGTCCAGCAGAGCACCTGGATAGCCATTTTGCATATGACAAAGTGGTCTGATGCGATACTATGCGTTGTTTGGCGGTGAGGAACTTGATGGCGATCCCAGTTATCAGACTAACAGATCCCAGGCTGCCTAGGTCCCAGTCATCTTCCTCGCCCGCCGATTTGTCGGGATTGTTCTTGTCTTTTGGGATGCAACTTGAACTAGATCACGGTATTGACGTATCTTTAAGAGGCTACTAACTGTTTAGCGAGTTATGCATCTATGCCATTGGCTCACGATTACGTCAAGGATGACCTCCAACTTGAATCACAAACGGGGCGGGTCGGATTACAGATCATTGCCACTTTAATTGGTGGTGTGCTGCTGGTTTGTTCTTTTTGCGCCAGCCTGTTGTTCGATAGTGCTGTACATGCCGACATCCTTGCGGCCCTTTCTGCGATCCTGTTAGGGGCACCTTTGGTCGTGGTGGCTTGGCGGGATTTGCGATCCGGGCACCACCACATGAACGAGTTGGTGGCCTTGGCGGTCCTGGCAGCATTTGCCATTAGCGAGTACCAGGAGGCGGCTTCAATTGCATTTTTTATGATTCTTTCGGTTCTGGTCGAGAGCCGTACCGCACTGGGTGCCCAGGCGAGCATTGAATCGCTGGTCAAGATCACCCCAACCAAGGCACATTTGCTGGTCGATGGTACTGAGACGGAGGTTGAAGCACATGAGCTGAAACCGGGTAACGTTACCCGCGTTCGTCCGGGCGACAATATTCCTGCCGATGGTTGTGTATTGTCTGGCCAGAGCACCGTCAATCAGGCCACGATCACAGGGGAATCGATCCCGGCAGATAAAACTGAAGGTGATGAGGTTTTCGGGGGCACAATTAACCTTACCGGTGTGATGGATATTGAAGTGACGAAGGCGGGATCTGACACGACATTAGGTCGCGTTAAGGAACTGATCCTCCAGGCAGAAGGCACGCGAATTCCCATCATGAGGATGATTGATCGTTATGCTCATTGGTATACGCCGACGGTACTCATGCTGGTTTTTATCGTGTGGTTTTTCACGGTCCGCAGCAATACCGAAGGTGGCTGGGAACGCATTATTTCGATGTTGGTGATTGCCTGTCCGTGTGCATTGATCCTGGCAACCCCGACAGCCATGGTCGCCGGTTTGTCATCCGCATCGCGCCTGGGTGTTTACGTCAAGAGTGTTGTGGATTTAGAGGCGGCACGAAATTTAACCTCGATGATCTTTGATAAAACGGGCACTCTCACCACAGGCGAGTTGGAGGTTACTGCATTGAGACCTGCTTCCGGGGTTGAAGGTGCTCAGTTGCTTGCTGCTGCGGCATCAGCCGAACAGAACAGCCGCCACCCCGTTGCGAGAGCGGTAGTTACCGTGGCACGAAAAGCCAAGATTGCTTTGGGCGAGACAGCGGGTTTTGAAGAAGTTCCAGGGCGTGGGGTCTCGGCTACCGTGGATGGTCAACAGGTGCATGTGGGCCGCCCCAGTTGGCTCCTGGCCGAAGAGCAGATTAATCTTAGCCAAAACGCCGAAGAACAGATCAAACTGGCAAGCGCCAGCCCCGAAGCGGAGGGGCTAAGCGTGTTGTTCGTGGTTCGCGATCGCGAACTTCTGGGCTGGATTGGGCTGGCAGATAACACGCGGCCGCAAGCATCTGCGGCGATGGACCAGCTGCGTTCTTTAGGACTCAAAAGACTTGTGATCGTTACAGGCGACCGAGAGTCGGTTGCAAAGCGTGTGGCTGATCAGATGCATGTCGAATACAAAGCCGAGGTGTTGCCGGCAGAAAAACTTAAGCTGGTTGAACAGCTTAAGGAGCGAGGTCACCGCGTTGCGGTTGTGGGTGACGGTGTGAATGATGCACCGGCGCTGGCCGCAGGTGATGTCTCGATTGCCATGGGGGCAGCAGGAAGCGATGTCGCGATTCATTCGGCATCGATTGCACTGATGAACAACAACCTCAACCGCATCCCGTTTCTTATTGATCTGTCACGCAAGACCAGTGCAGTTGTAAAGCAGAATCTGGTGATTGGCGTCACCTTTATCGTAAGTTTCATGACACTGGCGGCAATGGGGCATGTAAGTGCCATCACGGCAGCGGTACTTCACCTGGTGAGCGGGTTGATCGTTGTTTTTAATTCTGCGCGGTTGGTACGTAGTGGCGAGCAGATTGAACTGGCTGAGTCCAGGCAGGTTCACCCGGCAACATGGCCAGCTTCGCCGCCGGATGCCGCGCCGTCAACTGCATGACAGACCATGACTGCAGCAGAGGGATAACACCCTGGTTGGATATTTGAGAATATAGACTGGCCGTTAGCCAACTTCACGCGTTTGGAACAGGCTAATTGAGAGGAACAAGATCGCAGCGATATATAAGATGCTGTAACAGCTGACAAAAAGGACATGTGATGCCGAAATCGCGTGTCCTGCAGTGAGCGCGTCGGCCTGCCACAGATATTGCAAGTTTGGTGCGATCCAATACAGCAGTACCGCAAGGATGTGTTGTTCGCTTGCGGCGGGATTATAGAGCGAATTGCTGACCAGACCCAACAAGAACACGGCAAAGCATATGACCATTGTCATGACTTGCCCGACACGGATTGACACGAGTACCGCAACTGCAGTCAATATGAGGATTGCCTCAAACAGCATGACAAGTGCAATTAAGACCTGAAAAAGATGACCACCTTGCTTGATAAATTCCGTAGCAATCGATTGGAACTCCCAGTTCTTGTTGATTACCAGTACCAGCAGCCAGGCCAGGCTGTTCAAGATTGCATAGTAAACCGTAAAGGTCGAGGTGAAGACCCAGTGGTAGAGGTAGTTGCCTCCTGCCGCGATCAGGGTGGAAAGGCCAAAAGCACCAAATGCGAAAGCAAGCACCGGCCAGTCGATGTTATCGCGGGCGGTTTGCATCACCTGATGTCGTATATTGAGCAGGTAGACCATGGTCAGGGCCAGGTATGCCAGAGTCAACGCGGCTGCCACGCCAAGGTATTTTCCCAGTACGAACAGGGGGCGGGCGACCGGTTTGCTTATGACCGTCAGGACCGTACCGCTTTCGATTTCAGCGCTCAGTACGCCCGTTGCCGTGAAGGCGGCCAGCAGCAATCCAGTCAGAAACAGCGTGCTGAGGCCCAGGTCGATCATCAGCTTGTTGTCATTTTCGAGGGTGTAGGCCGCCAGTGGCGTATTGAACCACAAGCCAATCGAGCCGCTGATCACCAGAACCACAAATACCGGCTGGCGGATCGACTCGACGAAAGTATTAAAACTCAATGTGGCAAGTTGGCGAAGCATATGGAATATTTTAGCTTACATTCCCGAGTACGCACCCAATGACCGAAGACCAGCAGACCTATCGAAGAGCGACAGCCGCCGCGCTGATTGGTTTGGCGACACAGGTTGGTTTAACCACGGTGGTAGCATTGGTTGGCTTGTGGGCAGGCAGCCCGGCGTTATGGGCTGCAACATATTACCTTTTTGGCG